>ERZ724505.1410-NODE-1410-length-13221-cov-8.689883_pt1 | contig 13221 bp, 26 predicted proteins | sample MGYA00376038_ERZ724505 | MGnify/ENA primary metagenome ERZ724505 (study PRJEB28724, sample SAMN07190884) | wastewater metagenome | isolation source: effluent of sewage treatment plant in Hong Hong | place: Hong Kong | collected 2016-03-17 ... | reverse complement strand
CAATTTACGGCAGGGTAGAGTATGTGGTAACTTTCGACGCTCATAATGTCGCGCAACGGATTCAAACGCCGTCCCTGCTTCCAATTTCTTCTCCACCCCGTGTGAGGTGGAGATAGCGAGGCTCTCTTCAAGGAGAGCCTTTATTTTCAGTTCTTTTACAGTTCAATTTACGGGGGGTGTGACCTCCGCGAGCCCGCAAGGGTTTGAAAGATACGCCGCTCGAAAGGGCGGGAAAGGAGGGTCTCCGTTACCCTTCGCCGCTTCGCGGTCAGTTACACAAACGTAGTTCTAAGCGTATACCGCAAGGTGTGCGCTAGCTCTTAAAGTGAGGTCTCCATAGATGAAAGCGCCCTCCCTCGCCTAATAAGCAGGTGGACGCAAATAGGAGGGGTTGTAACCCTCTGGTTGGCCCCAACAAACACTGAGGAGGTAGAATGAAGCGCAGGATGACTCTCCGAGGCAGCAACCAAGGGGTATCATCCAGTTTTTTCAGGCCAAGGTGCAGACCGCAGCGTGTCCCACCCAAAACTGGACTAACGAGACAAGTCAACCCGCAGTTGAACTCTACGGCGATGGTTCTTATAGGCTGGCCCAAAAGGTCAGTTGTAGATGACCAAGCACGTCGCTTCGGAAATAAGCGCCACACAGGCACTTTCCCTATCATGGAAAACATAAAAGCAAAAGCCTTGGTCCCGCTTGAACGATAATGGTTTAAGTCCACCCCGTAAGGAAGGTGGAGCAGATTAGGCCCGCAAGGTCTGGTTTGTTTGGTAGAAAAAGTAAGCTGGCCAGTGGGTAGCTCCCATTGACAGTTGAAAAGTCTGCCGAGTCGTAATCAAGTGAGAGTCTATCGCATGACTTAAAACTGCAACCATGGCCGATACGACCCGCGAGGGCGTGGAAAAGCTGGCAAAAAATAACCCAGCGAAAGTCGGACTGATTCAAGCTCTATTCTAAGGCTGTCGAAAATCACTTTAAGTTGGCCCTCCATTGCACTAAGCCGTTCGATTATTTCGAGCGGCTTTTTTATTGACTTGAATAACGGCGTCGCTATTTATTGTTAACCCTTTTCCCTCGCCGTGAAAATTTCCACTAAAAACTCTTTCGGTTTCATCACCACAAACCACCCGGTTATCAAGGTGACACCGCCGACGCAGCCCGTCACTCCCCACCAACCAAAACTGGTCAAGACGGACCGCAACCAGAAAAAGAAAGCTTGACATTCGATATAAAATGTGAATGCTGTGTGACCTCTACGGTACACACATGAAATCACATACTCGATGGTTTGCTATTCTCGCGGCGCTGCTCATGGCAACGTTCGCTTTTGCACAGGAGCCCGCATCCAAGCCCGCCGCGCAGGAGGTCGTGGTCCGAATTCAGAATGATTCGGCCCCCGCCGCGAAGCCCACTACTGTGGTACAAAAGGCCAATGAGTGGGTGGAATTCGGCAAGAACGTCGGCTCTGCGATGGACGCGGGCCTGAGTTCGCTGACTCGAAACGCCAACGAACTTGCGCTTTGTGGTTCATTCCCGCAATTGTCATCGGGGCCAATATCATCTTTTAAGACCAGACCAGCCACCCCCAAAACCCACGAGAGAAATCTCGTGGGTTTTTTGTTGACATTTTAAAATAACTCCCCCACTATGAACCCCATGAAGGTCAACCTCTCCACTCTTTCTCCCGACAACTTCATGGTCCACCAGCACTTTGTGGGCGAGCATGAGGTTTATCTGGTGCAGCCGGTTCACATCGGCGCGACGTGGACCAAGGAGAACCTGATTTTCCGTTCCTCAGTGTGGGACAAGGATGGCAACCCGGTCTCGTTGAGCTTCAAGAAGTTCTTCAACTGGGACGAGAAGCCGGAGATTTTCCCGGCCCCGGAGTCGCTGGCCAATGCGCAGTTGATGGAGAAGGTGGATGGTTCCACCCTGATTTTTTCCCGGTACAAGGGCCACACGGTGATTCGCACCCGTGGCACCGTGGACGCCCGCGCTCAGGAGAACGGCTACGAGATTGACTTCCTCTGTGAGAAGTATGCGCCGTTTATCCGCATGCTGGAACTGGCGGACACGCTGGAGTATTCCTACGTCTTTGAGTGGACCTCCCCGACCAATCGCATCGTGCTTAATTACGGTGACGAGCCGGACATGGTGTTGACCGCCGTCATCAGCCACGAGGACTATTCCTACATTTCGCAGAGCCGTTTGGACATGTTCGCAGTCAACAACAGCCTGCGTCGCCCGCGCACGTACTCGTATGACAGCGTGGCTGACATGAAGGCGTCGGTGGAGGCGCTGCGCGACCAAGAGGGGTTGTGTGTTTATTACGGTGAGGAGCAGCACATCCGCAAGGTCAAGTCGGCCCATTATCTGTATCTGCACCGCGCCAAGTCCGAGATTTCCTCCATCGAGAAGGTCATTGACCTCTACATCAGCGAGTTCATGGCCAATGGTGCCTATATGCCTTATGAGGCGTTCATGGCGTATCTGGAAAAGACGTTCGACTACGAGATTGCGACGATGGCTCGCGGTCACGTGTCGCGCATCTGTGACGGTATGAAGGAGGTTCGTGAGATTATGACGGCCCTGATTAAGTTTGCACAGGACTGCCAGACCATGAAGGTGGGTTCTTCCACCGTGACTCTGAACCCGAAGCAGGCCCGCAAGTCGGCGGCGGAGAAGGTGTTGCAGGCGTATGGCTCCACGGGCCGCTCGTCCATCATCTTCAAGCTGCTGGACGGCAAGCCGATTGTGGCGGACGACTACAAGAAGATTCTCTATCAGGTACTCAAGTAATCACTAACCATGACGCTCAAAGAAGTCATCGAAAATCTCAATCGCACGATTGAAGGCAAGCGTTATCTGCTCGAACGAGTGGAGGACGAGTTGGTTTGTCGATACATCCGCATGAACATCGACGAACTGGCTCGCATTCGGGACGACTTGCTGAAAATCGAGGCTTGACATTTATAATAACTCGGTCACTCTGGACCGCATGAAGACCCCGTTTCTGCGCACGACCGAGGCTCTGGCCTTTTTCCGCGAGTTCATGTACGGCCCGCTCCAAGGCAAGCGGCGTATTTATGAGGAGCGGAACATCCGGCTGGGCAGCGTTATCACGCCGTCCGACTGGGAGGTGTTCGCCTCGCTGCTGGTGGACCGCAAGGGTCACGGTGGGGTTTCCGGAGTGGACCTTGGTGGCTTCGAGGTCAAGTCTGCCATGAACGATTCCGGCTACGAGTACCAGTATCACAAGGAGACGGGCAAGGCCAAGCTGCATGAGGATATGCAGTCCGGTCACCTGTTCTTCAACCACAGCGATTTCCTTAATCGGGTGGAACTGCGATTTGTTTCCGGGGCCAAGGCCAAGGTGCATTTCGCCAAGTGGCTCAAGAATTACCCGGACCCGTATCCCCAGCGGTATCGCAACAAGATTCCGTTCAATTGGGTGCGGGACCACGGGCAACTCCTGCTGGTACTGAATCACGGCAAGCCCACGATTCATTCGGGGCTTGACATTTTATAACCAACCATCATCATCGGAGGCACTATGGGACTAGACATGTATTTGAAGGCGGAGAAGTATATCTCCGGGTACAGTGAACCGGGAAAGAAGACTTACGGCAAGATTGTCCGGGCCGCAGGCTTCAAGCTGTCGGAGATGGATAAGTACACTCCGTCGCTCACGGTCCAGTTTACTATCATGTACTGGCGCAAGGCCAACCAGATTCATTCGTGGTTTGTGCAGAACGTCCAGAACGGGGTGGACGAGTGCCAGTTAAGCCTCGTTTCTCGGCAACAGTTGACGGCTCTGCGCGATTTGTGTGTTGAGGCCATCAAGACCAAAAATTCGTCACTGCTGGAACCAAGGAGCGGATTCTTCTTCGGGAGCACCGACATTGATGAGTATTATTGGGCCGACCTCAAGAATACCGCCGCCAAGTTGACTCGAATTCTGGACAACAAGAAATTCGAGGGGTGTGATTTTTACTATCGCTCAAGCTGGTAGAATTTTGCTAGCCAACCACAACCCTAAACCATAAATACCACTATGGGTGCCGACCTCTGTATTACTCTCATCCCCTGCTGCAAACTTTCCAAGACTCGCTTGGCCAAACTTCATGAGATGGCTGAGGATGACGAGGGTTATGACAAGGAATTCGTACTTCAGTCTCTCTCTGACTACGCAAGTGGAGAGTTCAATGGCCGTCGCGATGTTGGAGAAATTTCAGTGCGCGGCGTGTCCTATTATGTCACGGGCGGCATGACATGGGGAGACAGCCCTACGGACGCCTTTGACAGCGTGGCTGCGCTGAGCCAGTTTTTCCCCTACTTGGAAGAGTGGGCGCTGGAAGACAACAAGAAAACCTAACCATCGGTAAACATGACTACGCGAAAATTCTACAAGAAAATCATCACTATCGAGGTTATCTCGCAAGACGAGCCATTCGACTATTCATCCATCGAAGAAATCGGCTGGGCTGTAGTCAGTGGTGAGCACAGCGGCAGCATCATCAAGGAAGTGGATGTTGAACTCAACGGTAAAGAAGTCGTCGAAGCACTCATCGACCAGAACAGCGACCCGGAGTTTTTCGGGCTTGATAGTGACGGGAATGACCTCTATTAGCTTCTCGGGTCTATAGCTCAATGGTAGAGCAGCGTCCTTTTAAGTCGTTGGTTCGGGGTTCGAGTCCCCGTGGACCCACCATTTTTAGTTGACTTTTCATATTCCCCTGTCACTTTAATACACCTATGGGCTACACACATTACATGCGCAATAAGCCGGAGTTCACGGACGCTCAATGGTCCGCGTTCTGCCTCGACCTTCGTGATTTGCTCGCAAATAGCAAGGTTCCCATCGTTAATGCGCATGGTGACCGAGGCACCAAGGCGCACATTGGCCGGGCGGAAATCAGCTTTAACGGTCGAGAAGACGACTCTCACGAAACCTGCTGGATTCCCAAGGCAGCCGAGGCTTTTCTTTTCGTCAAGACCGCCCGCAAGCCGTATGACGAGGTGGTGGTGGCGGTGTTCAAGCTGGTTCGGCGTTATTTGCCGCAGACCATTCTTTCTTCGGATGGTGGCGATGAGATTTTTGGCGGCAAGAAAATCATCGTCAACGGCAAGTGGACTTACTTGACTGGTGGTTTCGATGTGAAGGTGGGTGACACGGTCCTACTCCCTTCCGGTGTCAAGTATCGCTATGAGGATACTTGGGAAGGCACAGTTACGGCCATCGGCAGCAAGTACACCGGTGATTGCAAGACCATTCTGGGAGTGGTTTTGCCGAAGGTTGAAATTGCTCCGGCCAAGTCACTTCGCGCTGAACTCATTGAGTTGGTTGACAATGTGACTTGTGACCGTGACACATCTAAGGATTTGGTTGACGACATTCTGTCGGTCGTGCGAAAGCACCTGTCTTAAAATAACCGCTGACAAAATCCGCTGAGCCAGTATATTTATCCTTGTTCTTTCAATGCCGTAGTGGCTCAGTGGCAACAGCAGCGCATTTGTAATGCGCCGGGAGCAATCCCTACGTCGGTTCGAGTCCGACTTACGGCTCCATTTCTGACACCTATCCGGAGGACGTATACTTATCCCGGTGCCCTGTCAAAAACCTCCCGCTAGGTGGTGCGGCGCTGGAACATCGGCGTAGAAAATGCCGGGGTGATGCATCCTGACCGGCCCCTTTCTTTCTTGACTTTTTATAACAATCCATCACTGTCAACCTTGTCAATGAGGTCTGGAAGCCGTCAACTGCCTCATCGCTAAATTCAGGTATCGCTGACTGACGCGGCTCCATTTCACGCCCTCATCGTATAACGGTTAGTACACCGCCCTTTCACGGCGTAAATAGGAGTTCGATTCTCCTTGGGGGTACCAATTTCATAGGCGGTAGCGCAGACCAAAACACTAGGAAATCATATCACCTCTGGGAATCCTGCTTCTCCTTATGTGCTGTTGGGATTCAAGCGAGCCAGCGGGCCACCTATTTTCTTTCCAACCCAGCAAAATGTATTGACTTTTTATAAATAACAGTCAGAGTGGTGGACGCTCGAAGGTTAGAACCAAATTGGGTATTGGTTGAGGCAAAGTACACGCCTCGTAAAACGGGTCTGGGCTCGTTCTTAGTGGGTTCGAATCCCATCAGCCTTTGAACTGGTCGTGGATTCGCGCATACGACAAGTACAAATACACGTGAGCCAATTTTTTCGCAAGATAACGCTGGGTGGCCCCGGCAGTGGAGAACGCATACTTGCCACGTTCGTAACTTTAAGCTATTTGAGTTGAAAGATGAAACGGAACATGACGTGCAATCCGCGTTTACTCAAACGGACCATGCACTTACCCGAGCAACCTACTCGGTGAAGAAATAGACCGGCCCTTGGGTAAGGCCACCCCTTTCCAACATGTATAAAATCATTCGCTGTATCGTGGCCTGCGTCAATTCCAATGGCGAGCCGGACCTTTACTTTGTGAAGGTCAAGGCCACGCTGGACCAGTACGAGAACGGTTTTCACTATCAGACGGCTCGGGCGGCGGCGGAAGATGAAGGTTACGAGGCAGTGCTGGCCTATGACGAAAATGATTCAGCGGGGTTTGCCATGCTGTCGCTGTTCGAATGGGACACCGCCTCCACGGTTTCGGTTTCTGAAATTCCCGCTTGACATTTGATAAAAACCCGTCAAGCTGTCTCACGTTCTTTACAGATTTGGTGTCAGCAGGTGAGGCGAGGGACATCCCGCTTCAAAGGACTGCTACCTCGCTTTAACTGAGGGAGTGAGGGTTTCGAGCCCCTCGACATCATTGTTGCGGAGGAAAAAACTTGCCCGGCGTTTAACTGGGAAATGTGAGAATGGATGCCTCACATCTGCAAATGCGCAGGTTGAAGTAAATACCACCTCTGGGATACGGGTCCTGAGCATGACGTTAAACTGTTCTGTCTCCTTTGCGGGAGAGCAAGCACCGCGCCACGTTCCTTTGGTGGGACGAGCGTTCGCAACGGTGGGGTAAAAGTCCCATAATCCCTTTCTTTTTTTAGTGTTTCAATTCAAAGACCAACTTTCTGTCGGCGCGAGTGGCGAAGAATTATTCCACTCCCTCTATCCCAAATTGGAGAAGGCCGACGGCATTAAGTTTGACTTCAAGTACAAGAACAAAACCGTTGAACTGAAGACCGATACTTATTCCATGCTGAAGACGCCCAATTTTTTCATGGAGCGTTACAGCGATGTGGAACGGGCGACCAACGGCGGACCATGGCGAGCGGCCCACGATAACGTGGATTACTTCGTCTATATGTACGTCCAGCAACGGAAATGTTTCTGGTTCGACTCCAAGAAGTTGGTGGAATTTCTGGATGTTTACTGCAAGAATAAGTCCATGATAAACATCCCGAACAAGACTTGGACAACCGCAGGATATTTGGTTCCAAGAACTGCTGTAAGTAAGTTGATACTAAACAGTTAAAAGTCACCCAAGACGCTTCAGCAGGTCAAAAAGTTACGCTTGACATTTTATAAATCATGTCCAGAGTTAAGCGTATGAAACCTCGCTCCACTGTTGGCAAGAATCTGAATCTTACCACCCGCGTTGAGAAACAGCGCAAGGGGCTGGGTAGCTATTCCCGCAAGACCAAGTATGGCAAGCGGTGGGAGGATTGATATGAACAAGCCACGCGAAGGACAGAAAATCAAATCGTGGGTCAGTGGAGACCCGAGTGGAATGTCCACGATTCTCTTTGTTCGGAAATATACCGGAGCATATCCTCAATACTTCAAGTGGATTGTTCGGTTGAGCGCCAAGAATACGGTTGCCGGTTGGATTGAAACCGTAATGTGAGCCATGCATCACTACATCAAGAACGGTAGACCATTCCAGAGCAAAGACCCGATTTTCTTTTTCGAGTGGGTCTATGGGGATGGCCACGTGACGTTCGGGATGCACGGCACCGAATTGGAATATGCACAGCACTGTGACTGTGACGCATGGCCCGACCGCAAACTGGTTCGCAAGGAAGCTGTGCCCGAGACCATTCCACCCCTCTCTTAATTTATGAGCAACCACACAATCGTTCCAACAAATGAGCCGGGTTCGCACCAGCAAGCAACGCTTTCGGGCGTGACCTATGATGAAATTGTGAAGGTGCTCGGGTTTGAGCCCAACATCAAGGATGACCCGTACAAGGTGCGTTATTCTTGGGGTTTCACCCTCGACGGTGAGGAAGCGGGCATCTGGGACTATAAGGGTTCCTCAGACTACAACAAGTGGAGTGTGTACAACCCGAAGGTGCTGAAACTTTTTCGTTGACTTTTTATAAATCCCTCGTTTTAATCTAGCACCATGAAAGTCTACTCCTGCCCGAAAGAAGTTCCGGCCCCCCAGCCCGATTATTCCCACTACGACCACAAAAAGGAAATGGCTGCCGAGGAAAAGCATCAGGTTGCTCTCAAGGCGTGGCTTGTGAAACAGGGATTCACGGGTAAATATACCGGTGAAATTTATAGCGTCGGTGTCGCGGACGGCCATGCACAATATATGCTGGCCGACGTGCCTCCGGGGTACACCAGTCCGAAATCATTCCTGATTCATCTTCCCTATGGCGATGCCTACGATTCTCGTGACGTTGAGTTTATTCCCAAGAAGGAAATCATCAAACGCATCGAGGCTCAGAAGAAGCTTCGTGCTATGTTCCATAATCGTGCGGCTTAATTCTCATGCCTCGTAAAGCCAAGCCTCGCATCACTCGTCCCAGCGGCATTCAGGTGAGTGCCAATGGAAAGTATTTCTACTGGAAGTGCAACGTTTCCGGGCTGGAAACTTTCGCGGACGAGAAGCGTTTCAAGGAAGTCGTCGAGAAGTACGGGGACGAGAAAACCCTGTTCAAGACTTACGTGCTGCGTCCGGTCAAGAAGTATCTGGACCGGGGATTTGACGCCGAGCACATCAAGAATCTCATTGCTGCGAACGACGGCAAGCTTCCGTCCATCGACGGGAACATGAAGGAGCGCAAGAAGGCGCTCAAGAAGCCGCGCAAGGCCGGGCTGAAAAAATTTGCCGTGGGTGAGGTCGGCGTGCAGAAAATGACCGAGTCTGGTTCTGTGGAGGAAGTCAAGGAGAAGATTTATCCGTGGACCGGCAACCCTGACTACTTCAAGGGTAGCGTTTCCGCCATCAACGTCGAGGAGGAAACCTATCACACCTGTTTCTACCCCAATCGCAATCTTGACGACGATTGCTATGGCTGCCCCATCTATGCGATGTGCCATTGCCCGTCCAAATGTGGCGAGGAAGTGTGGAAGTCGCCCAAGAAGCGTCATGAGGTCAAAGTCACGCCCATCAATGTGGCCGACGATTCGATAGAAAATTCTTGACTTGTTATAAATCTCTGTCACTTTAATTGACATGAAGAACACGCTGCCGGGAGTTTTGGTTAAAGTGTATGGCCAAGTCATGCTCAACAAGGTTGAGCCGGGCCGCTATCGCATCCTCTTGACAAAGGGCAAGGGCAGCATGTCTGTGTTTTGGTTTTTTCGTCCTTCGGGCACCAAGCCGTTGTTTGGCCATTATGCCGACGACGTGGCTGCATGGGTTCGCCCCGCCAATAGTCGCGTGCCGAATCGAATTGTCGCAATTTCTGCTTGACTTATTATAAATCTCTGTAATCGTTGTCGCCATGGCCCTCACCCTTCGCACCCAGCGTCAAGCTGACCTCATCGTGTCCAATGTCCGCAAGGTTTTTGAAACCGGCGAAATTAATCACCTGAGCAAGTCGGCGTACAAGTTCCTGTATCTGTGCAGCGGCTTCATTGCTCATTACAACCTGTATGGTTTTCGTGACCATTATCAGGACGTGGCATCGCTCAAGCGAGCCATCGCGTTTAATTACGGCGCGAACCAGTGGAATAACTTCCATCCGGGTGACAGTAATTACGATTACTACATGGAGAAGCGCAACATTTACAACCGTCTCGCCGCGCTTGTGGAGGCGGACGGTTATTCACTCAATCTGGGGTTTTGGTAACATGAACTGCTACATCAATCTACCGAATCTAAGCACGGCGGAGTTGACTTCGCTGCGACACGACATTGACGCAGAACTGGCCAATCGTGACCCGGCTGTGATTGCCCAGCGGGAGGCGGCAAAAAAGTGGCAGGAGGAATATGCGCAGCGTCGCAAGGAAAAGCAAGCTCGCAACGAAAAGGCCAAGGAAGTGTTGATGCGCTACATCCAGCCCGGGACCATGCTCAAGATGACTGGCTGCAAGGATGGGGTCGGCCTGCGTGAATTCATTCGCTGGGACGGAGACAATCTCGTGTGCTGGCAGATTGCCAACCGTCGCCAGTGGAAAAAGACCGGCATGGGTTCGGAGGGCCATTATGTGAACTCGTACACCAACACCAACATCGTCACGACTCACATGCCGGACAAGGTTCGTGAGTTTACGATTGATGGCGACACGGTCGTTAGAATGAGTTCGCTGATATAGTAAATTTTTCTTGACATTCTATAAATCTTCATCCACCTTTCGCTCGGCTCAAACTACATCATCAAAACATCTATGAACAACCCAAATAAGCGTATCAAGTACGGCTTCAAGCTGGATTGGCCGGCTAAGCCCTTCACCATCCGGAGTCTCACCACTCGGGGTGCGCATCCTCAGTATATCACTGCGTACATGCGCATCAAGAACGGACTCAAGACGGGTGAAATCGTCAAGGCCGGGGAAAAGACTCCCACCGAGACGCGCCGGGGCCGCAAGGAACTGGTGTTCGTCCGGGCCGACGCCAAGCAGTCCGTTCTGACCGCCGCCGTTCTCGCCACCGCCTAAGCGGTGGTGAGACTGCGTTTCCTCCCGTGAGATACTTCACGTACCATCAGGCAATGGCGTATATCTATGAGATATTCGCCAACGACCTCAACCGGCGCTCTGCGGCTCTCAGCGATTTGGAGTATTTGCAGGACGCAGCTTCATGCGGGGGAAAACACGAGCCGGTCTGGACCGAAGAGGAATTGCTGACGCTGGGATTGGACGATACTTGGACTTGACCTAAAAAATAGGTCTTGACCTTTATAAAATCTCCTCCACACTCCGGGTCATGAACGCTCTCGTTATGAAGCCCGCTTCCAACTACACCATCACCCATGTCGCCCCCACGGCGGTGTTCCTCGTGGACAATGATGTGGGTCGCAGCGTCACCAACGATGCGGAGAACGTGGTCGCAGCGGTCGCAGCTTCACACCCCAATCGGCGCATCTTCTGCAAGGACACGATGGGCTGCTGGGATGAGCTTGTTCACAACAACGGCACGTTCCTGCGCTTCGCCGGAATTGCCCCGGTGTCCGTCACTCGCTACAAGGAATTTCTAACCTAACCTACATATGCCTACTCCAACTTCATTCATCGGATTCGGAATTTTGTTCGCCCTGCTCGGCATCATCGGTGCGGTGCTCAACATCGCCACGTTTGCCTCGGGGCGCTACCGCTTCGGCGCGACGGCGGTGATTCATCTTCTCTGCGGCCTGCTTTACGTTGGCGGCGGGCTCAGTCTGCTCGCTGGCTTGGTGATGTTTTTCATCCAGTACGCGAAGCACGCCTAACGTCACAGTAACAGTCAACCAAATACTACCATGCCCTGTCGTGATGATTACGGTCCCCGTGAAGACAACGACGAACTGATTCGTCTGCGTGAGATTTCGAACAAGCAGAAGCGCAAGATTGACAAGTACGCTCGTCTGCTTTGCTTCGTTTGCACTCACATGCCGAGCGCGGCGTGGGATGCGCTCAGGAAGGTTCCCAAGAGTGAGGAGCATGGCGACGCGATTATCGAGTTGACCAGTTGGTGGCTCGACCATCAGGAAACTGACCGGCAGGAAAAGCTGCGGAAGGAGCGCGAAGCCAAGAAGAAGCGTGCCCATGAGGCCGAGCAGGAGAAAATTGCTACGGCCAAAGCGGCGGCGCTGAAGAAGCTCACCGCCGACGAGCGCAAATTGCTCGGAATTGCTTGACTTTTTATAACAATCCGTCATCGTCTGGGGTATGAAACTTACCTTCCAGTCCCTTGCCGACCTTCGCGCTCTTGCCTCGGCCATGGACGAGTCCGGTCTGTGGGAGCGCGTGACGGTTAATTTCGGCACTCTGGCGGTCCACTGTGACGATGACGCCACGCTTGATGAGGTCGCGGCTCTTGCGGCGGGCCTCGCGATTAACCAGACCGACGAGCGCGAGTATGTTCCCGGGGAGGACATGGACGGCGACACCGAGTCCGCCCTTGCTTCCGCTGGTCTCGGCACCGACGAGGACTACGAGCACAATCTCTGCGATGAATATTGAAACCATTTCTTCCATGTTCAACTTTCTATTCAAGTCCCGTGTCTCCAAGCCTTCGGATGAGGAGAGGGCGAAGGCACACGCCCAGTACCTTGTGAATCGCGCACACATCAAGACCGTGCTGCGCGAAGAACTGAACAAGGCGGTAAAGGCCAAGACCGCTGCCCTGCCCCCGCCCCGCTTTGCCGTGAGTGATGTGGTGCGGGTGGTCTGCACGCAGGAAAATTTTCGCTACGGCTGGTTCTGTCTCGGCCATCCTTTCAAGATTGGACAGGACGAACAGGGCACCATCAAGTCGGTTTCCGTGGACTATTCTCGATTGGAGGAAATGGTGGTGAATGATTATTTCAACGGTTCCTTTCAGTGTGCATGGGCACGGAACCATCCGAATGACCTGTCCATTCACGACCTCAATACCTTTGAATTTCGTGTGGCCTTGAATAAGTTCATATCGAACATCGACATCGGCCACGCCTATCGCATCGAATTCGAGAACCCGGCAATCAAGGTGTTCTGGGATTTTCCGGAGGAGTATCTGGAATATCCCCTTGCTATTCAAGTGGCCTAAACATTCCGCTTGACTTTTGATAATTCCCCGGTCACTTTAATCGACATGGAAACCGACTTCCGTGACGTGATTGCCGAGCCGCCCTATGATGCCATGGGTGCGGAATTCCGCGAGACTTTCGGTAAGTGGGTGAACGAAACCAAGCTGACCAATCCCAATGAACTCAACCAACTCGCGTTTGGTCTTTTCCGGCTCCGTCTTGCGCTTGCGCAAAAGTACGGCACCTTCTTCGCCAAGCAAGTCACCGCAGACGGTTCCAAAGAGCTTTGGAAGGAACGTTTTGCGGGCCAAGGCAATTCTCCGTGCTACTCGTTTGCC
>ERZ724505.1407-NODE-1407-length-13234-cov-9.945444_pt1 | contig 13234 bp, 18 predicted proteins | sample MGYA00376038_ERZ724505 | MGnify/ENA primary metagenome ERZ724505 (study PRJEB28724, sample SAMN07190884) | wastewater metagenome | isolation source: effluent of sewage treatment plant in Hong Hong | place: Hong Kong | collected 2016-03-17 ... | reverse complement strand
CCCTTCACCGTCTCTTCCGGTTCCGTATCCGAAACGCCGTGCTTATCGTACGGATAAACCTCACCACAATACTCAGCGCCGAGTTTCGGTAGGATGTCCCTTGCCAATATCGTTCTATGGCACCGTTCATGCTTGTTACAATAGCACGTCAGTATTACCGACGACAACAATAGCAACGCATCCCATGCCGCACGATTGTCCCGATACGATGCCCTCATTTCCGCCGTGTATGCCTTGACGTACCGTTCCCAATCGTCATCGGTCAGAACATTGCCCGCCTTCCTGCTTGCAAGAAACGGTCCAAGCAATTCCCATGACGGCGCGAAAGGATGCCCGCGTTCGCCTCCAGACTTGCGGGTCACGTCAAGTACGGGTACGAGCATGTCAAGCGCCGCGATAGACCGTCGTATAGGCGCCGTATGGACCTTCAGGACGGTCTTAGCGGTCAAGTCAGGGTACCGGACCACTTCAACCGCCATGCCCTTCTCCGTGGCTATACGCGCCATTCCCGCCGTACCCCTTGACTCGCCATCCCAGAAGGCAACGAGCATACCGTCAGGACCGGCATAGTCTGCCATTTCCTGATTGCGGATATGACCGGCGCGTTTGCCAAAGTCATTCCACTTGGCAGGAAACGGCGTTGACTTCATGCCGCGCAACGCCGCCCATTCCTCTCCTACGGTATCGGCGCCCGTAGCACGTCCACTCACCGGTTCAATGGGAAAGTGCGGCAATAGCAGACGGTCAAGGTGATAGAACGCCCATAGACGTTGTACCTTCGCGACGTGAATGTCTACCCCGCGTTTGATTGCGCGTTTCACATTCACGTCGCCGAAGTCACGACCGCCTGCAATGATTACGCGACGGGTCAATCAGTATCCTCTTGCCGCCACTATCCCATACATATGCGCGCGTCAAGCACATTCCCGATATTTCTCACGTTGGCGCAATCGCCTCAATCATGCTACGCCGTCAACATGCCCGCACCGTCCAAAGGTTACGATATGCTTCTCGTCAACGGCGATATTCCCGTGGCCGGTGGCGGCGTTATCACCGGCGCACAATTCACGATTCAACGCATGGAACGGCGTTGCGCCACACATTTCGGGGAATGTTTTGCTGACCGCTACTTTGGAATACCGTTTCAAGCATGGCTATCTACACGGCCGGTCAACTTGGTTGTCATGCAGGCATACTTTCGGGCAATGCTGGACACTTGCCCCGGCGTATCGTCGGTTACTTCGTTGACGGCATCGTTCAACAATGCGACCAAGCAGGCAACTTTTGTCGCAACCGTCACGCTTTCCGCCGGTGAACGTGTGCAAATGACCGCCGCGTTTGCGGAAGAGAACGGTAATCCTGCTCTCGTCACATTATTGTTGTCACCGCAGGCGCTATGGGCGTAGGCTACTTCATCCAGTAAAGAGCAAGGATAATGCCGATTGTTGCTACAATTCCTGGGATGTACAATACCCATCCCGGAATTTGCAACGTCTGCATAATATGCACGGTAATCAAATCCGGCACTCTGAACGAGAACATACCCCACGCCCATACAACGAACAACGCGAATGATGCCGTTGCGACGAATGTTTCTACGCTACCAACCATCATGCTCCCGTAGATTCGCAAGCACTTCCGCAGGCATACGACCAAACCGAATGATAAACGGTTCGTCACGTTCGTCAAAAAACTCTGCCCTCAAGTCAGGAATACTGACCGGTAGACGAAGAATGTAATCCGGCGCATCGTATTCAAACGGAGCAACGGCGACAATTGCAACGTATCCGTCAACCGCTTCATGGTGCGTTGTCAACGGCAGCAATTGTTCCTGATCAAGAGGAAACTGCCAAGTGTGAATGTGACTATCCCAAATGATAGTTTCAAGGGCTTTCATACTTCCTCCTCAATGGTAACGTCAGAAGTTTCTTCTTTACGGGTAGAGTATCCCGTTCCAACCCACTTGAACTTTACACGCCCATAACGCATATCGTACCGTTCCGGTTGAGGCGTGATAACAATACCTTCACGGGTATGGGGTTTGACCATACCATTGATACCCGCAAGTACCGACGGGCCTTCAGCAAGGGCGTAAACGTCCACATGAGGCCGCGTGCGTTCATTGACTTCTTCCACATACCACGGGCCTTCATAGAGCACGGGCACCGTCGGCACGTCTAATTCGGCAGCAATCGCCTTGACTTCAGACCACGGCAACCAACGGCGGTCATTGATGTGCCACACGTCAAAGAGTACAAAGCGTGCGCCAATACCCTTCAGACCATAGTGCAAGTCCTGCACTTCACCGTAGACTTCGCCGTACAAGGCAAGGTTCTGAAGGTGCGGCATATCGGATAGTTTCTGCTCAAGTGCGGCGTGATTGACCGCCTGCCACCAAGCATCTTCTCGTTCACCTTCGTCAGCACGTTTCTTGAATTGTGAACGCGAACGTACCCAGAGACGGTCGCCGTCGTGAAAGATACAACCGTTTGCGCCGTGTACCTTTTCCGTAATAACCACCATTTCGCCCGGAATAAGCAGACGGTGCATTTTGCCAAGTCCTTCAATATCGTACTTCTCGCACGGCAGAAGGTGCTTCGGTCCCGACTCACAACGCATCGGTCCAAGGTTGTATCCTGAACCGCCCGCGTGCCCACGTCGCGTAGAGTACCGCCAAGGGGTCCACTTGACCAAGCCCAAAGATTCGGACACGTCCATATCTTCGTCGGTCATATCCACCACTGCCTTGATAACAAGGCCCCTACTTTCAATGCCGCGCAATTTGGCAACCCGTACCCGTGCAAACCCGTCGGCTTTTGCGTTGCCAAGCAAGAACGCAAACCGTTCGTCGTCAACGGGAACCATCGGGTCGCCGAGACTGTTGATGAATATGGCAATTTCACCTTCCGCAAACTCGCCACGTTTCACAATGGCAACCGTGCGGCCGTCACCGTATACGTCGATCAAGTCAAGGCGGTCGGCATTGGGATGCGGGTATACGCAACCCTTTTGAATACGGAATGTTTCTGCAAGTTTGGTCATACTTCCTCCTCAATGTCAAAGTCTACAAAATCTTCGTCGCGACGCACTTTGTAATGCGGTTCTTTGCTATTACAAAAGACGCACGGTGTATCCTTGCCAAATTCTGCCCTGCTTTCCATGTCTGAACGGGTACCGGAAGTGAGAACCGTAAGGCATTGTCCGCACTTCAAATCATACCGGCCTTCGGTAAACGCCAGCAATCGCCGCCATATGCCCAATTCGGGTGAACCGATTTCCATCCGACCACCTTTCCATTTGCCATCCGAACGGCGAGCGTCTACAAACATATCTGACTTGCCATCTAAGCAAAACTCTTGCCGGTCCAAAAACTGAACAAATTGGTCGCCATGAGGGATTTTCCTCCATTCTGCCGGGATATTCCCTTGAGCAACAAGCATGTCGAAGAGTACAGTAGTGTCAGCCTCGTCGTTCATTACGACAAAGAATGATTGTGGTTCCTCATAAATCAAACGAATTATGCGGGCATTGGGCAGCACAACCGTTTCAACGGACAACTTCCCCCATTGACTGCTTGCTCCGTTCGGGTGCAATTCCACTAACCGGTGCATCAATGCGCGATACGACTTGACAATCCCAAGGCAAAACAAGTCCCATTGCGGGATAAGATGCTTCGGGATTGACGTGGTATGGGCACGGGGTAGAAACGACATGCTTGACTCCTTCCCGAATACTCTATCCTGCATAGATGCGCGCGTCAACTGTAATTCTGCAATATAGCCGCGCATACGCATTAGTACCATATTCACCATTGCTATTGCGCACTTGTTGCAGACGTGGTAGCGTATGACCATGCCCACCTACGGACTCACGCCTACGGGGTACGTCGCCCCTACCGTGAACGAACTGCTTACCCTCTATCGCGAAACGGTAGAGTTTGAATTGGGTGTTACCGTTGATTGGGCGCCGGATACTGCACTTGCTGCTATCAGTGAAGGGGTATCTGTACTTGCCGGTACAGTATCGGAAGGCACTCAGGCGGTATGGGACGGCATGGACCGTAACAACGCGCAGGGTGCTCAACTTGACCAACTTGGCGCGTTGATAGGCGTATATCGCACGCCCGCAACGTACTCCACTTGCACCGTGACGTTGACCGGAACCGCCGGTACTATTGTGCCTTCCGGTTCACTTGTGCAGGGCGGAACGTCCGATACGCAGGCACGTTGGCGGATTCCAAGCAATACCACAATTACCGGCGGGTCTGTGGACGTGGTTGTCACCGCCGTTGATTCCGGTGTGGTGACCGCAAGTGCGTCCACAATTACACAGATTGTCACGCCCGTTGCCGGTTGGTCTGCCGTTACCAACGCCGCCGCCGCAACTCCCGGAACCGATATTGAAAGCGACGCCGATTACCGTTTGCGTCAAGTGCAGTCGGTTCAAATCAGTGGCGCCATGTCGGCTAATGCCCTACGCGCCGCCCTTCTTGCCTTGACCGAATCCGGCGCCACGTTCATTGAATCGTGCGTTGTCATTGAGAACGATGATGCTACAACCCTGACCATTGGCGGCCTCGATTTTCCCGGTCATTCGTTCGCGCCGGTGATATGGCCGTCCACGTTGACGACCACACAGAAAGAGGCAATCGCCCTTGTAATCTACGCAAATCAACCGGGCGGAACGTATAGCGCCGGTCCTACCACGTCCGATGCCACCGGCGTTGCTACCGTCGTCACTGGTACAGACGGTTGGCCGCATCCCGTTCGTTGGTATTGGGCGGTCAACGTGGAGATTCCTGTTGTAATTACCCTGACGTTGAAGTCAGGATATACCCTTTCTGACGTTCAGACCGCCGTAGAGAATGCGGTCATTGACTACTTTGATTCTCTTGCCGTCGGAGAACCGGCATATCTTCTGTCCGTATTGGTCGCCGCAAAAGCAGCAAATCCGGCCGCGATTACCGGTGCAACGGCGACACTTGACGGCGTGGCAGACGACTACGACCCCGCAGCAGTGGAAATTGTGCAGATTGACGGCGGTACTCCGACGGTGACAACATGAGTAATGCACCGTTCCCGTTGGTCTATATCGGCAATTACAACAACCGCGCACAATACGTTATGCGTGGTCAGGACCGGGATAAAGACGTATTCAATGCCGTCTATCAAGCAACCGCCGTCGTATGTCAAACGGTAGAGGATGCCGTCTTTGACCTTGTGACCGGTATGCAGTTTGACTACGCTACCGATACAATGCTTGACCGGTGGGGCGCTATTGTCTGTCAACCGCGATTGGGTATGACCGACCTTGACTATCGCCGTCTCATTGGTGCCCGTATCCGCGTCAATAACTGTGTAGGCACGATTGACGAAATGGCCACCATTCTTGGTATCATGGCGCAAGGCCCCGCGTGGATAGCGTCAAACGTGCCCATGATTTACGCGGCCAATTACCTTGCCGTCGGAATATCCGGCAATCTACGCCGCGCTATCGCCCGCAACATGACCGACATCAAACCGTTGGGCGTCAAATTGATGCTCATAGAAGGCACGTCCCGTTCACTTGTGTTAGCGGACGAATCAACGGGCACAGCAATGGATTCCGGTGTTGCCGGTCTTACGCCTACCCCTTCCGGTTACGAAACGCGACTTGACTACGGCACTCTTGCGATGGACGTGTAATGCCGATTGAACCCTCTTTCGCCTCCGACACTACTGCAACCCGTACCACCATTACTCAGGCAATGATGGACGCAGGGTTTCAGACCGGTCAGGTTTTGACGGCGGGACAACTTAATAGCTACCTTCGCTATGCACTTTCAAGCAATCTTTCCTATGGTGAGATTGATACCGCGTACAATGACATTGACGTTGGCGGCGTTGCTCAGGTGTATGAGAACGATACCGCGTCACGTCCCGGTGACAGCCTTGACACCTATCAATCGTCTGCTACGCCGTGGCATGTAATTGCCGCAACAAGTACCGGTATCGTCGTTGCCAACAGTGCCGGTACGGCACTCTACTTCTACCCGCGCAACAACATTGACGGCGCCGCAACGGTCACATACACGTTGACCAATACCGGAACGATTCGCGCGGTCACCATCTATCAGAATATCGTTGCCGCCGTGTACGGTAACTACGTTGAATGGTGGAATCTTACGACGGGCGCGTCGTTATTCTCGTACAATCACGGCGGTACGTTGTACGACGTTCAAGTCAACGGCAATTTCATTGTCTGTTGCGGCGCGGCGGGTACGGGTTCAAATGAGGCGCGGTTACTCAATCGTACCACCGGCACATTGTTGGACAGTCTCAATGCCGCATCGTCCACGTTGTATTCGTGCGCAATCTATGGAAACAATGTGTTCTTTGGTGGCACTATTTCCGGTGGCGCCAACATTTCCGCATATCTGATTTCCGGTAGTTCACTGACCGCAAATCCGCGTTGGCCCGCAGCAGTCACGATTGGAACCACCATTCAATCGGTACGCACAGACGGTCGCAATTTGTACGTCCTTTACATCAATCCTACGGACGTGTCTATCGCAAGTGTAAGCATGTCGGACGGTGTCGTACTGCACACGTTTGATACCGCGCTTATCACGTCGGTTTTCAACGGACTTGTTGTAGACCAGGGCGGCGTATACGTTGCAATTTACGATAGCGTGGGTACGGACAGTTATCTGTACCGGTTGTCGTTGGTTACTCTTTCGTCGGTATGGACCGCCACGTTGCCGCCTACCACCATTGCCGGTGTTGCTACTGACGGCGCGCGTGTATGGGCAATCAACAGTGCCGCCGGTACCGTGGCGCGCGTATGGACCTATGCCCGTGGCAACGTACCTCAACGCTTTGTAAAGGTTGATACCGATACAATTCAGTATCTTCGTTTCCCGTGGTTGATGCAACCAGCGGTGGAGTGACAATGGCCAACTTTTCCGCGTCCAACGAAATCGCCGTACTCTCTGCTTGCCGTTCGCCTTTGTGGACGCAACAGTCTGGATATACCGGCGTACCGTCGTCAGCAGCAGACGGCGTTTCTGTTGCCGCATCGGTCACAACAATGTGGGCCGTGGACATGCGCCCGCGTGCAAGTACCGGTGCAGGATTTCCGGGGCGCCAAGTCACCGTCACCGTGGATACTGTGGACGACACGGCAACGTATACGTTGACACTTGACGGTACTGCCATCAACTATGCCGCAAGTGGTGGCGATACGGAACAGGACATTATTGAGGGACTTGCCGCCGCAATCGTGGCAAATGGAACAACCAATGCTCTTGTCACTGCGACCGCCGCCGCCGTCTCTTCTGTCTGGACTCTTACGATTACGGGAAGAGACGTTGACAACTACACCTTTGCCGTCAGTACAACCGGAACCGGCGCACTTGACTGCATTGCCGACCCCGATACCGCAAGCATCCGATATTGGGGTTACGGGGCATACGGTCCCGGAAACAATAGTGGAGGCGCTATCGGCCAACATTGGCGACTCGTTGGTGTTGGTCTGACCGGTCTTTCTCTTGACTACGGCGGGCGCATGGACGTACTTGCCGTCAATGGTGTTTCGCGCTATTACATTGAAGTGTTTGACATGACCGCTACCGGCGATAGTGCCGCAGGGTCCAATACACTGACCTATGCCGTTCGCGTGACCATCGGCCCCGCTCAAGGAGAGTAAATGGCGACCCGTTGCGCACCGTTCATTATGCCCGCGTTGCTCTCTGAAGCAATCGGCGTTCTTCCTGTGGCTCAGGGTGGAACCGGTGCAACAACGGCCGCCGGTGCCCGTAGCAACCTTGGTATCACTTCCGCCGCGCCTGCAACCGCAACGGCCGGTGAGGCACTTGTTGCCGGTGACGTTATCCGATTTGATGCTTCCGGCGGCGGTACCGCCGGGCGTGCGCTCAAGGCCGCCGCGTCGTCTGCCGGTCTTGAGGTTGTTGGTATCGTCACGACCGGTGGCGCACTTGGCGCCACAATTGAATATGTGCTTCAAGGCGCCGCAAGCGTATCGTTTGCCGCCGCGCCCGCAGCAACAAGCAACGGTCAACCGGTCTATCTGTCTACCGTGGCAGGACTCGGTACATTGACCGAACCGACTTCAGGCGCTATCGTGCGCTTGGGCTTCCTTACCGGTGCGAATGGTGCCGATACCACTCCGGCGGTTTGGATGGATACGCAACTCATTGCCGTACTACTGTAACGGAGTTCCCCAATGGCAACCTCTGATAAGCCCCTTTCAATCGTCAGTGGCAAACCCACTGTCCTCACGACCGGCGACACCCTCACATTCAATTGTGACGTGGTTTTTGCAGGTTCTTCCGCCGTGGCGTCCGTAGGCGACGGTACCGGTTCCTTCGGGTTCCTTGGCGCCGCCGGTGCTCTTTCCTCCTCCGGCGTGACCACAATCACGATGACCGGTGGCACAAACGATGCCGTTTCGTTGTCCTCTACTGGCACCGGCACGTTGGCCCTTCGTAGTGCTACCGGCGCGTGGACCGGTGGCGATGGTACCGGCTACTTCACCTTCGGCGGTTCCGGTGCGCTTTCCACTACCGGTATCACCACCCTTGATTTGGACGCTTCCGGCGCACTTCAAATCAATTCTTCCGGCGCGGCTATCAGCATTGGTAACGATGCCGTCAATCAGGCCATCAACATTGCGACCGGTGGTACCCGCACCCTGACTGTTGGTGGTACTGGAACGACCCATGCCTACGTTGCCAAGCCTTCAACAACCGTGGCATGGTCCGTTTCCGATGGTACCACCACCTTCCTGAGTCTGAATACCAACGGCGTATTCTTTGTGAATTCCTACCTTTCCCTTCTGGAAGGGTCCAATGCGTCCACCAAGGCAATCTCCGTTGCCAAGACCGCCGGTGCTACCATTGCCGTTGGCGATATTCTCGCCTACGCAATCACCACCGGGAAAATGGTCAAGGCCGATGCAAGTTCCGGTGGCGGTTCTCTGATGAACCCCGTTGGTACCTGTGCTTTTGCGAGCACCGATACCAACCCCACGCAACTTGCAATTGGCGGCGAGGTTCCTGCCACATTCGCATCGGCACCTGCCGCCGCGTCTATCGGTCTGGAAGTCTATCTGTCCGAAACGGCGGGTCAGGCCACCTTGACGGCGCCTACAACTTCGGGTAGTGTGGTGTACCGTCTTGGATACTTGGCCTTCGCCAATGCTTCCGATACCACTTGCCGCATTCTGTGGCAGCCTCAGTTGATGTACGTCGCGTAACAATCGGTTATACGGGTGAACGCATACACGTTCACCCGTATCGGTTGAGGTTGTTCAATGAGCACGTCCGTAATTGCACCATCATCCGGTCGATTGATTACCGTTGTCATTCCCGACGCTTCTACAAGTACGGCGGGATTGGTGCAATTGTGCACGGATGGTGAAACCACGGCAACACATGCTGTAACCGGTTCTGATAGCAGACTTGCCGCTGCGCCGTCCGTATGGGCGGCCACGGGGCAAATGCAACCACGCGGTACCGTTTCACCACCGAGTTATTCCGGTGCAGGCGCAATTTCCGCGCAAGGTATTCACAGTGTAAGTGTCGCCGAACCGAATTTCCCGGCATTCCGACTTGGCGATACAGCAACAAATGCCTGCCGGTTCACCATTGTTGGCGCCTTCCGACTTGATGAAGGTTCATGGATGATTGACTACTTCTTCAAAATGGGAAGCGACATATCGGCCACACAATCCTGTTGGATAGGAATGTTCAACGGGACCACACTTGATAGTGCGGACCCGGCAACAACTCATCGGGCCGGTTTGCGGTACACAGCTGGAACAGATACAAATTGGTCAATCAGTACAAAAGATGGAGCAACGCCAAATAATGTAGATAGTGGCGTCGCAGTGACAGCGGACTACTATTATGTGATACGGCTACTGCTTACGGCAACCACGTTCACGGCACAGATCGGGCGCGGGTCTACACTGACAACGGCGGTATCGGCATTCGCGTCGTTTACCCCGGTAGCAAACAACAGCAATCTTCCAGGTTCAAACACAGACCTTCAGATTATTTCCTCTTGCTACCGTTCCAGTGTTGCGACGGCCAACCGTTCAATTATTTCCGGTCCATTACTCTGGCGTTGCGACTTGTGATACCACCGAGCATCGTAATGCTCTCGTTTTTATCCGGTGCCCTTCTCACCGGTGCCTATGCCTACGATACCGGTTGGCGCCATGCCTGCAAACGCTACGGCATTGACGAAGGCACCGTATAGCCGCGCCGTTGAATTGCCATAGGTAGACACGCCTCACACCGTCAACGCGCCTCATATCGCCCCACAGGCCCCGCAATAGGGGTCTTTTTCATGCCCGCACTTGCACGTTGAAAACGTGTATGTTAGCGCGTGTAAATGAGTGAAGCGCGGGACATCGAAAACGAAAAGCACCTTCGGGAAATATCCGAAAATATTGCTCTTCTTGCCGAACGTGTCCGTACTCTCCTGTTGGCCTATTCCAACGACCGTAAGGACATTGCTACAAAGTCAGACCTTCGCGGCCTTGCTATTCACCTGAAGCAGTATGTTCCGCCGCCTCAACCCACGCCATCGCCTTCACCGGAACACCACGGTATTTTTCACGCTATCGGCAAGCATATCGCAAGTGGTGGTTGGCCCGCTACTGCCCTTGTCGCGTCCCCCTTTGCGTTCGGCGCAACGTGCCTACTCGTATGGTATTCCGTTGCGACCAACACACCTTTGACATCCCTATTACTCGCTTTGTTTGGAGTGGCGCATGGTATCCCAAGTGGCAACCCCTGATTACTCTCGGCGTAAAAATGTAGTCCAGACTGACATGACCCGCATGATTCTGGACGCGGCCCTTGACGATTCAGTGTCAACGGATAGACTACGCGCCATGAACAACGAGTTTGATGTTTCGCATCGCCCCGTTGCCATGCAATCGTTTCCCGGAACATCGCCCAATTGAGGTATACCTTGCGTTTTCTTCTCTGTCTGTCTCTTCTCGGTTGTCCCGTTGCCAAAGCCGGTGACGTGGACGTGGACGCTATCGGCCACTTTGACAAGGAAGGTGCCGCCCTTCCCATGCGTACCATCGGCGCCGGTGTCCACTTTGACATCATGCCACTTGAATGGCCCGCATGTCGTGCCGCCGCCCTTGCCGGTCTTGCCGCCTTTGACGCATGGTTCGCCGCGTCTGCAAAGCCCGTAGAAGTCAAGGCGTTCTATGCCGGTCTGCCCGTGGCCTATCGTGAGGCAGTACGTCAAGGCGCACTTGGACTTGCGCAATAACTGAACCCCCCGGTTGAGAGTATCTTCCGGCCGACCCGTACAGAAATGTACGGGTCTTTTCTTTCAATGCGTCAAAGCAATCCACACTTCTGTCATGCGCGTTCGCCACGTTCTTGTCATTGTTGGCGGCGTCCATTTGGGGTCATGCCGCATAATCCAACACGCAAGCATAGCCAACGTTCCTGATAACTGACGTTCGTGTTGAATCTGCATAGAACGTAACTCCTCAAAAGAAGTCACTTTCTCCGCCAACATCGCCCGTCTTTCGGCATGACGGGAAGCATCAATCAAGTAAGCAGCAATGGCGCGTTCGTTCATGCGGGGCATGATACCCAAAAAACGAAAGTCGCGCCACCCTACACTAACAGAACAGTCTGCCTTGACGTTGCCCTGAATCGGAAATCCACACGACTTCATGCCGCGTTTTGACCCTTCCTTCTTTGCGGCACCCCGTCATCGCCCTCTCCCGCAACGTCACGAACGGCAACCACGTTGCGCCTTCCTGCTCATGGACAATGACTTGACCATCAAGAGACTTACATACCCGTGCCAATTCGTCAAAGTCTACGTTCTTTATGCTGCCTTTGCCGTATGTATTCTTGTCGTAACTTCCGTTATTTAATTGATATGGTGGGTCAAATATATATGTTGCCTTTGGCCCACACACACTTTCCCATTCAGCACACTCTATGCGCCAATGCCGTATTAATGGAATCTGCTCCGCGATACGTTGCCGTATACCTTTACCCCAGAATACGTTTCTTTTGCATGGTCGCTTGGATAGTTCAACACATGATGGTGGGGGATAGGTATGCGACCGTCCACCTTGCGGCGTCAACCACCGTTGAACCAACCACCTTGCCGGTTCCGGTGCATCAATCAACCGCACATCCTTTATTTCTTCCAACGTAGGCGGCAATGCCATAATGTCCGATACCGACGCCGTTATCAACCATTGCCATATTGCCGCCGTTTGCGGGTCAATATCGCAAAGAATGACATCTTTACCGGCGCCGTGCATGACTGAATAGCACGCACTACCGGCAAAGGGTTCAATGATTGTTTTGTGCGTCGGTTCCGGCAATAGGCGAGACAACCGGTACTTTGCGCCGTAGTGTCTGAAGAACGGACGCATAGCTTTTGACACTATTCCGCCGGTTCCGTAGAATCACTCGGTTCCGGCGACACATTCATCGCCCGTGTCTTACGTTGCTGTGCCCGTGCGCAACGCAATTGTGTACGGCTATCCATATTGACCGGGATGTCTGCGCCGATATGACGCGCCGCTTTTGCTTTTGACTGCTTGCCCATTTTATTCCTCTTTGCTCAGCTTGTTATCGTTGGCCTTGAACGACGCCCAAATCAAAGGCAATTCATCGTCGCCACGGCCAAAGCGTTGATAGAACGCACTCTCCATATTCAACATTTGGATTCCCGGAAGGATTTCCTCACGCTTGATGTTGTACACACTTCCGTCAACAAAAAACTCTGCACTATCCGGCGTAGGATGCACAATACTGATACGTTCAACGCGAAACGTTTTCAGTAACGTCTCACGAAACTCAATCCCGTCGGGAGCAAGTTTGCCGATGTCCACTTGCGCGTAAAGGCGCCATGACATGCGAATGTGGGCGCTTACATACCTTTGCATCCCGTCCAAAGATTCAGAATACAACGGATAGTCGCCGGTCAATGCTGCAACATTTGCAATCCACAGATTATCTCTGTAACTGACCACCACGTCAAGAGGAGGTTCAGCAATCAATCGGCGGCCGTCGTTCAACGATACCGTATAGATTTGATAGTCATGCTCAGGTTTGCGCATTACTTGGGCACCACCGGAATGCTCTCCCACATTGCCAACGCATGAGGAGCAGACCGCCCCATACGCATTTCGTGAATACGACCCTCGCCAATCTCTTTGATAGGCAGATTGT
>ERZ724505.1404-NODE-1404-length-13255-cov-4.715985_pt1 | contig 13255 bp, 16 predicted proteins | sample MGYA00376038_ERZ724505 | MGnify/ENA primary metagenome ERZ724505 (study PRJEB28724, sample SAMN07190884) | wastewater metagenome | isolation source: effluent of sewage treatment plant in Hong Hong | place: Hong Kong | collected 2016-03-17 ... | reverse complement strand
GCAGCCGTGCCACCCGGTGAGGTCGCGCTGAATTCCCGCTGAGCCGGGCCCCGTAATACACTGGCGCCTCACGCGACTGGCGATCATGGCCCCGACCCGACAGGGTTTGCGCGGCCGGAGGTGGACAACCACTGGGGAGCGTGAAGTGGCGCCTGCCGCTTTTAAGCCGTTCGCCTGGGCAACTCCGCTCGATGCAGCTCGCTTGCGCGCCGCACCGCTGCCGGAGCACACCGCCACCGACTGATCACACACCATGTTTGACCGCCGCACCGCGACCCTGGCCCTGACGGACCCCGAAATCTTTGCTGCCGTCCAGCAAGAAAACCAGCGCCAGCAAGACCACATCGAGCTGATCGCCTCCGAAAACTACACCTCACCCGCCGTGATGGAGGCTCAGGGCAGCCAACTGACCAACAAGTACGCCGAGGGCTACCCTGGCAAGCGCTACTACGGTGGCTGCGAGTACGTGGACGTGGTTGAGCAGCTGGCCATTGACCGCGTCAAGCAGCTCTTCGGCGCCAATTTCGCCAATGTGCAGCCCAATTCCGGCTCCCAGGCCAACCAGGCCGTGTTCTTCGGGTTGCTGCAGCCGGGCGACACCATCATGGGCATGAGCCTCGCCGAAGGTGGCCACCTGACGCATGGCATGCCCCTGAACATGAGCGGCAAGTGGTTCAAGGTCGTCAGCTACGGCCTCGACGCCCAGGAAGCCATCGACTACGACGCGATGGAGCGCCTCGCCCGTGAGCACAAGCCCAAACTCATCATTGCCGGCGCCTCCGCGTACTCGCTGCACATCGACTTCGCGCGCTTCGCCAAGATCGCCAAGGAGATCGGCGCGTATTTCATGGTGGACATGGCCCACTACGCCGGCCTGATCGCCGCTGGCGTCTACCCCAATCCCCTGCCTCACGCTGACGTGGTCACGTCTACCACGCACAAGAGCCTGCGTGGCCCGCGTGGCGGGATCATCTTGATGAATGACGAGGCCATCGCCAAGAAGATCAATTCGGCCATCTTCCCTGGCATTCAGGGCGGCCCCTTGATGCACGTGATCGCCGGCAAGGCCGTGGCCTTCAAGGAAGCGCTCGGTCCCGACTTCAAGGCCTACCAAGCTCAGGTCGTCGCCAATGCCAAGGTGCTGGCCGAGACCTTGATCTCACGCGGCCTGCGCATTGTGTCGGGCGGCACACAAAGCCATGTCATGCTGGTTGACCTGCGCCCCAAGAACCTGACGGGCAAGGAAGCCGAGGCCATCCTGGGCGCCGCCCACATGACCTGCAACAAGAACGGCATCCCGAACGATCCGCAAAAGCCCATGGTCACCAGCGGCATCCGCCTGGGTACGCCAGCCATGACGACCCGTGGGTTTGGTGCTGAGGAAGTTCGCTTGACGGCCAACCTCATTGCCGACGTGCTGGACAACCCACACGACGAGGCGAACATCGCGGCGGTTCGGGCCAAGGTCACGGCGCTGACGGCGGCCTTCCCGGTCTACCGCTGAGCACGACGGAAGCTCCGCATGCGCTGCCCCTTTTGCGGTCATGCTGAAACCCAGGTGGCGGAGACGCGGGACTCCGACGAGGGCGATGCCGTCCGTCGGCGCCGTCGTTGTCAGTCCTGCGACAAGCGCTTCACCACCTATGAGCGTGCGGACATCACCCTGCCGACCGTCGTCAAGAAGGACGGTCGGCGCGCCGATTTCGACCCCGCCAAGCTACGGGCCTCGATGCAATTGGCGCTGCGCAAGCGCCCGGTGAGCATCGAGCAAATCGACGAAGCGCTGAGCCGGATCGAAGAAAAGCTGCTCGCCAGCGGCGTGCGCGAGATCGCCTCGACACGGCTCGGCGAATTCGTCATGCGCGAACTCAAGCGCATCGACAAGGTCGCCTACGTCCGTTTTGCCTCCGTCTACCGGAGCTTCGAGGATGTGGACGAGTTCAGGCAGCTGATCCGCGAAATCTAAGCCCGCGCGGCCTTCCGGGAACATCGCTTTTCCCGCTGCGGGCTGGTTGTTCGCCAGCATCAGGGTTTCCACTTCCCCCTGAAGGGGGATATACCCCCCCTCGCTCCCCCCACCCCCCCCTGCGTTCCCCCCAAAGGGGGAAGGACGCCGCGCCCGTCGATTTCTAAAGTTTGCGCATCCCCCCCCGCAAACCGGAACACGCCCATTCGCCCCAAGCCCCGCACCCTCCGCAACGCCGCAGGTTTCACCCTGATCGAAGCCTGCGCAGCACTCGGCGTCACGGCCACGCTGGCCAGCCAGGCGCTGCCAGCCATGTCCGGCTTGATGCAAAGCCAACGCATGACGGCCTATGCCGAACGGCTGGCAAGCGACCTGCGTGAGGCCCGCACCCTGTCCATCCACCACAACCAGACCGTGCAGCTGTCCTTCGGTGCCAAGGGCAACACCCAGTGCTACGTCATTTACAGCGGGAGCGGCTCCTGCGCATGCAGCGGCGCGAGCACGACCTGCGACGCCAGCGCTACTGCCCATAAGACCGTTGCGCTCTCCCCTCCCACTGCGCTGAACTTTTGGAACAACAAGCAACGCATCGCCTTCAGCGCCGGCCAGGGTTTCGGCAGCATGGCAAGTGTGGGCGTGCTTGACGCCAAGGGCAACGGCATCAAACACGTGATTGCAATCACCGGCCGAATCCGAAGCTGTAGCGTCGATGCGCCCCGCAACCATCTGCCCAAGTGCTGAGCGGGCGAGACCAGACTAGAACGAAGGATCCCCACTTCCGGGGACGCGCCGACGAGCGGCCTTATGCGCCTGACGGACGGGCTTGCAAGCGTGGGGCAACTGGCTTGGGGAGATCAGAATGCCCGCATGAATGCTGACAAAAACATCGTCTTGTGTCGGGAACTGGCAGGTCGGGGCTTCACGCTGATCGAATTGGTGGTGGCCATTCTGGTGATGGGCATTCTTTCGGCAATCGCGTACCCCATGTACATCAATCAAATACAAAAGGCGCGCCGTGGTGATGCAATTGCCGCCATTACAGCAATCACGCAAGCCGAAGAGCGCTACCGAATGAATCACACCGAATATTCAGACAGTGCCAGCACGCTCCAGGTAGACACATCGAAAATTGCGGCGCATTATTCAATATCGATTACAGGAATCCCATCGGGATTGAATGCCGGGTACATCGTTACCGCCGCCCCTTTGTCCAGCAGCCCACAATCAAAAGATACACGCTGCGCGAAACTCATCGTGACCATGCAGCGCGGGAATCTTGAATATTCTGCAAAAGATTCGACGGACCTCGTGACTACTACTGCGGAGTGCTGGCCCAAATGATGCAAAGCCGCCCGCACCCCCATCGTACTTTCTACCCAAATCGCAAGGGATTTGGGCTGGTCGAGTCCATGATCAGCATTGCCATCATCGGCATCATTTTGGCGGTTGCAGCCCCCTCTATCGGGTCGCTGATACAACGAAAGAAGGTCATCGCAGCAGCCAATGAGCTTGTCTCGGTGATTGGGTATAGCCGATCAGAAGCATTGGCGGGTCAAGCCGAAATCTTGGTGTCCTTCGACGACGGTGCCGCCGCCCAGGGCGTCAGTTGCGTGCAAGTGGCCACCACACCGCTCACACGTAAAAGCTCCTGCAAGTGCTGGGGCAAGATCACCGACTCCTGTCGAGTCGCGGGGGCGCCAGGCGGCAAGATGCTGAGAATATTCTCGATACCGATATCGAGCGGCGTGACATTTTCGACGAACAGTGTCGCATGGCCAGATTCAGCAGTACCGGGACGCTTCAGTTTTGTATGGCCTAGACTACTTACAGATTTGCCGGAAACCCTGAAGATTACGGTGAGTGGCTCGCGAGGATTTCAATTGCGGGTTGACGTTTCAAGCACCGGCCAAACGAGCGTTTGTGCGCCTGGTGGAGCTGAAGGCGAGTACCCAGCATGCCCTTAAATAGAATGAACGTTCACCGAAAACGTCAACTTGGCTTGACTCTGGTTGAGTTGATGGTTGGCATCACGGTGGGACTGATCGTGACGGCAGGCGCGTCATTGATGGCAGTCAACCAAATATCTGAGCACCGCCGTATCACCATCGAAGTTCAGATGCAACAAGATTTGCGAATCATTGCGGAACTTATCGCTCAAGAAGTTCGCCGCGCCGGATTCAGGGCCTGGGGTGAATTGGGAGTTTGGGCTCCAGGGACTGGTGCGGGCGGGGACGAACTTGCCAGCCAGAACCCCTACGAGAATCTCGCGGCGTCCAGTAACTCGCTGACCTACACGTTTGAATCCTCGCCGTTCGCCAGCATTCTGCGACAAACCAAGCCAATCACTGACGCAACCGATGATAGTGACCATTTTGGTTTCCAGATTGACGCTGGAGAATTGAAAGCACAGTTAGGGAAGGGAAACTGGCAACCCATTTCTGACAAGGGCAGTTATGTCTTTGATGCGGCAAGCTCCAAGATTGAAGTTTCGACGCAAACCGTGTCTTTAGCAGATTTTTGTGACAAGCCATGCGGCGGGGCCGGCGATTGCCCGCCACAGCAAGAGGTGCGACGAGTTGACGTTACGCTTGTCGCCAAAAGCCTTGCGCTGAAAGACGTCACGCGAACCATCAAGGTGAGTGAGCGAATCAGAGCCGACAAAGTGACAGGGACCTGTGGATCATGAGAACCGTCGCATTTCTTCGGCAGCGAGAGGCAGGGGCAGCCACGCTTGTCATCGTCATGGCGTTGTTTATTTTGATCGGCCTGCTCGCTGCCTACGGAAATAGAAATCTAGTTTTCGAGCAGCGCATGGCTGGGAGCACTTATCGTGCAGCCATTGGTGCAGAAGTTGCCGAATCAGCTGTTGACTGGACGCTGTCCATGCTCAATGCTGACTTTTCAGACACGACCTGTGCGCCATCGACCACAGCACGCACCTTTGCGGAGCGTTATATCGTCGTCGACAAAGGATCGAGAAGGATTACTCTGAACCCCACGCCTCCACCCACGCCTGATTCGTCCCTCGGAATGGGCGCGGCAGATTGCGTCAAGGTATCTGGTGGCGGATGGGACTGCCGTTGCCTTGAGAAAAATGCGGCTGCAGCGCGCGTGGCTTTAGGTGCTGCTGCAGAACAGCAGCCCAGTTTTATTGTGAGCTTTTCAGAAAGTAGGCGGCCAGGCACTGTTTTGGTCAATACCACGTCGTGTACCAGCAGCGTCGTTCAAGATTGTTCAAGCAAGGAGAATACTCTCCTGGCCCGTGAGGCCGTCGGGCAGCGGAGCGCAGTGGTCGGCTTTGTGCCAGCCGTTCGCACGCCGCCGAGTGCCGCCATCACGGTCAAGGGCCGCGTCCAGTCTACGGATGGAAATCTTGGCATTCATAATGCTGATCCATCCACAAACGGCACTCTGCTTGTCACCGGCAGTTCGACCGCGCCCTCGGGCCTCGTCGATGCAAAACTAGAAAGCCTGCCGGGCACTCCACCCCGGAGCGCCATTTTTTCTGGGGACCCATCTTTGGCCAATGGAGATGTCTTCAAGATGCTCGTGGGCATGCCCATCAGCCGGTTTAAATATCACCCTGGCGTAAGACGCATTGCCTGTAACCCTGACTGCGCAACGGCATTGACGACCGCCGTTCAAAAGGGCGCGTCGATGCTCCTCATTGATGGTGATCTGGATATCTCTGCAACGACGTCATTGGGTACGGCCACGCGGCCGGTGTTCTTGCTAGTCACTGGAGCCATCAATATATCGGCCGACTTTGCGATGTATGGAATGATTCATAGCGAAGGGAATTTCACCTGGAATGCAAGTGGTGGCTCAGCTGGGTATTTGGTGGGGGCGGCGACCTCTTCCGGGGATTTCTCGGCAACGGGCAATGTTGATGTGGCATATTCGGCGGACGTCAGCGAAATTCTAAGGAACAAAGTAGGCAGCTTTGTCCGCGTTTCTGGGGGATGGTATGACAAGCCGATGTAATTTCCGGTTCGGCATCAGCCTCCCATTCCGCTCCGTCAAGTCCCGTGGCGTTTCCTTGGTCGAAGCGCTGGTTGCGCTGCTGGTCATGAGTTTTGGCATGGTTGCCTTGGTTGGCATCCTTTCCAATTTGCGCCGCTCCGAGGATCTGGCACGCCAACGCGGCGAAGCGCAACGCATCGCCCAAGCTGAGATCGCAAAGTTTCGGGCGTTTTCATTGATTGACCGCCCCGTCGGGACTGGGACCGAAATTCAGGCGTTTTCCGATCTGAATGTCGGAACGACAGTCACGACCTCGGCCACGCCTGACAACTCCAACGTCACGTATACGGTCACGCGGTCGTCGGCGTGGTCAACGACCATTCCAAATATGGTCGAAGTTCGCGTCAGCGTTCAATGGACGGACCGCGTTGGCGACGCACAGACCATTCTTTTGGATTCGATGATCGCTGCGATCGATCCTGCGTTCACCGGCGCGCTTTTTGTTGCCCCGCCACCTGGCATGACGCGGCAGCCGGGGGAGCGCTCACCAGCGATTCCGCCCGATGCCAAAGACCTCGGCGACAAAACCAGCGCATACAAGCCTTCGCCGGGTGGCGGCACGGCCTGGGTGTTTGACAACCAGACAGGCCTGGTCACCAAAAGCTGTTCGGTCAGCACGGGCATTTCGACCAGTGCGATCACCACCGGTGACCTGACGTCCTGCGCGACCGTGACCAACGGGTATTTCGTGTCCGGCACCATCCGTTTCTCGATGACGGCGCCGCCGAACGCCAAGGTGCCGGAGGCAACTGCGGTACCAGCACATGCAGCGGTGACCTTGACCAGTTTGGGGCATCCTGCCGCGCCTGTCTGTTTTGACGACTCCGGCACCGTCCCCTATGCGATCACCTACGCCTGCCTGATTCTTGGCAACACGGGCACGCCGTCGATCTGGTCGGGAAGCATCGAACTCACCAGCATCGACACCACGACCCTCCCCACGCCGCCTTACCGCGTCTGCCGTTACACCTACGACTACAGCCGCAATGGCCGGATCGACAACGAAGAGCACCCTGACCTCTACGTCAACGTCGCCAAATCGCTGCCCCGGCAAAACTTCCTGGTCGTTGCCGGCGGGCAGAGCTGCCCCGTGGACAGCTCGACCTTCGACCCAGCAGCTCGCAATTTCGTGAACTACACGACCAAAGAGCAGCAGCCAACCCGGACGCCGTGATCAGCCACACTCGGGGCTGAACGATCAACGCGCTGCACTGCGGACCGTGTCTCTCGAAAGCTCCGTGCTCTTGCCCAACGAAGTCAGCGCCATGCACCGGGCGCTGGCGCTGGCAGAGCGCGCCATTGGTCTGAGCGACCCCAACCCGCGCGTGGGCTGCTGCTTGCTGGACAGCCACGGTGAGGTGATCGGCGAAGGCTTCACGCAGCAAGCGGGCGGGCCGCATGCCGAGGTCATGGCTCTGCGGGACGCACAGGCGCGTGGCGCATCCATCAAGGGCAGCACTGCCGTGGTCACGCTGGAGCCCTGCTCGCACCATGGCCGCACGCCACCCTGTGCCGATGCCTTGATTGACGCTGGCATTGCCCGTGTCGTCATCGCGCTGGGCGACCCCAACCCGGCCGTCAACGGCGCCGGCATCAACCGACTGCGAGCGGCGGGTGTGAGCGTCGCGTTGGCACCGGAGCCCTTCGCCACAGCGGCCCGTGATCTGAACGTCGGCTTCATCAGCCGCATGCAGCGCGGCCGCCCCTTTGTGCGCCTCAAAGCGGCTGCGTCGGCTGATGGCTTCACGGCCCTCCCCGACGGCCGCAGCCAATGGATCACCGGCCCACAAGCACGCGCCGACGGCCATGCCTTCCGCCGTCGCGCGGGTGCCATCCTGACCGGCATTGGGACCGTGCTCGCCGATGACCCGCGCCTTGACGTGAGAGCGGTCGAGACCACCCTGCAGCCGCTGCGCGTCATCGTGGACTCTCACCTGCGCATTGCGCCACAGGCCCGCGTGCTGGCCGCTCCGGGCAAGGCCTGCCTGGTGCACGCCGGGGCCACGGCGCGGGCCGAGCTTGCCGGCGTCGAGCAGATCGCCCTGCCCGCTGCAGACGGCCGCGTCGACCTGCCCGCCCTGCTCGGCTGGCTGGCTGAGCGCGGGGTGAATGAACTGCATGTCGAGGCCGGCGCGACGCTCAATGGCGCACTGCTGGCCGCAGGCTTGGTGGACGAGATCCTGCTCTATCAAGCCCCAGTCCTGCTAGGCCGAGGCATGCCGATCGCATCCCTGCCGCCTCTGCCCGACCTGACTCAGGCCACCCGCTGGCGCCGCGTCGAAGCGACCCCCGTCGGCGACGACCTTCGGCTGCGCTTGCGCCCCTTGTGACCCTCGGGATTCCCCGAGGCCGGCACCTACAATGCCGGGATGCCCATTGCCCCCATTCCGGAACTCGTTGCCGACCTCGCTGCTGGGCGCATGGTCGTGCTGGTGGACGAAGAAGACCGTGAGAACGAAGGGGACCTCGTCCTGGCGGCTGACCACGTCACGCCTGAGGCCATCAACTTCATGGCCCGCTTCGGGCGCGGCCTCATCTGCCTGACGCTGACCCGCGAGCATTGCGAGCGGCTGCAGTTGCCGCCCATGGCCGCCCGCAACGGCACGCGCTATGGCACGGCCTTCACGGTGTCCATCGAGGCCGCCACCGGCGTCACCACCGGCATCTCGGCCGCTGACCGGGCGCGCACCATCCAGGCCGCCGTGGCGCCAGACGTGCGGCCGGCTGATCTGGTGCAGCCCGGCCACATCTTCCCCATCCAGGCGCAAGACGGCGGCGTGCTCATGCGTGCCGGCCACACGGAAGCCGGTTGCGACCTGGCCCGCATGGCCGGCCTCACGCCGGCTTCGGTCATCTGCGAGATCCTCAAGGAAGACGGCTCCATGGCCCGCCTGCCGGACCTGGAAGCCTTTGCCACAGAACACGGCCTCAAGATCGGCACCATCGCCGACCTCATCGAGTACCGCAGCCGCCAGGAAAGCCTCGTCAAGCGTGTCGCCCAGCGGCCCTTCGAGACCGCCCAGGGCCGCTTCGAGGGCCATGTTTTCAGCGACCGCACCGGCAATGTCCACGTCGCACTGACCCATGGCAGTTGGCGCCGTGAGGACGATGTGCTGGTGCGCGTGCACGAGCCGCTGTCGGTGCTGGACCTGCTGGAGTCGGGCGCTTGTGGCCATTCGTGGAGCCTGCCCGGCGCGCTGCAAGCCATCCAGGACGGTGGCGCCGGCGTGGCCATTCTGTTGAACTGTGGCGAGTCCGCCGAAGGTCTGCTGGCACGCCTGCAGGTTCCCGCCGGCAGCCAGGCACGCGCTTCCAGCATGGACCTGCGCACCTATGGCGTGGGGGCCCAGATCCTGCGCGCGCTGGGCGTCCAGCGCATGCGCGTGCTCGGCAGTCCGCGCCGCATGCCCAGCATGACGGGCTACGGCCTTGAAGTGACCGGTTTCATTGCGCCCCGTGCGCAGGAGGTGTCCGCATGAAAGTCGCTAACCAAGGCAGCCCCAGCTTCGAGGGTGCACTCGACGGCAGCGAGCTCAGCATCGGTGTCGTTCAGGCACGTTTCAATGACGCCATCACCTCCGCCATGGCCAGCGCCTGCCTCGCCGAACTGGCTCATCTGGGCATTGAAGCCGACGCCATCCAGCACATCACTGTGCCCGGCGCGCTTGAGATCCCGCTGGCACTGCAGGCCATGGCCGACAGCGATGCCTTCGACGCCTTGATCGCCATCGGCTGCGTGATCCGCGGCGAGACCTATCACTTCGAACTCGTTGCCAACGAAAGCGGTGCGGGCGTCACCCGCGTCAGCCTGGACCACGGCCTGCCCATCGCCAACGCCATCCTCACCGTCGAAGACGAAGCCCAGGCCTGGGCCCGCGCCGAGCCCAAGGGCCGCGACGCCGCCCGGGTCGCCGTCGAGATGGCCAATCTCCTGGAAGACATCGAGTGAACGCCTCGCCCCCGAAGAAACGCGCCCCCGCCAAATCCGCTCGGCGGCGCTCCCGTGAACTGGCGCTCCAGGGCCTCTATCAGTGGCTCGTCACCGGTGACGACATCGGCGCCATCGACGCCCACAACCAGGAGCAGGACGGCTTTACCAAAGCCGACCGCAAGCACTACGACCTGCTGCTCAATGGCTGCGTGCAGGAAGCCGCCGACCTGGACGCCATCCTCACCCGCCACGTGGACCGCAAGACCACCGAACTCTCGCCCATCGAGCACGGCATCCTCTTGATCGGCGCCTACGAGCTCAAGCACTGCGTCGACATCCCCTACAAGGTCGCCATCAACGAAGCCGTGGAGCTGGCCAAGTCCTTCGGCGGCACCGACGGGCACAAGTACGTCAACGGCGTGCTCGACCACGCCGCCGTGGACCTGCGGCCGCTCGAGGTCAAAGCGCGCGCCTGACGGGTCTGACTGCCGCCATGCACACGGCCCGCCGGCTCGACCGCATCGAGCCCTTCTACGTGATGGAGTGCGCCAAGGCGGCCGACGAGATCGCCCGCAGCAGCGCCTGCGACCCCGCGCTGGGCGGGCGCCGCATGATCTACCTGAACATCGGCGAGCCGGACTTCGGCGCCGCGCCGCTGGTGAAGGCCGCTGCTGTACGCTGCATCGAGTCGGGCCAGACGCCTTACACCCCGGCCCTGGGCCTGCCCGCCCTGCGCGAGGCCATCTCAGCTTGGTACGCGCAGCGCTTCGGCTTGGCCATCGAACCCGGCCGCATCGTCGTGACCGCCGGCGCCTCGGCCGCGCTGCAACTGGCCTGCCTCGCGCTCTTCCAGGCGGGCGACGAAGTTCTGCTGCCCGACCCCTGCTACCCCTGCAACCGCCACTTCCTCGCGGCGGCCGACGCCACGGCACGCCTGCTGCCCGCCAGCAGCGCGCAGCGCTTCCAGCTTAGCAGCAGCCAAGTGCGCGCCGCCTGGGGGCCGTCCACACGCGGCGTCCTGCTGGCTTCACCCAGCAACCCGACTGCCACCTCCATCGCCCCTGAGGAGCTGGCCAGCATCGTGGATGTCGTCCGCGCACATGGCGGCGTCAGCCTCGTGGACGAGATCTACCTGCCGCTGAGCTACGACACGCGCTACGAGCGATCAGCCCTTGGCTTGGGTGACGCCATCGTCTCCGTCAACAGCTTCAGCAAATACTTCGGCATGACGGGCTGGCGCCTGGGGTGGCTGGTGCTGCCGCCCGCCCTCGTCGGCCCCGTCGAGCGGCTGGCGCAGAACCTCTACATCTGCCCCTCCACCATCGCACAGCAAGCCGCTCTGGCCTGCTTCGAGCCGGCGTCCATCGCCGAGTTCGAACGCCGCCGTGCGGAGCTGAAGGCGCGCCGCGACTTCATCGTGCCCGCCCTCAACGCGCTGGGCCTCACCGTGCCCGTGATGCCCGACGGCGCCTTCTATGCCTGGATCGATTGCTCGGCCCACCGCCCCGATAGTTGGACCTTCGCCTTTGAGCTGATGCAGCGCGCCCAGGTCACCCTGACCCCAGGCCGCGACTTTGGCGCCGCCGACCCCGAGCGCTGGCTGCGCCTGTCCTTCGCCAGCTCCATGGCCGACCTGCAAGAGGCCGTCGCTCGTCTGCGCGAGGTGCTGGCGTGACGCAACCCGCCTTCACCTGGCCCGCCCGCGTGTACTGGGAAGACACCGACGCCGGTGGCGTCGTCTTCTATGCCAACTATCTGAAGTTCTTCGAGCGCGCGCGCACCGAGTGGCTCCGAGCCGCTGGGGGCGAGCAGCAACGCCTGCGCCTTGAAGCCGGCCTGATCTTCGTCGTCAGCGAGACCACGGTGCGCTACCTCGCGCCCGCGCGGCTCGACGACTCGCTCACCATCACCGTCGAGCCCCTGGAGCTTGGCCGCGCCACCCTCACCCTCCACCAGCGTGCGCTGCGGGGTGACCAAGTGCTGGCCGAAGGCAGCATCCGTGTCGGCTGCGTCAACGCGCACGACTTCAAACCCGCTCGTATCCCTGCGCCCTTGCTGGCTGCTCTGCAAAGCCCATGAACCAAGACCTCTCCATCGTCGCCCTGATCCTGCACGCCAGCTTGCCGGTGCAGCTCGTCATCGGCATCCTGCTTCTCAGCTCGCTGGCCAGTTGGAGTGTGATCTTTGCCAAGCTCATCGGGCTCGCGCAGATCAAGCAGCGCAACGAGGCCTTCGAGACCGAGTTCTGGTCCGGCAAGAACCTCAACGACCTCTTCCAGGCTGTGGGCAACCGCCCCGATGGCGCGCCGCTGGAGCGCATCTTTGGCTCCGGCATGAAGGAGTTCCTCAAACTGCGTGAGCGCCGCGTGACCGACCCGAGCAGCCTGCTCGACGGCGCCCGCCGCGCCATGCGCGCCAGCTACCAGCGTGAGCTGGATGCGATGGAGCAGAACCTGTCCTTCCTCGCCTCGGTGGGTTCGGTGTCGCCCTATGTCGGCCTCTTCGGGACCATCTGGGGGATCATGCACGCCTTCGTCAACCTCTCGAACCTGCAGCAGGTCACGCTCGCCACCGTCGCGCCCGGCATCGCCGAGGCCCTGGTAGCCACGGCCATCGGCCTCTTCGCCGCCATCCCCGCCGTGCTGGCTTACAACCGCTTCGCGCGCCAGATCGACCGCACCGCCATCACGCTGGAGACCTTCATCGAAGAGTTCTCCAACATCCTGCAGCGCAATTCCACCCAAGGGCACTGAAATGCCCGCCCTGTCCAGCCGCGGCGCTCGGCGTCGCACCATCAACGAGATCAACATGGTGCCCTTCATCGACGTGATGCTGGTGCTGTTGATCATCTTCATGGTCAGCGCGCCCCTGATCACCACGGGCCTGGTGGACCTGCCCTCCATCGGCAAGGCCAAGCAGCAGCCGGATCACGTGATACAGATCATCGTCGGCACCGACGACCGCGTGCGCATCAAGCTCGACCAGTTGGAGCCCGAGAGCATCGCCTTCAACCGACTGGCTGAACGTGTCAAGAAAGCTCAAGGCAAGGAAGGCAACAGCCCGGTCGTCATCTCGGCGGACAAGTCCGTCAAGTACGAGTCCGTCGTCAAGGTGATGGACGTGTTGCAATCAAGCGGCGTCACGCGCATCGGCCTGGCCGTGAAGAGCGGCGCCACCGGCGGATGAGCGCAGCCCTGCGTCCTCCTGAGTCCGCCGGCCTGGGGCGCGGCGTGCTGTTTGCGCTCATCGCGCATGCGGCTCTGGTCGCGGCGCTGTCGGCTGGCGTCAGTTGGCGCAGCCGCACGACGCCCGCCTTCGAGGCAGAGCTGTGGGCC
>ERZ724505.1401-NODE-1401-length-13267-cov-4.660157_pt1 | contig 13267 bp, 33 predicted proteins | sample MGYA00376038_ERZ724505 | MGnify/ENA primary metagenome ERZ724505 (study PRJEB28724, sample SAMN07190884) | wastewater metagenome | isolation source: effluent of sewage treatment plant in Hong Hong | place: Hong Kong | collected 2016-03-17 ... | reverse complement strand
GGTGTAGCTGGCCCAACACCGCCAGACTTCGTAGGATTCGCGTGGCTGCGCCGACAGACACCATCTGGGTCGAGAGGATGCTTGCAACGGCTGCACTGATTGGTGACGGGCTCGGGCTTCGCCTCAGGGCCGGGATCGTCGGCGTCGGGCTGGCGCTTCTTGCTCTCGATAAGCTCGCGGATAGCCTCGACCATCGATGTCTTCATCCGCTCTGCCGTCAGGCTGGCACCCGCATCGGCACCATAAACGTCGAAGTATAACTTACGGATGGCGTGGATATCGGTTTCTTTGAGGATTTGCTTGATCGTCACCTTCATGAGCGGCTCAATATTTACAGGGTCCGGCCTATTGAGCTTGCGGAGTCGCTCCTTCGCCTCCTCAGACATAGGCTTCTTCTTCTCTGCGATCTGGTTGTCGGCCCACTTCTTATAATAGTGGGTCTCAGCCTTCATCGTTGCCCTCATAATAGCAGCATTACGGGCCGATCCGGACGGCAGCGAATTCGCAATATAGAACGCGATATCAACGTTTGGCTGAATCTCAAGCTTCCAACGAGCGAGATTCTCCTTCACCTTGTTGCGATGCCAGGTGACGTCCGCGCCAAACTTGTCTGGATCGATATCGTCCAGGGTTGCCCAATCGGTACCATCTTCACGGCACTGGTTGGTAATCGGAATGGGACCGCTAACTTCGCGAATCGCGCCACACTTCGGGCAGAATACAATACCATCGCGTGCGGTAGCGATCCTCATGTCGAGGACGACCTCGCCCTCGCCCTGCACGGCAATCGTCTTCTTCACGGCTTGATGCTCCTTGTTGGTATGATACTTCGTCTAATTATACTGGCAAAGCGTCGAACCATCAATTATACTGAAGCTCAAGTATGATTGGCCTTACTATTATGGAATCGCGCGCACTTGCGACACCATTTGTCAGTCGATTCACGGATGTTATGGATGAAATCTACGCATTCATTACACCACTTACAACCATCTACGTAGGCAACATTATGCAGCCCACAACCTGGGCATTTAGTCTCATTATCACTATGGCACCGCTCACACATTTTCATATTAGCCACATTCTGCACGCAGCATAAACGCCCTTATCCCTGCCTCGTGTAAAATCCGTGCCATGGCCCTTGTGGCTGCACGATTCCATGAGTGGATTGTAATGCTGGTGTGACGAATATTAGATTTGGCCATAGCGCGCGCAATATCACAGCCACCATCATGACAGTTCTGGTGATCGTGGACATCATCCATGGCGGTCTTATAATGGTGGAACTCAAGGTCGTGGTCTAGTGAAACCACGTCGAATTGCTCCTTGGTCAGCAATTCAATACCATCAAACGCTGTCATGGCAAACTTGGTGTCAGGATATATCGACCTAAACCATTCAATGCGTTTAGGATCGTCATCTACAATTAAGGTTTTCATTGTTTGACTACCTGCCTGGCGCGTCTGAAGTCGCCCACTGTAATCTCGGTCATTGTGCCGGTGACATTAGATGCATAAACCACATCATTATCTTGTGACCCAGCGCTGCGTGGCGGGTCAAATGCTGCGAATGGCTCCAGCGCGCTCCGCAGGGACGCCGACTCGGTGGACAGGGTGGAAACCTCCAGCGCGTACCGGGAGAGGGTCGCGGCCAGGTCGCGCTTCTCTGCCCGCAGGGACGCCGACTCGGCCGCTACAGTTGCCAGCTTCAACCGCTGGTCGCGCGCCTCCATCTCAGCCGCATGGATTCGAGCGTCGGCGTCTATCAGGTCCCTCTCCGCCCGTTCGGCGCGCTCCCGAATAGTATTTACGCAGTTTGAACAGTGATAGCCAAGTTGTGATATCACATGACCACAAGGTAACGTCTCTTCGCTGCCGGTCGAAATAGCCATAGGTCACCCTATATTACATTCAATACTAGCGGTCATAAATTGTATCACAGAACTTCAGGATCTGTTCAACACCAAACCCATGCAGACAGCCAAGTACGAAGTGACGCATAGGATCTTCAGACGACATTGACATCGCATCTCTATAGATTCTTAGTGCAGTCTCATTGATCGCAATGGTGACGTCGGTATATCCTGTATCCTCATTTTCATACATCACGATTGCAGGTTCAATATCACCTTTATTAGGCTGCAGTGCACCGCACAGGTCATCAATGAAATACCCAATTTCCTCACTTGATGCCTTAATCATGGTTGTCGCAAGTGGCTTTGCGCCCTTGGAGACCTGCTCAACTAGAACAGTAATCTGCGCGTGCCACGGCTTGGTGATTTCCATCACTTTTCCTTGGTATAGCAGTCAAACCACATACCAACGCGGCGCGTACGACGCCTGCCAGTCGAATTGGTGCACGTACTAGAACTAGTCTCAGGATCACCACAATGGGCTTGCGCCTGTTCAAGCGTCAGGCCGCTCTTGATAGTGCGATGGTATCCTGGACGATTAAAGTAGACGCGCTCAACGCGATATGTCGTCACGTGTGGTCTCCGTTGATCATGGTGATATACAGCAGCGCCATCTGCTGCTGAGAGCGCAGAAACCCCTGCGTTACTGCCCTACTAAGCTGCTCGTATCGGCCAAGCCAGATTTGACCATTAATCTGGGTGCCTGTCCTGCCAAAATCGAAGAAATTAACCATTGTGCTATACATGCGCGGGCCATGCTGTGTCACCCTAAACGTGAGTCTAATTGGCCCGCCATGTGATGTCTTAAGACTGTACTTACTATTGTCGAACACAAAGTATAAAGAATCTGTGCACCTATGGATCTTATAATTCTGCTTAATCTGTCGCACTCGCGACGGCTTAAGCTTTGGCATTCTCATCATGACGGCCTCTTGGTTGTCCTGACGTAAACAATCACGTTGTCGTACTGTGCGTCGATATACGGACCGACTGACTCTTCATACTTCTTGCGATGGCGCTCGATGCCGCTGTGATAGTAAAGATACCACTTGGGGTCAGACCCATACTGGAACTTTGCACGTGCCAAGATTCTAGCGCCAGTGTCGATGGCATAGGCTTCGTCTTCAATGAGCCGATTGGCGTCAAGGCCAAGCTCAGCTAGCCAAACCTCGTTAATCTGGGGCAGGCCATAGTCACACATGTAACCGTCTTTGCGCTTGTAGCAGTTCATTGCGCCAGGAGCAAAGGCACTCTCATGGCGAATCAGGGCCGCATAGATGAATGGATCAACCTTACGGCGACGCGCTGCATCGAGTATAATCTTAGCAAGAGCACGAGCACGCTTTGTCGGAACCTTAGGTGCAATTGTATTAATATACTGCGTCAAACCGCTAACGTCGTTGGTATAGCGAGCTTTCTTGGTAGGTGTAGCGACATACTCAACTGCATCGGGCATGAAATAATCGCCCGTCGTGGGGTATAGTGTAAGGCCCATAAGTACCAATGCTTTAATCTTCATACTATATCCCCTGTTAAATACAACTTGGGCGATGAGGTAGTCCTCACCGCCCAAGCCATTAACCCAACACTTCCACCTTTAATACCGCTGGCGTGCGATTGGTCATCAATTAGCAGCCCCTAAACACCGTATTGTGTTATACGGCTCAGTCGGACAATGATTAACTAGACGAGCGAGCTAGTACTAACCAGAAACATGGGGCGTGATATAAACCCTATAGTCGCCAGGAGGCAGACCAAGAATGGTAAGCTCGTGCTCAAGGTCGACAAGCTTGCGTTCGGCCTCGGTAAGAGCCTTGATGTCGGTCGAACCAGGAGTCGTTAGCGCCCATATCTGACCAAACTTGTCGTCGTGAGTGTCAGGCACGTAGCCAATAATAAACTCTACATTATCGTCGTCCTCTTCACCAACGACTACGACTTCACACCCAAGTTTGTCGCCAAGCGCTTCAGCAAACTCTTCGTAATACTCATACCTCTTGCCATCAAGCTTAAGGTCATATCCACCTTCCTCGTCGACGACGGTGATGCGCTCAACAAAATGACCGTCGTGGATGTCGTAACGATCCTCTTCGTGGCTCTTCTGTTCAAATTCGCAGAGGAACTCGTCGTTGATCTTATCTTTAGAGAACCGGTATCCGACAATCAAATTAACCCAATAATCAATACTCATGATGGCTCTCCAATTGCCCCGACAGGATGATTAAACCAGATGGTTTCGAAGAATTCGTGGACGTCATTGAAGACAAGGGTCATCAACGTTTCGCGCGCGAAACCATACTTGCCTTCACCTTCTACGTCAAAGTGTACCTCAATTGAGTCATCCATTGAAGTAGGCGGGCCACCCTCGTTATACTTCCAGATTGAAACCTTGCCATGCATACCATTGTATTGGCTACCATAGCAGCCAATACCGCCGCCAGTTTCGGTCGGCTCAAATCCAAACCGTTTCATTACGGCCACCATTTCGGCCGGGAACCTAGGGTCATTCATTAGCAGGACTCATCCATATGTGAGAACTGAACAAAATCTTCCATACTACCGGTATACTGGAAGTCGCAGTCGGCACACTTCACGGTAAAGTCAAGCTTGTAACCATACAAATGCTTCTGTCCGCGCCCCTTACCATCATACTTATCCTGCTGCTCGACCCCGTCCTCTTCAACCTCAAGCTCGTGAGTGTGCTTCTCATTGTCTGGCTCAGTAGGTGCGTCGCCGGGCTCGGGCTGCGGCTTAGAGAAGTCATCGTGAGTGCCGAGAACGGCTTCAACGGCCTTCTTAGTGGGACTAGACTTCTCGTCGGCATCAGGAATGTCGATAGTCACGTCGTTTTCGAACGTGGCCTCCCGCATAGCCTCACCACAGCATTCGCTCGAAACCTGGATCCTCACTGTAGCTGACACAACACCGTCAGCATCAACATCCAACGACTCAACCTCAGGCTCCTCTGCCTGATAGGCAGGGAACTTGTTGCAGCTAGGGCATCTGTTTGCCATGTTCACTCCAATAGTTGGTAACCGGGAAGTCTTCCTGCGTCAGTGCTGCACGTAGCTGGTAAAGCTGACACATCGCTCTAACGACGCCCTCAGCGTCAACATACACCCTCTCAGCACCCACCTTGATGAGCCATCCAAACAGTCGCGGCTGATGTGCCTCATGCTCGGTGACGAACAAGCACTGCTTAAAACCCATCAGATACAAACGTCTACTTTCATCGTTAACTGCATTGATGAAAGCGATTCGCTGCTTAATCGATGGCAATCATCACCCAACGATATTGATCGTCATAACGAGATCGCCAGCAGTGGCTGACTTGAGGCCGTCATGCTGGGTGGCGTACTCGGTAAGCTCCCACTGCCCATGTGCCAGGACTGCGATAACGTCACCTGATGGGATCGTTCTAAGCAGGTCGTACCGCAACTCGACATGTTGTGCATCAACAGTATACTGTTTGCCGTCAACCATCGAGAAGATGATCTTCATATTAGTCGTCCCATGACAGCTTAAGTACGGCACCACGATTAAAACGCTTGTACTCCCACCAATCATCGGTGGTCATTGAGCAATCATCTGAGTCGGTTGAAACTGCTTCATCACGCGGGACCCGCCAACTATGATTACAATTATGGCAGATAAAGCTCATAATTGGCTCTTCACTGTCGGTGCCGCTAGGCTCAATAACAATCTTGTCGTCATAGCCAATACCGACGACACGATACTTATTATCGGCTGAGACTCGTGCGCCAATACTATGGTGGTTGGCCTGACACTTAGGGCATTTAAACGGTCTCATGGCTTTGTCTCAAGGCCGAATCCATCGCGAATATTGTCAAGCTTATCGAGTTCCTCGTCTGTCAGGTCGTCGATGTTATTACCGTCCTCGTCTTCCCAGTCGATCCAATCGAACTCGTCCTCGCCAACCTCAGCATAGACACATAGACCATTGACGTTTGAATAATCTGGCTTAATACGGTGTTCAAGTTGGAACAGGTCATATCGCGCCAGCGTCAACATCATCTTGCGTGCTTCGCGAAGCGACTTGACCGGTACGTCAAATGATTTGCCAGGTACCTGTGGGATGTGCCACACCTTAAGGTCGCCAACCTTCGGGTTAATCTTCATCGTTTGCAGTCTCCGGCCTACCGGTTCCACACCATGTACAGCGATAGCCTCTAACAACGGGACCATGACACTTCTGACACTCGTGGATGCCTGGGCTATATGCAGATAGCAGCTGGTGTGCTGCTATATTCCACTCATCAGTGTTAGGCTTCGGAATTCCGAATTTCGGTAAAGAGGACATGTCTCACCTTCATTAGGATCTTGCCAAGATGGTTCTCACCCTTGTCGTTGCAGACGCCCCAGAACTTGTCATTCCAAGTGTTGCCTTCAACAAGCTCTTCAAACTTCGTCGCGATCAGTCTGTTGGCGAGATCGGGGTTCTGCCTAAACTTCGCCTCAACAACCTGATACATCACATCAAGCCTAACCTTATTCCAGTCGTCGCGAAGCCTAACCTTCTTGCCACGCTGCTTGGCCCCGCCGGGAGTCGGAGCCGTTGCGACCCAGTTGCGTTCACCTTCCGACGTCGCCTTTTGAGCCTGGAACGCGTGTTCGGCAGTTGTATACCAATGCTCATTGATGATGATGCGGCATGGGTAGAAGTTGGACAGGAAGTCGTAGTCGCCAGTAAACCGCTCAATCGTCACGCCTTCTCCTTAATCGTCATGAGGAAAGACTCAACCTGCTTCGGATTTCGGCCACCAAACCAATAGGCCATATCATCGTCAAACGTCACGATCGTGACGACACCGTTCTCGACAGCCCATTCAAGCGCGTCGATGGCTGAGCATGCAGGACACTCAAGCTGCTTCTCATGGATCTGGTAGTCGCCGTGCTTCTCGGCCAGATCGTCCTCATCACGAGACTTAATGAGGTCCACAAGAACGCCACTGCGAATCACATGAATATCAGTCACGAGACTTCTCCTTAAGCTCCTTAGTAGTCATATATTACTCGTAGTGCGGTCGATGGGTGGGAAATGCAGCGGCAGGCCAGCGCTCGATGTAAACCTCGATATCGGGCCCACCAATCATGCTGTTACGGTCGATGTGGGGGACGAGCTTGCCAAATCCCCAGCCCTTACTATCAACATACGTGTCGGGTTGCTCAATCTCCTGGCGCATCCGATCGCGAAGCGCCTCAGCCTGCTTGCGCGTCCAGCACTTGAAGCTCGCCTTACCGTACGGGCTATTGCAAGGGGTGCCGGTGTCGTACCACCATCCACCCTCCTCAGATCCGCCATAGGCGCGGTCGACTTCATAGATGTTGACGTACCAAGGAGCGCCGCGCAGGGTCAGATAGAGCCAACCCTTTGCCACGTACGACGACAGCTTGGAGCTACGATAACGGCTGGCGACGGTATACCACGCGCCCCAAATCATACGCTTCATGATGTTGATTGGCTTCACCAGTCGCTTGGGAGGCCACACCACCATGATGGAGCGAGTGCCGAAACCATAGAAGTACACAGTGGGACCACCGCATCGGCCCTCAATCTTGTCGATGAGACCCCAAGTACCATTGCCGTCCGTCAGCTTACCGATGTGAACCATAACGTCGTCCTTTCTTACATCGTCGATTTAGGTGTTGCTTACCCAACATCACTACGCCTGAAACCAATCACCCTAGTGTCGTTATCTGCCTTTACCGACACGTTCCACAGACCACCAGGCAACGGCTCCACCTCAAACCAGCACCCCTCCTTAACTAGCCTAGTCACGAGTCCGATAATATCGTTCTCGTCAACCAATACACTATACTTTGTCATGTAGCCCTCGTATTAAGAAGCTCTTCAATACGCTCAAGAGCTTTCCGTGCCTTGAAGATCTGGTTCGCGATATCCTCGCTTACAAGACGCAAGGCCACATTATAGTTGCCAGCATCAGGGTTAATATCTGTGACGCGACGCAGCAACTCGGATGTGCCAGCCCTGTCGGCCTTCCAATCCTGGACAACAGCCAAAAGGTTGGCGAGTTTGGGTGCGATATTGTTAATTGCGGTGGCAGAATTGTCGATTAGACGAGCCTCTGCAATAGCAGCTGTAAGCTCATCGTGCTGGACGTCGCTTCTCATGGCTCACCTCAGATAAAGACAAGGCCGCGCTTGCGGTCGAAAGTGTGGTTGCCGTCGTCAGCGCCATCGTGCCACATGAACATAGGCTCGCGTGCCCCACAGGCATACTCAGCCTCAAGGTACGTGAAGACATACATACGGTTGCCAATGACGGGTTTGGTTTGCACGGTTTCGTGCAGGTACTTCATATGCGAGCCCTTGTGGTTGTGCTGCCACTTTCCCAGCCGCACTTCCTCATCAAAAATACCAAGGGTGGTGGCGTCGGACTTAACCTCCTTGTGTCGGCGGATGAACTTCTTGGCGGCCTCGTTGAGGCCAACATACTCGGTCACGGACGGCTGCTTCTTTGCTGCGTTCACGTCTTCTTCCTCACAATGGGTGGGGTTGCCTGTCGCGGTCGCTCAAGAATGATGAGATCCTCCGCGCACTCTTCACACAGGTCGAAAATTACATGGATGTCGCGTCCACAACGGCTGCAGCCATTAGGCAGATCGCAGCCGAGACACCCGTGCATGCCGCAGTCAACGCTCAATTCCAAGGGCTGCACTAAACACCTTCTTGACTTCAAACCTGTCGGCTTCAATTGGAAGACTATTCAGCACTCGCATCACAAACGCGAAGTACGCATCGGTCTGGTTGTACTTATAGTTACCATCAATCCAACCTTCGTCACCCTGCCGGTACCACGCCACCACCCACTCATCATGATCGCCATACTGCGACGTGTTCTGCTTCGTTTTAGTCTTGACCAGAACGATACCACACTCCTTATCGTCCTGGATTTCAGTCCTATACCAACCAAAAACAGGGTGTCCGTGAATCGTCTGGGGAATCATATTACTCCCACATAATGTCGTCAGGGTTAACCATCACACTACCGCTAATACCGCACTTGATGCACGCGTAGTCTACGACAAAATCCATGTCGTCTGCCTGCTGCGCGCTCAATGCATCGGCAACGTGCTTGCCATCGTCTGATTCATGACAATGACGATAGCACTTATCTTGCTCTGTGTTGCAGTGTCGGCATTTCATTTAATCGTCCTTATCGTCTTCAGGTCTATAAATACCGGCTGTACCACACTTGAAAATCCACCACCCACAGTACAGCACGAAGCACCAAGCCTTGGGTGGGTACCATGTGAACAACGGACCAAAGGCCCTAAACGATGGGGCGCACGCCTGCCATTCGACACGGAACGGCTTATTCATTCGATACCCATCTGCCGCTTTTCAGCAGTCGCATCGGGGTCGCCGCGCTCGTGATGACCGGCGCAGTCGTCACATCTCACTCCATCATCGTAGTGGTCGGTGTGAAGTGGAACGTACTCATGACAATCAGGGCACTCGGCCTTAGGGCAATACGGCTTCCATGTCCCGTGTTCCTTGCAAAGGTCGCTGTCTTCAAACTCTGGGCAATCGGCCTGCTCACGGTCGTCATCTTCATAATCTCGCTCGTTATCGTTGCCCCAACGAGGATCATAATCGACCATGAAGTCTTCGCGATCTCTAGCCACGGCTGCCTCCCATCAGTTTCAGTTTCTCGTTGGCAATCTTAATTGCACCTTCATACCACTCGACCACACCTGGGTGTGTCGAGCAGTAGAGTTCACCGCGATAGTATCTATAGTTGTCTACATCCTCGCGCCTATGGGTTTTACCGCAGACTCCACAATATAGCTTCTCATCCCATGTACTATCCACTGTTCCTCCGTGCAATCATCGCGTCAGCCATTTCATATGCTAAGTCGACAATTGCCTGGCGTGAATCTACGCTGTATTTACCAGACGCGATAATCCCCTGCATTGCCGTTGCAGCTAGAGCATCGCGTGATGGAAAGTTGATTGCAATCTCAATCTTTTCAAGCTCCTCAACGAGATATGACAGATCCATTAGCGCACCATCTTAACGTCAAGGTGGACAAAGCCGTCGTCGTTCTCGATCAGGCGAATCGACTGGACGCGGGCCAAGTCAGGGAACTCCTCGACGTCGGTCGCGTCAATCCGGAACCACGGAATCTCACGCTCGTTATGGACGTCGTACTCGTCGGCGTTGCCCTCGTTGGCGAGCACATGAAAGTATGGTGCGTACTCAGGCTCGCCTTCGTACGGTCCAGGAGATCTGATGATACCGTTCTCAACCTTATACGTCCGATGAATCTCGTCCCTCGTCATTGGTCGTCCTCCATCAATTTATATGCAGCCGCCACCGCTTTGAAGACTGGGTCCTTCTCGTCCAGCACCCAGCCCTCCCATATAACAGTCCCTCTGGCAGTCTTACGGAACCTTACGAACCACTGCTTACCGTCAACAAACGCCTCAACAAACTGTGGCATTTTATTTTCCTTCGTCCATTGCTGGCCTATACTGCCTGGCACAGCTGTTTAGGTGAAGCGTCATACCCGTAACATCTTTGTATTGCAACACCAAGCTGCTAGTCAATGCGACGGTCTGCTGAACTGTCAGTAAACCTCTTAAATATGACTGAACAACAGACCGCGCATCACGCCTAACTCTACTGGCCGACGACCCGATAGTTCTTACGCGTCGCCATCTCTTTATAGTCTCGCTGGCAGGTTGGGCACAGGAGGAAGACGTCTCCATTGACCTTAATACGTGCCCACCGTCGCGGGATGTAGCCGACATATGTACCTTCGCGGGCCTCACAACCTCCGCCCTGACACTGATGCTGGATAACTTCACCGTGTAAGTACGAACTCGCCATTGTCTTTCCCCTTACAAATCGGACACAGCTTGGTGCCATGCCGATTATGAAGCTTACGCTCTAAACGTCTGTCCCCATCCTGCCAAATCTTTGCCACTACAACTTTGCAGCCAGCCTCAATTGCCGCCCTCACGAGCGGCGAGCCATGTCCATCAAAGTGTCGGTCAATCCTGGCTTCAAGGTCCACCGTCCATCCAATATAATGCTTAGCATGTCGGTATGGTGGATCGAAGTGCAGGAGGTAGCAACACTGTGCCACTAGTATGTCTTGCTGCGGGTCTGGACCGCAACAAACTCCCAGTTAGCGTCCCAACGATTATTATCGAAGGTGATGTAAATCTTTGATAGCTTGTGTTTCTTAACCACCTCGGCCAACAGGCCCTGAATAACGTCGATGTCGGGCTCAGGGTCTGAGTTCGCACCAAACGTGATGGTCTGTCCCGGCACAGCTGTAACGTGGGCTCCAGGCTGGGCTGGCTTAGCCAGCACGGACGCAGCCTTGGTGGCGAGTCTCTGCTGGCGCGGGCGCTTATATCCCTTGGGCGGGACCTTGTACCCCATGTCGACCCTGTGGTTGCCCACGGTGCCGGGACCAACCTCATCGCCAAGCGCCACACTCACATCATTGGCAAGCTCGACGTTGGTGTAAGTTGCCAGACGCTCCTTATTCTTGTCGCAAAACTGCTTGACGAGTGCCTTGATTGCCTGGGAGCGGGCGACATGTGAGTTGTTAGATGGATCATGCGCCGGGTCGTGAGTCTTGGTCTTGTCGTTAGGTGCCACGTCAGGTCCCTTCTGAATCGGTCGGGCCAAATCCACAAGCCCAGCCTTTTCAAGTCTCAACTTCGTCCTGGTCCACGACAGCGCTGCGCAGTCAATGGACCTAATGCCATTCTTACGTGCCAGTAGGTAAACCTTGTTGGACATGTTGTGACTAATCATGTCCTTCATCATCAGAACGACCTGTGTGCTGGCGGGCAGCGACGTACCAACCTCATGCTCAGTCAGCGCCTGCCCAACGACATCAATACCGACGTCTGCAAGATGCTTGGTTGTCGACTGGTTGGCCTGCTGCGAGCCACCAGCAATAAAGGCGACGATTCGTCCCGGCACAATTACCTCACTAGCTAGCCCCATGTGTAGCTCCCCCAACACCGTCGTCTGTCACTTGGACTTCACAAGCTCGCGTGCATCCCACTCGTTAATGTGGATATTGGAATTCGGCACCACCTCAATCACACGATAGCCAACCTCATACCCAGGCTTCTTGGGCCAGGAGTCGATGGCTGCGGTGAGGGTGGTATAGACGCCCTTAAAAACGGACGTTGAGTGGTACGAATTCGGGTCGCAATACTGCACGACAAACAGATTCTTCATACACTCCTCCTTCGTCAGTTTACATCGTCTTGAAAATGTCCGCCCTTTGCTACGCGCCTTAGGATATCAGGCTATTAACCTGCCTTCGAACGCGCCCTCGCTATCTACGGGCCTATGCGGACGCCGATGGGAGCAGAGGTCAGGTACTCCCTTTAAACCCCCTGACGGGTAATTATCTATGCAGCGCGCTCGCGCCGCTCACGACGAGGCGGCTCGTAGGTCACAGCGTTCTCGACCTGGACAAGCTCAGCCTTGATACCTGCACGGTTAAACTTAGCGACCCAATCGGCCGCGTCATTCTGGGCCTTGGTGCTAGCCCAGTCACTATCCATCTCGTACTCGTCGCAGTGACGCACGTAATTCAGCGCCTTGTTCTCGACGACCACCACGTACCTGGGGCCGATGGCCCGAACGCTCACTTCAACCATGTGGGTGTGTGTCCTCCGTCTGTTTATACTGCGTCTTTAAGCCGTAATCAACGGGTCTTAGCCTTACTGTTAGCCCGTGCAAGCGCCGAATCAAACGTGTCGCAAATCTCATCGAGAAGAGCGTCATCGCTCCCCTGAGTAGCGCGCGCACGCCGCAGTGCCGCAACCATATTCTCAAGCTCAACCACATCGGTATCGAACGTCACCCTAACAGTAGGGCCACTAACATCGACGACCTGCATGACACCTCCTAAACGATGCGCTTCTCGAACTCCATCGTGATATAGGTTCCGTTGCTCGTAACAAGCCTAGGCTTAAGCTCGTAGTCAAGCAGCTTCACTTCGCCATTATGCTCAGTTGTGATGGGGTCAGCGTCGATAGAGATCTTAGAGTCTGCGTTACACAGCTTCAGGACCTCAATCAATTCAGCCACGGTCATATTGGAACTCCGAATAAGCAGAGGGCGTGGAAGCTGGCTCAAGCCCTCCACGCCCTCCACTTTGCCGCATGGGCTACCCCAGGACTACGCGTTCGCCACCTTGGCGACCGTCTCGGTGCCCTTGGTCTTGGCCTCCAGCGCGGCGATCTTGGCCTGCGCCTCCTGCTCGGCCTTGGCAGCCTTCGCCGCGAGGCGCTCCTTCTCGGCCTTGAGCCGCTCCTCGGCCTTGGCAG
>ERZ724505.1400-NODE-1400-length-13278-cov-20.992740_pt1 | contig 13278 bp, 40 predicted proteins | sample MGYA00376038_ERZ724505 | MGnify/ENA primary metagenome ERZ724505 (study PRJEB28724, sample SAMN07190884) | wastewater metagenome | isolation source: effluent of sewage treatment plant in Hong Hong | place: Hong Kong | collected 2016-03-17 ... | reverse complement strand
CATCGCCGCCGCCCTGGGCGATCCCGCGCGGTTCTTTGTGACGGATGGGAACGGCAACGCGGTTGATCCACAGTTTCCAATGAGGGTTTTTCTATGAAAAGAATAACGCAAGTTTTTAAAGATTTGATGACACCAGACGATCAGGCGCGAAGTTGGTATTCATGGGCTACCAATCAAATGTCCCATGCGTTCCTTGGGGCCGTTGTTGCGATGTTTTCAGGGGCGTATTGGTTAATAGCTACAATGGCTCTTGCGATTACAAAAGAAGGATTTGATCTTTATAAAGGATTCAGTGGCCGCGCGTTATTGGATAGCTTTAACGATATTGTATTTTGGGTAATGGGTGCGGGGTCTGTGTCCGGTGGAAATTATAAATACTGGTTTATTTTTGGTTTGTTTGTGTTATTATCTGTTGGTATTTGTTTTAGGGTAAAAAGAAAATAGAATGGATCGTGTATTTTTGCATCGCGTAATGTCATGTGAAAATGGCACATTTGGTGTTTTAATATACAATGACAGGCCGTTGTGCGTCACTTGTGAAGACCCGTGGGATGACAATAAAACATCGATTTCTTGCATTCCTTATGGTGAATATCCAGTAAACAAATATTCAGGTCCAAAATACCCCGATGTTTGGATTATCAATAACGTACCAAAACGGTCCTATATTCTGATTCACGCAGGGAATACAATTAAAGACACGCAAGGATGTGTGTTGGTAGGTGAATATTTTACTGATTTTAATGGTGTACCAGGTATTGCCAATTCTGGAAATACGCTAAACAAGCTACGTAAAACATTGCCAAAAGAGTTTAAACTTGTTATACTTGATTAACCTATAGGAGGTTAATAATGACATTTATAGGTTTATATCTTCTTGTAGGTATTATTTTTACAGGATGGACTTTTGCTTGGGTCGTTGGTGACTATAAAGGGCCAATGAGTGCTTTCCTCATAATGCCATTGATTTGGCCTTATCAGCTTTATCTCCAACTCAAATATAAAGGGATATTATAATGACCTGGATTTTAGAAAATTACCAATCAGTATTTGCTATCATCGGAGGGGTTGTATCTGTCGCGTCAATGATTGTGGCGTTAACGCCGTCCCAAAAAGATGATGCTATTTTAGGGAAGATCATCAACGTGTTGGATAAACTGTCGATAGTCGCAAAGAAATAACGATTATTATACACTATAGACATTTTATTTCAAAAACGGGTTTTGTTTAACAATATCAAAAGGTTATATGTTTATAGTCATGTATAAATTATACGTTCATTTATTCGCCGCCGTGGTCATTTTGGGACTTGGCGGTTTTTTCTTCTGGCAGTACGGTCAGAAACAATATCACGCAGGGTATGGAAAATGTATGTACGATGGCGCTGTATTAGCAACTGAAGCTGGGGAGGCGCTTAAAAATGAGATGGCGAAACAATATAAACATGATGATGTCATTAATCGTATGCGTGATGCTGGTTGGTTGCGCGTCGAAAGTGACCGCTGACAGGTATTGCTCCGGAACGTTTTACATCATCGCGCATAAAGACGATACTCCAAAGACACTTAGGCAAATACTTGACCACAATATTATGAGATACAAACTATGTCCAAACGTCATCAAGAACGCAGGGGACCAATAGTTGATTTATTTAACGAGCAATGCGGCTTGTGCTGTTACTGCTCTGAAAAGATGACGCTAAAACTTGGAAGACATAATACTGCGACGGTAGAGCATATCCTACCAAGGTCACATGGTGGAAAATATCATTTTAACATAGCCGCCGCATGCTGGGATTGCAATAGAAAAAGGGGTAATAATCCCCTTTTACTTTATCTTGCCGAGAGGAGATGGCCTAATCAATATAGAGCAGTTTCAAGGCCTCCTAAATGGGAAGCATTTTCGTCCAAGTCCGAGCTTTTCTGATATGTTCTGGATAATACGGCTTTCCAAAAGATTTTATCATTCAATGGATCTCTGTGTCATCACGATTACCCACAATTTTCTGGATAGCTTTTATCTGTATTTCAAGCTTTTTGTTTTTCCTTACTTCGTCTCTACAAGCAATTTTGACACGTTCTTGAAAATTCTCAATCAGGTCGTGATAGTTTGATTCAACGGCCTGTACACGTTTTTGTAACCGCTGGATAATTTCATCTTTTGTTTCTGGAAGTGGTACATACATATATAAGAGAAACCTTTACATCTGAAATAAAGGACAGGTCGGGGCTTATAGTGCGCCTTCATCCCCGTTTTTTGGCTCCAAACGTGCTTTGGCACTCGCCGACCCTCTTCGGGCTGGGGCTTTCGACCCGCGTTATTATCTCCTGTCCAAACCATTTTCGTGGCATCGCGAAAATGGTCAAGAAAGGCTGGATAGGGCCGCCGCACGGCGGTACCAGTTGCTTCTGGGCACAACCAAGCCTACTGACTACGGTAACATTTCGCCACCTATCCAATCTAACCGTGCCGCACTCTTGGGTTTACCGAAAGGCCGAAGCCTACCCACCGCTGACACGGTTAGACAAGAAAGGCTAGATAGGAAGACGGGACTCGAACCCGTAACCCAGCGCACAAGGCACCGCTCTACCAGTTAAGTTACTTCCTATCCATCTAAACCCGTCGAATTCGACGGGTTTAAAAAGAGAGGAAATTTAAAGGTGTCTAATTCGATACCTTTAAGAAGTAAAGGACAGTGACTGGTCGCTAACCCAGCCTAGATCGTTTCGTGTGCGGCCCCGCGGGGGCTGACCCTGCTTGTGCATAGCCATCGACACGGGGGCAACCCTTACCCCACATAAAAAGGATGTGTACTCTACCATCCTTCAAGTAGACTGTCCAAGAGATTGATCTATTTGGTTTGCCGTGCCGCTGTCATACCAAATAAACATTTGCGACACATAGCAAGATCAATCACCAAGAAAGGCTTACTTCTCTCCTAATACTCTCCATTCACAATAATTTCCTTTGATACCAAAATTACTATCACCAAAGTTGAAATCCTTTTTTAAGAATTTTGGCTCTAAAAAATACAGCCCTATAGTTATTAGAAAAGCTATAGATATAAAAACTAAGATTGTTACACGATCAGAAAACATCTATTTCTCTCCTAAAAATTTGTCGATGGCGGTGATTGCATTCTTGCATTTATGATCCATAAGTTTCGTGTTCGCCCACCGGATAGCGGCGCGCGCGACCAGGGATTCCCTGTATGTTATCTCTCCCATATGCAATCGAAGTTCTTGTATTGGCATTTCAGGATCAAGTAGTGTCATTTATTGGTTACTTTCTATGCAGAAACTTTGCGGTACGATCCAACGACCAGAAGCATATAAAAGGAAATAGCGTCCATACAGCTACGAGTGGGGCTTTATACGCAAAGAATCCAACCACAACCGCCGCCGCGAGTATAATTATTATCACGACAGACAAAGCGATATAGTCTAAAATTTTATCTAACATGGACTACTCCTCAAACCTGAATGACATAGGACTGCGCTCTGTGATCCTGCGTCTATGTACGACTTCCGATACTGGCACAAGCGTGTAGCCTTCTGGGGTACCCCCAAGTAGGTTGCGCGCGGCCAAATGATCCAGAACAAAGTTTACCCCGTCCTGTGGTGTTACAAGGCTACGTTCCGTCTGTTTCATCAGCTGGGTAAATTCGTACTTCAATTTTTCAGCGTCGATCATTTTTCACCTCTGCTATAATAAAACACGCCACAACAAATATCTGTGACATAATAAGCCGTGAATACATCATAAGTTCGTTTGGGGCCATTACAGCAAGAAAAAACCAACAGCATGCAATAATGAAACAAATAAGCCAATTATTCATCTTCGCCTCCATTCGGCGCGACTGGTAACGGCATCCAGTGGGTAGGTTGTTGGCCTAGAAACCCTGTGAATTTTCGTGTGTTTACATGCCAGCAACGACCAATAGATATTTCCCAGAATGGCTTCGATCCGTTAGACTGTGCATATTCTGATGGTGTTATAAATCCAGCCAGCATAACTAGCGGAAATTTCTCGTAATCGTATGTCTCAATCGGTTGCCATTCCGGCACCCCGACCAAGTATCCGCGAGAGTGTAGGTAGTCGATACACTTCCGAATATCAGTTGCGGTCACATCCGTTAACGCCATGTGCATTTCTTGTTTTAGAGTTTCGACGTCTGTCATTTTAAGTCCCCTTTCGTTCTATCAATAAATCTGTCGCAATTCATCTGACCGTGACCACATACACAGCACGATCCGCGAACAGGATTACGGTTATAATAATGCGCATGTGTTTTTGAACACGCATAACAAATCAAGTCTTCTGGCCCGGCAACTGTCAAATTTTCTTTTACCGTTGGATCGAAAGATATTTTCTCTATCGCTTCCTCGCAGTATTCTTTTATGCGCCGAAGATCAAAGCTGGATATTTCATCACCGAATCCATCACTTGTAATCAGTTCCTCCAATTTACGAACGACAACATGGAAGGACTTAATTGCCTCTGGCATTTTATTCACACAATGAACGGCATGGTTAAAATAATCCCACCAGTCAGAATTATAGGCGAACATGTCATGTGTGATGTTGCAGTTTCTACCGTCTTTCAAAAAAAAGAGTGATTTATCTCCATCTCTCACAGGAACGATCTTCCATGGGGTTGGTGTTGTTTTTATCATTTCTCCATCCTCCAAATTACATTTTCCTGCATGTCCCGCAAATTCTTTTGACTACACGAATACTTTTTCCCATCAACGGTGATATAAAAGCGAAAATCTCCAGTGTGTGAAGCAAGCCCGTGACGGCGCGGTTTTAATGCTTTGCCGTTTTTGTACAGAAAGCCCATGCGATCACATGTATATTGCGGGAAAGCTCGGATTACAAATTGTGTCATAATTTTTCGGCCCTTCCTGTTAAAAGATATTCAAGGGCTTCACCGTCTAAAAAGCCCGTGAATGTAGTTTTGATTTCATCATCAATAAAAATCTCAATCCCAACGTAATCGTCGTTAGGTCCATTGCGCGGCAAACCGTTGCCAGGTATAATTTTATAACTTACTTTCATCACTTCACCTCCGACAGTTTAGGTAATGGCATCCATTCTAAATCAGAATAATCATCTATAGGTATATCAATAGTCAAGTTTTGCAAAAGATAATACCCCGGAACAAAGACATGCGCCCCGTCTCTTTCCTCGCTCTCATAAAACCAAGCCGCCTCAAATTGAACATGTGGTTTTGTGCTGTCTCTGCAAATAAAAACTTCACCTTCTTTCTGTGGCGCAGTCTCAATCGGTTGCCACACCATCAGCAAACCTTTGGAGTGGAGGTAGTCGATTGTCCTGACAACATCGGTTAATAAACCGCCTTTTATTTGGCTCTGTGATATAGCATCAGAAACTTCCCGCTTAATATCTTCCAAAGTTTTCATTTTAATAATCTCCATCTGCCACATTGTAACAAATAAGTCCGTTTCTACGCCACATATCGACAACACGTTTACGGTCATCGAATACACCTACAATATCTTCTACTCTTCCAAAAAAACCATTATCTAACCAATATCGTTTTAACTCATCATCTGGTCGATGATCTCCGTCATTGCGCATAAGTATCGAATGATACCTGACTTGGTTTAGGTCCAACCATTGCCTCGTTTCATGCGCAACAACGTCACTCCTACCGGAGGAAATAATGATGCGGAATTCTTTTGATAAACAATTCAAAATGTCAATAGTTTGTTGAATTGGTACATCATCTACACATGCTTTAAAAAATGACGACCAGTCTGGCTTATCGCACTTAATAAAATGAAGTCTGTTGTTTATATTCGCCAACGTTCCATCTAAGTCAAAAATAAACGTTTTCATTTCGTCACCTCCCGTATAAAAATGTCAAGTTGGCTTTCGTTAAACCTATTCGAAGAAAGAATATCCAAGCCCATCCCTCTTGCCAAAGTTCTTTTTTTAGAAACCCTTACTTCTCTGGCTCGAGCGATGGCTTCTTCTTCCTCTTTATAACATACGTCGTAATCAGTAATCATTTCGCGTTTCCTTTCTGCGTGTCAGCGATCCTACGATGAATGAATTTAGAAACTTGCGGCTCTTCTTTACACCTCGGTACCATCACCATAACCGGGTGTTCTTTTTATAAAATCAAGAATGTTTTTAATAACATAGTCCTCAAGATATATTTGATTGGAAACTTCCACGCCATTAAAAGTGACCAGCTCTATCGTTCCGTGTTCTGATTTTGCGTAAACACTGTCACCGAGGTACTCGTATCCGATAACATCGCTTTTTAGAATTTCTGTTCTAAGCATAATGTATCTCCTTTCTGTGTCCAGCTTTGCGTCCTTCACGGAAAGCAAAGGCATAGTCTTTGCTAATTTCCCCACCTTTTCTAGAAATAATTTCTTTAAGCAGTAAATCAGCTTGCTCCCTAGAATTTTTATCCTGAAAAGTCTTCCAATTTGTTTCTTTTTTGGTCATTTTCAATAAGGCTCCTAAAATCATGATAGCTCCTATTTAATAATAATTTGCAAAGAAATGCTGATTTTTGGAGGGCTCAAAATAGTGCTTCCGTTTTATCCATATTAGGCCATCGCCTTTAGAAATGACAGCAACATCTATTTCTCCACCTACCGTTTTATCGCCAATTGAAACCTGCTTTTTAAATGATGTAATGCTTACAAGAGACTCGGTCCACGTCCTTGCAATACTCATCACTATATGAAATATCAGCGTCATAAAACACTTTACATGCACATTTGTCGCATAATTTATAATCTGCACTTGCCATGATTTACTATTTCACCTCCACATAAAGATCGCCGTATTTGGATTTGATGTCGTCGATGGCGGCGTTGTATCCCTCAAGTCGTCCTCTCGCACGTTCAGATACTGCGTAGATGCCGTCTCCTTCTGGCATGTTTTTACACATCTCGTCTAAATCCACCCGTTTATATTTTGGCTGGGCGCGGAGTTCGTCTATCTCCTCTTGCATCCGATCTTGTATCATTTGATGCGTCACTATTCCTGATTGGTGATCTGGGTGCTCTTCGCATCTTTCGCACCATGTTTTAATTTTTGTCATCTCAAACCCCACATTTCTGGTCGTTTAAACCCAAGTTTGCCCCAAAATGTTTTCTTGTGTTTTTCATCTAATGATTTGAATAACTGTTTTTTCTCTTCTATAAATGGTGCGATTTGTTTTTCCCATTTATCTACTTTTTCTCCCCACAATGTCAATGTGTGGTGCGGTCATATTTGTCTTCTCCTTTTTTTTCAAACGCAAGAATGTATCTAAAAAGTCTTCCATTTTTACAGTCCTTTCTTGAATGAAATCAGAACGGCCAGGCGACATAGGAGACACCAATCGCCAGAAATACGCCTGTCCATATCAGGGTTATTTCGATTATTTTTTCAGCGTCGATCATAATTACCTCACAGCATCACAAATTGTTCAATCAACACGGCAAGACGTTTCTCGAACGGAGGCAAGCCACGCAAGGCCAAATCGCGGCCCTTGACCGTTGCGATATGCCACGGATGGCGCGGTGGCTCATACGCGCGTTTAAACTCCTGTTTCATCTGAAACGCCTGTTCAACCCCTCCAAAGTGGTCGATCAAAAAATCCCTGTACTCGTTCTCAACCCGCGTGCGTTCATCCCCGACACGTGTCGCGTTGACCCAGTTTGTCGTTAAATCCATTGGCATGTTTTACCTCCATAGTTTCAATAAAATAATCACACGTGTTATCGGCGTTCGGCGTGAACATCGACACAGATTGGTACGGCCCAACCTTTTGATGATACCTATGGCAGTGGTAAGCCAGAGGGCATTCACAGTTGACGCATATTGTTAGGTCGGGCATTTACTTCACCTCCACATAAAGATCGCCGTATTTGGATTTGATGTCGTCGATTAAGCGCATGAGTAACGTTAATTCAGAACCAAATGGTTGAGCAGTGGCAAATTCCATAACAATATCTTTGGCACACTTTAAATCCACCCGTTTATATTTTGGCTGGGCGGTTTCCAACATTTCTATAATTTGTTCCGGCGTTTCTGTTACATGCACCCAAGCGTTACCTCTGGTCATAATTTGTGAGCCATTATCGAAGGATTTAAAATACTCTATACCCGTATCAACAATTTTGATTTCTTTACTCACTTTTGGGTCAGTAATACACACTTCATGTAGTGTCAGTATTCTCATCTCAAACCTCCTTCTGTTTCTCTACGTATTCCATCGCGTCTTTGTATGTCTGAACCGTTGTTATTTTTCGACCGTTTTTAAATACTTCATACCCAGAACGGGCTTTATATATTTTGTAACTCATAATCAAACTTCCTTCTGTAATTCGGCGACCCAGCGGGCTGCTTCTAAAACTTTTGACCTATCTTTCAAATCACCGTGCCAATCAAACGTTGCATACATATTTTTAATCGCCTCATCTAACCCCTCAATCACCGGGACCCGTGGCGATTGCAGGGCGGATTTTATAAAATCAGCAATACGCTGATCGTCGTCGCCCCAATCAGTGTCTTTACACCGATTGATCCAACAACGTATTTCGTTCAGCCATTCAATCGCGTCATCGACCATCGTCCCGAATTCTAATCCTGCTTCGTTTGTCATTTCCGCACCGCCTTGTAGCTCACGCCCATGCCACAGCTATCTAAATGCTTGATAGCGATCTCTACCGCCCGAATGGCGGAAGCCCCCATCTCCATCGCACCAAGCGCGATGTCCGACCCCGACCCAAAGGCAACGAACTTGTCCGTCCGTTTGACCGGCGTGCTCATGTTCTCAAACTCTAGAAAATATTTGCCGCGGAACACCAACAATCGGGCAAATGTGTTGTCCGAAGAAGCCGGAAGGGGATCGACCCTTCCTTTCACGTACCAATCTCTCATCTGTATTGCTCGAGAATAGTCGCCACATGCCGCGATGATCTCATTGCCGTGCTCGAATAACTTTTGAACACGGTACTTTATTCCGGCGCGTGAGGATTGGCCGTCTGCGGCCACGATGCCGTCTTTATAAGCAATGACTGTCATAGCGCACTTATCCCTTTTCTTGTTTATGCATTCGGACGATCCTCTCTATATTTTGCATTTTCTTCTGCGATCTCCTGATCCTTAATAGCAACATTATAGTGGCGATCGAGCTCGTTAATTGTGTTATAAATGTCATCTGCTAACGCTTCTAAAGCGTCGTGTTTTATCATATTCCATATATCGAATAATTGATTAGATAAATCACGAATCTCATCTGGCCCCATGTGGCATACTTTAGGCAATACTTGTAAATAAAGCGACATTTTTAATCTCCTACGTACTCTATTATGCCGCGATTCACGGCTAAGTAAAGATAAATAATATACTATTTTCTTTTTGTTATAATGTCATAGTGCTCACAAAACTTTTGAACAACTTTTATATATTTCGTGCTTTCTCCATTAACCATACGACGTACTGTATCACGGTGAACGCCTATCAACTTCGCAAAGTAAGATTGCGTCATTCCTCTATCTGTATACCATTTTTTCAGATTAAATTTTTTCATTTACTGCCCTATAAAATCCTTGGTGAAATATTGCTACAAGCCACCGTCTCTAACGTTGTCGCGCATTGCACAACAGGTTCTGACACCCATACGCGTAGCTTGCGTGTGTTGTCATTGGTATAAAAGATGTCATCAAACCACATTGGATTGCATACGTAGTATGGGGCCATGAGGTGGCAAGCGCAATACACACAGAACCAATTAGCGGTGTTATCGTTAGTTGATAGATACATTATTCTACCCTCCAAATACACGGTCCAGTTTGGATTATCATTTCAATTCCCCCATCGCCATAGCCGATTGGTTGAACATGCCGGAATAAATTTTATCCCCGCGCGCTGTCCATCCGAATGAAAATGCCAAGGAAGCTGTGAATAATAATAAAAGAATAGTTTGATACGGTTTCATAATAACTCCTTAATCAGAAATGTTATGTTTATTAGTCATCTTATCCACCCCATAGCCAATTTAAAATCTTCCGTTGCGTTCGCAAACGCATCGCGGTGATTCATACCGTATGATCGGTATAATTTATAAATTGTTTTAAAATCTGGTTTTGTCATTTATTATCCCCTTTCGTTATAAATACTATGCCGTAAAATATGGCACGTGTAAACAAAAAAATGCGTAAGATTGTTGCGTTTTTGTTTTATATAAAAAATTCGCTTAAACATATATCTTGATCTGAGAAAACCCTCACGCGGGTTAATTCTTCTTTCGATATGACATCAAAGTCTTTTACTATTTCTATCTTTAAATTAACTTTATTCATTTTGTAATTACCTTACTTTCCAAAACATCATCATCCTCTTCCAATCGCACCAATAAATTATTGGCCTCAACAAGAGTATTGAACCCTATTAGGTATTCTTCATTGTTCTTTAACTTGACTCGAACGGTGTATAATTGGTTTGACTTTTCCATTTTTTATTTGTTCCCTTAATAGCTTGTTACGTAGGTGTATGCATTTCTGCACAAAATCAAATGTTTTCAACACAAACCGGTCCCCTAAATCCGCATAGTTTGCAAATTCGTCAAAATGGTTTTTCTCCAACCAGTTCATAGACCTGTACGTTTCTGCTCGTGTTGTACTATAAAACAAGACAGGCTTTTTCCCATTCAATAGTTTATCATATTGTTTCTCTATCGATGGTGTTGCCCCATCCGGTATCTTAAACGGCCAAATCGCACAGATAACTTGTCTTGTAATGCATTCCGCAAATAATCTTTGCTCTGGTGTCATTTATTAAACCCATATAACGCGATTAATGCTGATTCCGCCCTGTTGTGTCCAGATTTTTTATCCCAATTATGTGCAAATTGTGGCAATAACTGGCTGGCGCGTTGTCTCGACGCATCTTTATCTGCCGGACATCCCATTGCTTTCTTCCATGATTGTGGTGCGATGTATGTGTAAGGAATGCCGGATACGATAACAGCGTTCTCTATGCAAGCGCATCCCCATCCAAATGAAAAAGCGGCGGCCGCGCCGTTGCCAAATTGGGCGGATACATTCTCGATATAAACATGGTCAATTTTGTATGTACGCAACACCTTACGCACACCATTAAAATCAACCTTTTTTCTAACGGTTTTTCCTTTTTTTATTTCATATACGGGCATATCGTATAAAATAAGTTCAAAACCGTCATATATAGACAAAGCACCAGACGCACCTGGATCTATCCCACACACTGTTTTTGTCATACCGCCCCCATAATTCTAATTCCACCAAAAGCAACAACTGGCATCTGTCCTTTTGTGAAAGTTTCGTCAGTGGAACAGCCAATGAAATAAGACTCAAAACCACTAGGATCAGCTTCTAGTTTTCTGTATGCATCTTCTAACGCTTCTTTTATATTATTCTCGTATCCTTTTTTATCACCATGAGCGCAGAACCAATAGCGGCCACTGTGTTCAAAATATGTAACACTCATTGTAGATGTTACTTGCTTTGTCTTCGTTTCCATCAAAACCCCGCATAAACTTGTTGCACATTGACCTTAATCTTAGCCGCAATATCCTTTGGCTTCATGCCTTCGGATAATAGTTTTAATACTTTTTGTTTTGTTGTTTGTTTTTTCATTCTATTTCCTTTGTTAGTTAATGCATCTATTCATCCATCCGCGAACACATTCTCTGTGATAAAAGATTTTTCCGCATTCAATGGTATACTTGTATTTTGCGTATTCTTGCTCTTTTGCTGCGCAAAATAATATAATGTATAAGATGAATACCCAGACACACACAAAAATCAAAGTAGCTGTTTTGTTTGTAATTTTGATTGCTCCCAAAAAATACGGGCCTGTCACGCCACCAATTTAATTTTATTAATCCAATACGAAATAGCATCCGGTTTTGGCTTGCATTTTCCGTTTAACCAACGCCACAGCGTAACCGTGGACACGCCGATTTTGGCGGCGTATTCACTTTGTTTTAAACCTGACTTTTTAAGAGAAGTTTCTAGTTGTCTTTGGAATGTCATTTCTTTTTTTGATTTCTTTTTTCATTAGTGTAGATTGCATATCCGGAACATGTATAAAGTTATTTTTAATAAACCAAATAGTCCCGTGCACCACTCCATATTCCTTTGCCAAATCGTACTCATTTTCTCCATTGAATAAACGTAATCTTATATCATTAGCTTGATCCATAGATAATTTTGTTGTGCTCTTTTTTCTTGAATTTTCTGACATAGACACCCATCTACAATTTTCAGGGCAATAATTTCCGTCATTGTCAATCCTATCTATACTGGCTCCTTTAAACCATCCGCTGGATTTGGCCCAATCATAAAATGTTTTTATATCTAACCATTCATCACAAACTGTTATTCCGCGACCTCCGTATCTACTATATTTTGGATGAGTATCCCTAAAGCACCTTCCCTTCATGTTCATCCATGCATTATGAATTGATGCTTCAGGGTTACCTTTTGTCTTTAAACCAGTTTTATAATTTGGGTTATTAGCCCCAGTGCTGTCTCTATAATTTCGACCCATTTTAGTCTCCTTCATATATAAGGTATACTATCGTGGGGATATAGTCAACATCTGGGGTTAATTAAAAGGGATTGAGTCTTCTTCCAATATCTCCGCGACCTTTCCTTTGTTCGCTTCCTTATTAACTTTGAACGGTTCTTCCGAAACAATGTAATTTTTGATTTTGTTTTGTGGCCCGTAATCTTTATGTTCTTCAACAATTAGATTAAGGTATCCAGTTTTACCGATAAACATATCAGGCTGAACATCACCAGATTCGTATTGTTCCAAGAGTCCGCATGCCTTGCACACATTCTTAACCTTAAAAGCAGCGGCTTCTGATGAAGTAAGATAATCTGTCATCAAATGGATTTTGTTTTCATCGTCAAACGCGCGGACTGTTAATTTAATCATAGGAAGTCCGGATGTTTTACTTACAGCATCAATCGCTCCGCTAATTTCAAACGGATATTTTCCTGCTGGCAATAAGTTAGATGCTTTTAATTCTTCGTCTGTTTTTGGTGTGATTTTCATTTTATTCTCCTTGTGCTGTTAAATATGTTTTTTTAATGTGTTCAATCGCTTTTCCAATACGCTCTGTAGACATTTCAGACCATGAATCGACTTGAGCGGCGGAAAGCCATTTACTCTCCGTTCCGTCCGGTAATTTTACAACAGACAATAACTTGTCAAGTTCTTTCAATTGTTCATCTGTCGCAAGGGTGATTTG
>ERZ724505.1398-NODE-1398-length-13292-cov-36.181839_pt1 | contig 13292 bp, 24 predicted proteins | sample MGYA00376038_ERZ724505 | MGnify/ENA primary metagenome ERZ724505 (study PRJEB28724, sample SAMN07190884) | wastewater metagenome | isolation source: effluent of sewage treatment plant in Hong Hong | place: Hong Kong | collected 2016-03-17 ... | reverse complement strand
TCGTCCGCAGGCTGACGACCTCACCCGCATGATCGACTGGCACTGAGGAGGCAAGGCAATGGAAGATTTGCGCGCACCGAAGAAGTCCAAGCGCAAGAAGCTGGACGATGTGTCGGCCAAGCCTGCGCCGGAGCCCACCAACGTCGACATGAACACCGTGCTGTTCTACGTCGGCCAGATGGATCAGCAGGAGGCGGCCGTTGCCCTGCAGCGCGCCCGCCTCAAGAAGATCCGCAAGGCCGCCGAGAGCGCCGGCATCGTGCTCAAGGACCTGGACCGCGCCCGCAAGATGCGCGACGAGTTGAGCGAGACGACGCTCGACTCGATGAAGCGCATGGCGTCTTACGCGAAGTGGCTCGAAATCCCCATCGGCACGCAGCTGTCATTCGTCGACACCCTCAGCACCATCCCGAAGAACGAAGAACTGGCCGAGCGTGCCGAGCGCCAGGGCTTCACCGATGGCATCATGGGCAAGGATCAGGACTGGCAGGCCTATCCGCCCGACAACGAATTCCATCAGCGCTACCTCACCGGTTGGCACCGCGCGCAGGACGAGTTCCGCGCCCGCATCCAGCCACTGCAAATGTCGCTCGACAATGACGGCGCCGAGGAGAAGGCGAAGGCCGACGCCCCGGCGCGCGAGCACGAGGAGGCGTGAGCGATGTTCGAGCCGAGACAGCAAGTAATCTGCATCAAGCACGACGATGATGAGCGCATCGCCGGGCACGAAGTTCCTCAAGTCGGTGAAATTTACACTGTGGATGAAATCGTTGACACGGAGGAGGGGTTGGCGCTGGTCCTAATGGAGATCCCATCCCCGATCTGCGCGTGCTGCGGAGACGAGTACGCATGGGACCCAGATAACTTCCGCCCCATCACGCGCCGCAACATCGAGATCGTCGAGGCCCTGAAGGCCCCGCCGCCCGAGCAGGTCGAGCCGCTGTCTCCGCTGGATGTGGCGTTTCAATGATGCCTGACCTCCCCGCATTTCTGGACCGCCGCAAAACGAAGTCCAGCCGCATGAATGTTGACTACGCAGACTTCCTTGCGCGTAAAGCGCCACGCGCAATGGCCTCCGGCTTTGAGCCAAGGTCATTGCCGGATCATCTGTTTGACTTCCAAAAAGAATGCGTTGCATTCGCGCTTCGGCAGGGTAGGGCGGGCCTTTACCTTGATACCGGCCTCGGGAAAACCCGATGCCAACTCGAATGGTGTGCCCAGGCTGCAGAACAGTCCAACGGAAAGGCGTTGTTGCTGACACCGCTCGCGGTGGCAAAGCAGATCGAACGCGAGGCTCGTGCGTTGGGCTACGACGCCCGTGTGATCCGCGAACAGTCGGATGCCCGCGACGGCATCAACATTTGCAACTATGATCGCATGGACAAAATCGACGCCGATGCCTACGGCGCGGTGTCGTTGGATGAGGCGTCGATCCTCAAGAGTTTCGGCGGCAAGACCGCAGATGCCCTGACCTCGCTATTCTCATCTCATCGCTTTCGTCTTGCTGCTACTGCAACCCCCGCGCCAAACGATCACATGGAGCTGGGGCAGCAGGCCGCATTTCTCGGCATTATGCCAGCCAATGAAATGCTCATGCGGTGGTTCATAAACGACACCAAAGAAGCGTCTCAGCAGTGGCGTCTCAAAGGTCACGCCACCGAAGACTTCTGGAACTGGATGGCATCATGGTCGCGCATGGCTCAGTCGCCGGAAGATATGGGCTTTGACGGATCACGTTACGCGCTGCCACCACTCAACATCGTCCGTCACAAGACAACCGCCGACGTGAAAGCCAAGGAAGGCGAACTGTTTGGCGGCGACGTGAGCGCCACGACGATGCATGACGTGAAACGGCAGACCGTTAACGCTCGCGCCTATGTGATTGCGGAGGCGGCGGACAATACTGACCCGTTCATCGCATGGTGTGACACGAATTACGAGGCCGACGCTCTCATGGCCCTTCTGCCCGGTGCTGTGGAAGTCCGTGGCTCCATGAGGATTGAGGAGAAAGAGGATGCGTTGGATGCCTTCGCGCTCGGTCAAGCCCGCGTCATCGTCACTAAGCCGTCTGTCGCTGGCTTCGGCCTGAACTGGCAACACGCCCCGAACATGGGATTTTGCGGCCGCTCGTTCTCGTATGAGGACTGGTATCAAGCGGTGCGCCGTTCCTGGCGATTCGGGCAGACGCGCTCCGTTACCGTGCATCTGGCGGTGGCAGAAGGCGAGGATCAGATCGGGCGCGTCATCGACCGCAAGGCGGCAGATCACGACAAGATGCGGGCTGCGATGGCAACCGCCATGCGCCGCGCCGTCAATCGATCCGCCGCAAAGCGCATTTCCTACGATCCAACATTCACAGGGAGGATACCGACTTGGCTCAAGAGTTCCGCTGCCTGAACCAGCAATCGGGAGACAGCTACACTGCCATCAATGGGGACTGCGTCGATGTGGTGCGGCAGTTGCCTGATTGGTCCGTTGGGTTCAGCGTCTACTCTCCGCCGTTCGGAGATTTGTTCGTCTACTCGGACAGCGAGGCCGACATGGGCAACTCGTCATCCGATGACGAGTTCTTCGACCACTATGAATTCCTGATCGAGCAAATGGCGCGAGTGACAAAGCCCGGCAGGCTGACGGCCGTGCATTGCTCCGACTTGCCGTTCCGCAAGTGGAAAGATGGCAAGCTGGGGATCAAGGATTTCTCGGGCGACATCGTGCGCGCACATGAGCGGCACGGGTTCACGTTGCATTCCCGCGTGACGATCTGGAAAGACCCCGTCGTTGAGATGACCCGTACAAAGGCTTTGGGGCTTCTCTACAAGCAATTGCAGAAGGACAGCACCAAAAGCCGCACCGGAATGCCGGATTATCTGCTGGTGTTCAAGGCGCCGGGCGAAAACGTCGAGCCGGTCGGCCATCAGGCCAAAGAATTCCCCGTCGAGCAATGGCAAAGGTGGGCGTCTCCGGTATGGATGGACATTCAGCAGACGAACACGCTGAATGTCAGGGCTGCCAAGGAGAACAAGGACGAGAAGCATCTTTGCCCGTTGCAACTCGACCTTATCGAGAGGGCAGTCATCCTGTGGAGCAATCCTGGCGATGTGGTTCTTTCGCCGTTCATGGGCATTGGCTCTGAGGGCTACGTCTCGGTCAAACTCAAGCGCAAGTTTGTCGGCGTGGAGTTGAAGGAATCCTATTGGCGGCAGGCGTGCAAGAACATCGCCAACGTCGAAGCGCAGGCTGCGAGCCTGTTTGATTTTGGGGATGCCGCGTAATGAGCCGTCCTTTGCCATCATGGTGGACAGCGGATTGGTGGCTGATGCCATCGCTCCGCGCGTGGAGTGACGCGCATGCGTGATCCTCTCCCATCCAGCCATCCTTCTCAGGCAAAGACCCCAGAGGGCCAAAAGGTTCCAGCCCCGGATTCGGTTTCATCGGATCTGCCGCTTTATCTGCGCGAGCCGTGGTCGTGCCGCGGCTGCAAGCACCGGGCCGTGTACAAGCCCCTCAGCCCATGGGAACGCGATTATTGCCGAAAGGACCGCTTCGAGGTGTCCTGCGTCTTCGCGCGCGATCCCGTCAACGGCTCGTGCCGCCCAGACCCGGTGACACAGCGCCCCGAGCACTTCGAGGAGAAAGCGCTGTGACCGGCTGGAACCACTACCGCAACCCCTACAACTCGGTGTCATGGGCCGAGGGTGTCGAGCGCGCAAAGGTGACGCTCGCCCGCATCCCCGGCGTGGAGCAGGGCTCCAGCTATGTGACTGTCCCCTTAAGGCTCGATCACGATGCGCGCGGCGACCACATGAAGCGCCTCGTCAGGCGCCGCTCCGTGCGGCGGGAGGGCGCAATATGACCATCCGCATCCCCGATGAAGTTGCCCGTGAACTCGGCCACCTCCGCGCCCGCGTCGAGGAGCTCGAGGCTGAATTGCGCCGCCGCGATGCCGTGTTCGATGGCACCGTGCAGGAACTCCGAAAGCATCTCAAGCTCAGCGTCGGCGAGGCTCGCCTCATCGCTCTCCTCAGTGACGGCAATGCTCACTCGCGCGAGCAGATGATGGAGGCGTGCGACACGGACGCCAGCAGCGAGCGCTGCATCGACAGCTTCATGAAGCGCATCCGCAAGAAGGGCCATCTCACATTTCGCTCGGAATACGGGCTTGGCTACGCGCTCTCGGCGGAAAGCTTCGATCTTGTTCGCAGCATCCTGCGGAGGCAGCAGTGAGCGCGCGCCAGTTCAAGGAATCGCAGGAGCGTTACGGCGGCCAATGGCGCATCGTCGCGCGCGTCTCATGCCGCAAGTGCGGCGTCTCGGACAGCATCGGCCTCTCGACCGTGGGAGGGCTCCTCCCGCCCAACATCATCACCAAAAAGATGCAGCAGCGCGGCTGGACCATCGGCGCCAACGAACAGTGGGACTACTGCCCCGGCTGCACCAACACCATGAAGGAGGCAAAGCCCGCCATGCTCAAAGTCGTCGACCAGGATGCCAAGCCCACCTCCCCCTCGCCATCCGAGCAGCCACCGCGCCAAATGGACCGCGACGATCGCCGCATCATTTTCGCCCGCCTGAACGACGTCTATCTCGACGCCAAGCGCGGCTATGACTCCGGATGGTCCGATCACCGCGTTGCCACCGAACTCGGCGTTCCCCGCAAATGGGTGGAGCAGATCCGTGTCGAGAACTTCGGCGATGCCGGCACCAATGCCGAAATGTCCGAATTCTACGAGCAGGCTCAGGCCCTCATCGCAGAAGGCCGCAAAGCGCTGACCGAGGCGCGCGAGTTCTACGAGAAGGCCAGGGCGCTCATGGAAAGCGTACCGCAGCCGCAGACGCTCAACCGCATCTCCGACGGCCTCGGCAAAATCGAGCGGCTCGCCGACCAGGTGAAGAAATACGTGGTGACGGGCTGACGCCATGACCGACCGCCCCCTCGTCGTCATGGCCCTCGATATTTCCGTCCGCCGCACCGGTTGGGCCATTGGCTCGCCTGACTGGCCGCGGCCGTACTGGTCAACCTATGCCGATGGCGGCGACTGGACAAAGCAGAGCGGCGAGCGTCTCCACGCCTGGCGCGCCTTCCTCAAATCCAAGATCGCTGAGCACGGCGTCACCTATCTCGCCACCGAACGGCTGATGATTCCAAAGGACGAGTTCAACTACGACAGCCACATTCCGATGTCGAAGCTGCATGGCATCGTCGAAGAACTGCACGTTGATCTCGGAATCCGTGGCGGTTCGGTCCACGTAGCGACGTGGAGAGCCGGATTTTTGGGGACTGCTGTTGCACCCAAGCACCTCGGCAGCGCCCAACGCACGAACTGGTTCAAGGACGAAGCGGTCCGCAAGTGCATGCAGCGCGGGTGGCTGACCTCTGTGCACGACGAGGCCGAAGCACTCGGCATTATGGATTTCGCGCTCTACTGCCTCGATGAAGACTACGCCCACAAGATCGGCCCCTTCATCCGCCGCGCCGAGCTCAAGGCGGCCGAAGCCAGATACCGCGGGGAGGCGCCGGCGGCATGACCAAGCCCCGCCTCACCACAGACCTGTCTGCCGTTCTCGCCAGCGCCCCGCTCAATGCGACCGCCGCCGGCGTCGTCAGCGAGCACGTGCCGGAATACCACTATACCCCCGCGTTCCCTCACCATTGGGAGACCCCGCCCGAGACCAAGCCATTCCCGGCTGACTCGCAGATCGCGCTTGGCCACGAAATCGGCCGCCTCAAGGTCGTGGGCTACCTCGGCCGCAATGAGTCGAAGGGCGCCCGCTACCTCGTCCGCTGCAAGTGCGGCCGGTACGAGCCACGGTACAAGAAATCCCTCACCAACCCCGCCAACGCCGGCGACAAATGCCACGCCTGCCAGCGCCTCGACATCCTGCGCAATCGCCACAAATTCCTCACCACCAAGAAGGGCGAGGCATGGAGCCTGGCACACGTGAAACCGCTCCTCGGAGGACCCGAAAAATGATGCTCGACACCCTCGAAAAACCCACCCTGACAGCCTCGGACCGACCCGCACGGCGTCTCCGCACGTCTCTGCTCGACCAGGCCCCCGACCCCCAGCCCTGGGTGATGGATGCCATCCTCAGCGTGACCCATCATTTCCGGTCGAAGCGCGCCTTCCGCATCTCCTGCGGCGAGATTCTGGCCCTCGTGGCGCTGGAAACCGGCATTCCTGTCAGCCACATGCGCAAGCACACGAAGCTGGCCAACGTCTCCCGGGCCCGGCTCGTCGCCTGCTACCTGATGTACGAATATTCGCTCGCGTCCCTCAAGGTGATCGGCCGCACCGTCTCCCGCGACCCCGCCAGCATCATCAACGGCCACACCCGCGTCAGGGACGACCGCGCCGAGTTCGAGCCGCTGGTGTCGCATCTGGAAACGATCCTCGACCGGCGACGGGCCGAAACATGCCGGAAAGGGCCCTTCAATGGCTAGAATTCGCTCCGTCCACCCCGGTCTTTTCACCGACGATGCGTTCGTGCAGCTGTCCGATGCCGCTCAGGTTTTTCTCATCGGGCTATGGACCGAATGCGACGACCAAGGCGCGTTCGAGTGGAATCCGGTCAAGCTTCGCCTCAAGTTGAGGGGCATCAAGGACGGTTCAGTCGAGCCGATCCTCGAGGAGCTTGAAGCTTGTGATTGCATAAAATCCTACCGCTACAACGGTAAGCAATATGGCTTGGTGCGTAACTTCCAGAAGTGGCAGAAGCCCAAGAAGCCCAACTCTACATACGTAATCCCGGCGGAGTTCCGAACTTACGTCAATCCACCAAAGCGCAGTTCGGAACCAGTGGAGAACTGTGACGACGATCAGGAGCACCAAGTTACCCCCGAGTTACCCACCAGTGGGGAAAAGTCTCGTCAGAGGGAGGAGGGAGGAGGGAGGAGATTAGAGGGAGGAGATAATCTCTCTCTTGCGAGAGAGAACGCGCGCGCGCCAGAACCCAATGCAGACGTCAGGGAAGGCGACCCACCCCATTGGGCAACCGTCCAGACCCTCCTCGCCACCAAAGCCACCAACCTCGACCAGTGGGAAAGCGATTTCCTCCACTCGATCAAATGGGCCCAGACCCTCACCAAGCCCCAGCGCGAGAAACTCGACACCATCACCGCCCGACTGGTCTCAGCGCCATCCCCTGACGCCACCCCCACGCCGCCCAAACCACGCGTCCTCGTCTTCGTCGACACCGACCAGTGGAGGGCTTGGCGAGATCACCTCGTCAGCCAGGGCAAGCGCGCGCCGAACCCCTTGGACCTCAAGGACGAGCACCACCGCCTGATTGGACGCGGCTGGTACTTCGACAGCGAGTGGCCGCCCAACTCGCAGGAGGCGGCATGACAATCCACTACCACGGCACTCCGCTCACGCCGCGAGACCAGCTGTGGCTCATGGCGGGCAAGAATTTCTGCGTGTCTTTTGCCGACGCCAGGGACGCCGATGTCTGCCTGCGTATCGGTCAGTCAGTGATGTGGGACAACGGCGCGTTCAGCCTTCACACCGTTGGCAAGGCTACAGATTGGTCGGGTTATTACCGCTGGATCGAGCCTCGGCTTGGCCATCCCCATTGGGCCGTGATCCCGGATGTCATTGACGGCGATGTCGAGGCAAATGCGGAATTGGTGAGGCAGTGGCCGTTTTCAAAGAACTTGGCCGCCCCGGTGTGGCACATGGCCGAACCCATCAAAGTGCTTCTCGATTTCGCGCAGGGCTTTGGTCGCGTGTGCTTCGGCTCATCTGGGGCATACTGGCAGGTTGGGTCTGATCCGTGGGCACGGCGGGCCGACGAGGCTTTCAACGAGCTTGCGCGCCGCAATAGCCTTCCATGGGTGCACATGCTGCGAGGCATGGCGGTGACAGGAAAGCGGTGGCCCTTCGCATCCGTCGATAGCGTGAACGTCGCTCGAAACTTCAAAGACTCCAACTCGTGCCCAGAGGCAATGGCTCGCGTGATCGATGCCGTTCAGTGCCCTGTGAAATGGACCCAAACCGCACAACAAATGGATCTCATCGCATGAACATCCTGATCTTTGTCGCCTACTTGGCCACCATCCCCGCAGCCAACTGGCTGATCGGCAATGTCGGAACTGTCTGCATACCAGCTGGTCCCTGCTTGGTGCCGGTTCTGCCCGGCATGATGGCACCCTCCGGTGTTCTGATGATTGGACTTGCACTGGTCCTGCGTGATGCCGTGCAAGAGCGCATGGGCATCAAGTGGGCACTGGGTGCGATCGCCTCGGGGCTGGCAATCTCAACGCTGTTTGCACCACCGGCTCTCGTCTTGGCATCTGCCGTGGCATATGGCGCGTCAGAATTGGCGGACCTCGCGGTCTATACGCCGCTGCGCCGCAAGGGGCTTGTTCTGGCCGTCCTCGCCTCCGGCATGGCCGGCGCCATCGTGGACAGCGTGCTGTTTCTGGCCCTGGCTTTTGGTTCGCTGGAATTTGTCGAGGGCCAGATCGTGGGGAAACTCTGGATGACCCTACTAGCCGCCGCTGCGATTTCTGCGGTTCGGCGAAAGTCTCCCGCCCGCCTCTGACGCCGCCGCCTGAGTGTCTCAACGCAACACCGGAGCAATCCCATGACCATCCAGATCACGCAGAAGACCATCAACGCCGTGGCCATCTCGCTGTCACCGACCGATTGGAAGTCCCACTACTGGCAGGCCCGATCGCTGCGCGTCATCCGCGCCACCCTCGACGCGCTCGCCGCTGACGGCGAGTTGCATGGAGGCCATGAGATCAGCTGTGGCACAATCGAGCCGTCCTGGCCGAGCGAACTGCCTGAGTTGAAGTACCGCCCCATCGGTTCAACAACAGCGCTGGCCGAACTGCAGCGACAGCGAGAAGCGGCAATGCACCGTGTCGCGGTGCTGACCGAGGAGATCGTGCGGCAGCAGCAAGTTCGCGCCGCCTGAGTGAGTTTCGTGCCGTGCGTACCCCGTGACCAACAAACCAACCGGAGAACCCACATGACCCGCTACCACCGCTTCCCCCTTGCTGACATCGGCCTGCACCAGACCGAGGACCGCGCCCGCCAGGTGCTGATCGACATCGACGCGATCGACGCCATCGTCGAGGGTGCACAGCCGGGAGTCCTTGCCGTCATCTGCGACGGCATCGCGGTGCAACTGAACGCGAGCTTCGGCGCCGTGGCCGCGCTGATCGACCCGCCCGGCAGGGCCTACGAGACGCTGCCGGCGGACGGGCCGAGCTATCCGCCGAACGTCGGCATCACGCCCGGCACCACGCCGCCTGGCGAGGGTGTGACCGTCAACGACGGAACCTCCAACTCACCGGTGCCCGATGACGTAGTCGCATCGAACATGGAGCAGGGCGCGCTCTAAGCGCGCCCCAACATCAGAAGGGGAAAGACCATGAGCACCACCGAACCCGCCATCACCCTCGACGAGGCCAAGGCCATCGTCGCCACCAAGACCGCGCCGAAGGTCACGGAGGAGAGCATCAAGGCGAAGATCCGAAGCGTCGAATTTGTGCAGGTGAGTTTCATCGGCACCCTCTGCGCAATCACCATGGAGAATGGCTGGATCAGCACTGGCTTTTCCGCGCCCGCCGATCCCACGAACTACGACCGCGCCGTGGGCGAACGCTACGCCTACGACAACGCCTTCAAGCCGCTTTGGCAGCTCGAGGGCTATCTGCTCCGCGAGACGCTGCACCAGCAGGCAATCAGCGCCGCGGCCGCCGGGCGCGAAGCCGACGCGCGGGAGGGCTGAGACATGACCATCAGCGACCGCCTCAAGGAGGCAAAGCACGGGCCGGTGCGGCAGAGGCACGAGGAAATGAAAGCCATGCACTCCCTCAACATGGTGACGGGCTTCGACCTCATGGCAGACTTCATCGACAGCCTGTTCGAGAAGCACGCCAAGCTGATCGAGGAGGCGCACAGCCGCATCACCGCGGCTGACAACAGCCTCGATGGGCGCCTCGATGGCCTCAACAAGCGCATCGAGGCACTCGACAGACGCACACTCAGCTTTGACAAGACCTACACAGATTGGTGGAACGATCTGTCAAAGCAGATCAGCGACCTCGCCGACCGCCTCTCCGTCGTGCACGTCCAGGCGCAGGGCGATGCGAAGATCAAACTACGCAAAGTCGAGCGGACACCCATCATCGTCGAGGACAACGAGACGCAGCAGGCCGACCCATGCAGCGATGACGGAGAGCGGCGCCTCTATCACATCGTCGTCGATCCCGAAGGGCATTGGCGCAAAACACGTGTCGCCCTGCGGCGCGGCGATCAAATCATTCTTGCATACCCAAGCCGTCCCGGAGTCATGTTGCGCGACAACGACATCATCGGATTTGAAGATCTCAGCCTCGGTGGCGTCGTCATCAGCTGGGAAGGGACGGCAGGAACCGCATGGGACATGCACATCAAAGCCAAGGAGTCCGAGAAGCGCACCTCTGTCATCGACGATTGCCTCAAGCAGGGCGAGAAGCGCATCCGCCTCGACGAGATCGATCGCATCAACCGACATATCCGCAGCATCTACAGCTCACTGCATGTGTCGTCCTACGTCCGCGAAGTGGTCAACACCTTCGATGGCTATGTCGAACAGCGCCGCCGCGAGATCGAGGAGGGGACGTGATGAAACTCTGCGTCGACTGCAAGCACCACCACCATGAGGAGTCGAGCGTTCCGGCCTTCGATTGCCATTGGTGCTACGCCCACATCAGCCCCGTCACAGGCAGCCGCGAGCGCCGCGAATGCGAAAGAGAGCGCTCGCCTGCAGCCACGGGCTGCCGTCCCGAAGGAAAACTGTGGGAACCTAAGTGACATGACCACTCTCAACGTCCTCCGCACTCTCGCAGGTGCCAACCGTCCCATCCTCGATGAGTGCATGACATGGTCAGTCACAAGGACCGCCTTAAGTCCATCCACACCCCACCACGACGAGACAAGGTCTCGCCATCCAAACGGCAGAAGCGCGAGGACGAGGGGCCAACGCCCTTCGCCCTGCAGCGCCAGGCCGAAATCATCGGAGCCTCGACCTACTGCGAACTGAACGGCCGCGGCACCATCGGCATGGTGAAGCAGAAGAACGGGGAGAACCTGTTCTCGAAGCAATGGGCGCAGGAGGCGGAATTCGCATCGTCCTCCGCCCTCGCGCGGATCTACAACGAGGCCCGCATCACATCGCAGCAATATCGCGCCGGCATCAACTACGCCCGGCTCTACCGCCTCATCTGGGGCAGGGCCGTGCCGAAGGAATCATCGCTTACCAAGGTCATGGCGACATCCATGGAGGACCGCATCAAGCAGGCCAACGCCGCCGCCCGCGAGGAGCGCGATGACGAGGATTATGCCGACTGGATCGCCGAGCGCCGCGCCGAGCTCGAACACGGCGAGCGCGCGCTCAACCACATCGTCATCCATGTCCCGGCCAATTTGAAGGTGAAGCGCGAGCACCAGCGTAAGGGTGTTGCCCACGCGATCATTGTGCAGGCCCGCGCCGAAATCCGCCTGGTGGTGCGCAAGGTCTGCATCGAGGGCCAGTACATCCACCGGGCGCCGCTTATCGTCAATCTGCAAACCGGGCTCGACGCCCTGAGAGAGGAATGGGGGATCAAGTGAGAATCTGGTTGTTTGGAGTGCGGTTTTTCTCCACTGGAGAAACCCACCGTCCGTCGCTCTTCCTCGTCCAGTTCTGTGGATGGTTTTCAAACGGCGAAAGAGTGCGGCAATGGATGAACACATGGAAGATCACGAGGCGCATAGGCGTTGAGCGTGTCGGCCCTTATGGCGGGTGGTCACTGACCTTTCAGCGCTTCGGGCCGCGATCAAATGAACTTCCTCAGAGGCCCACTACCAAGGAGCAAGAATCATGATCCGTCGCATCTGGGACTGGCTGATGAAGCCCGCGCCGCCGACGTGCGCTCACGAGTGGGACGTGATGGATAGCAAGCCTGTATTCCAATTCATCCGCAATGAGGAACGCATGGTCGCAACAGTCTTTGCTCTTCGCTGCAAGAAGTGCGGCGATGTGGCTTCACGAAGATTGGGAGGCTGATGATGACCAACCCCAACTTCCCCCTGCCGCTGACCCTCGACGAGGTGCCCGGCGAATTCGGCTTCACCGGCAAGCAAATCTATCGCCTCGGCGGCCCCTTCCAATGGCGTGCCATCATCGTGCCGACCGGCTTCAAGACGGACCTCGCCTCCGTCCCCGGCGCCATGCAGGAGCGCGGCTACAAGAAGGCCGCCGTCATCCACGACTACCTGTGCAAGTGGGTCCGCAAGGGCCACGGCACTTACGCCCAGGCCGACCGCGCGCTATTCAACGCCATGCGCGATGACGGCGCGCCGTACCTCGTCGCCTACACCTATTGGGCGTGGGTCAGGGGCCGCCACATGATCAAAAACGGCTCCTGATCCACCCCTCTTGCGGGAATTTGTTTTTCGCAGTATCAGTTTGCCCATGGTGCACCGCTGCGAGACGATGTACCTGACGTTGCGGATAATGTGTCAAGGCTCGGCGGAAAACGCCGGGCCTTTCGTGTTTCAGACTGGCCGTGGTGAAGGTCGCGGTTACTTCGGTTGCAAACAGAGCCGCTTCCGCCTGTTCCCGGCCAGTCTTCCTGAAACCAAGCGTGTTGCCAGAGTGGCTTATTGGTGTCTTCGTGAGACTGCAGGGGAGTCACCCGCGAAGGGGTGCAAAAATCCCAGGAGCCGAGAGTTCGAATCCCTCACACGCTTCGGTCCAACCCAACCTGAGAGCACAACCATGGCCAAGAAGCCGTCGAAGCCGTCCAAGCCCAAGCCGGGCTGCTGAACCCCGTTTCCTCCGAAGAACCTGCGCCACCAGGGCCCGACCTCCGCAAGAGGCCGGGCCTTTTCCGTTTCAACCCCAGCTCCCAACCATAGGAGACTGCCAAATGACTCTTGAAGAACGTGAATTGCGCCAGTTGGCGCTGCAGATGGCCGGCAATCTCGGCTGCAGCTCCGGAACCCTGCTCGTCAACGAAGCTCATAAAATCCTCGAGTTTCTCAAGGGCGGCGATCTGCCTTCCCGGCCCGCAAAGAAGGGCTGACGCCGTGAAGAATACCGACGACGAAACCCTCGCCCGCGAGAAGTACGAATCCTCCGAGGCCAAGGAAACCTACCGCCGCCCGCCGAAGCGCCACGCGAACCGCGACGCATCGAACGGCCGCTTCCACCCCACCGTGGGCCTGGCCGACATCCACGCGCTCTACGGCAAGAAGGCCAAGCCCTGATGGCCGCCCCCGCCGCCACCCCGGACGAACGCCCGTTCCCCACCC
>ERZ724505.1396-NODE-1396-length-13307-cov-6.081648_pt1 | contig 13307 bp, 18 predicted proteins | sample MGYA00376038_ERZ724505 | MGnify/ENA primary metagenome ERZ724505 (study PRJEB28724, sample SAMN07190884) | wastewater metagenome | isolation source: effluent of sewage treatment plant in Hong Hong | place: Hong Kong | collected 2016-03-17 ... | reverse complement strand
GTAACATCTTGCCACAATGGGCGTCCTGATGCGCCTGCGCGCACCGCGTCACGTCGCTGTCGAGCCAAAAGAGGTTCACTGTTGACGTCCTTTCTTGAACAGAAGTCGTCGCCACTTCTTCGGCGACGCTGCGCGCTTGCGGCTGCCGCCGCGGCCGAGAAAGCAAGCCTCACTACAGTACACCTGTCGGGCTCGGCCTGTCAAGGGTGCGTCGCATTTGCGACAGGCCCGAGGCTTTACCACTTCCTCATCACCCTCGCCGAGAATAGCCAGGATGCGCGCAAATGATAGTGTGGGGGCGGGTGGGCAGACGGTGATTTGATTTCCGGCGGCGAGCCATTCGGCGAGGGATTGCTGGGTCATGTCTAGTCACCGTCAAACGATTGCAGATCGTCTTCGCTGCGCACTCCGCAAAGATTGCGCTCTCGGTCGAAGACAAGGCACCGATCGCCCTGCAAAACGATGCGCCACGTCCAACCTTGCTCAGAATCGACACGATAAGTGATGCCAGCGCGTGCAAGCATCGCACAGAGGATTTCTAGGTCCGACATGTCATCCATTTCCTAGTCCACCCGCTTGATGTGAGTCAAATATGGCACAGCAACTGCATCAGTCGCTTCGTCGATGACGACGCGCACAGAATCGATGTAGCGTCCGCGCGTCGGCGATTGTTCGTAATAATACTTACTCAGTACGCCGATCTGCCCCGCGTACTTGCTGCGGTAGTCGAGCACCTGAACGCGGCAGCCGATTGGAAGCTGAGCCATCACACGGGCTTCGTTGATACGCTCATAGAAGGCGCGAACAAGTGAACCCAGTGCCGCGACACGTTCGGACTGCTCGACGGTCCAAGGGTGCGACCATGTAAGCGCCTCGGTGACAAGCGCATTGACGTCGGCGATGGTGGGTTTAGTGGTGGGTTTAGTTGACATTGCCGTACTCACGATCCCACTGCGCCTGAGCCTCGGCGTCAGCCTTCGCCCACGCCGCCTTGATCTCTGCGTCGCGCGCTTGCTCAATCGCGAACTGCGCCGCCATCTCAGGCGTCAGCGCAAGCACCCGACCGCGTGGGCGGCTGATCGCGTGACCCGACACGGTGCCAGTCACTTCGACCGTCGCGCCGATGAGCCCGTAGATTCGACCCTTTGGGTTGCATGGTGCGGCGTTCATGATCGACTCGATGATCGTCGCGATGTACTCGACACCCGAATCGGTGCGAATCCGCATCTTGTATGCTGGAAGTCCAGCACTGAAGCCATCCGTTGCCCAGGTCTTCACCACCACACCCTTGATCGTCTGCTTGCTCATGTAAATCATTATCGGGCGGGCCGAAGATTTGTCAACCAACTTTCTGAACTATTTCACAGGTGCTCGGAATCACCCACTTATCCCCGGATGCCCAACTGCGCCCGCACCTGCTTTTGCAGTATCATGTCGGGCCAGAAGCCGAATCGGGACTTGAACTGAACTAGGGGCCAGCCGGCTTTGTACGGCGGCTTCCCCTCAGCAGCCCGATCGCGATTGATGCTTAGCCACTTGACGTACCGCGACTTTAAGAACGCTTCACGGGTGCCAGGTGTCGATACAGCGGGGGCAGCTTCGCGGGCGACCAACTCAATGCTAGGCCGCTCATCGGGTAGGTGCGGCTCGACGGTTGCCGCCCCACAATACAAACACGTTCCGGTGCGCTCGACGTCGATTGAGAGGCAGCCGGGACAGGTGCGCGGCAACGGAACGTGTAGCTTAGAGACGCCGTTGCCAGACTTTAGCTTCGGCGACCAGACCGCATCGACGGCGAAAGGGAAGCCCTCGTGATGTATCAGCGCACCGTGGCGATCGAGGTTGCCGCTGTGACACAGCACAACAGGCGCAGACCTAGCCACCGACACTGGCAACCCCCGCCAGCTTCGTGCGGCTGCAGTCTCCTCGTCGTCGCCATACCAAGCCCGCACCACACGTCCCTGTCGTTGCATCCAGGCGCCACACGATGCGGTCGGAGCAGCATCAATCAGGCAGCAGAGAGGTCGATACAGCGGCGGCTCCATCGGCAATCCGCTCTCAGCGGTAGGCCAGAAGTCGCGCAGCTCGGGCAACACCCCGTCAAGTACACGACGTCGCAATAGCAGCGCTTCTAGGGGGCCTAGCTGTGCAGCCGGGTCGTCCCTGAGTACTCCCCAGGCTTCTAAGGCGTCTGCCGTGCGTGGTAGAAGCAGCTCATACGAAGCCCTGCTGTCGAAACCCTCGTCAAAGATGTTGGACCCTGCGCAGAGGATGTCGATAGCCAAGGGATGCCCCACCACCGACAACCCGACAAGCAGTCGTCTCCGCTGTGCGGTCGTCATCGTTCCGTCGATGTGGGCCGCACGAATGCCGGCGCTGCGAAACCGCTCGACGAGGAGCTTGCTGTGGTCCAGCGAATACGCGCGACAAATTGTCGCCTGCCCCTGCCCGCGCTGCTGCCAGGACTTGACGATATCGCCGACGATGCCGGGACGTGATACAACCTCTTCGGTGTCGCCCTCGGGCAACGACTCGGCCCAGTAGAGCGGTGGCAGAATCACGGGACGCTGTAGGGTGCTGCCGTCGGGAAAGGCTGCGCGGCCCATGAGCTGCCGTGGCGTTGCCACTTCGATCTGTGCGTCGGCAACATCTGCGAGACCGCGACTGTCGAGACGATACGGCGTCGCGGTTAGGTAGACAATGTAAACGAACTTGAATAGCTTGTTGAATTTATTGAGAATTTCAATGTAAGTGCTGGATTTGACGCGGTGACACTCATCTACGAAAATCACCGCCCGCGTGTGCTGGGGGACGATGTCGCGGCGACATAGCGTCTGCGCACTACAGAACTGCAGCATCGCCGCCGGGTCCGCAGCACGCCCCGCCTTGATGAAAGCGGCCTGTATCTCCGTCGATGTAAACCGTTGTGCGGGCTGATCTAACAGCGATTCCGTATGCGCGCAGAAAAAGACTTGCGCCCACCTGTGTTGTAGCGTAGGCACAATCAGCAGCTCGGCGATATAGGTCTTACCTGCGCCCACAGGTGCGACAACGACCACACGTCGCTGACCACTTGACCACAACTGCTTGATTTTGGCGACAGCAGCGGCCTGATATGGGCGCGGGGTGCGCACTATCTGTAATTAGGAGCCAAATACCGTTGAGAATCCCCTTTTGGATATGACATAAATTTCCAAAGTATATCCTTGTCTGCGACACCTTTCCACATCACGTATCGATGTTTTGGTTCGATACTGACCCGAGTAATTCCGTTTTGCTTTGCCCACTCAACCGGATTTTTTATCCCGCGTGCAGTTAAGGTTCTCGGATGAACCCGCTTGCCATCGATAATGTACTCAGCATCATGCGGTTTTGATAAACCAGCATACTTAAAATTAGTAGCTTGATAAACATAACCTTTGTGACCTCGACCCATATCAGCATAGCTAACTACTACCCACGGAGGGGGAATCAATCGTAAAGCTCTCCCAATTAAAAAAGACGCCGCATTTCGCGCACTTGTTGTGATCACGAGTCTATTTAGCTCTAAGACAACAGATCTTAATCCAGCATACACTGATCGGGCCACTTGAGGTGATGAAGGAGACCCAAAAGAGACTATGCCTACAAGGTCAGCACCTTCAAACAAACCAAAGACATATTTGATACATGGCATACGTTTGGCATAGTGTATATCACAAATTAGGCTCTGCGCGGTTTCCCGCGTGATTTGCTTAACTTCCATTTGATTCACTTCGTGCGCGGGTGCGCAAGTGGGTGAGGGAGTATTACTTGCGCCAACCTGTGACCCGTGCGGGCTCGACGACTGGCACGGGCTTTTTGTTCAGATATCCGCGCCCGTCGCAGAAGCTACAGGACTTGCGCTCGTGACGGATGACAGCTCGATGAGCCAGGGAACTAAACCACCCATCATGTCCACCACTGGGATCGTAGGTCTCAACGTCGGCAACGTCGCGATCGTATTCGACTCCCGAGCCTTTGCAGAGTGGACATTGATGCGTGTAGCCTTGCGCTTTTTGAGTAAATCCGTTGAAGCAGGTAGTATCGCAGAATACGTTGTCTTCTGCGACCCAGCATTTACCGTACAGCGGATAGCGGCACTGTTTGCAGTTCATGTAGTTATCCTAGCTACTTCGTGCGCCAACCGTCGAAGACGTGGTAGAGGGTGTGGCCGAGTAGCTGAATGTAAGCGTAGAGGCGGCGGGGTAGTGATGGCTGCGGTGGTGTAAGTGTAACCGGGTCAAGATTGACAACGTGTTCAATCTTCACACCTGTAGGGAACGCAACTACACTCACGCTTTCCTTGTCGTACATCGTTGTACTGACACTTACCTTGTCTACCTTATCCGCCAACTCCTGCGCCTCTTGCAGCTTTCGTTGCGCCAAATAGGCACGACGCTTGCATGGGCGACTGCAGTAGAGACGCTGTTGACCACGCAGCAGTTTGGCACAGACTTTGCAATGAAGCAGTGTAGGTGCAGGTGTGGTCATGTCTTAGCCAACCTCGTTGTCGCGCCAGAGGTCTAGGGTGCGCAACGTAGCTACTTTGGTAAAGGCCAACTTGCACAAGATGTGTCGCCGCTGGGCTGGTGATTGACAGTGCAGAATGTCGTACAGGTCTGACCGCTGCGCGCCAGTTAGCTGCATCAAATCCGATAGCGCATTTGTCAGATGGTGTGAGATATCTGCATCAGTGATGTATTTCGGTTCTGTATCTGCGACTTTGGCTACAACTTCCGTCAAATCTACAGACTGTCCCGACATGCTGCGTTTGGCCGCGCGAATGAGGGCACGGGTAAACGACTTGTCCGACTGGGCTGGTGTCGCACGTTTACGCCAATAGCAGACGTCGCAAAGGTCAAGGTCTACACCAGGTAGACGACCATGTAAGTGTGGGTTGATAGCATAGCTGCCGCAGCCAGGTGTGATACACGGTTTCATTTGCTTACCAGTGTGCCTTTGTAGAAGGGTGTCGTCGTAACGGGGCCAGTGTCATCATAGCCCAGGCGAGTGTTGATCTCAGGCCGGTAGGATAAATCCACACCCGTACTGCCGAACCCGCCCACACCCCGCGCAGTCGCGTCGAGGTCGTCAACCTGCTGCAGACCTGCCCGCGCGACCGGGGCGAAGACGATCTGGGCGATGCGGTCGCCACGCTTAATCACATAGGGCTCGCTGCCCAGGTTGATCAGCAGCACTTTGACCTCGCCGCGGTAGTCGCTGTCGATAGTGCCGGGGCTGTTGAGGACCGTGATGCCGTGCTTGGCGGCGAGACCGCTGCGAGGTCGAATCTGACCTTCAAAGCCGGGCGGAATGGCAAAGGCGATGCCGGTGCCGATGAGTTTGGGGGCACCGAAGCACGTAATCCCGTCGAAAACGTGTCGGCTATACGGCAAGATCCGACAATCCTCAATCGCACACAAGTCCATCCCAGCCGCTCCGTCGCTCTGGTAACTCGGCAGCACGGCATCGGGATGCAGCTTCTTGACGGGGACGATGATGTGGGGTGACATTAGCCACCTCGCGTCGTGGGCTTTGAAATCGCCCGCGCGAAATCGACAGCCCGATTCCAACCTTCTGGCGAGGCCGGAAAACGCGCGACAGGGGGCGGCGCGGTCTTTGCGTCGGTGATGCCGGGCTCACGGAAGTGGGGATCGAGCTTGCGCCAGCGTGCAACATCAAGCGCCGAGACGTTCTCGTACACAAGCACCTTGTTGCCTTCATAGGCACACATGGCGCAGTTTGGAAAACGCGCTTTGACCACGGCGATATTGTTGACGATTCGGATGTCTTCAAGATCGAAGACCGAAGCATCAGGTGACGCAGCAGCCAAGCGGCGCTCGAGCTCGGCAACACGATCTAGGGCTGCTTTGGTCTTCTTTTGTTCACTCTCTCGAATGGATCGCTCAGCTTCGCGTGCATTCTCAGCGGCTTTCCAGCCACCGCCAGTCGAGCCACACGCGGGGTCGCCTGGATGATGTCGGCAGATCATTGTTGCACCTCCACCTAGCCACTGTACCGCATCACCCAGCCTCTGTCAACAGCTACCCCTCCACCCGCCCGCCCTACCTTATCGAAGCCGCTCTTTTGCCTGCGGCATGACTCTTTCTCACATCCAAGGAATACACGTACATGGCAACTATCACGCCGCTCTCAGCACTTCCCGCTTCCGGGGTTACTCCGGCCGGCACCCTGACGCTTAGCAATGCCCAGGGCCGACTCACCGTCGCGCTGACTTCGGGCGGCGCTGCGCAGCTCGATCTGATCACAATGACCGAGGGCGGCGCATGGGCCTACGTGCCGGATGGTCGTCTCGTTGTCGATGCGATTCAGAACCAGGGCGATGGGATCGCCTGGCTGGACTTCACCAACGCCTCGACTACGACCAAGTATCATTGCATTCTCGTCTCGGGTAGCGCATCGGTGTCGGCTTGGCTGTCGTCGCTGACCGGGCCGGGCACTTCGACGGCGCTGGTGGCCCACGCCGCTACGCACTTGGCGGGTGGCGCTGATGATCTGCTTGGTGCACCGGGCACGGTCGGTGGAACTACACCGGGCATCTTTTGCGGTACGTTCGGCCCTGACAGCACGCATCAGAACACCGTCCCATCGGTGAATGGTGGAACCTTCACCCTCAATGCGGCCTCGCAGACCCTGACGAACAAGACCCTGACCAGCCCAATCATCAACGGTCTGACCAGCGCATCGGGCAACGCTGACTTCAGCGGCAGCACCGGGACGTTTAAGACCTCGACGGGTGCGGTGACGATCGGTGGCGGCGCGGCTGCGATCACGGCGACGTCTTCGGCTGCGGCGATTACGTTGACCGCTGGTGCTGCCTCGACGTGGTCCACTTCGGCTGGCGCACTGACGCTGACTGGCGCGGCTGGCATCAACCTACAGCGCAACGGCGCGACGCTCGCTGATATCGGTGCTACCTCGGCGACTGCTGCGACCCTGGCGGCGAATATCTCGCTGGCTGGCGCGGCTGGCTCGGGTGGGCTGTCGCTCGGTAGCATGACCGGCGCAACGGCTCTCCCGACGGGTGCGCTCTCGTGGGCGGGTGCGGCAAACCAGAACCTATCGCTGGTGGGTAGCGGCACGGGCACGGTCGCGATCAACAACGCGGCTGCGATGAACATCGGCACGTCGGGCACGACGACGTTGACGCTGGGTCGCAGTGGTCAGTCTACGGTGCTCGCTGGCAACGTGAGCTTCAGCGCTGCGACCCGTGCGACTGCGGCTGCGTTCACCATCGCCGATCCGGGTAACGCTGGCGCGATTCCGGTGACGACCAACGGTGTCTGCGCGCTGACCTCGGCTGGTGCTGAGACGCGCACGCTGGCGATTCCGACGTTCATGGGGCAGCGGCTATCGCTGGTGTGTGATACGTATGTGGGCAACATTGTTGTTACCAGCTCTCAGGCGGTAAACCAGGCGGGTAACACTGTGCTCACGTTCGGCTCTGTTCGCGACTACATCGCGCTAGAGGCGATCACCGTCGGCGGGGCTTTGCGCTGGGCTGTTGCGAGCAATGATGGCGTTGCGCTGAGCTAGTCGGTGGGCAGCTTCGGCTGCCCTTCAAACTTCGCGCGCAGAGCTTCGTACTGCGCGCGCTCCTTCGTCTTTCGCTCTGACTCTGCCAAATCCGCCCGACGCTTCAGCTCAGCAGCTACCTCTTCGGAGGTGGCTGTGCGGATGATTTCCGAGCCGCAGAAGAAAGCATCTTCACCCCACTTTGCGATTAATTTGGTCAGTCCAGTGGCGTAAGTCTTTCAGACTACAACCCTCTTGGATAGGATCTTCGTCAATATCCTCGATGACGCGCCAGATGTTTTCACCGATATCTTGATCAACTCGTCGCATATTTCACCTCTGAGGCAGCATACCTCACTTACTGCGCGAAGTCAACAGCCGCGCCACATCGACGATGATGTCATCAACCCCGCAGTAGTCCGGCGCCCCGCTGAGCTGATAGAACGCCTCGAAATCAGCAGGGCTTTTCGCACCCATCTCCCGCAAAGCATCCGTTTCCAGCTTGAAATTGCCAAGCTGTGTCGCGATGATTGCATCGACGATCAGCGCCTGCCCCTCATCCTCGAATCGGCCCTCAGCCTCATAGCGATGTCGTCGCGGCAGCATGACGGCGATGCGGCGATGTCCTACCTGTGCGACGGCGTCGTAGTAGCTGCGCACCGCAACGGCAATACCTCGACGTACATACTCGGGTGCATACAGCTCGGCATATGTAGCCGACAATGCTACAGGGCACTCACTCACAACCACATCGACTTTGCCGAAGAGACTAGACTCTTCTTTGATCTGCTTGCCGAGGATGTAATAGGCATCGAATGCGCCAACAGGCCGACCCTCCCAGGCCCATCGCTTCACGTATTCATGCGCGATTTCTGTCTTGATATCCCGCTGCTTGAACGCGGCGTATAGCTGGCTGGCAATCGTCGATTTGCCGATAGATGGGCCGCCGTAGACTTCGATGATGTAGGTGGTGCGGATCACTGCGCGACCTCACACTCACATGGATCACACTTCGGGCACACATCGACACCGTGCTCACATTCGACGGCGACCGGGCCGAGCGCTTTGATTTGGTGGCAGTCGGGCTGATGTTTGGGCAATAGATATGACAAAGTCTCCGCCTCATTTCGGAGAAGCTTTTCGGCCCACATGTGGGATTGAGTGCGTTCACCAGCTTTCGGGTGCCCTACAACGATTGTGCGTTTACCAAGCCCAACGGCAACACCCCAATCGGCATGGCTATCCGCGCCGCAGGGCAAAAGCAATAAGCACAAGTCGCAGTTTCGGATAGCGTCAAGATTAGTGTACACAGCCTGTCGCCAATTTGGCACAGTGTTTAGATAGTCTCCGTATACGTGCTTATTGGGGTCAAACTGCTCAGGGAAAGCTTCTGGTGGAATCTCTGGCGACTTTCGACAAGCCGGATCAGTGAAGTCGTAAACCTCATATCCTTGAGCACGAAGCGCAATCGCAAGCGCGCGAACACGGTCACGGTTCTTCCACGAAGACGAGATGTAGATATTCATTTATCGACGCTCCTCGACGATATGAACATCGGCCCCGGCGTAACCATCGCGCAGCCGCTGCCGAGCCATCGCGCAGAGCCAGGGCAGATTCGGCATGGTGTCGAGGAAGTGGTAGCGGGGGCGCTCATCGGTGCGGTAGCAGACGGCGCCGTGCATCACGCCGAAGACTGAATCGACGAAGACGCGCTCAGCTTCTTTGGTCGTCGCAGCATCGACGTCGCCAATGCAGCAGAAGAAGCGACACTCGCCAGGCTGTCCGTCGGTGGTAAAGCGCAGGGTCGCGAAGTGCTTGACGTCCTTGGGGTTGACGACTAAGCCAGTCTCCTCGTTAAGCTCGCGGACGGCGCAGGTGAGATGTGTGTTGGTGATACACACATTGCAGCTTATAGGAGAATCGAGGTACGCACAAGTTGCGCAAAGCGTGCTGCTCTTGTAGTCTCCCAACTCAACCTTCCCGCTCGGAAAGTTGGCCTTGCCAGCCTGCCAAGCGGGCTTCTGTTTTTCAATCAGCACGACCCCGTCAAGTTCTGCGTCGAAGACGGCGATTGCGCTATAGCGGTTCATGTATTGATGTCCTGTTGTGGGTGGTTGTAGTTGGCACAGCGATTGCATCGCATGTCCAGTTTTGCTTCAATCAAGTCGAGTCGTTTCAACAGCAGCCGCAACTGCGCCCGGTCCTCTTCGTCGCGGACCCGATCCTCCTCGTTCTGTCGGTTCTGCGACAGCAGAACGAACGGCTGCTGAAACGTGCTGACGACGGTGAGTAGCATGTTTAGGAAGAGGAATGGGTATGGGTCGGGGCGTGTGCTCCCTAAAATGTTCCACAGGACCCAGACGGCGCTGCTGCCCACGAACGTCCCGATGAAGGCCCAGCTACCGCCGAAGCTGGTGACGGCGTCGGCCCAGCGCTGGCCTCGGGTGCGGGTGTCTAGGGAAGTGGACATATGCGTCCATTGCCGGGCATTGGTGTAGGCTCGGGCTTTGGCTTCTCGATGCTGGGCTCTGTGCATGTACGTTGCCAATAGAAGTGGACGAACCACTGAACCACCGGGCCAGTTACGCCAAATGAATCTGAACCTTTAGGTTGTGACCCACGCATAAACGTGTGTAGGCCGATGAGCTGCCAGGCGCCACTGTCGTCGGGCGGCTGTGGGGCGATGGGTGTACCGTCCGCAGTACAGGCGCCCGCGCGTTGCTCTGTCGTCGCTGTCTGATACTTCATTTGCCCAATCATGCCACGCTGCCGCAGCAAAGTCAAGCGGCAACTGCAGAACAATAACCGTAACCACCCACACTTGACATCACTCACCAACCCGTGTTACCTTGGAAGTCCGACGTCGCTGCGACAGCGACGTGAGTTCATGGAGCGAATGTCCGACATGTCAGCCACTACCCCAGCTACACCCATTTCCAGCCTCTTCGCTGAGGCTGCCCAGTATTTCCCGACCCCGCTACAGCAGTTTCAATTCTTCGACAAGACGTCCAGATTTGACTACGAAAAGGGGCGTCGCGAGACCTGGCCCGAGACGGTGAATCGCGCAGTCGGCTATCTGGCCGAGCTTGCGCCCCCGCTGACGGACTGGCTGCACAGCGAGGGACGTCACATGATTCTGACGATGCAGGCGATGCCCAGCATGCGCTTGCTCGCGATGGCGGGGCCTGCTGCAAGACGGCAGAATCTGGCGACCTACAACTGCAGCTACCTCGCCGTTGATGACGTACAAGCCTTCGTCGAGATGCTGATTATTTCGATGTCGGGCTGCGGCGTGGGCTTCTCCGTTGAGAACCACAACATCGCCAAGCTGCCTGTCGTCGCCGTGCAGACGACCAGCGAAGTTTTTTACAGTCATACCGTCGAGGACAGCACCGAAGGCTGGGCTGCTGCGCTGCGCGCGGGTATTGAGGCGTGGTGGCTGCGTGGTCACGACATCGAATTTGACGTCTCGCAGGTGCGTCCAGCGGGCGTTGTGCTGCGAACTAAAGGCGGGCAGGCGTCTGGGCCTGAACCGTTGCAGCGAATGCTACGCACGTTCCGAAGCATTCTGCTTGCGCGGCAGGGGCAACGACTGCGTAGCATCGACGCACATGACTTGGCCTGTGCTGTTGGCGATGCGGCGGTGAGTGGTGGCGTCCGGCGGGCAGCGATGATCTCGCTGTACTCGCAGGGCGATGAGCTGATGCGAAATGCGAAGACTGGCGACTACCCCGCGATTCGGTGGAACGCGAACAACAGCGAGGTATGGCGCCGCGACCCGACCGACGCTGAGATCGAGGCGCAGATGTCAGCGATGTTCGCTGGGCAGAACGGCGAGCCGGGCATCTTTAGCGGGGCCGCGGCTGCGCGGACGATGCCTGCACGTCGTCGCGAGATGTGGCAGACGGATCTAGGTGTCAGCGTCGAGGACCACATAGGGACAAACCCTTGCGGGGAAATAACCCTTAGAAATCAAGGACTTTGCAACCTATCAATCGCAGTCGCGCGACCCGACGACACTGTCGAAAGCCTTGCGCGCAAGGTCACAGCAGCGACGATCTTCGGCACGATTCAGGCTACGGCGACGCACTTTCCGGGGCTGCGACCCGGCTGGAAGCGCAACGCAGAACAAGAGCGACTTCTGGGTGTTGACATCACAGGGCAGATGGATTGCCCGTTGCTGCGTGGTCCCGAGGCGGCGAATGTCTTTGCTCAACTCAAGCAGCTCGCGATCGACGTCAACGCAAAGATCGCCGCGCAGCTCGGCATCAACCCCGCCGCCGCAATCACGACCGTCAAGCCGGCGGGCAACAGCGCAGCATTGCTCAATTGTGCCTCGGGCGTCCATGGCCGTCATGCACGTTTCTACGTGCGGAACGTGCGTGTCAGCGCGCACTCGCCAATCTATCGCGTCCTACGCGATGCTGGGGCTCCGCTGTCGCCTGAGAATGGGCAGACCGCCGAGACTGCAACGACCTGGGTTTGCGCGTTCCCCGTTGCGTCGCCCGCTGGCGCTGTTCTGAAGGCGGATCTGTCAGCAGCCGATCAGCTTGAGCACTGGCTGTTGAATAAGCGCCACTGGACAGAGCACAATGTCAGTTGCACCGTGACCTATCACCCCGAGGAGCAATCGCAGATCGTCGAGTGGGTCAAGGCCCACCGCGAAGAGATCGGTGGCATCAGCTTCCTGCCGGCCTTTGACGCGGCCTATGAGCAGATGCCCTACGTCGAGATCGATGAGGCCGAATATCAGCGACGCGTGGCAGCCTTTCCTGTGATCGACTGGTCGCGAATTGCGCTGTACGAAGCGACGGACACGACGACGTCTGCGCAGGAGGTCGTCTGTACCGGCGACCGCTGCGAGATTCGGTAGCCACCGTACCAGCCTTCGTATCTATCCTACCCCTAGATTTCTAGTAGTTCCCCCATCTTGAACGCGGCTTGGCCTCCGGGTAATATTTCCGCCCGGAGGAACAACCGTGACCAAACTACAAAAACTAGCTTCCGTCTTCACCCTCGCCACAATTCTGCTTTCCTGCGCACCCAGCACGCAGCCATCAGGCGTTACCCGACCGCCATGCGGCAGCCGCGGCAACGTCGCCGCGTGGTCGGACTGTCGAACCCGATGCTTGCCCGATGAGCAACTATACGCACAGTGTACCAGCAAGCTCGGCGTCGTCTTCTCAACGCGGTCGGGCCTGCTGTCACCGCAGATGTACGGGTATACGCTTGACCCCGAGGCTCAGTGTGGTGGCGTCCCGTCGGCCCGTATCTGGCGCCTGACCCGCATCGACGTCACCCGCGCGACCACTGGCTACATGTCGCTGCCCAGCACCAATACCCTCGATTGCGCGCGGGCCTATCCGCAGGACATTGGTGTTGAGCCCAACCGCTTTTACTACTCAGGCGTCGATGTGACTGCCCGCGAAGCGGCTTACCTTGACAGCATGTCTACGGCAATCACCCCCGCTTCACCCACGCAGATCGTTCAGACCTTCAACACTCCGGCCGACGGCGACATCGCCAACGCAGCGTCGGTGAATATGGGTTTTCAAGCCCTTGAGAATAGCGTCGAAGCCTTACGGTATTTGACGTATGGCGGCGGGTTCTATCCGCGGGTCAAGGCAACCTCAAACACGGTCATGACGATTCAGCCGCTCGGCGCTGTGGTCGTCAAGCAGCTAGGTGTTTGGACGGCAGTGCCTCACAGCGTCGCGACAACCATCGATCCGCTCGCCCTCGCTGGTGGC
>ERZ724505.1394-NODE-1394-length-13316-cov-7.225322_pt1 | contig 13316 bp, 23 predicted proteins | sample MGYA00376038_ERZ724505 | MGnify/ENA primary metagenome ERZ724505 (study PRJEB28724, sample SAMN07190884) | wastewater metagenome | isolation source: effluent of sewage treatment plant in Hong Hong | place: Hong Kong | collected 2016-03-17 ... | reverse complement strand
AGGAGCGCCAACGCCACCAACGAAAGCGTAAGGAATCGTATTCCGTTTCCGACATGACGCGCGCGAACCGGTTACCAGAAATGGTGGTTACGGTGACAACCACCTCTCCGTCCGATCGCTCAACTTCGACGCTCAATCGCCCGTTTTGACCCATTCTAAGAACCCTTCCATGATTACCTGAGCGGGGGATGCGCAACACTTTACCCAATCCTCAAATTTTCAGCCAATTATATTTTTCGCATGTTTTGCTTGCAATGCGAAAGTTTTCACTTTACAGTTTGGCCTCGAAGAACCGATACCAACTTCGGTCATCAAACACCCCACCCGGGGCCACATGGAGCCACGCCATGGAAGACGCCAACGCAACGCCTCGACCCCAACCGGGCGTAATTGCCCAAGACCTTGCCGAGCACATCGACGCGCTCGAAAAGCTCGCGCTTCAGGCCGACCCGAACGCCGCGACACAGATTCGGCTCGGCGTGGTCGCGCTCCGAAACGCGCTCAACGAAACCGTCGGTGACTACGACACGCTTACCGGTCGTTGGGTCGACGACTACGCCGCGACGCGCATCGGTGATCAATGGGTCGTCGTCTGCGAGAACGGCCCGACGACCACCGTCGGCGATGACGGCCAACCCTTCAAGCACGCGGCGGCGGCGATGACACACGCGGAAAAAATGAACACCGCTCTTGCGCTCAAAGAAGCTCACGACCGCGGCTGAACCAAATACCACGAGCGCCGATGGTCGCATCCGGCGGCGTCGCTCGTGGCTGAAAAACAAAACCGGGTGCGACCATTTTCCTTAGCCACGAAAGGATTCTCACATGGCGAACGACAGCAACGGCGGCGCGATTCAGCGCCAAGATTTCGGGTCGACTCAAACGCAAGCGATCGTCGAAACCGCATCGTCGGCAATCGCGGCTCAAGCGAAGGCGGCGGTCGAAGCTCGCTACATCATGGCGATGCGCAAGCCGCGAAACTTCGACGACGCACGCGCGGCACTCCTGAAGGAATGCCGTCGCCCCTACTTCGCCCAGGTCGCGAAGTACCACAAGCCGATCGGCCAAGGAATCGAAGGCCCGTCGATTCGATTCGCCGAAGCAGCGATCCGCTGCATGACGAACATTTACCCCGAGGTTTCGACGATCTACGACGACCGCGAGAAGCGCATCGTGCGCGTCGCCGTCACCGACCTCGAATGCAACGTCACGTATCACAAAGACATTGTCGTCGAGAAGACCGTCGAACGTTCGAAGGCCGACGGTCGCGAGATCATCGGCGAACGCCTGAACAAGCAAAACAAGCGCGTCTTCATCGTTCTCGCCACCGAAGACGAGATGCTGAACAAGGAAAACGCGCTCGTCTCGAAGGCGCTTCGTACGTGCGCCCTGCGGTTGATTCCCGGCGACCTAATCGACGAGGCGATGTTCACCGTCGAAGAGACGATGCGCGCCGCCGATCGAGCCGATCCCGACGCGAGCAAAAAGAAACTCCTCGATGCGTTCGATGCGATCGGCATCAAGCCCTCCCAGGTCGCCGATTATCTCGGGCACGGCACCGACGCGATTCAACCGGCCGAGACGACCGCGCTCCGAAAGATTTACGCCGCCATCAAAGACGGCGAATCGACGTGGTCGGAAGTCATGGAAGCGCGCGACGCGGCAAAGACCGAAAAGCCCGCCGATCCCGCGAACGAACAACGGCTCGCGATCATCAAGCGGTTGAACGCTACGCGCGTCGCGCTTCCGAAGCTGATCGAATCCGCCCTCGTGTCGCTCAGGCTCGAACCGAACGCGAAGCTCGAACCGATGACTCTCGATCAACTGATCGCGATCGAAGAAGCGGTCGCTGCGAAGAAGGAGTCGAAGTAATGCGCCTCGAATTCCACGGCCTCAAATCCGCCGATCGATCGGTCGAACTCTCGCGCCTCAACCTCTTCCGCGGCCCCGTCGGTTCCGGAAAATCCACCGCCCTCGATGCCCTGAGGCTCTTGGCTCTCGGCTACGTGCCGGCCAATGGCAAAGCCGAGTCGTCGACGGCGCGGCTCATGCGCGAGTCGGAGATCCTCGTTCGGCTCTCGCTCGGCGATCGCCTCTTGGAGCGCTCCCTGTCGCTCGACAAGGGCAAATTCCGCGGCGGCGCGGTCGATTCGACCCTGCCCCCGAAGGCGAAGGCGACCGAACACGCCGAGTCGATTCGAGCCCTCTTCGGCGTCTCCGACACGGAAGCCGCCGAGAACCTCGATCTTCGGCAACTTCTCGCGGCGTCGGGCAACGAACGCGCCAAGAAGGTGCAAGCCCTGCTCGATTCGTCGGGCCTGACGAACGCCGAGATCATGGCGCTCGTCGCACCGCTCGCGATCTGCCGCGCGGCGAAGTACCCGGAAGATCGGTTGCCACAAGAACCGGCGACGCTCTCGAAGGTCGCCGACGGTCTGGTTTTCACGCTCGAAAAGTCGCTCGTCGCGGCCCTCGAATCGGCTACGGCCGAGGTCGCCGGGTGGCTCGACCAATTCGGCCTCGTCGGCACCATCGAGCGCGTGAACCTCGCCAAAGGCGCCGCGTCGGCACTCGAGAAGGACTCGAGAGCGGCCCGCAAGGCCATCGAAGACCGCAAGATCGAGATCGAGAAACCGGCCGAAACCGCGCGAGCCACAAAGGCGAAGCGCGACATGGCGCGCGATAATCGCGCCCGTCTCCAAGGCGAAATCGACCGCGCGATCTCGACGCAGACGGCGCGTACCCAGGCCGAAGCGCCGATCCCGGCTTTCCGGTCACAGGTCGAAATCGCGGCAGCGGCGAAGGCCGAAGCGTTCGCGCGGCTCGACGAACGAGGGGCGCACGAGGCGGCGATTACGGCTCTCGTCGATCCGGAAGAGATCCCGACCCCGCCATACGTCTCGGTCGATCCGACGCCGGACGCCGATGCGCTTGACGCCGAAGCGGCGGCGATCGTTGATCCCGAAAAGCCGACGCTGAAGCTCGCGACGATCGACCCGAGCGTTTCGGCTCGGGCCGCGGATCTCGACCAAGAGGCAGCGCAGCTCTCGGCGCAAGCCGACGCGAAGCGGTTGCCGGAATTGTTCTCGACGGCTTCGGCTGTCGCGGAGCACGGCGCGGCGCTTCGCGCGCTCGAACTCGCCAAGAAGTCGCCGTGGGTCGAGGTCGCCAAGCACGCCGACGACATCGACGCCAAGCTCGTCGAGGCGGGTACGTGGCGCACCGACGTCAAGATCGAAACCGATTGCCTCCGCGAACTGGCGCGGGCAAACGGCGGCGACATCTCGGCGATCGAGGCACGGCTCGTTGCTGCGACCGAGGCTCTTGCCGTCGCCGAATCGAAGGCGAAGGCATCGGCGGAATCCATTGCGAAGATGCGCGCCGAGATCAAAAGTCTCCGCGATGCGGCCGACGTCAAGCGCGCCGAGGCGAAGGCGATCCGCGACGAGGCCGCGAAGGCGCTTGCGGCGGCGAACGAGACGGCGCGGAACGCGTACGCCGAGGCGTTGAGCGAGTGGACGAAGGTTCACGCCGACAACGAAAAGGCGCGCGACGGAAAGCGCCAAGTCGCGAAGGAGATCCGCGCGGCGGCGATCTCGCGGGCGACGACGACGAACGATGCGCTCCGCACCGAGTTTGAAACGAACGTCGAAGCGCGCCGAGTCGCCGTCAATGCCAACGAGAACGCCCGCGCGAAGTACCGCAAGGCGATCGCCGACATCACATCCGCGGCGCAAGCGGCGCAGACGGCGCACGACAAGGCGGTTGCGGATCTGAAGGAGGCTGAAGCGCGACTCGCCGGCATCGCGTCGGTCTCGTGCGACCTCACGACGACGCAAGCCGCCGTCGAACAACTCGACAAGGAGATCGCCGAACTCGACAAGACGCTCGAAGCGTGCGAGCAATCCGAAACGCTCCTCGCCGAGATGTCGCGACTCTTGACCGAGATCGAGAAGGCGACCGCTCGCAAAGACGCCTATTCGGCTCTCGAATGGTCATTGAGCCGTTCGCGCAACGAAGACGTTCGGCGTCGATCGGGCGGCATCGTCGCGGAGATGACGAAGTTCCTTCGCGCGGCGGGTCTTGGCGAAACTCCATACATCCGCGTCGATCGCGGCGTCTGCGAATTCGGTCTGCGTCGCGGCTCGCAAGAGATCGCGGTCGAGGCCCTATCGGGCGGCGAGTCGGTGATTTTCTGCTCGGCGCTCGCGGCGGCGATCATCGTGCTCCGAAAGCCGACGATCAAGGTTCTCTTGATCGAAGGCGCCGAACTTGGCAGCGGCGACCCGGCGCAAGCCGTGATGCGCGGCGCGGCGGCGATGGATCTTGATCTCGTCATGATCGCGACGAATGCGAACGTCGAACCCGTCGCGGGGTTTGTGCTGCACGAGGTTGCGGCTCCGGTGGAGGCGGTGGCGTGACAAATGAGTCGATGGAAAAACACACCAGGCAGCACCTCGATTCAAAATCATGCGACATCTCGGATTTTTCTCGCCGATGCTGCTCGTGCTTCTTCTTCGAACGAATCAAAGACAAGGATTCGAGCGAACACGAAGTGATTGAATTCGGCGAGTGCCAACTCGCACCACCATCAACCGAAGGACGACCAAGGACACACCAATTTGACTCATGCAAATCATGGGAAATTCGCAGATCGGTAAGCCGATACGAAACGAATTTATCACACGAAATCACATTCGAGAAGAAGAAGCACACTGTTGAATGGATCGAAGACACGGTTTTGTCGGAATCCTTCTTCGTGATCACAAGCAATGATCTATTTCATGTTTCTGCGTTTGCGTCGGGTAAAATTCGATGCAAAACGTGCGATGAAATTCTCAACGACTTGCGCAAAAGCAAGATGGATGCTTCTCACGCGAGAGACCTATTTATGCGTCTGGTTGAGTCTGGGTATCGTGGCCATGCAGCGAATCCATCCCCAACGCATCGATGGTCAGGTGTTATGGCTGCTGAATTTGCCGCAAATACCACAATGAGCGCAATGTCGCAGTGGAACGATCGAATCGCTCAATCTGCAAAAATTTTTGAGGAGGAATCTCGTCAGCACGTGGCCATTTTTGAAATCGCCGATAACCAGATGTTTGGCGATGAAGAATTGGACGACGAATCCCAAGGCGGTGAATCATCATGAAACTCCAAGACATCCACCCCGGCCGTCAATACCTCGTTCGCTGCGGACGGTCGATCCGCATCGTGAAGTGCGGCGGTCAAATCTCGGGCCAACTCGCGTGGCGCGGGAAAGACGATCTTGGTATCGATCGGCGGTTCATGCTTGAAGGCGTCGTTGGTGAATTCAAAAAGCCTACGATCACACTTGATGGCATGAAACCCGGCAACGTGTGGCACTTGTTCAACCGAGTGAAAAAGACGCTGAACGATACGGGTGTCGACCTTGGCGATTTGAAGGATCGACTGACCAATCGAAATGCGCCGATGTCGTTCAAGGATGCTATTATTGCGTGCCTTGAATACGTGGAGATCACCCATGAACCCGTTCGCTGATTTGAACGATGAACAGCGCGCCGCCGTCGTCGCCGACGGTGAAACGGTGATCGTCTCCGCCGGACCAGGTTCGGGGAAAACGAGAGTGCTCGCGGCCCGCATCGCCTATCTTCTCGACTGCGGCGTCGATCCCGACGAAATCCTCGGCCTCACGTTCACGCGATCCGCGGCGGCGAACATCCGCGCGCAGGTCGAGGCGGCGTGCGGTCGATCGGTCGCGGTGCACACGTTCCACGGGTTTGCGGCAAAGCACGTGCTGAAGCCGGGCGAACGCGTGGCGACGGAGATCGAGGCGGAAGCGACGTTGCAATCGCTCTATCGCGGCGCGACGAAGCGGCGCGGTGCGCCGTCGATCACGAAGATGATCTCGGCGATCATCAATCGCGAAGCGACGAATGACGAGTCGATCGACGACGACATCAACCAAACGATGCGCGTCCTTCTCTCGCGGTTCGCCGATCAGGGTCTTGTGCCGACGTGGGATCTGTTGCCGCGGTTCCCGAAGCGATTCGAAACGCCGATCTCGAACGTGCTCATTGACGAGCGCCAGGATTGTACCTACCTCGAAACCAGCCTTGTCGAACTCATCGCGGATCGAATCTTCACCGTCGGTGACGAGCGGCAGTCGATCATGGGCTTCCGCGGCGGCAACGGCGGCATCAACTGGTCGGGCCAAGAACTCGCCCTCACCAAGTCGTTCCGCTTCGGTCCTTCGATCGCCCAAGTGGCCAACGCGGTCGCGGCCGACTTTGGCGGCGACCCGATCGAAGGCGTCGGCGAATCCCGGGTATTGGCCGCCGATCGCGCCGCGATGCTCGATGCTCTTTCGATGGGCCTCTCGGTCGCCGTTCTGTGCCGAACGCACCACGATTGCGAAATGGCGGCGCGCGAGATCGGCGATCTTGCGGTGCATATTCGGCGCGATCCCATGGATGCGCTCGCGATGGATGCCGACCGTATCGGCGATGCAGTCGCGGCGGGGAAGGTCGTTGTCTGCACGGTTCACGGCGCAAAGGGTCGCGAATTTGACGTCGTTCTCGTCGACGACTCGATTTTCGCCGCGTGCGACAGCCGCGCGACGCGGGAGGTCACCGAGGAAGAGCATCGCATCAAGTACGTTGCGGTAACCCGGGCGCGCCGTGTCCTGATGCTTCCTGAAACGGAGATGCACCTATGCGCATAGCCGACTGTATCGGCTCGCTCGCCCTGATGGCGACCGGCGCCGACGCCCCGCTGCCGATCGTGATTTCCGCATGGCTCTTGGCGGTCTCGGCGCTCGTCGCCGCGCACGTCATCCGAGGGATGAAGCGATGGACCAAGTAACCGTATTCGGTCATCCGTTGCCGGAAACGCCGCGCAGTGGCGGATCGTGGGCAAGTCGGATGAAGGAGTTTTCGGCGACCGTGAGCGGTGTCCATGTGCGCATCACTCAGGCGACGAGCGGACGATGGCGCGGTCAGGTGGCCATCGGTGCCAATGTGCTCGATGCCGGTATGGCAACGACGACCGAGGCGGCTGGCAAAGCGATCGAGGGATTGATCTCGACGTGGAGCGCCGGACTCGCGGCGATCGCGAAAGCCGTGTCGGTGTGCCTCTTGGTTGCGCTCATCGGGTGCTCAACGCCGGTGGCTGAGTCGCGGCCGGCGGACTCGCGGCCGGCGGACAAGTATTTTGCCCGCGGCGTAGAGCTCGGCCGAGCGAACGACGAGGCCGGATGGGCGATCGAGTGGGCGCGTTTGACGAATCCCGTCGGCGAACATGCGGCGATGTCGGAGGAGGATCGGGCCGCGGCGATCTCGAGTCTTTGGGCGGGATGGAAGGAAGGGCGACGATGAGCACGCCAGAGATCGACACCGCTGATCACGTCTACATCGAATGCCTCGACGAAACTTGGCTTGTGGCCATGGTTGAAGGTGGTCGCGTGACGTGCTGCGGTTGGCCGGAGTCGACGATTGAAGTCGACAAGTGCGAACTCTTAGAGAAAGCCACGGAGGCCGAACGGCTGGCACTGTTGCGCGACATGGCGGCATCGAGCGGACGCCGATTGGGGTATGCGCAACGGCGATTGAAGGAGATTCTCGGGTCATGAGCAACGACAATGCGCCAAACGCCGATTCGGTGATCGTTTCGGCACGCGAGGCGTCAATCACGCAGGATTTGCTCAACTACCTCAAGTGATTGGTGCGATTGAACGCGGCTCCTGGCTGGGAGCAAACAGCGGAGGAAGTCGAGAAGGCGATCGGCTTTTTCGACGCGCCGTCCCCCTCCGTCGGCGAGAACGCGAGCGAGACGGTGGCCCCCGCCACCGAACCCACCGGACCGGAGGGGAAATTGGTCGACCGGATCCGCGCGGTACGCACGATACTGAACGCCGAGGGAGGATTTGAATTTCTACCGTACGTTTCTCTCGAAGTCATGGTCGGCACTGCGGTCGCCGAAATCCAAGTCCTCCGCGAAAAGCTGGCCGCGTGCGAGCGGGAGCGGGACGAGGCGAAGGCTGACCGCGACGGGTTCGAGCGAGAATCATTTCTTTTGGAACGCATTAAGGCCCGCGAGGCCGAGGCGTTTGAGCGGGAGGTGTTCATGCGCCTTGCGATCGAACGTCTTACGCATCCCCATACACTCGACCGAGAGGCCGCGATCCAGTATGCAGTCGAGGATGCCGCCGCCGCCCGCGCGGCGATGTTTCCGGGGGAAAAGAAGTCATGAGCCAAGATCGCCATATCAAAGCATTGCAGGAAGAGCGAAACAGCCTGCGCATGCAGATCAATCGTCTGAAATTCGAATTGGCCAAAGCATTCGCGCATAGCAAGGCGACGTGCGAGTGCGGCAATCTTGACCCAGAGGTGGCGCAAGACGTCGTCAACGAGATCGTGGATCGGTGCTTGGTGAAAGGAAAACCATGATCCGCAAACTCACCCGATGGTGGCGCACCCGCAAGCTCATGCGCGCGCACCATTGCGTTGTCTTCTGCTGGCACTGTCGCAACCCGCTCAACGACGGCCCGCAAGAGCCGCACGGGATCGACGACGTCAAGTATACGTGTCGCGAGTGCGGCGCGTGGTCGGTGTTTTCCTTCGGCGGCGCTCCGGTGCCGATACTTTTGGAGTACGGGAAATGAAGCGCATCAACGACGTGACCGCACCGAAGGCGAAGAAGACGGCGAGGGGGAAGCGATGACGTGTCTTTCGTGTCAATGGCCGAGCGCTCCGTTTTCGTGCAAAGACTGCGACTGCCATTTCTGCGAATCGTGCTTTGACGGGGCGCGCTGTTTTTCGTGTGCCGAGAGCAATGGAGATTTGACCAGTGACGAAGACTAACGACCTCATCGCCCAAGTGCGGCGGCTGAAAACATTGAGCGAAAAAGCGTCGACCAAGGTTCGTGCGCGCGCTGAGTGCTTCGTTGCGCTCCGCACCGCCGCCCCCGCGCTGGCCGATGCGGTGGAGGCGCGGGATTCGATGATCGATCGGCTGGCCACGGCTCTTGAGGAGCAGTGCGTTGATCCGGCACGATTCGGCCTCGAACTCGTCGACGGCAAGTGGAGGATTCGCGAGACATGAGCACCCATCCGAATGCAATGTTGCTACTGGTCCTGACCCCCGACGACCTGACGCGGAAGACGATGCGCACTATCGTGGCCGACGCTGGAGGTGACGTCAACGACGACTCGCCGAAGGTCAAGATCGGCAACGAGGATTACTACGTTACTATCATGGAGGACGACTACGACGAGTCGTATCAGATCTCGGCAAAGGCAGGCGACATCGTGCTGCACGACTTCCTGACCTATGGCTACGGCGAAAAAATTGCTTGGGCCCAAGTCGTCGAACGTGCGGCGGCGCTTCAGGCGTGGGCCGACGTGGCGCGCGAGAAGTACCGATGCACGGCGCAAGTCTACATCAGCGCCAACTACTGGTAACGAACACCGCCACGGTAGGCATAACGGCAACGCCCCGGTTTTGTAAACCGGAAGATCCCGGTTCGACTCCGGGCCGTGGCTCTACGGAAAATTGACCAATGACCTGCACCTACCATCACGACGCTTGCGAGGTCGCCGATCTGCTGACGAAGGAGCCGGGGAAATGACGGAGCCGATCGCTCGCCGTCTGCGCGAATTCTCTACCAGCGGTGTCCGACTGCGCAACGACACAGTAAGCGATAGCCGGTGGGCAGTGATCTACAACGACGGCAAGAGATGGCGACTGTGGGCAACCACCGGCATCAACGCTGTCTGTGCCGAGAACAGCTTCAGAGACACACTTACCCGTCGTCCGGATCTTTGCGATTGCGAGTGGCGCGTGATTCCCGTTGAGGTTGTTTGGAAGGAGCCGACGAAATGACGCCCGACGAAAAGCGCCAGGCCCGCGCGATCAAACGGGCCGCGACCGAGGCGCGCAGAGAGATGAAGCGCGAGGTGATCACCTATCTGCGCGGCGTCCGCACGCTCGTGAACCTCGGCAACGTCATCACGATTTCGACCGTGATCGACACGATTGAGAAAATGGAGGTGAAGCGATGAAGGTCACTATATCGTATGCCGCGCTCATCGATGGAGCGCCCGACGCACGAACGGTGAAAGATAATAGCCTCGCGATGGCGCGGCGCATCCCCGTCATCCTCATCAACGCCGAGGATTGGCGGCGGGTTTTGGATGTGCTGCGGACGTTCGCCGAGTTGCACGCATGGGCGCAAAGGGGCAGGGTCGCGCTTCCGGGCGTGAACCCCGAGGCGTTGCGCGCCGCCGCTGAGATCGTGAAGGAGATCGAAGGATCATGAGCGACCAAGAACGCATCGCGTGCGCCGCGCTTCGCCATCCTCCGACCGGCCTCGTGATCTGCTCGCCGCGCCACGGCGGGCCGATGGTCGGGAAGCTGATCGCGGCCCTCAACCTCGACGGTGAATTCGAACAAGGCTTTTGCACCAACCAATTCGACCGATTTGTCGACCGCCAAGAGGCGCACAAGATCGCGACGGCGGCGGGGCAAATCCTTTATCGGTGTGGCGGGGACGACGACACGCTTTACTCGGAGAACCTTTACTGATGAGCATTCAACGATGGGACCAGCCCGACCACGGATTTGGCCTTGAGCCGTTGCGGACGTATTGCGACGGAAAGTATGTGACGTTCGACGACTGCGCCGCCGCCATCGCCGCCAAGGATGCGGAGATTGCCGCCAAAAACGACCGAATCAAGTTCCTCGAAGCGCAGGTTGAGATGCGCAAGGATGGTGACGAAATTGTCAAGCATCTACTCGCTGGCCTCGGGGTCGACTACGGCACGTCGGACGATTACGCACGAGCGGCAAAGGACCGGATCGACCAGCAATCCGCGGAGATCGCCGCCCTCACGAAGGATCGCGACGAGTGGCAGAAACTCGCCGAGGCTCTCCGATCGGACCCAAGCGAGGCGGCGACGAAAGCCGCGGAATCCGCTCTGGCAACCGCGGAGGCGGCTCAAAAGGCTCTGGAGGACGCGCGATCGGTGCCGGATCGCATCGACGGCCAACCCGGGTCAATCGACGCCAATGCTTGGCGAAAGGCCCTCAACGATGCGGTTCTCGATGCGCTGTCGGCCACCGACGGACTTGTGGACACATGGGCCTATGGCGCTCGGGCGGTCGGGATCTTCGAGGCGGCACGAGAACTCGGACTGGCGGAACTTGTCGCGATGAACAATCCTCCGGCGGGGCCGGACGAAAGAACGACGAAGTTCTGCCATTGGGTCCACGGTCGAACGATCGAACTTCGCGGATCATGGGTCAAGAGTCTCGAGAGATACCGCGCGGCGGTCGAGAGTGACGACGCCGAAGCTGCGAAGAAGGCGCGCCCTATGGGTTCGTTCTCGAAGACGGATGGACCGCAGCAATTCCGAGCGCACTTTGTCCGTGCCGGCCTTCCGCCGTATCACTGGCGATGCCGCACTCAGGCGATGCCGCGGGAACTTGCCGAAGGCACACGATGAAAACCGAACTCCTCTCCCTGTCCGCGGTCGCCTCGATCAGCGGAGCTACGCGCGACACCGTCCTCAAGGCGATCAAACGCGGCGATCTTTCGGCGACTCCGATCCTGGATCAGAACGGCCGCGTCGTCACGTACGGTGTTCGGCGCTGCGATGCGGAGAAGTGGAAGCCGAGAATGTACCAAAAGTCATGACGGAAAGCGCTCCCCTACTCATCACCATGGCGGAAGTGTGCCGTCTCACCGGACTATCCCGACCGACGGTTTATCGCCGATGCGACGCGGGTGACATGCCGCGCCCCGTAAGGATTGGCCGCTCGGTGCGTTGGCGCCGCGCCGACATCATCGCGTGGATTGACGCCGGTTGCCCGTCGACAAAGAAACGCCCCACATAAACGGCGTGAGAAATTTCATTTTTTTCTCTTGCCTAATTGTATGCACTCGCATAAAATCATAGCGTGACGTCGAAAGTCACGAGACCACCGCCCGGTCTGATAAGGGCGCGAGACACGAGCCATGATCTTCAAAGGTGAAGAACTTCCTTCCGAAGTGGTCGAAGCGATTCGCTTCCACTACTCGCCGAACTCCCGAGTCAAAGAATTCATCAAGACTTACGGCATCGGCCGCGGCGCCTACGAATACATGGGCCTCGACTCTGGGCGCACGAACCCGAGCAAGTCGAGCGCTTACGATGCTGAGCGCCGCGAACGCCAAGAAGCTCTGCGGATCGTCAAGATCGCCCGGAGCGTCGTCGCTGAGTCTGGATGGAATTGGAACGAATTCCGCGCCGCCATTCTCTCCTGCGGAGTGGCGGTCTAATGCGAGACATCTATCAAGCCGTCGCCGACAAGATCCTCGCCGCTCTCGACTCCGGTACCGTTCCCTGGCGCAAAACCTGGCAAGGCGCCGCGAACGAAACCCCGCGCAACCTCTCGACCGGCAAGCCCTATCGCGGCGTCAACGTCTGGCTTCTTCTCCTCGCCGATATGCCGTCGCCCTATTGGTTGACGTTCCAGCAAGCGCTCGGTTTGGGCGGATGCGTTCGCAAGGGATCCAAGGGTACGCCGGTCGTCTTCTGGGGTACGCGCGAAGTCGAGAAAGACGGCGTGATCGAGGAACGTTGGTTCCTGAAAACTTACACCGTCTTCAACGCCTCACAGTGCGACCTTCCCGCGGATGTTCTTCCGGGCGAAATCGCGCCGCGGTCGAACGACCCGATCGAATCGGCGCAATTCATCGCCGATCAGTACGTCTATCGCGAAAAGCTCCAGGTGACGCACGAAGGATCACGGGCGTTCTATCGACCGGTGACGGATTCGGTAACCATGCCGCCGATGAGCGCTTTTGATTCGTCGACGGCCTACTATGCGACGCTCTTTCACGAGCTTTCTCATTCGACCGGTCATCCCTCGCGCCTCGGTCGCCTGAAGGTTGATTCCGCCGTTGCGGCTTTCGGCACCGAAGAGTATTCGCGCGAAGAACTCGTCGCGGAATTCGGCGCCGCGTTCCTTTGCAGCGCGGCCGGGATCGCGAACGAAGCGGAGATAAAGAACTCCGCGGCGTATATCGCATCGTGGCGCCGGTTCATCAAAGACGATCCCCGCGCCGTCGTGGTCGCCGCGGCTTCAGCACAACGTGCGGCGGATTGCATCCTTGGCATCGACTTCGGCGATCCGTCGTGAACGTCGCGAAATCGGTCGATGCGCTCTGCCGCGACTACCGATCTTGGGTCGAGGCGCCGTCGCTGGCGCCTCCTCGATTCTTGATCATGGCGGACGAGCAAACGGGTGATGGACGCGAGGGATTCATTGACGCGCGAGAGGTTTTCCATTCC
>ERZ724505.1393-NODE-1393-length-13320-cov-7.750697_pt1 | contig 13320 bp, 12 predicted proteins | sample MGYA00376038_ERZ724505 | MGnify/ENA primary metagenome ERZ724505 (study PRJEB28724, sample SAMN07190884) | wastewater metagenome | isolation source: effluent of sewage treatment plant in Hong Hong | place: Hong Kong | collected 2016-03-17 ... | reverse complement strand
CTTTCGAGCACGACCTTGTCGTGCGTTACACGGCCCGCTATCTGGTGGGCCTCTCTTACGTCACCGACTAGTTCGGTGCGCGGCACCCTGCCGCACCTCCAGCCCACCTCCGTTGCCGGATTGCCTTCCGGTTTATCCCCTTTTCCGAAAGGACACGTTGCATGACGCAACCGTTGACCGGCACAACTCCTTCAGCCGGTGGCTACCTCAACACTGACAACCGATTCCAGGGTGGTCACCGTACCGGCCTGATCGCTGTCCTGTTCCGCGATGCGTTCGGTGAGGCGACCAACATTTCGCCGCGTGACGAGAATGGTGCCGTTCTGTGGTCGCCGTTCGCGCAGGACGGCAAGCTCCGTGACGACCTGTTCGCCGAGAAGCGTGTCGACGGCACCTGGGTTCTCAACGAGGATTCGAACGAGGGCTGGTATCTGGCCGGCGCGTTCAGCGAGGGCAATGGTCCTTCCACGAAGCCGAAGTTCGACACCGACGAGCAGATGATCGAGCAGTCGAACTGGCCGTTCGAGTCGGAGATCACCAAGCAGGAGGAGCCGTTCTCGTTCACGGCGTTGCAGAACCTGCAACCGGCGATCCAGCGTCTGCGCCTGAACCTTCCGCTCATCGACGCGAATGGGACTTCGTTGGTGGAGTCTGCTGGTTCGGCGGATGCGGTGTGGTCGCAGCCGTTGGAGCCGGATCGTGTGTCGCGGCAGTTCCTGCTGTACAGCATCCGCAAGAAGGGGTCGAAGTACCTCTACGAGGTGGAGGGCTACGACTGCTGCTATCTCGACAATGTGGGTGAGCGGCAGATGGGCAAGAAGGGCAAGGCCGCCGAGTTCACGTTCAACCCGGAGCCGTCCGGCTATTTCATGGATCTCGTTGATGGCGAGTACAAGCCGGTCATCAAGGCCACCTGGGTTGGTGGGACGGCGTGGGAAGACCTGGCTGACGACGGTTCGTAATTGAGACCTCGCGGGGTGCGCGCTCGGGCTGGACACGCACCCCGCGAGCCCCCAGCCCCGTCCAGCCCATTCTTGGAAGGAAACCAGCCCCAATGTCCGATGATGATGACGAGAAGGTCGACTATTCCGCTCCGGTGACCCCGAAGGAGGCGCGGGCGCAGGCCGCCGAGGCGGGCGGGTTCCTGTCTTCGCGGTTCTACAAGGTGGACGGCGGCGTGCTGGAGTTGCCGCACCCGGAGTTCTTCGACGACGACCTCCAGGCCGGTTATGACGCCCTGAAGTTCGAGTCCGAATCGTGGGACCATGAGGAGATTGAGCGGGCTAATCCGTTGACAGGGGACATCATCGTTCACCCCGAGACGGGTAAGCCGGTGGTCGACCGCAGGTTGATGCAGCCGCACCGCAAGACGGTCGGTAAGAAGACGGAACTGGTGGAGAACTTCAACGTCCAGTTCTGCAAACTGCTTTGGGGCGATGAGGACTACGCCCGGTTCAAAGCCGCGGGCGGGCGGGCGAATCAGGTGATGGTCGATCTGCAATTGATGCAGCGCGCTTATAAGGAGCGGCTTGCTGCCGATCCGAAAAGTTCGGGAGGCGACGTGGTTGATGCGTCGGTTTCCGACGAAGATCGCGGCTGACCTTCAACGCCAGTATCGGCGGCATATCCGCGAGTGGTATCGCGGCGAAATGTCGTCGCGGGAACTGGTTTCGGATCTGCTGGAGAACTTGGTTGATCCGTCTGTGTGTCGGTCCGATCCGGGTTGGCCGTTGGGTGTGGATCAGCCGTGGCCGGAAAGTTTGCGGATCGCTGCGGAGATGCACAAGGAGTTGTCTCTGCTGCGGGCGTCGTATTACGCGGGCGGCCCGAATGCGTATGAGCCGCAGGTGTTCATCTCACCGGAGGAGCGGCTGGAGCGGTTCGCGGAAGCGGTGGAGTTGGAGCGGTTCCATGATGCCGCCGAGAGTGACTTGTTTGACGAGTTGGGTTGGACCTGAGTTGAAGGGTGGTGTGCTGTGCCGGTTTATCTCGACGTAGCCGCCCGCCCGGATGACCGGTCGTTCAAGTCTGCTGCGGACAAGGCTGAGAAGTATTTCGATGATGCGTCGAACCGTATCGGGAAATCATTCTCGGACAGCCTGTCCAAGGGTTTGAAATCGTCTGATGACACGATTCGTAAATCTGCGGAGTCGGCGGCGAAGGCGTATGACAAGGCTGCTGACTCTGCGGGCCGAGTGGTTGTCGAGGAACGTAAACTCGATGATCTACGTGCGAAGGGTGCCGGGGGCACGGCGATTGTCGCGCAGGCTGAACGGCTGGACAAGGCCCGTCGCAATGAGGTGACTTCTACCCGCGCGGCGGTGTCGGCGTTGAAGGATTTGGATGCCGCGCAAGCGAAAGCCGCCGCTTCTGGAAGCGCGCTGTCGAATTTCTTGGGCGGGTTGAGTCAGGGTGCGTCGGGAACCAGGCTGGGTGAGTTGGCTGGGCAGGCAGAGAACCTGTCCACGAGACTCGGTGGTATTTCGCCGCTGGCGGTTGGTGCAACGGCGGGGTTCGCGGCGATGGCTGTCGGCGTCGGTGCGGCCACGAAAGCCCTGTATGAGCTTGGGGCGCAGTGGGATGACATCGGGGATGGCATCGCCGCCCGCACGGGGAAGATGGGCGATGAACTCAAGTCCGTGACTGATGTTGTCCGCACGGTCGGGTCTGAAGTCGCTTCGCCACTCAGTGAAATCGGTGATGTCGCCGGCCGTGTCTCGCAGAGTCTTCGGCTGACGGGACAGCCGCTCGAAGACATGGTACGCACTGTTGCCCAACTCAACGAGTTGACCGGGGAGCAGACCGATGTCCGCGGCCTCGGTAAGGCGTTCAGGCAATTCGGCGTCGATACGAGTGGTGACCAGCAGCGTGCCATCGAAGGTTTGGCGAGTGCGTCCCGTTCCACCGGGGCTAGTGTCAATGACCTGATCGGTGTGATGAACTCGGCGGGCAAGTCTGCCAAGGAGTTCGGGCTGAGCTTCGGGCAGACCGCCGGTTTGGTGGCTACGCTCGAAGAAGCCGGCCTCGATTTCAGTCGGGCGGCACCGTCTCTGACGATTGCGTTGAAGAAGTTCTCCAATGAGGGACGGCCAGCGCAAGAGGCGTTGCGGGACACCATCACCGAGATTCGGAACTTGATTGATGCCGGCCGGGATGCGGCAGCCGCGGACCTCGCGTCGAAGACGTTCGGCAAGGGGTATATCGACTTCCTGTCGGCTATCAAGAGCGGCAAGCTGGATGTCGATGCCTTGAATGAGGCGTTGAGGAATACCGGTCCGACGATTGACGAGTTGAATAAGTCAACCGAGGACTGGCATGAGGAGTGGCAGAAGCTCAAGAACACGTTCTCCTCGGATTTGGCTCCCGCTGCTGGGATTGTGTTCGGAACCATCAATGATTGGCTGCAACGGACGACGCAGCCGCTGGCCGATCTTCTGGGGCTGCTGAATCAGACTTCGGACAAGATGGCGTCGATGCCTGGGGTGGGGTCGAATCCGTTGACGGTGTTCGCGCCTGGTGGTGCGGCGGCGTCCCCGCAGGCGCCGACGGGGAACATGTCGGGCAATCCACTTGATGTGTTCGCGCCGACCCAGGCTCCTCCCGGCCCGGCTCCGTTGCCGCCACCGACGACGAACCCTTCTGTTCTCACACCGGGTTTGGGTCCGAACTTCTACAAGGACTGGTATCCGGCGCAGGACACCACGAACGGGAAGCCGAAACTTCCTGATGCTCCGGTGTTGCCGTATGACACGACTGTTCCGGGTTGGGCTGCGGGGTTGCCGGCGTCGGCGCAGAACTCGTGGATGAACGCCCACAATGAGGTGTTGTCGAAGCAGGCGCGGCTGGATCAGTTGAAGAATGCCGGTGCGACACCGGACGATATTCAGCAGGCCGCGAACGACCTCATCAAGGCTAATCAGGCGTTGACGGCCGCGGAGCAGTCGTTGGCGACGGCGCGGCAGTCTGCGTATGAGAAGGAGACCAAGCAGCTCAAGGATCATGCGGCGGCGATTAGTGATATCGGTGCTGCGTTGGACAACGATTTCGGTATCTCGAAGGGTCTGCCGGGTATCGCGGAGAACATCGTTCGGTTCGTGGGGAACCTCGCGTTGGCGGGTCCGCTCACGATGCTGAACAACATCGCGCAGGCGAACCCGAACGAGGGCTCCGGCATCGTCGGGCTGCTCGCCGCCAATGGGGCGTTCGGCGAAAAGTACACCCCAGCAGGCATCGCGGCGGCTAGTGGCTACGACCCGGTGAGTTCGGGTGCTACTACAGCATCCACGTCGTTGAACAACCTTGCGACGGCTGCGAATAGCGCAACTGGTGCGCTCGGTGGTGGTGGTGTCGGTACGTACCCTTCCGGCCCCGCTGGAGCGGCTCAAGCTGGGGAATCGGCAAGGGATTTCGCACACCGTGTGATGATGCCGTTCTTCCAGAATCAAGGCTTCACTGTCGGCGACCACGCCGCGGACAAGTACGGCGAGCACCAGAACGGTGCGCTGGACATCATGGTCCCGAGCATCGCTGCCGGACAGCAGGTTCTCAAAGAGGTGCTGTCAGACCCGAACGTGTACGGGGCCATCTTCAACAACCAGACTTACGGCTATGGTCACGGGTTGACGCCGCGCGACTACAGCGCGGGTCACACAGGCAATCCGACACAGGACCACCAGGACCACGTTCACGCCTGGTACAAGCCCGGTGGGGCCAACAACATCATCCCTGCGGCCGGTGGGTATGCGCCAACCGCTGGGTCTACCGGTGTTCCGATGTCTCCAATCGCGCCGTTGAATCCTGCTGCGCCGGGCGGTTGGTTTGGCCAGCCGTTGGCTTCGTCGGGCGTTGGTATGGGTCCGACCCCCGGCCCCGCGGGTGGTGGCGGGACGGGTATGGGGCTTCCTGGCATTGGTATGCCCCCGGCGGCCACTCCCGGTATGGCGTACCCCGCTTCTGGTGGTGGCGGATTCTCCGGCCTCGGTGGGATGCCGATGGACGCGCTGATGATGGCCACCTCCGGCCTGGACGCGATGGCACCCGGTGCCGGTGCCGCCGCGAAGATCGGAATCCAACTCGCCAACCGCGCCATCGGCTACGCGGGCCAGGTCGCCGGTATCGGTGTTTCCGGGCTGCTGGAAACCCTGTCCATCGGCGACAACCCGATGGGCAGCTTCGGCAAATCCTGGGTGGGGAAGCTCGCGGGTGGTTTCGCCGGGGCACGTCCCGCCCTGCCGAATATGACGGGCCAGCAGGCGCCACCGAACCCGAACGGGCAGAAGCAACCCGGTCAGGTTGGGGACAGTGCGGTGAACAATCACGTCACCATCAACAACAACAATGCGTCCCCGGACCAGAACGGTAAGGACGTGACAGCGCACCTGTCCGCGATGGCAGCGATCCCGGGCCGGCAGTGACAACAACATATCCGGCTCGCCTCCCCGCGAACCCGTTGACACCACAGGGCGCGTACTACGCGTTGAAGGGGATTCATCCGCGGGTTTGTCTGCTGTCGTGGGATGGGACGCAGGTTTTCGACCTGATGGGCGGCAGCGCGATAGCGGACCGGTTCACCAGTCCCGAGTGTGTGCAGTTGGCATCTCCCCCGAAGGGGTTGATTGCGAACTGGACGATGATCGACCAGCAGGGCGCGAATGAGGATGGGGTGACGTGGGTTGCCTCAGCGAACGAGCCTTTGGAGATTGATCTACCGATTCGCTGTGTCGCCAGGGACGGCAAGCATCTGCGTGAGGTTGTTCGGACTCTGTTGGCGGCGATTGACACGAAGAAGCAATCGACGCTCAGCTTTTGGACACCGGAGCTGGGGTATTGGTCGACGAAGGTGCGGTGGTTCAAAGCGCCGCCGGATGGGTTCAAGATCGGCGGCCAGCATAAGTCGCTGGACCTGACGCTTAGGCTTCGTGGGGATACGGGGTTCTGGCAGGGACTACCGGACGTTTCGGAGTTCCGGTTCGCCTACGACGACGTATCCGATGACTTCTCCACCGACTACGAGGAAGGGTTCGGCGCCAACTGGCCGATCCTTCTGACCGGCAAGGGCGGCGGCTACCCGTATGTGAACAAGGGCGCCGCACGGTGGCGGGACGACCCACGTAGAACGTTCTTAACCTCCAGTCGCACGTTCGTCGCGGGACCGTACAAGGACTTTTCGACGGAGACGGATTATCAGGTCGCGGAGATTGTCCTCGACAGCTTCGTGGAGATTGGTGCCGCGCAGGACATTTGGTTGCGTAAGGGACGCCAGTCGGATGGTGCGTGGAACGGGTACGGGGCACGGGCACGCATCACCAACAGTGCTATCACTGTCAGTGCGTTCGTGAACTATCACGAGACGGTGGTGGCGTGGTGGCCGCTGTTCCTCCCCCCACCGTTGCCGTTGGAGACGTTCCGTTTCGAGATGGGCGACCCGGACAACCTCGACCCCTACGCGTTCAAAGTGAAACGCGGATTCTCCGAGGCCGGGGTCACGTCCCTGTCCTGGCGTGACGACTCAGCAGTCATCCCACTCGGGGCATCGTTCCGGGGTGTGGGTTTCGGCGGGTACGCGTCCGGTGCGATCATCACTCAAGGTACCCCGGCTGCGGTGACACGGTTCTCGGCCGGCGACTCATCCGGTGCCGAACAGTCCGGGTTCATCGAACGCATCAACATCGGCACTGTGGACCGCTGGGACACCTACACCTGTTACGGTCCCGGGACTTTCAACATCGCCGCGGGACCGGGTTCGACGGACATGGTGCAGTTCGGCCCGTTGCTGCCGAACCAAATCGTCCGCATCAACTCCGACCACTCCAAGCGGGTCATCACTGACCTGACTTCCACCCCGTCCACGGCGGCCGAGTTGCTGGAGTACCGGGATGCGTTGGCTGAGTTGGAGTCGTTCGCACCCATCGGGAATATCGGTCCGACGGTGAACGCGAACGCTTCCGGGTTCGGAATCACCCCTCCGCAGGGGAACATGAACCGCCTTTTGGATGGCCGGTTCTCGCGCCCGATACCGCCGAAGCCGGTCGCCGGCCCCGCAACGACAACGCATGTCGCAGTGTCCATCTCGGGTGGCAATTCCGCGTCACGGGTGATAGCCAGCGGAGTGCCACGGAGGCGTTACCCGCAGTGATGTCCGACGCTCAGCTCGATGAATTGAAGCGGCAACTCGTCTCTGGGGTTGCCAGCCGGCAAGCTGAAGCCGCCGAAGCACTCTCGGAAGCGTTCAACACCGATGACACCGATTACACGGTGACGGTGTTCGACAAGTTTTGGAACCGCATCGGTGAGGCTGCGGACTACATCAAGATTTCGGGAACCATCCCCCGCAACGCCGCACCCCAGGCCACCCTGCAACTCGCGGGTGGGCATTGGCTCGATGAGTACCTGTCGGCGTGTGAGCACACGATGGTCGGTGTTCTCATCGAAACGGAAGGCATCAGCGAAGCCTTCTACGTGAAGCGTCACCGGGAGAAGATGGGCGAGGACGGCAAAGTCATCCTCACGTCGGAACTCGTTGGCATCTGGGACATTCTGAACTACCTGCCGATCTGGCCTGAGTGGTATCTACCGATTCAGGCTCAGCCGATCAGCCACGCCGTCTACGCCGGCCCGATTTGCACGGTGCTGGAAGCCGCTGCGGCGCAACAGGCTTTCCGTATCCAGTCGGGGATTTGGGAGTTCGTCAACAACGCACTCTCCCTGAACCCCGATGTGCGGGCCTGGTTCGGCACCATCTTGCAGTCCATCAATAACAGCGGCCAGGTGTCCAACACCCTGAAAACACCTTTGTACGTGGTGCGAACCGGGCTGCTGCGGGACACGTCGCCGTTGTTCATCAAGACGGTTCGTATGTCGACCGTGGGTCAACTCATCCAAGAGATCACCCCCGCCTATGGCGTAGACGTGCGCGTGTACCTGTGGTTGCCGGGGATGCCGCAGCCGGACAAGTGGGCCAACCTCGAATACCCCACCTACGTCATGGTGGCGAAGGACCGTAGTCAGATCGAGGGTCCGACGAAAACGATTATCGATTCGGCGCTGCGGACCATCGTGGACGCTGAGGGGTCGATCCTCGGGAAGACACTGGACCCGCTGCTCAACCCCCGCGGCAACTACGTCCCCGACGGGTTGTTCACCGCCGAGATATTGGGTATCGACTTCGTTCCCCCGTACGCCGTCCTGGTAACCCCGGACTTGATAGTCGCGGACGGGGAGGTGGTACGAGACCGGTCCGCGCTCATCACTTACGAAATCGTCCGCAATACCCCGCTCGGGTGGCAGCACATCATCGGCGGCAAGAGTCCGAAGTGGCTCAACGACCTGATCAACGCCTGGCTCAGTTTCGTCATCGACATGGCGATGATCGTTATCGGGTTCACGGGCGTACCAAGCAACCTGCTCGACGGGTTCCTGAACGATGCGTTCTTCGCTTTCGAGTTGATACAGCACTACTCACGCCGCAACGATGTCGGGCCGTTCCACCCGGCCATCGAGGTCGTAACTCCGACCAATTCGAGTCCCTACAACCTCGAAGCGTTCTTCCAGTTCGTCCAGGTCTTGTGGAACTCGCGCGGGTACACGACGGCAATCGCGACGTGCCGCGGTCAGAACGGACCCTACAAACTCGGGCGGGATATTTTCCCCGGCGCCCTCATGAGCCTGGTGTACGCCTCGCGGACGAAAATCTTCACCGACTACATCGAACTGGTCTCGTTCTCCAGTGACCGTCGTACCCGTGAGTTGACGGTGCAGATGGGTGACGGGAAAGCGATTCAGCATCCGATTGCGAACCTGCGCAACAACATCAGCGAACTATTCGCCGCGTTCAACACCTTGACGCTGGCTCCGCAGAGCTAGGAGACCTTTTGTGACTCAACCGCGTTCAGTGGCGCGCACCGTCATCCGTGACGGGCGTGAGTGGATTGAAGTCGACATGGCGAAGTTCATCATGCCGAAGGACTGGACACCCGACTCTGGCATGTATTTGTTGATTGCGCCGCCGGCCGGTGGGATTGGGGGTTTCGCGGCGCTGGCGAAGGGCGACCCCGGCTATTCCCCGACGTTCGTCGTATCTTCCACCACCACACTGGATGCCGGTGAGGATGCGGTTGTCTCGTCCACGCTGCTGGCACCGGCTACGGAGGTTGCGGGTCCGCTGTACGGGCTGGATTTCTCGCTCCCTAAGGGTGCTGATGGTGATCCGGGTGCCGCGGAGATAACCCCCTCGGATTACGGTGAAACACCCACCATCGGTCAGGCTTTGACCGTTGCGTCTGGTGGGACGGATTTCGAGCTGACGTGGCCGAAGCGTTCCAAGTTGTACTACCCCGCGTCGGTGACTGCGGTACCCGGTGGGACGGGTGGTAGTGCGACGAACTGCGCCACCGTCAACATCTCATCCGGGACATTCAACTTCGACTACAAGTGCATCCCGTTCGGAACCTGTCAGATCGCCGGCTCCAGCACGTCGCTGCGGGTGGATTTGGTGGCCCGCTATAACGCGGTCGATGGGGACGAGATCGGCCGCGCCTACGGGATGTCGGGGCAGAACGACCGCCTCACCCTCACCCCGTCTCCGGTTGCGGGTGCCGCCGATTCGGTCGGGAAAACCTCAGCAGGTGATGGGTGCCTCGTCTACTTCAACACCGAACGTCAGAGTGGGTCGGCGACCTACAGTGCGTCGTCGTCGTACATGAAGTTCGGGGTTTTGGTGGTGCCGGCGTAATGGCCGACGACTGGTCGCAGATTTTCGACCGGGTGAAGCAGGTCCCCGGCGGTTCTTCGGGGACGAAGAAACTCACCGAGGCCGAGGCACAGGAACGCTGGTCGTGGATCAACCAGCGCAACGCCTCCGACATCGCCATCAGCTTCGGCGGGGTGGACACGGGGGAGGACTTCGACCCGTGGGGATGGATGTCCGAGTGGAGTTCGGGCATCACAACGAACATCACTGCGAACACCGAGGCGATCGCCACTCTTGAGGAAATCGCTGCCCTGAACTCGTCGCCCGCGTATCTGGCTGACATTCAGGACATGGTGACCGTGCCGCGGCGGGACTGCGCGGTGTACGGCGAAGAACTGTCCGCCTACACCGACATCCTCGCCGGGATCCAGTGCCCCTTTACGACGCACTACCACTACCTGAACACAAGCGTCATCCGCCCCGAGGTGGTCGTCGGTGCATCGAAGGGGACCATCTACTACACCCCGGTCATCGTTGACCGCATCGGTTCGTTGCAGGGCATCCGCTGGATGACCGGCCCTGACTACTTGTTCTCCATCGACTACTACGAGATGGCTTTGTGCGCCCTGGACATCGGCAGCGGCGACATCGTGAAGCTCTGGGGGTCGGGGAACATCAAGGATGGGCTGCCGTCGTCCTCTGGTGGCCTCATCGAGGCGTACATCGAGTTTGATTTCGATCCGGAGCAGGTCACCACACCGGGCCAGATTCTCTTTGTGGCGCATCAGCAGACTGCGCCGGGGGGGTTGCAGCAGCCGCGTCGTATCGCTGCCGCGATGGCACCGAATGCGGGTCGCCCTGATCAGATTTTGGATGCCGCGACCTATCTCGCGCCTAGTTATTCGCAGGGCATCCCGTCGTCCATTGACTTCGCGTCACTTGACCGCGAGAACCGGTTCATCCCGTGGGGTGCGGTTCGTGTGGACACTTCAGCCTTGGGGGATGGATCGTGATGACGGCTGAGCAAATGGCTGAACTCGCTGCGGCGGGCCGCTACTGGTGGATGCGCCGTAACGGCGACGTGTACGCCACCGCCGAACGCAGCGGCGGTGCTGAGGGTGATCTCTACCTGCTCGATGCCTCGCCGGAATGGATCGCCCAGTGGGGCGGCGACTGGAACCATGCCGTCGAGGTGCTGACACCGCTATTCCCGACGCTCGACAACTATCGAGAGGAAACCTAATGGGACTTTCTGAGTATGCGCGCACCGGCATCGTTGATGGGGTGCTGCGCAATCAGCCGTTCGTCGTCCCGGTGGTGTGCGCATCGCTGTATGACAACGACCCGGTTGAGGAAGACGGCTCCAGCGCGGCAACGTATCTCGTCGGCACGGAGGAAGCTAGGTCTCAGGTGACGTGCGCGGCCGCGGTTGATGGTGAGGGTTCCTCGACTGGTGACCCGGCCGAGTGGGTTGTCACCGAGTCCACCACCGTGACCTATGTGGGTTTCTACGATGCGCTCACCTCGGGGAACTGGCTCGGTTCGGTGCGTGTCGACCAACCCACCTCCGTTGCCGACGGTGACACCGTGAAGCTGCTGACGTTCAGCCTGGGACTTTCCTGATATGCCGGTCCTGTTCGACTCGTCCGCAACCGGGACGAGTCTCGTTGGGAACCTGACCACGTCGGGGACGAAGACGTTGACGCACAACGTTTCCACCCGCGCCCGCGACACCGTCGTCGGGTATGTCGCCTTGTTGTGGACCGGCGAAGCCGACACCTCCAGTGCGGTGTTCTCCGCGACGTGGGATGGCGACTCGATGACCCTCATTGACGAGGTCCGCTGGAACTCCGACAAGGAATACCTCGGCCTCTACAAACTGGAAGACGCACCCAAGGGCAGCAGCTCCGTGGTGGGTTCGTTCGCGTCCATGCCGACCGAACTCATCCTCACCCGCAACTTCCAAGTCATCAGCCTGTCCTACTCCGGTGTTGATACGGTGTCCGACCCCGAATCCGACTCCGGGGATTCCGGCACATCCAACACCGTCACCATCGCCTCGGTGCGGGCGGCGCACCGCGTCCTGTCCGTCCACGGAGTCGGGCAGCTCAACTACTTCACCGCCTACAACAAGACGAAACGCGCCACCACAAGCATGTTCGGCGGCGGCCAGATTTGGACCGGTGACGCTGCGGGAGCGGCCAGTGTGACATGCACGGCCACCATCAACTCGTCTACCACGGACCAGGGTGTCATCGCGGTCGCCATGACCCCGTCGGTTGTCGAGTTGACGGCGGGCATCACCGCCACCAACACGATGCGCGCATCGTTGGCGAAACTCCGCTTCACGGAAGTCACTTCACCGGACCGCGACTACACCGTTCCCGCCATCAACTCCGCTGACCCCCTCGCGCTCGCAGGGGACTTCGTTGTGTCCGCGGACGGTGTCGCGATGCCGGTGTGGGTGAAAGACCCCGACGACACACTCGAATACACACTCCGCTGGCACCTACATCTCGCGGACGACGACGAGATCGTCCACGTCGAACACCTTGTCTCCAGTCCACTGCGGATGGAATCCGAAGCCATCGACCCCAACGGGAACCCCGTCACCCAAGTATGGCTATCTGGTGGAACACCGAACGCGACACTTCCTGTGCGCGTGAGGTTCACCACGTTGAAGGGCCGCCGGCACGACCGCACGTTCTACATCACCGGATCGAACAACTAGGAGACCTGGGTGGCTACAGTCACAATCAGCGGCGAAGTTCGGGACTCCACCGAACGCAACGACAACCGGCCCTGGTACGTGCGTGCTGCCTCCTACCAGGACGGCGGCGACGGCGGAACAGTCACCCCACGCAAATCCCGCGCCATCTACCCCAACGCGGGAACCCTCACCTTCGAGGTAGAGGCCGACATCGCACTAGCAATCGAAAATCCTGACGGTGACGTATATCTGGTCACTACCCCAAGCACCGACGACGACCTGTGGAGTCTCATAGCGGCATCGGTCCTAATCCCTCCGGGAACCACACAGGAGGCACTGGAAGCCGCCGTCGGAACGTATTTTGACGGCACCGCAGGAGAAGTTGGGTTGTCGGTGTTGTTGTCCGAGAGTCAGGAAGCGGCGCGAACAGCAATCGACACTTACTCGACCACAGAAGCCGACGCTTCCGCAAGTGCTGCCGCCGGAACTGCATTGACCACCGCCACCGGACGCGCTATCGCGTTCGCCATCGCCCTCGGATAGAAGGAAACGGACATGACTGCAACGAGTTTGATGGATTCGACGCTGGCGGTGCCTGCGGTTTTGGTGGCGCAGCAACTGGCGGCGACGGAGACGACGCAGTACACGGCGGCGTCGGCGCATTGGGTGAAGATCGCTTCGGCGCGTTTGACGAACACGTCGGCGTCGCCGGTGACGGTGAGTGTGTCGGTGGTGAAGACGGGTGGTTCGGCGGGTAGTTCCAATCGGGTGTTGTCGTCGTATGCGTTGGCGGCGGGCGATGGGATCAGCCTGGACGAGTTGAAGGACACGTTCCTGGGTCCGGGGGATTTCGTCTCGGCGATCGCATCGGCGGCGACCGCGGTGGCGTTCGTGATGTCCGGGGTGGTGTTCTCGTGAGCAG
>ERZ724505.1392-NODE-1392-length-13341-cov-4.880852_pt1 | contig 13341 bp, 6 predicted proteins | sample MGYA00376038_ERZ724505 | MGnify/ENA primary metagenome ERZ724505 (study PRJEB28724, sample SAMN07190884) | wastewater metagenome | isolation source: effluent of sewage treatment plant in Hong Hong | place: Hong Kong | collected 2016-03-17 ... | reverse complement strand
AGATTCTCATAATTAAATATTAGTAAGACGATCAACAAATTTGCGTTTAGCTGGATTCCAGCGACGCTTATCATCATTAATATTAACCCAAATAGCCTTTGTATCTATTATTCCCTGATCATTCATATATTCAAGAGTTTTCCACCTCACCTCCACCATCTTACTCTTATCTCCATTTTCTAGCGCTACCCATACATTGTGATCGCTACCCATTGCAGTATTCCCATCGACATAAAATGCAATGCCATTAGACTCTGGATTTTCATTTTCAATAGGCTTCCACATAGCTAACTCTGTATCCCATACAACATTTAAATTCCGACTGGGTCCTTCTGCTCGCGTAAGGACATTTAGTTCCTCAAGGACCTTTCGTGCTTCTATTGTCTCTCCATATTGAGTATTGCGTAGCTCAAAATGGAAATGATCATTATTTTCACCAGAACCCACATTTCCCATTTTACCAATTTCTGCTGCTTCTTCGACTTTATCGCCAACTTTATATGTTCCAACGGTGCCATCGTCATTAGTTTGCATATGCAGATAGACTGAGTAGTACTTTGCTTTTCCATCTTTAAGCTTATGCTCAATGATGAGTGTCGAGTTGCCAGAGCTATCCAGCTTATTAAAAACCACTGTTCCTGCTGCAACCGATTTCACAAGCTTTCCTCTGTCTGCAGTTCCGCTGCCAAAATTCATATCGATCGCTGCTGTGCGATTATTGCCTGCAAGATGTGCGTCAGATGCAATCGTTCGATGCCAAGCGCTTATGCCAATGCCTTCTGCTAAATTCAGCGGGAAATTCTTCAGCATCTGATTCAGAATCATGTTTTCCTCGTAATATTTCTCCCTATTTTCTTCTGTATCGAGTGGGATAGTGCTTAGATCCTTCAGGCCATTCTTTATCTCAATTGCCTGCTTTATATAGTTTCCCTGAGCCGGAATACCTTGATCTACAAACCAAGTCGCAATTTTAAAGCTGTATCTTTCGCTTTCAAATGGAAGATCGGACACAGGAATATCGATAAACGTCTGGTGACGGATATCTGTATCAATAGTTCCTGTCTGAAAGAAAGTATTGTTGGGTGTCAGTAAGCCATAGGACACTCGTGCATGATCTACTTCTTTCGTTGTCGAAACGTCGAAGTGTATACGTGCAGTGCCACCAGTGTACGAAATTTTATCAGCAGTCACAGATGAGACGAGTGGAGAATTATAAGCGCTAGGTGGCTTGTCACTTATAATAGACGCATAACCATTGGTCTCAAATAGCTGAAGCAATCGTCTCTCGAAGCGTCCGTTTTTGATGTGACTCAACACTCCATATAGATCATTGCTCGAAATCCCTGCCACTTGCTGTATTTCGTTGCACAGTGCCAGCACAGAAGCATCGGACATATTTGGTACTCGCTGAAAAATACCAGCTACAATTTTCCCGATCACGGTATCTGTACGCACGTATTTCCCATCTATTTTCACGAAATTCGACGAATTCGGTAGTGTATACAGGCTTATCAAATGCTTGTAGGCAGCTTCTAGTGTTTTTTCTTGGACAGCTTCCGCAGCACCATGTAGAGCAGTCATTTCAGCCTTGTCGAGCAATGCAAACAAGTGACTCATAGAATCTTCTATTTGTAAGCCAGTTAATTTCAACGCCGTCGTCACAACCGACGTACCAGCTTTTAGTGGTTCAAGATTTTCCGCTTGTGCTGAATCCTGCATCACCAATATGTCCGTGATCGCATCTGAAATTACGGGGTATAAGGCTTGGTACTGTGAGGCAAGAGTGGTGGACGGATCATTATTGGTTCGTGCAATCGGTTTGCCGCCGTTGCGAGCAACTTCTATACGCGCAACAATACGATCCATTCGTAATTTCTCTTCAGCAGTAATAGGATCCGGCTTGGCGCTAACCGTTCCGTCAGCTGAAAGTGAGCTGCTCATTGTAGTATCCGCTTTTGTATTTAGGGCAATGGTGTCAATCTTCTCAGTTCCATTTGGCAATGTCGTAACAAATGTAATTATGACAGCTTCTTCTTTTTGGGCTGGCACGCCACTTGCGGGCCGGACATTCACAATGAGTGTTTTTTGGCTTAATCCGCCTATAGTAGTGGTATAGCTACCGATTTGCTCACCTCGTACTTTTGATGAGGCGTAGCCAGAATAGACACGGACTGTCATTGCACCGCCTGCAATGCCGATATTATGGAGAGTATAGGCAGCTTCACTTGCTCCAAACAAGACATGCTCGCGGCGTTTTCTTGAGCTATCGAATATGCCGTCGATAAATCCTTCTTTTTCTGCTGCCTGCACGTACGGGCCGTCAAAATCACTGGTGAGTGTCATTTGTTCAGGTGGCGTAACGGAAGACTGGTCGAGCGACCCGCTTCGTCCATTGATCACCTGGTAAGTACCGTTGCACGATGCAATGCACACAACCAGATGTAATGGGGCATTCGGTTTCACGATGGCAGTCTTGCCATCAATAATGTCATACCATTCGGTGGGCAGAGGTTGTAAGCCATTACTTCCCACGTAGCCCAGGCTGCCTATACTTGCGCTTCCGAAGATGTCGAAGCGTGCATAGCCGTTAGGATTTGGATTAGGTTTATACCAATTAACAGGATTCCGAACAGCCGCATCCCCTCCGTGCTGTATGTAGACATCTCCGGCAAATTCTCCTAGCTGGATAGGATGGGCGCTATCAAGTCTGCTGGTTTTTGAGGCAATAATACCGTTGCCATCAATCGTCAGTGCATAGGGCGTATTGATATGCAGGTAATCTTTTGCTCCTGCAAGCTCAATATCACTCACCATGACAGCGGCGGCTTTTGGCCCACCCTGCACAACTTCCTCAGTCAATGCTTGGCGCTGTGCCGGTGTCAAATTAAGTTTCTTCAAGCTGATATAGCGCGACACAAGCTCTTCGATGGTGTTGGTATATCGGCCGCCGTAGTATCGTAAATCCCAGAGGCGTTGCAATCGTATTTCGCCGAAATTAATTTCATGCACAGCGTCTTGGGCTAGTTCCGAGAGCGGTATGAGTGTATGTTCGAGAATAACTCCTTCTATTCCCGCATCATCTTCATAGGAGGCAGTGTCACCGACACTGATGATGCGTGTTGCCAGAATGGTTTCGCCTCGGACAAAATGAACGGTTGTAGGCTGATCTGCCGTTACTACAAAAGATATAGCTGTGACAACGCTCGCAACAGATGTGAGGTCTATGGTTGTCAACCTGCCTCCTGTTGTTATCGTTTGTCCCACAGAGTTGAAGACGGGAATGCCGGCAGTATCGCCTCTTACGGCTGTCACTATAATTGAGCCGCCCAGTTCCGGTACTCCGGTAGATAATGACGGATTCTCTCCTTGGGACGCGGGGCCGACCATAGCCGGAACAGTGGTACTGCGCATGTCGAGTAAAGCACCTGCCTCACTGATTTTTCCGTTCATTTGTCGGTACAGGAGAGCGCGATTGTCATGTTGCCATGCATCATTCATAGGTGCGATTTCATCGCTAAGAGCTTGCGCTTGAGCCAGATATACTTTCAGCTCTGGCGTGTTCATAAAGATTGGATCGGTAAGTATGAGTTGCAGAAAATCTGCAGTTGTCTTCAGATTTGCGCTTATGGCGGCAAATTTTTCCATTCGGGCTGCCTGCCTTTCTAGAGCGATGGTGCTGTGGAGATCGATTTCATTTGGTAGCGGCTGCATTTCCGCTGACGCAATAAATACGATATAATCTTTTATCTGCTGATCAATAAATAGGAAGGCATTTGGAACATCGCCAATAGAAACTGGATTGATCGGGTCAGTAACCATACGCTGTTTCTCGACAGGTATCCGGACGTTATTGATCATAAACGTGCCGTTTCCAGGATTAATGGCAATGCTTGATGCCATCTGACCAATATGCAGGGTGCCAGGTGCCGTAATAGGATAAGATTTTTCGCCTGTTGCAGAGCGCACAATAATGGAGGCATTGTAGGCAAACGTTCCCCTGTCGTTAATATCAAGTGACTGAACAAATCTTTCTCCATCTGTAAAAGCAAAACCAAAAGCAAGATTTTTCCCATTCACAAACGTGAGGGCGCTATTCATTACTTTTTCACCATAAAATTCATCTCCATACAATGTCACTCGTCCGATATCCGGTACTGCTGCGATTATTCCGTTTGGATGTATGCCTTCGCCGAATGCCGAGAAATTCATCGGAATAATATCGGTATACGTTTCGATGTGTGAATGCGTATTGGCGTCAATCAGAATGGTGATTGCATCGGATACTGCCGCAACATAGGCAGTCAAATTGACTTTCAGAGTGCCAAGCGATTTAGCGTCATCTGTAAATTCAGCCTGCGTGAGTGCGGTTGAAATCGTCGCAAGAAGATTGCGGCCATGTGCGAGATGAGCTGTAAGAAGCGTGTAACTATTGCTTATGTTTTTTACGGCATCGGCAATCTCGGATGCAGAGACAATTTTTGCTGACGGAAGCCCTGTCACCGCCTCGGCTTGCATCGACAGTTGTTTTACTCCCTCGTGCTGCTTTGCATGGAGCGTGTCGGTAAGTCCGCGCTCATCGGCGACAAGTGTGGTAAGCGCTGTGTCGAAGACGGTATGAAAGGCTTGGTCGGTTGCCGCGAGGCGCTGGAAAAGAATTGTTGCGGTTGCAATACCCTCTTTCAGCACCGCGGTTTCGGCTGCGAGCGCATTGGTGTAGGCGGTCAGCTTGTCGTTGCGATCTGCTTGGGCGGCCATCCGCTGGTTGATGGCTGCATCCAGCAGGATGCGCGCGGCCTTTGCCGCTGCCAGCGCCTCATCGTAGCTTTTGCCGGCCGCATCGAATGCGTCTTTGGCTGCCTGCGCAGTTACTGCGGCATCAGCGAGACCGGCTGTCTCAGCATTGATGCGAACGCGAATCGGATAGCGCGTGTAGAAGGCTTTTGAGGCCAGTTTGTCGTAGGCAATCCACAGCGGCATGCAGATCTTCAGCAGCGCATCAGCCTTTGCCTTCAGCTCAAGATCGTCGGGATGCGCTTCGGAATCCAGAGCGACCGGAATGTACTCCTGCGCCGCTTTCCAGAAGATGGCATATGCATCATTGCATTCTTTGTTTATCGCATTCAGGAGGGCTGTATCCGTATCCAATGCCTTTTGAAGGTCAGCGACAGCCGTCAATGCGGTGTCCAGCGCCTTTTTTGCCGTATCGAAAGTGACGGTCACTTCCTCCAGATGGCGGCTGGCATTCTCCAGATCGTTCCGACGGATCAATTCGTTATTTGTGGCTGTCTGCAGGGCTGCATCTGCTTTATCGAGTGCCAGTTTCAGTTCAGACGATGTGCGGGTGAGATTGTCGAGCTTGGCTTTGGATACATCCAGCGCGGTGCGTATCGATGCAAGTTCATCCGGGGAAAAGGGCTGCTTGCCGGGTTGCCCGTCGAATGCCGGTGCTCCTTTCGCCTGCCAGCCGGCCAGCAAGGATTGCGCATCGTCGAGCAGCGGATGCACTGTATTGATAATGCTGACTGCGGCATCGAGCTGGCTTTTGCCTTGCTCCACTTTGGCAAGCAGCGGCTGCAGCACGGCAGGATCTGCCGGTGTGCTGAGCAGCGACGCAGTGTGAGCCGTAATTTCCGCAGCCAGCTGGCCGATCACACTGCTATCCATTTTGTCCAGAAATGCGTTGGGATGAGACGGGTCGACCGAACGCGTATCGGGGGTTGTAAAGGGGGTAGTAGTCTGAGCGGTATAGTGCCGGGGCAGCGGCGCTTCATCCGGCAATGCGGTTTGTAATGTGCGATCTTCAAGGTCTTCAATGCCCGGCCTCATAAGCTTTGCCGTCCGTCTGCGTGAAAACGAATGAATATCGCGCGCAGAGGGCGGGCCCTGTACTGCGGCTTTTTGTCTGATGGATGCGCCAGATGTGTCAGGGCTGCGAGGACGGAGACGATTCATGGTGAGGGACGGGAGGTGAAACGTTGTGTAGTATGAAGTTCCGCACAGTATACGAGGAGAGGGAAAAAATCATCAGAAAACACAGAGTGGGCATATGTGGCTTGTGGATTATGAATATGGCGTTCTGCCGAAGGAAAGAACATAGAACTTTTCAGCCGTACTTTTATGAATGCATCAGAGAGCCTTTTTCTTTTATGTATGCGGATAAAGGCATGTATAAAACTGCGGGTGAGAGAAGAATTTTGAAAGATCCTACTGACCACTTGGCACAGATGATGGATTTTTTGGCTTCCAGGTAACAAACAAAGGTGGCCGAACAGACACCTTTTGATGTCATGGATACTTTACTCCTGGCAAAAACAGTGTAGAGTACGCGTTTGACTACTGATGTCCCCATGTCTACACCCCTTCCAGCCAGCATCGAAGCGCATTTAAAAGAGGCGGGCTTTACCGCAACAGAGCTTTTGGTGCTCAAAAAATTATTGGAAGAGGAGGCGCTTACCGTGCGAGAAATTGCTGCCAAGACTGCCAAGAGCACAGGCATCATTGATCAGGCAATCAAGAAAATGCTCAGCCGCGGCGTGGTAGCGCGCAGCATCATCAACGATCAGCCACGCTATCATTTGCTTTCGCTGGATGCTCTTATACGTCTGCTGAATCAAGATCGAGCATCCAAACAATTAGCACTCGAGCGCAGGCAAAAGAACTTCGAAGCGTTTATTGCAACGGTGACGGCCAATAGAAGCCGGCCCGATATGGAGTACTTCGAGGGAGAAGAGGGCATCAAAACGGCCTACCATCGTTTACTTGAACAAAAAAAAGAGATGCTGGCGTATGCTGCGATCACCTGCAAAGAAGAGGAGGATCCTCTGCGCACCCTGCGTCTTGATCTCTTCCGCCAGCGCCGCAAACAGAATATTTTTCTGCGCATCCTGGCAACCGACAGCGCACTTGCCCGTCGCTTTCAGTCCAGGGATCACTTTGAATATCGTCAAACCAAACTTCTGGCCGAATCCGAGCTTTTCATTCCATTCGAAAAAATCATAGTTGGGGATATCGTGGCCTGCATCGATTCAGCCCTACAGAAAGCCTGTTTCATTCGTTACCCGGAAATGGCTCATGCAGAGAGGGGAATGTTTGAGAAATTGTGGAACAGACAAAGTGATAGTCAGACGTCGGATCAGGAAATTGTTGCAGAAGATAAGCACGCAACGTTCATTTCTCTGAAAACAAAGATTGCGTCGTATCTTCGGGCATTTGCACCAGGCTATATTGCAACATTTGGATTCTTCTGCGTTCTTGCGCTTGCAGCAACGTATGGCTTATATCAATACAATTTAGCGCTACTACGGGAAGAGGTTGGTAATCGACTTATGGCGATTGCAATTACTGCTGCACCGACATTCGATCCAAATGATTTAGATGAACTTCATTGGGCAAAAGATATGAAAACTGCTGCCTACCAACGCGTGTTTCAGAAACTTGTTGCACTTCGTAACAATAACGACAAAATTACGTACGCGTATATTTTGAGACCGACGAGCAGAAAGGGTGTCTTTGAATTCGTGGCCGATGCCGATTCCAACTACAATCTGCCGTTTTGGGTAGACACGAATAATGATGGCAAAGAACAACCAAGTGAATACGCGGTGGCGCCTGGGATTCAATATGATGGATCAGAATTCGAGGCATATGCCTCTGGCAGAGTGGCAGCTGGGCCCTTCCTGGATATTGGCAATACCGTTGATCAGGGGGGTCCTTCTGTTGGTGCAGGAACGCCCATACGACGCGACGGTAAAGTAGTTGGCATTTTACGACTCGATACAAAGATTGATGAATTCTATTCTATTGTTCGCAGCAAATTTGTCCCGTGGGAATGGTTCTTTTCGATTATGACGATTTTGGCTTTTAGCAGATTTATTCTGGACAAAGAAGTCGCAAAGAAATTTCTGAAAAAATTACGCTTCACTCGCCGTTCCTCTTCGTCTGTATGATCCACCATCTCCCCTCAAGCATCGAATCGTACTTAAAAGATACGGGCTTTACTGCAACCGAGATTTTGGTGATCAAGAAGCTGCTCGAGGAAGACGTGCTCACGGTTCGTGAACTTGCAACAAAAGCAGCCAAGAGTACGGGCATTATCGATCAGGCTATCAAAAAGCTGATTGCTAAAAAAATCGTCTCGCGTGAAATGATCAATGAGCAGCCGAAGTACCGCATACTTTCCCTGGAAGCCATCAGTCACTGGCTCGAGCAGGAAAAGAAAAGCCGACAATTGGCAATCGAACGTCGACACAGAGATTTTGAATCGTTTCTATCGGCTGTGGAAGTAGGTAAAAATCGTCCGGACATGGAGTATTTCGAGGGAGAAGAGGGTATCCGCAAAGCGTACATGCGACTTTTGGAGCAAGACACGGAGATTGTCGGCTTTCTCCCGATTGCGTTTAAAGAGGAAGAGGATCCTCTGCGCACATTTCGCTTAGAGTATTTCCGCCAGCGACGATTAAAGAAGATATTCCTGCGCCAAATAACTACCGATACAGCTCTTGGGCGCCGTTACCAAGGTCGCGACGCGTTTGAGTATCGGCAAACCAGGTTGGTGCCAGAAGAAGATTTGTACATCCCGTTCGAAAAATTTATCGTTGGCGATATTGTTGCCTGTATCGACCACCTCATTCATCGTGCTTGTTTTATTCGCTACCCAGACTTCGCCAAAGCTGAAAAAATGGCCTTCGAAAAGCTGTGGTCGCGTAGCGGAGGTGCAGCTGCATCGACGGAAGTGGTAGTGGCGGAAGCCGCATCCGGGCATCACATTTCCCGCAAGACCAGGATTCTGTCGGCTTTGAGAATTTTTTGTATGAGTAAAGTTGCTCTAGGACTATTTATTTTTCTCTTTGTGGGGTCAGTCATTTTTGCATACGAGCTTAGCCGATACACAAAAGCCCTTAACCTTCAGAGAGTGCAGGACAAAGTGCAATCCATTGCATCGACTGCCGCTCTTGATATCAATACGAAGGATTTAGCTGCCCTGCAGACAGCTAATGATTATAAAAAGCCAGAGTGGGCAAGAATTGTGAATCAATTGCGGAATATCCGTTTACATAATGAACATCTCTTGTTTGTCTATATTTTACGTAAATCGCCTACCAATCCAAATCAATTACAGTTTCAAGCCGATGCCGATTCCTTAGATCCTTTTGCAAATACAGATAATGATCCTACAAATAATGTTGACCTGAATGGTGATGGAAAAATTGATGAACACGATGAGCTAAGTCCCCCCAACGGTCCATATGAAACAGCTCCCCCTGAAGCATTTGAAGGATTTGTCCGTGCAACAACCAACAAAGATTTCTATACGGATCAGTGGTCGACAATGCTTTCAGGTTATGCACCAATCAAAGACGGAAGTGGGCACGTAGTTGCAGTGTTGGCTGCCGATTATTCGGCAGCAGATTTTGAACGCCTGTCTCGCGTGAGCATGTGGCCCTGCATCGTTGTAGGCATTTTGCTTATGATCTTTATCATACTGCGCTGTTTTGCGCTGCAGAAATCCTGCAAGCTTATGCATTTTACGAAGCAATCATGAAATACCATCAACTTCCAGCGAGCGTTGAAGCGTACTTGAAAGAGGCTGATTTTACCGGTACAGAATTGGCGATAGTGAAAAAATTACTGGAAGAGGAAGCACTTACCATTCGTGAGCTTTCGACGCGCACAGGCAAGAGCCCGGGTGTTCTGGATCAAGCAGCAAAGAAACTCCTGAACAAGAAGATTCTCAAGCGCGAGTTATTTAATATGCAGCCCAAATACTCGCTGGTATCTCTGCAGGCGATTGTGGATTGGGTAGAGCACGATATGAAGGCCAAGCAGGAACTGCAGAGGCGCAGACACGAGAATTTCGAAGCATTCGTATCCAACATGTCGGTGGACAAAAATCGTCCCGAAATGCATTACTTCGATGGCGAGGATGGCATACGTAAGGCCTACGAAGAATTGCTTTTGGCCGGAAAGGAGATTATTGGCTATCTGCCCATACAATACAAAGAAGAGGATGATCCACTGCGCGCATTTCGCGTTGATTATTTCCGGCAACGCCGAAAGCATGGCATTTTTCTGCGTCTGATTGCCCACGATACTTCCTTGGCTCATCGCTTCCAGAGCCGCGATGCATTCGAATACCGTAAAACTGTCCTTGTACCGGCAGCGCGGCACCCTATCTCGTTTGAAAAGCTGATTATCGGTGACATAGTGGCGTGCATCAACCACACCGAGAAGCGTGCTTGTTTTATACGGTATCCCGAACTGGCGGAACTTGAGCGTCGTGCATTCGAGACTTTATGGAATGAAACGACCCATAGTGGCGTACATACGCCAAAAGAACAGGTGCAAGAGGAAGCAAAGATCTCCATCAAAACGCGCACTCTGTCGGCATTGCGCGAATTTTTTGTCAGCCCGCGCAGTATTGTGATGTTTGTCCTGTTCGCCGTTGCATCAGCTGGCATTACATTCGGTATCTATAAATACACGAACTATTTGAACATACAGAGAATACGTGAGCAGGCGACATCAATTGTCGCTACAGGTGTGTTGCAATTCGATATGCGCGATATCGACCAGATTCATGTACACAGCGATATTCATAAACCCGAGTACGCCAAGTTGATCGGGCAAATGAATAAGATCCGGTCCCAGAACAGTCAGATAAAGTACATGTACATTCTTCGTCCTACCGCCAAGCAGGATATTTTTGAATTCGTTGCGGATGCAGACTCTATAGATCCTGATGCCAAAAAGGACTATAACGCAGACGGAAAGATAGATGCAGCGGATGAGGATATCGCACCGGGTAAAATATACGATGCCGTGCACATTCAGGTGCTACGCGACCATCAGTATGATCGTCCTATCGGTAACCCAGTACCCTATTCGGATCAGTGGGGGACATTCATCAGCAGTTTTGCTCCTATCAGGGACAACAATAATACTATTCAGGCAGTACTGGGAGTGGATGTTTTTGCGAGCGAAGTGAAAGATTTAAACAGACAAATATTCGTGCCTCTGTATTGTTTTTTGGGCCTGTTTATTCTCTTTGTACTGATTCGATTAGCTGCGTTTAACCGGTCGCTGTGTAGAGAGCTCCTCAGTATATTGCAAATGAGAAAAGTGCTCTACATCGCTACTGTCTGCGGCTTCATTGCACTCATTTTTACCTACTTGATGTACTGGAATACATTACGAATCATGAAGATTGATATCGCAAATAAAATGATGTCGATTGCTGCAACTGCCGCTCCAGAATTCGATGCAGAAGATTTAGCCCAACTCCATTTTGCCCGAGACATGAAGACGGATGCATACCAGAGAGTATTTAAGAAATTGAATGAAGTGCGCGATAGCAATCCAAATGTGTACTTTGGCTGTATTATGAGAAAAAGTAAGTATCCGAACATGATGGAATTCGTAGCTGACGCAGATTCAAATTACTTTCCACTGAAAAATAAAAATGGTCAGCCAAGCAATGTAGAAGTTGTTCCGCCGGGTACTCAATATGATATTTCAACAAACAAATCGATGTTATTTGCGAAAGGATTAGAAGGCCCGCAGGCAGCGAGTGAATTCTATACTGATGAATGGGGGACATATCTTTCTGGTGCTGCTCCTATTTATGACAAAAATAAGCGTGCTGTAGCCATTGTGGACTTTGATATGGATGTAACCGAGGTGTATAACCAAATTCATGGAAGATTTGTAGCGTGGGTTTGGTTTAGTATCTTTTTTATATTTTTCTTACTTTTCAATTTAATTTTTATTTCAAAAAGACATGTGAAATAATAAGTTAAATATCATCTTCACATAAAATCGTACATAAAGTAGAGTAACTCTTATCATGAAAAATTTATCACCTTTAATTTATATAATTGGTGCTGTTTCGATTGCACTTTTTTGCAATTCAATAAGTACTATCTGGGCAAAAGGAGATAGTAAACTTTCTTTATATTTATTAATTCTCATATTTATTTCACCATTGGTTTTTATTACCTTTGGATTAGTTACAGAGAGAGTAGGACTAGCATTAACATCTGGAGTTGTTGACTCTCTTTTAACGATTAGCTCAATAGCAATTGGCTTATTTTTCTTCGGCGAATGGAATAAGGTATCTGGCTATCAATACTTAGGAATTTTTTTAGCAATTGCGGGTATCTTTTTAATGGTTTTTTTTCCAAAAGTTAGTTCTTAGATTTATTATGAAAGTAATGGATTCAATTCTCAGTCATAGAAATAAATCTTCTTTATTAAAAATAAGCCAAACAAGAAATTATGCTTTGTATGAGCCATTATTTTTTTCTCAAATTGAGGCAACTGCCCTTTCTTTTGCTCAGAAAATCGAAAGAAATTATAGTGATATAATAGAAATCTTATTAAATTATGAGACATTTGAAGTAGCAAATGATGAAATTGAAAGAACGTTAGATTTGTTTAAAAATTTAAATGAAAACAAAAAATATTTCGCAGTAAGAATTGGAGATATTGCTTCTTTCCTGCCAAAAAATCAGCCTCTTTACGCGCTAAGTTGTTTTGTACTAGTGCCTTCATTAATGGCAACAGGAGTGCATTTTCGTATTCCTCATTGTATGAAATTCTTTTTTCAAGACCTATTTAACTTACTTACAATAAAAGATTTTTTCCCAAATGTTTTTGTTTCTTCCAAAGAAAGATTAGGTTTTCTTGAAGAAAGAGCTGCAATTAAAATAAACGAGAAAAAACAAGAAACCTTCCCTATTACGGAGGCAGTAATTTTTACAGGTACCTCAAATCATGCAGAGCAGTTACGTCTAGTATTTGATAAACGTACATTATTTATTGCAAATGGATCTGGTCACAATCCTATTGTAATCAGTAAAGACGCGAATATTAAAAATGCAGTAAATGCTACATTGAAATTGCAACTTTATAATCAAGGCCAAGATTGCGCTGCGCCAAATGCTATATTAGTTCACAGAGATATATACAGCCAATTTTTACAAGAAATACGTTATAAAATTTCAAATGTTAAAGTTGGGCCTTACAAAAACAAGGATTGTAAAGTTGGGCCGATAACAGATCCTAGTGAGTTAGTTCGATTGCAGAGTTTATTGATTGAAAATCAGCGCTGGATAGATGAGAGTACGCCAGGATTAATTGAGTCAAAAAACGCAATTTTGTACCCAACAATTATTTGTATGCCTCTTAAGGAAGGGGGAAATTATAATGAGGCATTTGCTCCTATTTTTTTCATACAAGTTTATGAATCAGAAGCTGAATTGTATTTATATTTTGAAAATGAAAATTATGCTCGAAATGCTATGTATATAACTGTATATGGAACAAGTCCATGTGTTGACTCAT
>ERZ724505.1389-NODE-1389-length-13346-cov-6.983673_pt1 | contig 13346 bp, 10 predicted proteins | sample MGYA00376038_ERZ724505 | MGnify/ENA primary metagenome ERZ724505 (study PRJEB28724, sample SAMN07190884) | wastewater metagenome | isolation source: effluent of sewage treatment plant in Hong Hong | place: Hong Kong | collected 2016-03-17 ... | reverse complement strand
CGCGCTGATCGATGTCACGACCGACACGCAGTACGCTTATGACGGCACGGCTCGCTGGCACGGGATTCAGTTCGGCGAGCTGGACATCCGCACCAACGGCGTTGACTCGATCCAGGCGCGGGACCTGAGCGCAGGCGGCAGTTACGACCCGCTGGCCGACGATGCACCGATCGCCCGCTATATCGCCCAGGTGCGCGACTTCCCGGTGGTCGCCTACACGACCGACGAGCTGGACGGCACGGACGCCTACCGGGTGGCGTGGCCCGGCTTTACGAACGGGCTGGTCGATCCGACCAACTGGACGACCGGACAGTCGGACTTCCAGCGCATCAATGACATCGGCCAGATCAGCGGCATCACCGGCGGCTGGTTCGGGGCCATCGTATGCGAGTCCGGCATCGCCTCGATGCAGTTTGGCGGACCGGCGCTGTTCGCCTTTGAGGTCAAGGAGCGCCGCGTCGGCTGCCGGGCGCCGAACCTCATCAACGAGTATCGCGGCCTGACCGTGTTCCCCTCGCCCGAGGCCGGCTGGTGTGCGTTCGATGGCGCTGCTGTGCGGCAGATCGGGGTCGAGCGCATCGACCGCTGGTTCGCTGACGACTTCGACGAGAGCTACGCCGACCAGAGCTGGACCGGCATCGACTCCAAGCGCGGCCACATGCTCTGGGCTTATTGCGGCAAGGGCCACGGCGGGCGGCCCAACCGGCTGCTGCGCTATTCGGTGGCGCTCGATCAGTGGGCAGTCGCCGACGTCGCGATGGACGCGCTCGGCCGCGGCAAGACCTTCGGCCTGACGCTGGATGATCCGTTCTTCGACGACCTCGACGCCTTCACCGGCAACCTGGACGATCCAGCGCTGTGGTCGAGCCTGCCGGACCTGCTCGCAGTCGACGGCAGCCGCCTGTGCTCGTTCGCGGGCAATGTGCTGACCGCACGGTTCGAGACCGGCGAGTTCCAGCTCGGCAGCGACGAGGCGCGGGCGATGGTCCGGCGCGCGTTGGTGCTGGCCAATGGCGGGCGGCACTCACTGGAGCTGGGTGCGCGCGAGCAGTTCGCCGGCACGATGACCTGGACGGCGCCGATGTTCCCGCAGAGCGACGGCTACTTCCGGTTTCGGGTGCCGGGTCGCAGCCACAGCGCGCGGATCAGCCTGTCGGGCGCGTGGTCGAGCGCGCAGGGCCTGGACCTGTTCGCTGAGTCGTTGGGGAAGCGGTGAATGGTCGCCATGCTGACCGTCGACGTGGTGACCCGCGAGGAGATGCAGGCCGCCATCGCGGCCATCGCGCTCACGCCCGGTCCGGCTGGTCCGCAGGGCGAGCGAGGGGCGACCGGTGCGGCCGGCTCCAAGGGTGCAACCGGAGCCACTGGCGCGAAGGGTGATACCGGCGCGATAGGGCCGCAGGGGGTCGCTGGCGCGACCGGACCCACTGGCCCTATCGGTCTGACCGGGGCCACAGGAGCCAAAGGTGCTACGGGGGCGACCGGGGCGAAGGGCGCTACAGGCCCCGCAGGACCGCAAGGACCGCCGGCAGACCTCACGGCCATCATCGCACGCCTCGATGCGCTGGAGACCCGCGTAGCCTTCCTGGAAGGCCGCTAGGTGGCCCGCACCGGCCGCTACGACCTGCCCTCGATCGGGGCGGGGCTGGGCGAACTCGCCCGCATCATCCGCGAGATGCGCCAGGGCCGGCTGAACGTCTCCGGCGAGGTGACGATCGCCAACGGCTCGACCTCGACAGTCATCACGGACTCCAACTTCGGCTTGACGACAGAAATCGCGCTCATTCCCCGCTCAGACCCCGGCGCCTCCTGGCGCTTCTGGCTGACGGCACGGAACAAGGGCAGCCTGACGCTCGGCCATCCCAACCCCGGTACTGATCTCGTTTGCGGCTGGATAGCCGAGGGGTAGCCCATGGGCATTCTGGACTCGGTCCTGGGCGGCGGTTCGCAGACCGCCAGCTCGCACCTTCCCGGCTATATCGAGGATGCGTCGAAGAACATCGGCTATCGGGTCAACCAGCTCATCGGCATGCCCGGCCAGCAGGGCTTCAACCAGACGCAGAAGAACGGCCTCTACGGCATCATCAACGAGGCCATGGGCGGCAACGGGTACGCGCCTGGTGCCGAGAACTTCCTCACCGGGCTGTTCAGCGGCAACGGGCTGAACGCCGAGCAGAGCGGCCTCGCCTCGGGGCTCATCAACGGCCAGTACGTCAACCCGGCGATGGCCGAGACGCAGCGCATCGCCATGGGTGGCGACGTCGGCCAGAACCCGTGGCTCGACGCGGCGTTCAATCGCAGCGCCGATGTCATGGGCCAGAACTTCCAGAACAACGTCCTCGCCGGCATGGACAACCAGTTCGCGGCAGCGGGCAGGAGCGGCAGCAAGGCCTACGCGCAGGCGCGCGGCTCGGCTGAGGATGCCTATGGGCGGCAGCTGAACGACCTCGCCAATCAGGTCTATGGCGGCGCCTACCAGACGGACATGGCGCGCAAGGATGCGGCCCTCGGGCAGTTGGCGGGCCTTGGCCAGCAGGACGTGCAGAACGCTCTGGCCGGCTCGGGGCTGTACCAGACCGGGACGGAGAACCTGTTCGGCGGCATCGGCGCCATGCCCGGCGTCGACAATGCGCGGTACAGCGATTTTGAGCGTCTGTTTCAGGGCGGGAACACCATCCAACAGCAGCCATGGCAGTCGCTGCAGCTCGGCTCGAGCATCCTCGGCAACCTGCCGTATCCGCAGAAGACGATGACGCAGAGCAACCCGAACCAGCTCGGGCAGGCGATCGGGCTTGGCACCAGCCTTGCCGGCATCGGCATGATGTTCTCCGACGCCCGCCTGAAGCGCGACATTCGCCGCCTCGGCGCGCTGCCGAGCGGCCTGCCGGTCTACCGCTTCCGCTACGTCTGGAGCGATGCCGAGCACGTCGGCGTGATGGCTCAGGAGGCGCGGCGGCTGTTCCCGAGCGCGGTATTCGAGATCGGCGGCTGGCTGGCCGTCGACTACGGCCGGATCGGCTGACATGCCCCTCGACGAACGCACGCTCCGCTATCTGGCGAGCCTGGGCATCACCGGGGCGCCTGCGCCCGCTGCACCGCAAGGGCTGGCTTCGACGCTCCAGCAGCTCGGCGGCGTCGGCGGACGGCGGCTGCCGAATCCGGTGACGGACCGCCAGACCATCGTGGCCGGCGGCGCCCCGCAGCAGACGATCAACGTCAACACCGGCAGCACGGCGCCGTCAGGAGCCACCAGGCCGTCCACGGCGGACGAGTCGGCGCTCGCCTCACAGGCGGGCTGGGCGGGCGCCAACGAGGCTGTAGCGCCCTATCTCGGCGACTGGCGGGCTACTCCGGCGCAGATCCTGGCGGCGGCGGTCGGCGGCTACCAGCGGTCGCGCTACGCGGCGCAGCAGGACATCGCGGCGCAGCGGCAGCAGGAGCAACTGTTCGACCTGAAGAAGCAACAGATGGAGGCGGAACAAGCCGGAGCGCAGGCTCAGGCCGACCAGCGCACCGCCATCATGGCCGAAATTCGCAAGCTGCCGCCGGGCGAGCAGACGATTGCGCTGCTCGACCCCGAGGGGTGGGCGAAAGCCAAGGCCGGGCAGATGTTCCCGGAGCCGGCGAAGCCGATGCAGGTCGGCAATGACCTCGTGGACCCGATGACCGGCAGGCTGGTTTATCGTGCTCCGTTCGCCCCGCGCGACCCCGCGCAAGCGCCCGAGACGTGGCAGACGCTGTCGCCGGACGAGACCCGCGCCATGGGCTATCCCGAAGGCGTGGTTGTACAGCGCAGCAGCCGGGGGCAACTGAACACTTCGTTCAAGCCGACGAACCAGAGCGCCGGCATCACGTTCGAGACGCCGGACGGCGGCACGCTGTCGATCGGCGGATCGAGTGGCGGGCAGGCGGTCAAGCTGCCGCAGGGCTTCTACATGGGCGACCCGAGCCCGGAGGCGCAGGCGGCCGGCATCACGTCGAAGGTCGCGGCTCCGCTGCCAGGCACACCCGAGTACGCGAAGGCGACCGAGAGCATCAACGCCTCGACCGTGTTCCGCGCCAAGCTCGACCAGATGCGGCAACTCTACGATGAGGTCGGTACTCAGGTCATGCCCGGTGAGGCCAAGGGCCGTCTGGAGTCCTTGGCGAACGACCTCAAGCTGTCCTACGCGCTCGCGAAGGGGCAGGGCGCTCTGCAGAAGACCGACGAGCAGGTGATCTCGTCCGTGCTGGGCGCCGTAACCTCGCCCATGTCGCTGCTGCCGGGCGGGGCGGATCAGGTCAAGGCGCAGATCGGGCAGGCGATCCAGAGCGTCGACCGCGACATCTCGGGGCTCGTCACGCAGTACCCGTGGGCGCGCATTCACGGCGCGTCTCAGAACGTGCCGAGCCCCGAAGTCCAGGGCCAGACTATCATGAACAAGTCTGGCGCGCGCGAGCCGGCCTCGGCCGTCGACAATGGCCCGCCGTCACCGGCAGCGCAGCCGCCTGCGCAGAAGCGCGATCCGGCAGCCTTCATCCGAGATCACTGGTGATGGATGACGAGTTGAAGCTGCCGCCTCCGCAGGAGCTGAATGCGAACGTCGAGCAGCTGTTCGCCGACGGCTACAGCGACGAGGACGTGGCCGACTATGTGCGCGGCTACAAGGAGGGCTACACCCAGTCCAGCCCGGTTGGCTTTGCCGGCAAGGTGGCGCAGGGGCTCAGTCTCGGTTACGCTGACGAACTGAAGGGCGCTGTCCGCTCCACGTTCTCCGGCAACAGCCGGCTGTACGAGACGGCGCGCGCTCGCGGCCAGCTGGCGAGGGCCTCCAAGGATGCGCCTGTTGCAAGCGCTGCGCTCGAAGTTGGTGGCGCTCTGGTCCCCGGACTCGCCGGGGGCGCGGCAATTGCCCGTGCCCTTGGGCCAGCAGCCGGGCTTGCCGGCAACATGCTCCGCGGAGCCGCTGCTGGTGCCGCAGAGGGTGGCGTCTATGGCTCGGGCAATGAAGTCGGCGGAGCAGAGGCTCGAGCAGGCGGCGCAGTCCCTGGGGCAGTCGTGGGAGGGATGGTCGGGGCCGCCGCAAGCCCATTGGCCGAGGCAGTCGCCTCGGTCTGGAGGCGCGTCGGGGCAGGGCTATCAAGCGGGACCGGCACCGGCTTCTCAGGCAAAGTCGCATCAGCCCTTGCGGCCGGCGGCGGTGACGCACAGGCGCGACGCGCTCTCCGCACCGTCCTCGACGACACCGGAGACACGTCGACTTCGATAGGCGCCCGCATGCGCGAGGCTCAGGGCCTCGGCGTGCCGATGACGCTTGGCGAGACCATGGGGCGGCAGGGTGTCGACCTCATGGAGGCCGCGGCACAGGCCCCTGGCGCGGGCCGAGAGGCGATCAGCGACCAGATCGGCGGCCGTCAGTGGCAGCAGTCCTCGCGGCTGGTCGATGCGCTCAGGAACATCACCGGCGTCACCGAAGGCAGCGTCGACCGCATCGCCAGGGAGCGCGCTGCTCGCTCGGCAGCGGGCCGGGTGAACTATGACGCCCTCGGCGCTGTGGATGCGCCCGACGAGGTGATGCGGCCGCTGTGGAACTTCCTGCAGACGGGGCCAGGTGAAGCCGCTTATGGCCGTGCGGCGGAGTTCGCCGAGTTGGCAGCCTCACGTGGCGAGGGCACGAAGCTCCCGTCGCTGGAAGCAATCCGCAAAGGCGCGCGTCTGACCGCGGGCGAGGCCGACACCATCCTGCAAGGGCTGGAAGCGACGGCCGAGAGCAAGATGATGCCCGGCATGGTCCCTGGCGGCCGCATCGACACGGGCGACAGCATCCAGTTCAGCAAGCAGGCCCGCTATCTCCGTGACGCGATGGAGAAGCATATCCCGGAGTTCGAGAAGGCGCGCTCCGAATGGGCAGCACCGTCGCGGTTCATCGAAGCCATCAAGCAGGGCGACAAGGTCCGTAATATGGACCTCGACAACTTCAAGTCATACTGGCGCGGGCTGGACAGCGCGCAGCAGGAAGGCGTGAAGATCGGGCTCGTCAACGACCTGAAGTACGAGTTCGAGCGGTTCGTCGCTGGCCCGACCGCCAACGCCGCCCGCCGCGTGGCCAAGGAAGGCGCGCTGCGCGAGAAGCTGCGTCTCGCCCTGCCGGCTGGCGAGGCCGACGATCTGCTGCGCACGGTCGATCTGGAGAACGCGACCAGCGAGAACGCCGCCCAGATGCTCGGCAACAGCGCCACAGCTCGGCGCCAGGCCGCGCAGGAAGCGCTCGGCGAGGATGCGGCGTCGGGCAGCATGACCACGCCCGGCGGCATCCTGACGCGCGTCTGGGGCCACATCGACTCCTTCGCCCGCCGCAACGTCCGCCAGTCCATCGCCCGCCTGGGGCTCACGACCGACCCTGACGAGGCCGAGCGCATCGTCGACGCCATCCTCTCGATGCCGCCCACGCGGCCGCACGGCGCCATGCCCGGAGCCCTCTTCGGCGGCCCGGCCGGTGCTGCCGGCGCCGCGATAATCAACCAGCGCTAACCGCTTCCCGCACCCCACCGCAGCCCGCGCCCTCGGCGCCGGGCCGATGGAGCACGTCCGCGCATGACGACGTACGCGTACTCTGATTTCGAGATCTCGCTCGAAGACAATATGCCTGCGGGCTCTCCGCTCATCACGCGGTTTGGCGTCCCGTATCCAGGCAGCAAGGTAAATGATGGGCTCGCCGCCCTCGCCTCCGCGCTGCGCAACCTCGGCGACCAGGCGGCCAAGTACAGCCTCGACGGTGACGGCGCCCCCATTCTCGGGCCGAACGGCGGCCGCATCGGCTCAATGGCGTGGCAGAACTCCGACAATGTCGACATCTCGGTCGGCCTGCTCGGTTCGGGCGTGCGCGGCTCGATGCCGATCAAGTCGCTGATCAATTGGCTGGGGTCCTGGGCGGAACTGTCCGTCATCTACTACACCGACCTCGTGCCGCGCGGCTGGGTGGTCTGTGACGGCCGGACGGAGACGAACCCATATCCGCCGAACAACCAAGTCACAGTGCCCAATCTACTGGGGCTATATGCGTATTTCTTCGATGATGTCGGGCAGCTCGGCAGCACGCAGTTCGCTCACACCAAGACGACCTCGGAGGCCGGCGCCCACGCGCATACAGGGTCCACGGGCGCCGTAGCGCTCACCGGCGCGCATCTTCCGACGCTGGCGCGGACGAAGGCCGTCCAGAGCGGCGCAGGGGCCGGCGTGGTCGATGAGTATTCCGGCGTGGGCGCCGGTCACGCTCACGCCATCGCTGCCGACGGCACCCATTTCCACACCGTCGATGTCCGACCCGCCTCCATCGTCGTCGTACCGCTTCTGAGGTGCTGGTGATGACGTCCAGCTCGATCAACACGGCCGTCATCTCGGCGCCGGGCGTCAAAGGCGTCGCGAAGTTCACCAACGAATTCGCGATTCCGACCAAGGCGGCAATCGCAGCACTCGAGACGCAGCTCGCGATGATCGGCACGCAATGGACGGCCGAAGAGGTCACCGCCGCCGCAACGGCGCTGGTAGCCTCGGGCGGTGTGACCAAGCCGATGTCGCTGACCGAGATCCTGAAGATCGCGGGTAGCGTTCACCCCTTCATCACCGCTACGGCGCTGGAGCTGGCCGGCGACAGCGTGACCGATGACGGGCCGGCATTGCAGCGCGGCGCCGAGCTGTGGAGCGGCAGGGGCGGGGCGGTCTTCTTTCTGAAGGCCCTGCCCGGCCAGTCGTTCCACTTCAAGGGGACGCCGCGCATGGCGTCCAACATCACGACCATCTTCGCCAGTCCGCGGACGGTGACGGCAACCTCGCGGCTGACCTTGCAGGGCGCTCCGGCTCTCGATTCCAATGCGGCCGGGCTGACGCTGATCAGCGATGCGGCAGCGGCCGCCACCTCGGCCGAGGTGAGCACGGTCGCGGCAGGCGGCGGCCTGCTGTCCTCGCGCATCCCGGTGGACAGCACGCTGTGGATCACCGGCCAGCGCGACAGTTGCGGCACGCCGCTTCAGGAGCAGCTGTGGGTGCGCGTTACGGCCGTCGACGACGGTCTGAACACGCTCACCTTTGCCGGCCACCCGCTGAGCTACACGTTTGAGGCCACCTACACGGCGGGCGATTACGAGGCCGAGACCGGCGTCCAGAACAAGACGCTGCTCTCGCGTGTGGTGGTGGCCCGCGCAGCCTCGAACGTCAGCGCCGGCAGCAATCTCTGGCCGATCGAGTCCGCCGACATCGGCAACCTGACCGAGGGCGATCTCGTCATCGTCTTCGACGAGAAGAAGTGCTCCGACGTCGCCGGCACGAACAACAGCCTGATCAACGTCGAGATGGCGCACATCGTGGCGTCGGTCTCGGGCGATTCGCTGGCCAGCGTGCGTTTGAGCCGGTTCGTCGAGCGCGACTACACGACCGCCAGGCACGCGCGGCTCATCAAGGTCAACCCGATCGTCAACGCCAGCATCAGCGGCGACACGGTCGAGTTCACCGAGGCGCCGGACGGTGTCGTCCACGTCATCGAGGGCCGCTTCGCCAAGGACTGCCGGATCGAGAGTTGCACGGAGCCGAACACCGACAGCTACGGCACCAAGGGCAATGCAGCCCGGTTCGACTATTCGCTCAGCTGCGAGATCAACGACTGCACGGCCCGCGGCGCCCGCTACGTCGACGATGGGCAGGGCAACGGGTACGTTCTGGCTCGCTCCACCGACTGCGAGATCAACGACTGCACGGCCGACGGGATGCGCCACGGCATCCAGATGCTGACGTCGACCAACTGCAGCTACAGCAACAACAAGATCCAGAACGCGCGGCACACGCCGATCGACCACCACGGCGCCAACAGCATCGGCTGCGTCGGCTACGACAACATGCTGACCGCCTCCACGACCTACGAGGCGGCGCCGACCAAGGCGCCACCGGCCGTCGTGTTCGGCAACCCGACGCTGCTCGCAGGCGATCATCGTTGCGGCTTCGTTGGCGGCCGGATCAAGGGCTACAAGGACCCGACCGGCTCCTCGCACGAGGGCGCGCTCCAGTTCTTCCCGCCCTCAACCGGCTGCTTCCTGCGCAACGTCGAGTTCGTCGACATCGGCAAGTTCCTCACGTTCGAGGATGTGGCCAGCTATGGCACGCTGGTGACCAGCGGCCACCGGATCTCCGGCTGCTCGGTCGACGGGTGCGCCGACTACCTGATCGATGGCAACAGCCGGATTAACGGGGCTGGGGTCAACACGTTCACGGACGTGCAGATCACGAACAGCGAGTTCCGCAACATCGGCAAGATGATCCGCGCCACCTATGCGGGCGAGCTGCAGATCAGCAACTGCCGCTTCGACGAGATCATGCCGAACAACACCTATCCCTACGTCGCCGTGCTGGACACCTGCGCGGACTTCTACTTCGCCCAGAACACGATCATCGGCTCGAAATCCGGCCTGCACATGACCGGCTGCACGGGGCTCCGCGTCCTGCGCAACGAGTTCGCCGACCAGACCGCCGGCACCGTGTTCTACGACAATGGCGGCAACACCGGCGTCTGGGCCGACAATCTCTCGCCCGGCTACACGCCCAGCACCAACCGCACGGGCGCCAGCGTGCTGACCGAGGGGCCGCGCGCCGCCGGCAAGGTGACGATGGCGGACGACACCGCCTTCACCTTCATTCCACAGCGCACGACCGGCACCGTCACGGTCTGGTCCTACAATGCCAGCACCGTCTACGCCTCGGTGCAGTTCATTGCCGTTGGCACCGCCGGCACGGCCTTGGTGTCCGGCGTCGACACCGCACAGATAGCGGTGACCACGGGCGCGCTCGCCGGCACGACCGGGACCGACGCCAAGTTCACCATCTCGGCACATACCAACGGGCAAGTGTACTTCGAGAACCGCACCGGATCCTCGATCGACATCGACTTCTCGGTTTCCTGACCAACTCCCTCTGTCACTGCGAGGTGCTTCATGGCTCCGTGGCTGAACTACGCCGTCCAGCAGATTCATCTGGAGATGAAGGACGGCTCGGGCACCATCCCGACCACCTACTATGCATGTGCCATGAAGGTCATGCCGGCCAATGATGGCACTGGCGGGACCGAGATCGACCCCGCTGTCGATACCTGGTACGCGCGGCAGGCCATCACGTTCGGCACGCCCAGCCTGGCGGGGCGCTCGATGGCGAACTCTGCCGAGATCGTCTGGACGAACAGCGCCGGCACGACCGTCAGCGGGAACATCGTCGGCGTCTGCGTGTCGGATTCGGGCACCGTGGGGGCGGGCAATTTCTGGTGGGCGCTTCCCGCCACCAACCCCATCACGGTCGGCAGCGGCAGCCCCCTGAAGGCGGCCATCGGCCAGCTCGTCAGCGAGTTCACCACCTGACATGCGCCTCTTCGTCCGCGCCTCGACGATCCGCGCGCCGACTGTCACGCCACCTGCGGCCAAGGTCTATTTCTACGGCCGCCAAGGTACTGGCGGCGGCGCGACCTTCGTCACCTCCGACGGCGTGCTCCGCGCTGCGGGCAGGCAAGGCACGAGCGGCCGCTTCGCGTTCTATGTGCCGCTGAATGGCCGGCAGGGCACGGTCGGTCGGTCGGCGTTCCGCATCCAGTTCCTCGGCTCGCAGGGCACTACTGGGCGCTCGACCTTCACGAGCGGCTCGCCGTTCACCGGCTACGCCTACAACCGCATCCAGGTCGTCGAGCGTCAGGCGGACCTGACGGCCGGGGCATTCGCCAATCACGTCCTGCGCAGCCGCCTGTCCGGCACATGGCTCAAGCAGGTGGCGCTGACCGGCGGGCGGATTCAAAGCGCCCTCTGCTACGACCTGATTTTCGAGACGCTCGACGCTACGCCCGTCCGGCTCGACCACGAGATCGAGGCCTATGACGGCACCGCCGGCACGCTCGATTTCGCCCTGCGCATCCCATCCTGGGTAGCCGCCGCCGACCAGTACCGCTGCCGCATCCGCTACGGCGCCGTCCTCTAAGTCACTGCGAGGTTGAAATGATCGAAAGCGCTGGCCTGCGCTTCCGGTACGTCGTCGAGCATCGTGATCTCGATGGCCGTCTGACCTGGAGCGACACGATCGACAATCTCGTCACGACTGCCGGGAAGAACCTGCTCGGCAACGTGATGTTCGGCGGCACCAGCAAGTCGGCCGGCTGGTATCTGGGGCTCAAGGGCACAGGCACGGTCGCGGCCAACGACACGGCGGCAAGTCACGCCGGCTGGTCGGAAGTGACCGGCTATTCGGAAACGGCCCGGCAGACGCTAACCCTTGCCTCTTTCTCGGCCGGCGCATCGAACAACAGCGGCGCCCCCGCGGTATTCACCATCAACACGACCGTGACCGTGGCCGGCGTGTTCGTCATCGACAACAGCACCAAGGGCGGCACGAGCGGGACCATCTATTCGGTCGGCGATTCGTCGGGCGGCTCGGTCACCCTCTCCTCGGGCACGATCACCGTCAGCGCCTTCGCCCTGAGCTTCTGAGATGACCGTCACGCTCGCGCGGAGCCCGACGCAGACCTATGCCGACTTCACCAGCATCACCGCGCTCGACCAGGCCGCGACTTGGCCCGCCACGACGGCCGAGCGGCTGATCGTCATCATCACCTCGCGCGCCTACACGGCTGGCGCCACCAGTGCCCTTACCGTCACCTGGGGTGGGACGACAGTCCCGGTCGTCGGAACGAATTTCACCACCCCGGCCGTCTCGGCCTACGATGCCTGCTACTGGGTCGGCGAGCTGGCTTCGCCATCGGCGGTCGCCACGCAGTTCCGCGTCCAGACCGATGCCGCGACTCGCGGCCTGCACTGCGTCGGCCTGTTCGTCAACGGCGCCAAGAGCCTGAACGCTGCCCGCATCCTGGACGCGATGGCGCGCGGCCCGTTGGGCAACACTGTGAATCTCGGTGGCACGCCGAACATGATCGGCAGCCTGCTGATCGTCTCAACCATCATCGCGCAGGCCACGACGGTCGCCTCATTCTCTCCGTCGGGCTGGACGACCGTGCAGAGCGGGCTCTGCGGCCCTGCCGCGACCGCTACCGCCACCATCCGCTATGCCACGACTGCCGACACGGCCGCAGTGGCCACGGCCACGCAGTTCGGCGCAGCAGACGTCCAGCGCGGCGGCGTACTGGTGGAGATCCAGGCCGAGCCAGCGGCAGCCTATGGCGTTACCGAGGCGGTAACTCCGGCCGATAGCGTCGGGCCGCTGGTCGTGGCGGTGGCGATGGACGTCACCGAGGCGCTGACGGCCGGCGACGGCTCATCGCTCAGCGTCCCGAGCAACACCAGCCCGGAGAACCCGGTCGGCGTCTGGACAGGCGCTGCGGCGTCCTGGAAGCTACCGAGCGGCGCCGACGCCAAGGGCGTCAACACTCTCACCGCGTCCGGCCTGTCTGCCGCCAGCATCAAGGGGCCGGGTGCCACCTTTACGACGGCATCCTACGCCCGCCGCACGGCTCCGGCGCTGGGCTCACCGTCGAATCTGACCGTCGAGTTCTGGTTCAAGCCGACGACGTTCGGCGGCCTCTGGTATCTCGGCCCGCGCGTCAGCGGGGCCAACAGCGCCCGCATCTGGATCGATACGGCCGGAGCCTGGAACGTCAGCCGCACCACGAGCGCCGGCACGCAGAGCGGCAAGTCGGCCAATGGTGCCGCGGTGGTCGGCCAGACCTATCACGTCGCAGCCGTGCTCGCGTCCGGTGCGGATCATAAGCTCTATGCCAATGGCGAGGCGGTTGCCCTGACGATGACCGGCGCTGCGGTCACCGGCGCGTTCGCGGTCGGCTCGGACGACGAAGTGGCGCTCGGGCTGCCGACACTCCCCAGCCTTGGCGGCTTTGCCGGGGACATCGGCCGCGTCACCGTGTGGCCGATCGCCATGTCCGCCTCGCGCATCAGGGCCTCCTACCGCCAGCAAAACAGCCTGGACGAGTGGACTGGTCTCTCGGGCGAGAACTCGGTCAGCGACACGAATCGAGCGCCCGCGGCTGTCCCGGTGCATGTCGACATGACATCTGGCGTCGGGCAGACCATCGACGTCGTCGGCCGTGCCTACGATCCGGATGGCGATGCGCTCATCATTCAAAGCGGGTCGCTTGCGCCGTCGACGGGTGCCGCCAGCATCGTCGGCGATCAGGTGTTCTGGACGCCGCCCGCCAGCTTCACGGGCGCTGCAACGTGCGCTTTGGTGGTGCGTGATGGCGGCGGCAAGACCAGTTCGAGCAAGGTCTATGCGACCGTAGCGGCGCCTCCGAGCGTCATCACTCGCCCGAAGATCCCGGATGCCGTCGCCGCCTCCCGCCAGTGGTGGATCGGCGGTGGCGGGCCGAGCGGATCGC
>ERZ724505.1387-NODE-1387-length-13364-cov-3.826283_pt1 | contig 13364 bp, 21 predicted proteins | sample MGYA00376038_ERZ724505 | MGnify/ENA primary metagenome ERZ724505 (study PRJEB28724, sample SAMN07190884) | wastewater metagenome | isolation source: effluent of sewage treatment plant in Hong Hong | place: Hong Kong | collected 2016-03-17 ... | reverse complement strand
GTTGGCCTATCGAAATCGCTTCAGCGGCAGCGGCATTCAGTTCATGGGAAAGAACCTCACCAAAGACGAGTTCCTCGACCTTGAACGAGGCGGTGCCCAACTCGCGACGATCAACGGGATTGATCCTGGAATTGCCGGCGATCTGTTTGGTGGGGTCGCAGGCATGTTCAACTATAATAAGTTTGGAAAGCAGGCCGGGGAGAAGGCTCTCGCGGTTGGCAATCAATCGCTGATGGTTTTGCAACGAGGAAGAGGCTTGACGAACAAGAATGTCGATGAGTTGACCAAACTCAATTCCGCGACGTTCAGCGAGCAAGAAAAGATGGGGACAACGGCGAATCCGGTAACGAATGCTGCGATGGTTTCGATTGCGGCCGAACTTAACCCAAACGAAGCCGCACTGCCAATCATCGACCTGTTGAGCGAGATCAGGAAGAAAGGCGGCAAGGCCGAGCCGCTAATGAGGGCTGCCGGGCTCAACGGCACCGAAGATCCAATTGAAATCTTCAAGGCCATCCGCCCAATCTTGGAAAAGGAAATGCAACGAACCGGGCTGGAATTGGATCAGGTGGCCGGCAAGTTCTTCGAGGAACGCGGGACGCGGCTGCTTACCACGTTCATAAATAAGGGTGTGATTGGAGGCGGATTCGACGACCGAATCAACTACGCGAAAGACTACGAAGATCCAATGGGGGTCCAGAAGGAAATCGCCAAGTTCAACAGCGACCCAACGGCGATCAATCGCGAGAACGAAGCAAAGATCAAGGAACAGCAGTTAAGTCGCGGCCAAGCAATGGCCGACCTTACGGTCCTGAAGAAAGAAGCTGAAGCCAACCTGTTGGCTCGCGGCGAGATCGATACAGGGTGGACGAATTCAGTCGATGCCGTAATGGGACTCGGATGGCATAGCTGGATGAACGGATTTGACCCAAGGCAGGAACGCATCACTACCGAAGCCCAGATGCTCATGGACAAGCGTTGGCCTGGCGGAAAGATGCCATCGGATTTGTTCGTGCGGATGGGTAACCAAAGCACGGCTCAATCACAAGACGAATTCATGGCCAGCCTCATGCAGCAAGCCAAGGCTGCCGGCGGCGACCTACTCAGGGACTCGACAGTCGAAGAAAACAATCGACTACTCAAAGAAAACAACGACTTGATGAGAAAGCAAGGCGGCGGGCAAACCGTGCCGCCTGCACTCCTCATCAATGCTGCAATTTCAGCCAGGCGTTAAGCCGAAGATGCTAGCCCAGCTAGGGCGACCACGGCAATCAGGAACGCTGTCGGCTCGCCCTTCCACAGCCCATATAGAAGTGCGAACGCTATCACAAGATAGAGTCCCGATCTCAGCATCAGCTTCTCTGGGAATTTCTCGTCCACTGGAATTTTTCTCAAGTTTTGCCTTGACGCTATAGCACAGTGCTAGTATCGTTACTCTTGTCGTGAGTGACGAAGCCGCAAGCCACTGCGGCAAACTCAAGTCTGGAAGGATACAGCCATGTCCGCTTTGCGTCAAGTTCCCATCATCCCCGGTCAGACTTTCCCGGCCTATAAACTCGTCAACGCCCCGTTCGAGATGCCGACCGAGTGCGAGTTCGGCCAACTAATCGAGTCGCTTCCGTCGGTCATGACTCGCAAGCCGTCCAATGAGCATTCGCCGGAACCGGAAAAACATTCCGACGAACTGACGGAAGAGTTCGAGCCGATCAACGAGCCGCTTCACCTCTGGCTGGAGTGTCAGGCTGATGGATACGAGGCGTGGCAAGGTCCGAGGTCTAAGTGGCTTGCGGATCGACTGCATCGAGCGGCCAGGTTCGCCCGGTTCCGGAACATCAACGACATCCGAGAACTCGAAAAGCAACTCGACTTCCAGTTCTAGGATGAGCGTGTTCAACGCAAGGCATCAGGCACACTTGGCTTTCGATCCGATCTGGAAGCTTGGCCACAAGAAACGAAGCGGTGCCTATCTGTGGCTGGCGTACAAACTCGGCATCCCGGTTGAGGATTGTCATATCAGCCGGTTCGATGTTGCGACGTGCGAGCGTGTAATTGCCGAGTCCGCATCTTGGTTCGCTCGGCATCCGAACAAGCGTAGGAAGGATGTGCCTTGTGAGCGTCGATCTCAGCAACTCGGCTCGTCTGGCCAAGGCTAAAACTGACTTGGCCGCTGCTATAGCACTGTGCGAATCGGCAACACGTTGGATCCCGCCGGCCCGATCCGGACACCAATGGTCGATGGCTTATGAACGTGCGATGAGTGCGGCTCGTGCGATGGATGACGCTGTTCAGGTCTTGGGCGACTAACGATCGTGTGACTTGTGCCATGTGCCGTCGAGCCGTCCATTGCGGGCGGCTCTTTTTGTTTGGTGAATGATGGCAGACGACCTGACGAACTTCGATCAACATACGGCTTGGTTCCGAAATCTGGTCGATTCCTTCAACTTCAAACTTCCCGGCAAGGATGAATCGGTTGGCAAGGACATGGCAAATCTTGCCGCCCAAAGGATGACGGATCGATCCGAGCAACAGCAAAGCGGTCCCGACGGTGATATCTGGCTGGCCAACGAACCGAATTATGCAGCATGGAAGCGGAAGAAATACGACGTTCACGCCGTTGGTGTCCTGACAGGCCAGATGCTTTCCCACGAGAGCATGCTCGGGGCTGTCACGGTCGATGCCGAAGAAGTGACGATGCGATATGGGACGGGCGAGCCGGCTACCCGATTCCGTGGCGGTGAGACTTACGACGTTGAGAATCCGCCGACTGATCGCCAGAAGGCGGAATGGTTCGAGGATGGCGGGAGGAAGTTCTACGGACTTGACGAACGCATCTCAGACGAATTGGCCAAGACTGCCGGCGAAGCCTTGGACGAATACTTGGCGGAACGCGATGGCGGCTACAGGGTACTTTAATGCCGAGCTATGACGGTGCGACGATCTTCGGACGGTCCTATTCGTTCGCGACAAACAAGAATCCGACGGCTGCTCAGGTCAATGCGTTCTTCGGGCTGAACGGCGTCGAATCGCTCTATGGCGGATCGCGTGGCTACGTCACGTTGGTTCGAGGCGTGTTGACCGGAGCCGATGCGGCGTCATTGGCTTCGGCCGAAGAGGCGTTCCGATCCTACGATGATGGCATTGCTCGGACGCTGGTGGACAACTTCGGTGTCTCGTGGCCGCAAGTCAAGCTGGTCAACTTCTCTCCGCAAGGCCGAGTGTTGAGGGACGGACGCGGATTCTATCGTCCGTACCAAGCTCAGTTCCAACATCTGCTGTGAGGCTTGCTGAATGGCGTTCTCGCAATCCTCAATCACGTCGGTCAAGCTCGTCAGGGAAGACGATACGCTTGCCGTGCGGTGGACTAGCTCGGCTTCCGTCGGGACAACCTATCAGGTTTACATCGACGGCAAACGGGCTTGGTCCGGAACTTCCAAGGTCGCTCGATTCCCTTGGCCGATCAGCCGGGTGCAAATCGAGGTCGGGACGGTCGGGTCTGGCGAGGCGTTGACGGACTTCTCGTCTTCGCTGCCATCGCCGGGTGGATCCGGCGACCGCGTAACGCTGACATGGCTTGGCGGAAGTTACCTCGGAGACGTGAGCAACTTCCGAATCTACCGTTCGGCAACGGCTGGCGGTGCGATCAGTTATACGAATCCAATCGCGATCGTCGAAGCCTACCCGGCCAATGTTGCACTGGACGGATTCGGCATGGGTGGATTCGGCAAGGGCGGATTCGGAAAGGCTGCCACCGAATACCAGTGGACTAGCTCGCCGATGCCAGCCGGATCCTGGTCATTCGGGATCGTGGCTGTTGACTCGGCCGGCAATCAGACCGGGACGCCAATCACGACGACCGTCAGCGTCTCGTCTCGGCCGTATCCGCCAGTCCCGTTCAGCGACTTGAAGCGACTGCACTACACCTACAACGCCGGCACTCGGATCGCAACGCTAGCCTGGAATGCGGCGTCTTCCGGCCCAACTCCCGATTCTCCGATCGACCCGACCGACGGCTACAATCCCTGAGACTAGGCAATGTCCACCAGCTATACGAGCAATTCCGGACTCCGCAAGCCGGCCAACAACGATCGATCTTGGGATACGCCGATCAACGAGAATGCCGACCTGCTCGACTCGACTTCGGCGATCGGCGGGCTTTGCGTCAGGGCCAAGGAAATCCCGTCCACCACGCTTAACGTCAAGGTGTCGTCTGGCGTCTATCTCGACCCAGACGGATCTGTCACGAGCTATTCGGGTACGGCTTCGCTGGCGATCACGGCTAGCTCGACTCGCTATGTCTACATCGACCCGGCGACCAACACGGCCATTGCGGCTTCGGCTTGGCCCAGCACGGCTCATGTCAGGCTGGCCAGTGTCGGCAGCGATGCGACAACGATCACGTCGGTAACGGACGTGCGGCTTGCGGCGTCCACCGTGCCAGTTGCCCAGCCTAGCGGATCAGCCCAAGCCGCTGTCACTGCCATCACGGATTCGACGGGCGGAACCGCTGACGGGACGCTGGCCGACGTGACTGCCAGCCACAGCCAGACGATCCTGAACAACAACTTCGCCGACCTGGCAGCCAAGATCAACGGGCTGACGACGCTGACAAATGCGTTGCGTCAGGCGTTGGTCGATCGCGAGATCATCAAGGGTTCTGCGTGATCGGCCCCATCGCCCCCTCACGCCACGCACGCCGGTACGCCTCGTCGGCGGCGGCGAGGGCGGCCTCGGCGGTACGGAACAACCACGGCTGAGGATACGCACGTGGATCAGGCTGTAGCCGATCAAAAATCGCCTTCGGAATATCTTCCGGGGCGTTGTGCGACGGCGGATCCGGGAGTGTCCACCTGTAGCAGAAGACATGGACGTACTTCGGCCGCTTGCCCGCCGCCTCGGTGTAGCTGTACGCCGCCAGCTCGGCCTCGGTCATCGCGTCAGTCCTCCACCTTGGTTCCGTGCCTCTTCTATCTGCCGTTCGATTACTTCGGCACTCAATTTCTAGTCTCCTCTCTGGTTAGATCCTTGGTCTGAAACCATCTCGGCAAACCATCTGGCTCGTCATCCATCTTGACGCCGAACCAAGGCCGACCGTGCAAGAGTAGATCGTTGTCGATCGCCGCAATCCGGCCGTGCTTGCCGTATCCGTAGCAATCAGGCCGACTGACGAACACGCGATCATTGATGGCAAAGCTCATCGGATGATCGGACGAATCGTGTCGATAGACGGCCTTACCGATCCGTGCAACCTTCGACTTGCCGGCTATCCGTCCGCAGTACGTCGTCACGTCGTCGTCGTTAACCGCCTTGACTTGGCCGAGCCAGCCATACCGGATCGACTGGACGATATCGTCGGGTTCGATTGGCAGGCTGGCAGGATCAGGACAGTGATCGGCTATCACCTGTGCCACGTCCTCATAGCCAGCCTGATGGACGGCTATATCCATGATCGACTGGTACGCCGCGTCTGACATCCATTGTTCGATTGGTCGTCTGGCTGGCTGAGTCATCTGTTTGATTCCTGTCGGCCGAAGATTATCCGGCTTGATTGCCGGCCGTCTCTCATCTCGTCCGATGCCTAGCGTCATCGGTCTTCGATGAATTCAAAGAGAAAGAAGTCGGGAACAAAGCTTTGAAATTTCAGCGATGAGCACAGACAGCGGACAGTCACGGGGCCATCTGCCACCGCTCGCCGCTGCCGTCCAAGCGTACCGTATTCGACGGCGAACGAAGGACAGGCTCAAGCCTACAACTGAAATTTCGTACTGTATTAAGTTACTGCGAGGGAAACGGCCTGCCTTTCGGCTAGCCTTTCGACCCATCGCCACCCCTTATTCATCTCGGTTGCCGATTCTACGCTGGATGCCTGCCGTCGCGAGATTTTCGCTCAGCAATCCAGTGTATGTGTCGTCAGTGGCGAGAAGGCGTTGTTGGGCTTCACAGAACAGGAGTAGTCGCCACGAGTAGCCGGAACAACGCTTACCGGACTCGCTGTCGGTGGGAGTGCGATGCACTCGCAATCCCTACACCAATATAATAGCGTCGTGCTATCGGGAATGGAACCCCTCTTTCGGATTTTTTTCGGAGATTTTTCCATGTTGCAAAAAATCAACATCGTAATCCTAGCATTGTGCTATTGACGATCCAGTCCACTCGATAGATAATGCCTGAAATGTACGATGACGACATTGTAATTCTCCGACGCCGAGAGTCGGACCAGTCGGACGCGATCGAGCGGGCCGATTCCCCGCTGATCGGTTCATCCGGTTCGCTCTTGGTCCAGACCGCGACGATCAGCACTTACCCGACTTCGGCGAATCGATTCTACGCCGTTCAGGTCGTCTGGCCGAGCGGCACGGAATCCGAGAATACGACGGCTACATTTGCCAACGAATCCGAGAAGTTCATGGCCTACAACCTCGGGGCTGCAATTCCCCCGGCCGGGACCAAAGTTCTGATCGAATCCGTCGGTGGGCGGTGGGTGTTCCGATACGATGGATGACAGTGATCTGCAAGTTTTGCGTCAGCGATCTTCGGATCGGATCATCCGGACGGATCGACTCGTCTTGCCGGATCCGGTGACGACGCCGAGAATGCTCGTCCGCACCGTGAGCGGCGGATCGTACCCGACTGCGGATGGTAGGTATTACCTCTGCAATCCGCTCAAGATCGATGGTTCCGAGTCGGAGAATGGGACCGTCTCGTTTTCGGCTGACACGTCGATCACGATTCCCGTACTGATGATTCGCGGCGTCCCGCCGATTGATACCAATCTGGTTGCCAGGTCCGTCGGTGGGCGATGGGTCTCTGAATACAAGGCGTCTGGTGGCGGCACGATATCTTTCTGCTCGTGCTCGGCAGTCCCGACGACATTGACTCTAACTCGCGGTGTCACGTCGGCTGGTGTTACGACTTTCTACTCTTCGACAATTGTGTATTCCGCCACAAATACGCCTCCTGGGTGTGCATCCCCGTCTCTTGGGCCGGGTTGGCTTGGGGCATACAATCCAACTTCGCTTGACACGGTGAATCCAGACCGTCACGTATTCCTTGATTGCTCGGCCGGATTCTTTCGCCTTCGCTTTGTCTACGGCTCGGGATCCACGCCTGTCTCCCCATGCTCAACAATAGGAAACACAACCTATTCGATATCCCCCGGATTCAACCGCAATACGTGTTCTCCGTTTTATTTGATCGATAGCACTCCAGTCGGCGGCGGGACAATTACACCATGATTTGCGGTTACTGCCCTTGCCCTGAATCGTGTGCGGGCAATCGATTCTGTGATTTGCTGAATCCGTCGCATCCATCGTACGACGAGAGATATAGGGATTTGTCTTGTGGTGGAAATGCGTTCGTTGAATACATTGGACACGATCATGCCGATTCGCCTGCCGTCAGTGTTGCCGACCTTGAACTTTACAAGAGGATGCACGGATGCCATTACCGTCGCGTGATCGAAGGCGAGTGTCCGGATTGCCGTGGCCTCTGCACTGATCCGGCCAAGATTGGAGTCAAAGAGCGTGCCGATTGTTTCGCCTGTCTCCAGTCCGAGGATTAAATGACGACCGAATCCGATACTCCCGAGAAGCCCAAGCGGAAGCCGAGGACGCCGAAGGAACCGATTCAGGAGCAGCCGGAATACATGGAGCAAGTCACCCATGCGGAAATGATTTTGACCAAGGCGATTGAGGTTGTCACGTCATTCTGTCCAGGAATTAACCAGATGGCAGAAGGCGAGGAATGGCAGGCCAAGCCGCTTGATGAGGACTTGCCGGTTGAGCTTGCTGCCGCTCGTCAGCGTTGCGTGATCGCTGCATTTGAAATCCTGACCAATCAATTCAATCAAGGACTCAAGTAATGGCATTGGATCCGGCGACGGTCGAGACGTTGAATCGGGTCTATGCCGAGACGGGGAACAAGACTGAGGCGGCTCGTCAGGCCGGTGTTGCCAGGCAGACGGCGATTGACCATCTCTCGGCCAAGGATGATGAGCCTGTCCAGACTTCGATTGGCGGCGACGAGAATCATACCAACGTCGAATGGCTGTCTGACAAGCCGATCACGCTGGATGAGGCTCTGACTCATTGCAAGGTCGATCAGTCGATTTGGCGAGTCAAGGACTACCAGTGCGGATCGTGGCAGGTCGCGATGAAGCTTCGGGCCGGCAAGGATCAGCCTGAAACGCCAGCCGTTCAGCAATGCTGGAAGATCACACTGAAACTGGAAAGGATCTGGCCCAAGTCGATCACGGATGCGTCTGAGGCGTTGTTTGAGCGTCTGGCCAAGATCGCACCGACATCATGGCCGAAGATCACCAGGCAGCCGAGACGCGATCCCCATTTGCTGGTGATCGGTTTGTTTGATGCCCACTTCGGTAAACTGGCGTGGGGAGACGAGACGGGCGAGAACTACGATCTGGCCATCGCTTCTACCGTATTCAAGCGGGCGGTTGAGGATCTGATTTGCTACTCGGAGGGATTCGGCGTCGATCAGGTTTTGTTGCCGATCGGGTCGGATTTCTTCCACGTTGACGGGCTCGAATCGTCAACGACTCGAGGAACTCGCGTCGATTCGGATGGTCGATATGGCAAGATGATCGATGTCGGCGAGTATGCTTTGATTGAGTCCATCGGCCAGTTGCTAACCATCGCTCCCGTCTCGATATGCTGGATCCCCGGCAACCATGACAAAGTGGCCAGCTTCCACGTTGCCAGGACGATCCGTGCGTACTTCCGGACGCATCCCGATGTTTCGGTCGATGTCGGCCCGAAGATCCGGAAGTATCACAAATACGGGTCGAACCTGATCGGCGTCACGCATGGCGACACGGCAGCGGCGAATAAACTGCCGATCATCATGGCCACCGAACAGCCGAGCGATTGGGCAGAGTCGAACTGTCGAGAGTGGCTAATTGGCCATACTCACAAGAGCAAACGAGTTGAGACGACTCCAGTCGATACCCATGAGGGAGTTGCCGTCAGGACGCTGCAAAGCCTGAGCGGACGAGACGCTTGGCATTACGAAGAGGGATACGTCGGAGGTCGTCGGGCTGGCGAAGCGTTGCTGTACGCGAAAACTGGCGGGATGGTTGCCAACTTTCAGGCAACAGCACGGCAATGAGGATCTGTCGGCTAGCAGGAGGAGGCTTCGGCACAGCCGAAACAGGACGATGCCAGCTAGAAACAATCCGATCGGGTCGTTCATCTTAGTTCCTCGTTAGTGGTCGTCTGTTGGATTCTCCCCCTTTCTCGTCGTCGAGGTTCGGGCTTGGAGTCGGCACAATTTGCAGTCGGTTGACAGCCGCCCCCGTTGCCTGATCGCAGCGAGGGCGGTTTTTCTTTTGGTCATACCTTGGCGTGAAGCGGATTCAGCCAGGCCGATCCATCCTTGTGTGCCTTCCGCTCGTAATCGCCGAAGATGTTGGGCGAGTCGGCTTCGAGGATGGAGTGAACGGCAACGGCGAGTCGGCGAATCTCGGCATCGGCATGCAGGCTGCCACGCATCTCGATAAAGTGCCTGAGTGCTCGGGCGTTGCCGGTGACGAAGATTTTGGTTTCGGTGGCGTTCGGCAGAACAGACCGGGCGGCTTCGCGGGCAGCCTTGCGACGCGATGTAATGTCAAGATCATTTGGCATCTTCCTCGCGAGGTAGCAAACAAGTCGTTCATATTCTTCGAGGTTTTGCTCTCTTCCGGCGAGCCATTGCAGTCCTTCGGTTTCTAGTATGCCATTCGGGCTGGTGTCTCTCATCAGGCAGCATCGCTCAAATGCGTCGCGATAGCCTGAAAGCCCGCGTTGCGTCTTGTTGTCTTCGTAGAAGCGGACGCCTGCGGCAATCTCGTCTAGCAAAACAGGGGGAACTACAAAGGCTGTGTCCGACTCGTCAACGTATCGTTGGGACAGTTGGCTATATCCCATGCCGGCCCGGTGCCTGACCAGTTCGTGCGTCAGCGATCGGGAGACGCCTGTGATGACGAGATTGTAAACGGCATGCTCCAACACCGAACCATGCCCGACTTCGAGGATGTGGTCGATGTACGCCGAATTCCCGCCCGGCCTTGGCTTGGCAAAGCTCATGTAGCAGAGCCTACCCGCGACTTCGACTAGTTTCTCACCAGCAACCTCGGTGTCCGTCGTCCAGTGTGAAACCTCGTGGTCCGCAAGGAATCGGTCAAGCTCGGCATTGTCGATGGTCTGCTTGCCGACCAGATACACGGTCGGCTCAGTCACGATCTTGATTGAATCGCTCACTTTGGTTCTCCTGTAATGTTGAAATGCATGTCCGCTATTGAAACCTGCAAAAATTGTTAGCCGATTTCGGAAATGATCTTCGCGGCTATCGTCCAATCCTTCTCGGCGTAGATTTCGGTTGTCGATGTGCTAGAGTGGCCTAGCACGGATCGGGCCGAGTCGAGTCCAGCCGCCGCACGGATGAGCGTGGCCGCATTGTGCCTGAGTTGGTTCGGCGACCATCTTGGGACTTTGGCCCGGTCGCAAAGGCTGGCGATCCGATCACGATAGTTCTGGCTGGTGTTGCAGCGTGGCTTGCCGATGAGTTTGTTGCTGGCCGGTGAGGTCGGGAAGATCGGACAATCCTTGGCAGTAGCCTTGGCCTTGCCCTTCTCGAAGACTTCCATGCTGTTAGCTCGTTCGATCCAAGGTTTCAGGATCTCTTGAGCCTTCGGGCCGATCATGATGACACGCTGTTTGCTCTTGTGCTCCGTCTTGTGATGCGGCGGAATGTATCGCCAAGGTTGCTGAGACTGGTCGATGTGACTGGCTCTCATCAGACAGAGTTCGCCAGGACGCATCCCGGTAAGTAGCTGAACGCGGATCATGTCGGCGTAACGCTTGCTCGCGATTGCCAGCACGGCGTCGATGTGCTCTTGCGGGACTGGTCCGATCGGTTCCGGTTCGGGGATCCCGCATTTGTTTGCCTGCAACGGCTTGACGGCTTTGAATCCTTCGAGGACAGCCGACGGAACGTGACCTTGCTCGACTCCCCAACGAATCACTTCAACCGCGATCCGAGTGGCCGAATTGGCTTTGGATCGGCCGAGTCCGCGAACCTTGCGTTTGGCCGTTCCGATGGTCAGGTTTTGATCCTGTCTCGTGACGGATCGCGTTACCCAGTGATGACGCAAGGCGATCAGATGTTTCGGTAGCAGGCTGGCAACCGGGACGGATCCAAGTTGTTCGGCCATCGAGAAGACGATGTTTTTGACCCATCGCCAGTAATCGCCGATCTTGCCCCGAGTTAGGTAGTACGTTTTGCCGTGCTGATCCCAGAACAGATGGCATAGGACACCAGTCCTGAGTTTCGACGGGGCGAGTCCGATTTCCTTGCCTGCCGCCAGCCATTCGGCGATGACGCGATCATACTCGGCCTTTGACTGGGCTGTGTCGTATGGCCCGAGATAGATCGTCTTGCTGTTGAGAGTGACGTATGCCTGCCCACTGGCTTTGTGGAGGCAATACTTGGGGATCTTAGCCATTGGAAGAGGTCTCCTCGTACCAGTTGATAAACTCGGGTTCCCAATAGCCAGCAGTGGCGTCGATCGCTTCCCTGACTTTCCAGCCTTGCACTAGGTGATGGTCAAGCTGGCTAGTGATTGATGCCCGGCTGCGTTCGTCTCGCTCCCGGTCAATCCAGTCGAGCCGAGCCTTGTCCTTTCGCAACTCGGCGTTCTCGGCGGCAAGGTTTTGATTTTCTCCATCGCGTTCAGCAAGCCGGATCACTGCCTCATCGAGTAGCTTCATAAGTGATCCCGCTACTCGAAGTAGCCGAGACTCGATCCCGTTTTGCCTGGCCTGCTCTGCGGCGATAAACAGCCTGTCAATAAGGCGTTCGGATTCAGTCATCGTCTTTGCTCTCAGTAACTTACGGAAAACAGACGTTATAGCACACCGCTATTATACCGTAGCCCTATGGTGCGTCAATGGTTTAGGTCGATAGAATTCAAGACACTATCAAGCTCTGCTAGCTGTTGACCGGATCGACACAAGTTGTTGCGTGGCATGGATAACCGCGATTATGCACCTATACCGTAATAGCAAAATGTTATCGTTCCAATAGCACCGTGCAGCCGGTAAATTGGTCGATTCGGATAGGGTTAATTCCCTACTTGCATTGATCCATAGCACTCCGTAAAATAGGGCCGAATTCGGTAGAAATTCTGTACGGCCGTTTGCATTCCGTAGTGATCGGCTGTATAGTAATTGCAGGTTCGACAGGTCGTCGTTGAAGACGCCCGATGCTGCCCAGGAGTGCCAGCCAATGCCCCCCATTGTTCCTGCTCCGGTTCGTTCTTTGGATTTCGACCGGATTGATTTCGACATCGTGGCGACATCGCCGGGGAATTGGTCTGTTGTCGTGGCCACGATGGACGCTTGGGATTTGATTCCTAAGCTGGACCGTCCACCAATGAGCGTGATCGGCGACGGATACGTAGTCGGATTGACTCCTCCCGGCCATCACCAAGAGCGGCCAGCATTGAGGATCTTCGGCGGATCGTGATTAGCTTGATTTGGTTCTCGTCTTGCCCTGAGTCTTCAGGATGATTCCGGGTTTCGACGGTGGGTCTTGTCGGATTGAGTCCGGATCGGGCCGATTCAGCAGTCTTGCCTTTGCGACTTCCGGGCCGAGGTCTTCAACGAGGCTGAGGATTTCGGCCCGAATTCCCTCGATTGTCTTTGGTGTCTGGGTCCATCAGATAATCGAGCGTGACGCCGAGTTTCCTCTTAAGGATGATCGCGTCGTCAAACTTTGGCAGCCCCTTGGCGTTGCACCATCTCCAGACGACCGTTTGAAGGTTCCCTGTGATGCCCTTTGACTCGGCCACGATCCGGCCAAGCTCGGCCTGGCTGAGCCGCTTCTCGGACATCAGTTGGACCAGCTTGGCCGCGAAGGCATCGCAGATTGGCTGATCTTGGAGCGGATCCTTGGATTCCTTGTTGTTGTACTTGCGTGTTCTCGTCTTGTCTTCGATTTTTTTCGGCGGATCGACTGATTTCCTGGCCATCTCGAAAAATCCTTCCGCTGCCCCGTTGACACAAATAGCACAGTGCCATATTATCGGGACGTTGACGCAAGAACTGCAACATCGTCCCAGTGATTGATTCGTCCAGTGAATCAATTCATTGCGGCGATAACGGAAACCTGCGTCGCGAATTCTAGCACTTCGAAATAGGGGATGCCAAGATGGAGATTCGCAGCATTTTTGGAAGCCCGATTTATTCGGCCGAAGCCGTTTCGATTTCGGAGCTTGTCGCCAAGGCGATTGCAGCCGGTGCCGACCTGCGTTCTGCCGACCTGAGTTATGCCGACCTGCGTTCTGCCAACCTGCGTTCTGCCGACCTGCGTTC
>ERZ724505.1385-NODE-1385-length-13366-cov-3.291563_pt1 | contig 13366 bp, 12 predicted proteins | sample MGYA00376038_ERZ724505 | MGnify/ENA primary metagenome ERZ724505 (study PRJEB28724, sample SAMN07190884) | wastewater metagenome | isolation source: effluent of sewage treatment plant in Hong Hong | place: Hong Kong | collected 2016-03-17 ... | reverse complement strand
TCCAGTCCAACCGCTTGGACCTGTACAAGAAATACGCGGCCCAGCTCATTGAAACGGGCCACGCGTACCGCTGTTTTTGCACGCGCGAACGCCTGGACGAACTCCGCAAGGTCCAGGAGGCCACCAAGCAGCCGCTCAAATACGACCGCGCCTGTCTAAACCTCTCCGCGGAAGAAAGTGCCAAACGTGCGGCAGCCGGTGAGGCGCACGTCGTCCGCGTCCGCATGCCGGATGACGGCGTCACGGAAACCAAGGACATCATCCGCGGCACGGTCCGGTTCCCGAACGCCGACCAAGAGGACTTTATCGCCCTGAAGACCGACGGGTTCCCGACCTACCACCTCGCCCACGCCGTGGACGACCACCTGATGGACACGACCCACGTGATCCGCGGGGAAGAGTGGCTTTCGTCCTTGCCCAAGCATTACCGCCTGTTCGACGCCTTCGGCTGGGAAAAGCCCGCGTACGCGCACCTGCCGCTCATCTTGAACGCGGACAAGAGCAAGTTGTCCAAGCGCCAGCGCGACGTCGCGGTAGAAGATTACCTGGCGAAAGGGTACCTGCCTGAAGCGTTGGAAAACTTCCTCTCGCTCATCGGCTACAACCCCAAGGGCGACCAGGAACTCTACGCGCGCGAGGAAATGATCAAGCTATTCGACTTGTCCAAGGTAAATAGCGCCGGCGGCGTGTTCAACCTGGAAAAGCTGGACTGGATGAACCAGCAGTACGTCCAAAAGAAGGCGCCGGAAGAGCTGGCGCGTCTGTGCCGGCCGTTCCTGGCGGCGCCCGTAGACGACGCGCTTCTGCTCAAGCTCTGCACCGTCGAACGCGCACGCCTGGTGAAACTGACGGACATCAACGCGTCCGTCGCGACGTTCGGTCCGCTGTCGGACTATGACGCCGCGTCGCTCGTGTGGAAAAAAGCCGACACGGAAGACGCCGTACGCAGCATCCAAGCCGTTGCGAAACTCCTCGAAGGCCTACCTGAAACAACGTTCCAAGACCTGAAGGCCCTGGAAACCGAGGTCCTCGGCTACATCGCGGCGAACGGCCTCAAGAACGGCAACGTCCTGTGGCCGACGCGCGTCGCGTTGTCCGGCCGCGCCATGTCGCCGGGTCCGTTCGAATACGCCTTCGTTCTCGGCAAGGCCGAAACGCTGCGCCGCCTGGACCTTGGTCTGAAAAAACTGGCCAAGTAGAGGCAAAAGCGATAAGATTCCGCGTATGAAGTACGCGCGCGCATTACCGACCTTGTTGGGGGCGATTCTCCTCGTTTCCGGTGGGGCCGGTTTTGCGTTCGCGCAGACGGAGGGGTTGTTATCCGACGACCCGGGCATCCGCAGCCTCAACGAGGACATCGCCAACAGCAAGGCGCGCCTCACGGACCTGCAGCGCCGCATCGACGCCTACAGTCAGCAGATCAAAAAGAAGGAACAGGAAGGGAAGACCCTCAAAGACTCTCTCGACCTCCTGTCCAACCGGATGGAAAAGACCAACCTGGACCTGGAGGCGACCCACGTGGACATGGACGCGGTGAACGAAGAAATCGCCGTCCTGGACCGTCAGGCCGCCGACGCGAACGCGCGGTTGGAGCGCCAGCGCGAGTTGATGGGATCGCTCCTCCTGCGCATCAACGCGCTCGACAACGACATGAACCTACAGGTCCTCTTCGGCTCCGAGACGTTCGGGGAAATCTTCGACCGCCTGCAGTCGCTGGAAAACCTGAACGCGGACCTGACCGAGGCGTCGCGCAAGGCGAAGCTTGCCCGCGACCAGCTGGTCGCCACGCGCGCCGCTAAGGACGGCAAGCGTAAGCGCCTGGAAGAACTGGACGCGCAGCTCCAGACGGTCAAAATGCGCCTGCAGACGGAAAGCGGCGCCAAAGAAGGCCTGCTGGCGGCCACCAAGTCGTCCGAAAACCAATTCCGCGCCCTGCTTCTCGACCTGAAAGAAGAACAGCAGCGTACGAACGGCGAGGTCGCCAAGCTCCAGCGCCAGCTTGAATCGAAACTGGACGGCGAGGACACCAGCGGACCGATGGCCTGGCCGGTGGACCCAAGCTACCGGGGCCTCTCCACGCTGTTCCATGACCCGACGTACCCGTTCCGCTACCTGTTCGAGCACTCCGGGTTGGACATTCCGCAGCCGCAGGGGTCGCAGGTAAAGGCCGCCGCGCCCGGCTACGTCGCCTGGGTCCGCAAGGGCTCGCAGTACGGCAACTACGTCATGATCATCCACGCGGACGGCCTGGCGACGCTGTACGCCCACTTGTCCAAGCCGCTCGTGAAACCGGACCAGTTCGTGAACCGCGGCGACGTCATCGCGCTGTCCGGCGGCCTTGCCGGATCGCCCGGCGCCGGCCTGTCGACCGGCCCGCACCTCCACTTTGAAATCCGCAAGGAAGGCATCCCGGTGAACCCGTTGCCGTACCTCCCGAAACTCTAAGCGTATGTTCGACCTCGCATTCATCGTCAAAGCCGTCGGCTGGGTGTTCGTCATCGGCCCCGTCACGGCCACGTTCGCCATCACGGTTTACGTGCTCATGAACGTCTCCAACGAAGACCCGATGCTGAAGGGCCTCATGTCGCTCGCGTTTTCCCTGGTGCTCCTCGGAAGCGCGATGCTCGCCCTCGCGTACTTCACGCCGTTCCTGACGCGCCTCAGCTAGACGCGACAAGCCGCCCAAGACGGGCGGCTTTTGCGTTCTTCAAAAAGACCTGGTAGGCTCGGTTCGGACCACTTCCGGTCCCACTCCTTTCGGAAGGGCACGCCCCGCATGGCGCCAGCCACAGTCGATCGTCCCACCAGCATGGTCATGACATCGGTCGGCAGCAGGAGGTGCGAACACTGCGACAGCAAGACGATGCAGCACCGGGCGAACTTCGTGAACGGCTCGCTCCGCCCGGCGAACTTCTGCGAGCGCTGCAAGACGGTGACGGTCTTCGGCGAGAACGCCGACCGCGTCGTGGTGGCCATGACGCGGTACGCGCCCCGGGCATGCGGCCCGTGCGGCACGAAGACCTTCCACGCCGTCCTGGAGCAGGGAACCCCCGCCAAGACGCCCCGGTGCGTCGTCTGCGTTCCGCACGCCGACGACGCCGTGGAGCTGAAGGACCTCTCCAAGTTCTGACGCGTCCGACGCAAAGACGCGCAAACCCGCCGCCTCCTGTCTTCCGAATCCGCATCGGAGGGCAGGGGGTTTTCTTCTTTTCCAAGCCGTTCCCATGGGTTCTACATTGTGTCGCACATTATATCTTAGACGACACTATCAGGCCTAGATATGGGAAACAGGGCCTGTGGTGTCGATAAAATAGATTCATCTTAGACGACACCTGCTCCGTCTATTCTTGTAAAGCAGCTGCCGCAAAATGGATTCTGTGTTTTGAGTTTCCCGTTCACTTCGCATTCGCTCCGTTTGTATTCGGACCTATCTACCTGCCTCCATTTCAAACCCGCACGGCCCTCTATACGCGTCCGAGGACGTTTTCCGAGCTCTATAGGACCCAAGGCACGCAAAGCCGTAAAAACACGCCACAGGGCTCTATAGCCACAGGTACCGTAGTACCCCTCAAATCAACCTAGGCGATTTTAAACGGTCGCCCTTTTTCGCTTGTTCAGGTCTTGGCGGTCATCGCATCAAAATCCGTACGTAAGGCACGCACGTGAAATATATACGCGACAAAATTTTTTCTTCGATGCAAAAAATAAAACCGCGTAGGAGAAAAACGGCGACGCGTCGGAAAAGACGTTTACCGCGGCCGAAGACGACGGCAAACGAAAAACGGGTGCCGATGTGACATCCCGTTTCCCCGGTCACCTTCCCCTGCTCCGTCCTTCCCCGTTACTTCGTTTTACGACACTAATGGAAACGGGGGATCCTTACGACGTCGAACGGCGGAACAAGGTGAGCGTGCTTACGGCCGCGCCGATGAGACCCAGGGCCATGTCGGCCATTGTGTCCGTAACGGAGGGCTGCTGCACGATTGCCGTGATTCCCCTGCTCTGGTGCCAGGCGTCCACGCCGAATTCGTACAGTTCCCATGACACGGCGACTAACGCGGTAAAGCAGACGGCCCAACAGGCGACGGCCCAGACAGGAACGTTCTTCACGTGGAAACGGGTCTGGAGCCACGTCCAACACGCAAGACCGAGCAAGCCGGACAGGAACCCGCCGAAGAAATGGAGTGGGACGTCGACCTCGCTCCACCAGCCGCTGAGCGTCGGGTAGAAGAAGTAGTTGAGGACGTATACGGCGACCATGGCCGCGACGACGGGGCGGATCTTCATAGACAGTCAGGCTTTGCGGCCCGTTAGGAGGGTCTTCGCGCGGCGCTTGCCGTCTTCAACCCCCGGTTGGCCGTACGGGTCGACGCCCATGAGGGCGGCGAGGTTGACCGTCGCTTGTTCGAAGAACATGAGGAAGGCGCCGACGGATTCGGGAGACAGGTCCGGAAGGAACACGGTGGAACACGGACGGCCCACGGCGGCCAAGGCGTCGGCGCTGCCGCGGCGTTCGGCCCGCAGGATCTGTCCCGCCTCAAGCCCCGAAAGCCACGCGTACGCGGGCGCGCCCGAGACGGGCGGCACGACCAGCTCGCCGCCGAAGTTAGCCACTTCCACGAACGTTACCGTCTTGTCCTCGGGCCCCTGCACGTAAAGTTGCATCTGCGAGTGTTGGTCCACCGGGCCGAGCGCCGCGACCGGCGTCGGGCCCTGGCCGTCCTTTCCCAGGGATTCGGCCCAGAGTTGGCGGTACCAGCGGCCGGCTTGTTCCAATGCCTGGCTGTACGGCATGAGCACGTGCACGCGGCGGCCGCCCATGAGCGAAATGAACTGGTCGGCGGCGTACCGCATGGACGCGTGCTTGGCGCCTTCTTTGCGCCGGGCGTCTTCCATGGCCTTGGCACCCGCCAGGAGGCGCTTCACGTCCGCACCTGCACACGCAGCCGGCAACAAACCCACGCCGGACAGGACGGAAAACCGTCCGCCCACGTTCACCGGATGCGGGAGGAAGGCATACGCCTCCTGTGCCGCGTACGCGACGAGCGGATTGCCCGGCACGGGATCAGACATGACGGTGACATGCGCGCGGTGGGCTTTGGCCCCGACGGCCTTGGCTAGCGCCTTCCGCAACAGGAAGAACGCGGACAACGTTTCCACGGTGCCACCCGACTTGGACACGACGAACACGGCCGTTTCTTGCCACCATTCTTTGGAGGCCCTGAGAAGCGGTTGGAGTGCGTACGGGTCCGGGGACGAAACGAACGAAACGTCCATGCCGCCCGGGGCGGCAAGCGCCTGGACCACCGTCCGGGCGCCCAAGTCGGATCCGCCGATCCCGACGACAATCAGGCGCTTGAAGGCCTTGCGCAGGCGTTTGGCCTCCGCCAAGACGTCGCTCACGTCCGTCGACGGCAAGTCGAACCATCCCTGCGCGCCGGTTGCGCGCGCGGCCTCCACGCGGTCGTGGGCCGCCTCCGTTTTGGGCCGAAACGACGCGCGGTCCGCGTCGGTGATCCGCATGTAGCCGCCGTCGTATTTCAGGAAATCCATAAGCCGGTTATTTGTAGTACACGTGGTCGCCGAAACGGAGGTCCACGTACTCAAGCGTCTTCGGTTGCTTGACCGTGTCGCGCAAGACCGCCGCGAGCCGGTCCGCCTGCGCGTCCGGGTCCCCGAGCGGGTCCACCAAAATGTCGTAGCCTGTCAATGCCCGGATGGCGACGCGTTGGCCCGCTACGCGGTCAACGCGCGTCTCCGTAAACGGAACCCCGAGGTCGAGCAGGCGGTCCTGGACGCGGCGGATCCCCGTGACTTCCGCGGGAGACAGGACGTTTCCGCCGACCGTGACGGCTTCCGCGTTCACGTCGACGAACGTCTGCAGGCGCTTGAGGCGCAGGAGCGGCGGCATCGGCGTTCCAGGTTCCCACGCGGGGGCGGGACCGGAGACGCCGGCGGTTTCCTCAGGCGTTAACGCGCGGATGACGACGCCTTGTAAATCCACGAGCCACAGACGGTCGGCGCTTCGCCATAACAACTCGCTCTGGCGTTCGCGCACGCGGACGTCGATCCCCTTCCCCGTCGTTTCCACGGAAACCCGGTCGAACGGGAACGCGGAGGACAGGCGCTCACGCAAGGCGTCGGCGTCGAACAAAAAGCGGTTTGAGCGGCGGAACGCACGTACGACGCCTGTGTCCAAGTACGTGCGAACTTCCCGCTCCACGTCGGCAGAAGCGATGGTTTCGGTTCCTTCCACGTGGACCGTTTCGTACGCGAACGCGGGCAGGGACAGGAGCGCCCAGGCGCCGCCGATGGTGCCGGCGAGACACAGGGTTCCGATGACGTAACCGACCCAGCGCCGGGGTTCCTTGGGGCGGAAATACGGGTTCTGAAACGAGCGCGATTCATAGCGCTTGTGTTGGGCCCGTTGGAAGTACGAGGGACGGTGTCTCACACGACGATACGCGGAAGGGTTGGGTTGATGCGGGACAGGACTTCGTACGCGATGGTGCCGGTGCGCGCGGCCAATTCCTCGGCCGTCACGTGGTGGCGTCCGCCGCGTCCGATAAGCACGGCTTCCTGCTCGGGCTGGAGGTTGGGCACAGCCGACGCGTCGACCATCAGCATGTTCATGCACACGCGCCCCATGACCTTGCAGCGGTTGCCGGCGATCAGGACTTCGCCCACGGAGGACAAGGACCGGTCGTACCCGTCCCAGTATCCCACGGGCAAAATCGCCAGGCGCGTCGGACGGCGCGTCGTTTCAGACAGCCCGTAGCCGACGGAAACGCCGGCGGGCACCTGCTTTACCTGGGCAACGCGCGTCTTCCAGGAAAGCACGGGGCTCAAGTCGCATTTTACCATGTGTTTGATCGCGGCGAGCTGCGTTTCCGGGGCGGACCAGTGGCCGTAGAGTGAAATCCCCGCGCGGACCAAGGAAAAATGCGTGTCCGGATACAAAATCAACGCCGCGCTGCACGCGCAGTGGACGAATGGCGGGGTGAATCCGGCGGCGTGTACGGCGTTCAGCGCTTCCTGGAAGCGCGACAGCTGGAGCGTCGCGAACCGCGTGTCAGCGGGGTCTTCGATATTGGCGAAATGGGTGGAAACACCCTCCAGCGAAACCCGCGGACACGCACGGATGGTTTCCAACAGGTCCGCGAGACCCTCAGGCAGGACGCCTTGGCGGTTCGTGCCCGTCTCCACCTTGACGTGGACGGCGGCCGTCCGGACGTCGGCGCCCGCGCACGCGTCCAACGCGCGAACCGTCTCCTTGTCGTACACGGTCAGTGAGACGCCGGCCCGCACGGCCTCGGCCAGGCGTTCCCGGACAACGTATCCGGACACAAGGATCACGGCGGACGGCAAGAGTGAACGGAGCAGGAGCGCGTCGTCCAAGGAATCGACAGCAAACGCGTCCACGCCGTTCCTGGCCAAACTCTGGACGGTCTCGCGCAGGCCGTGGCCGTACGCGTTCGCCTTTACGACGGCGCAAAAACGCGCCCCGGGCGCCAACAAGGAGCGCAGGACGTTCAGGTTGGAGACGAGCGCGCGCTCGTCCAGTTCGACCCACGTGCGGTGGACGGGCATATCAGGCCTTTGGAAGGCGTTCGACGGGAATACGCGTCCCCGTCGCGTCCATCCAGCGTTCCAAATCGCGCTGGAGCGCGTCTTGGTCATGGCCGAGAAGGATCAGGTCGGGCCGGATGGCGCGCACGACGCCGTACGTGCCCAACTCCTCGTCCGACAAGACGGCCGACGCAACCCCCGGGTGGCGGGCGACCGTGGCCAAACGCGCTGCTTCGCCGCGCTGCGGCTCCTTCCCTTTCAACGCGCGGACGTGCGCGTCACGTGCCACCGCGACGTGGAGTTCGCCGCGTTTGGCGGCTTCGGATAGCAAAAACTCATGCCCCTTGTGGAACACGTCGAACGTTCCGAAGGCGAGCACGAGTTTTTTGGCGGACATACGCGGGATTACTCCTGGGCCGGGGCCGCCGGCTTCAGGGTCGGGAACAAAATCACTTCCTTGAGAGCGTGGGCGTCGGCCAATGTGGCGGCGAACCGGTCAATGCCGATGCCGAAGCCGGCCGTCGGCGGCATGCCGTGCTTGAGGGCCGTGACGAAGTCGTCGTCGCCGAACTGGGCTTCTTCGTCCCCGCCCTGGCGCGCGGCTTCCTGTTCCTTGAAGCGCGCTTCCTGGTCCAACGGGTCGTTCAACTCGGAAAACGCTTTGACGTTTTCCACGCCGCGGCCGTACACCAACTGGAACATTTCCACGTAGCGCGGGTCCTCGGCCTTGCGCTTGGCAAGCGGGGTCAGCTCCGCCGGGAAGTCGATGACGAACGTCGGCTGGACGATGTTGGGACGGACGAAGTGCTTGTAGACGTTGTCCGCGATGGTGCCGTGGCTGTCGGTTTTTTCCACCGGCACGCCGAGCTTCATGGCGGCCTTGGCGAGCAACTCGCGGGTGCCACATTGCTCGATGTCCAGTTTTGCGTACTGGAGGAGCGCGTCGCGGTACGTGAGGCGCGGCCACGGGGACGCGAAGTCCAGCGTGTCGCCCTGGCACGGCACGGCCTTTGGGTCCAACCCGGTCGCTTCGATGCCGGACACGACCATGCCCTGCACGAAATCCATCAGCTCGCGGTAGTCCATGTAGGCGGCGTACGCCTCGATTTGCGTGAACTCCGGATTGTGGGACCGGTCGATGCCTTCGTTGCGGAAGCAGCGCGCGACTTCATACACGCGTTCGTACCCGCCGACCAGCAGGCGCTTCAAATACAACTCCGGCGCGATGCGGAGGTACAAGTCCGCGTTCAACGCGTTGTGGTGCGTGATGAACGGGCGCGCGGAAGCGCCGCCCGGAATGGCCTGGAGCACCGGCGTCTCCACCTCCAAAAATCCGTGCTCGTCCAGGTAGCGGCGGAACCCAGTGAGCATGGCCGCGCGCACGCGGAAAATGCGGCGCACGTCCTCATTCGACATCAAATCCAAGTAGCGCTGGCGGTAGCGGGTTTCCACGTCCTGCAGGCCGCTCCACTTTTCCGGCATCGGCAGGAGCGTCTTGGTGATGACGCGGTAGGACGCGGCGTCCAGCGTGCGTTCGCCTTTTTTGGTGACGAACGGGACGCCGGTGACTTCGGCAAAGTCGCCCATGTCGACCGTCTTGTGGAAGAACTCGTAGGCCTGTTCGCCCACGCGGTCCTTGCGCAAAGCAATCTGGACGATGCCGGAGCCGTCTTCCAGTTGGGCGAACGTCAACCCGCCGTGCTTGCGCACGGTGCGGAGGCGGCCGACCAACGTGGCGGATTCCTGCGACGCGGACAGGGCGTCGAACGCCGACAAGAACGAGGACACGAAATGGGTCCGGGACACCCGGGCCGGGTACGGATCGGCGCCGGACGCGCGCAGCGCTTCCAACCGTTCCTTGCGTGCCTGTTCTTCTTGCATATTAGGCGATGGAAAGGATGGTGTAGGAGACGACGCCCGACGGGACCTTCACCTCCACGACGTCCCCTTCTCCGCGGCCCATGAACGCCTGGCCGAGCGGGGATTCGTTGCTGATCTTGCCCTGGAGCGGGTCCGCCTCGGATGAGCCAACGATTTCAAACTGGCGCTTGGCGCCGTTCACCTGGATGGTGAAGCGGGAGCCGAGGTTGATGGTGCCGCCCTTTTGCTGTTCCACCAGGGAGAAGTCCTTGATCATGGATTCGAGTTCCATGATGCGGCCTTCATTTTGGCCCTGCTGCTCCTTGGCTTCCTGGTATTCGAAGTTTTCGGACAGGTCGCCGAGTTCCTTGGCCGCACTGATCTTTTCCGCGATTTCCGCGCGGACCTTGGTCTTGCGGTCCTCCCATTCCTGCTTCAATTTTTCCAAACCGTCGGCGGAAAGATACGTGGGCATAAGGCGAAAAAAAGGGCCCGCGGCGGAAATCGCCACGAGCATGTCCGTCATCGTTTGCTCTACTGTACGGAGCCCTGCCGGGGCCGTCAAGCGCCATGGCTGTGGGTATGTCCGTGTCCGGACGCGTGCCCATCCTTCGCCCGGACGACCAGGGCCGCGAGCCACGTGGAAAGCGGCACGGTCAGGACCAGGGCCGCGGTGCCGGCCAGCGTGCGGACGAATTCTTCGGCCACCTGTTCCGTGTTGAGGAACTGGGCGAACGTCATGCCCGGCGTCGACAGGAACAACAGGAAGAGCGGCATGGACGCGCCTACGTAGGCCAGGATGAGCGTATTTACCGTTGAGGCGATGTGATGACGGCCAACGCGCATGGCGCGCACGTACAGCTCTTTGGCGGACAGGGTCGGGTCGGCGTGCTTCAACTCGGCGACGGTTTCGGTCTGCGTGACGGTAATGTCGTCCAGGACGCCCAGGGCGCCGAGCAGGATGGCCGCGAGCAGGATGCCCTGCGGATACGTGGACGAACCGAAGCGCCAGAACAGGAAGTTTGCCTCTTCCGAGGCGAGACCCGACAGGTGCGCCAGGCGGACGAACGCGACACTGGCAATGAGCGCCAGGAAGAACCCGCCGAGCGTGGACAGGAACGCGACGAACGTCCGGCGGGAGAACCCGTGGGACAGGTGCATGTTCACCGCTAAGATAACGACGCCGCCCACTGCCGTGATAAGGAGCGGATTCCCACCGGCAAGGATGCGCGGGAACACGAACCCGAACAGGACGCCGAGCGTCAGACCCAGACCGATAAGGGCTGCGAACCCGCGCCAGTATCCCACTGCCACCGTCAGGAGGCAGAAAATAAGGAAGATCACCAAGAGACCGTCCGTCCGGACGACGTCGGCCAAGTACGCCGTCGTGCCGTCCGCGCCTTCGTTCACTTCCAACAGGACATGCGTCCCCGTTTTCACGTCGTATCTCAGCCCCTCCACGTACCCTTGGGACGTGTCGATCCGGTAGGCCGCGCCGTCGGCCGTCTTCGCGTCAAAAACCATCTGGCGTTTGCCGTCGACCGTCCATTCTTTCTCCACCTGGGTCACGACCGCTTGGACGTTTTTGGAACTGCCGGCGGGCGGAACGTCCCCGGCTTGCGTCTGCGCATGCGCGGCAAGCGGAAGGAGGAGGGCGAGGGCGAGCGAGGCGAAGAGGCGACGGATCATAGGAGGCTATTGTACCAGCGTGTCGGCCGGTCCGCGATGGGCGAACCACCAGGCGAAGAGGTCCTTGGCGATCGGCACGGCGAACGACGACCCTTCCCCGCCGTTTTCAAGCAACACGACGATGGTGAGCGTCGGGTCTTGGTACGGGCCGAAGCCGAGGAACCAGGCGTGCGTTTTCACGTCGCCGCCCGGTTGGGCCGTCCCCGTCTTGCCGGCCACGGGAAATTTCAAGTCATTCAGGAAGCGCGCGCTGCCGGACGTGACCGCTTGTCGCATGCCTTGGCGGACGACCGTCACGTTGGCCGTCTCAAACGTCCCGTCCGGCATCGGCACCTGTGCCGGCGTGCCGTCGACCTTTTCTACGACGTGCGGCGTCACGCGGTGCCCGCCGTTCGCGATGACGGCACCGGCGGCGGCCAACTGGAGCGGCGTGGCCAGCAAGTCGCCCTGGCCGATGGCCAAATGGTACGTGTCGCCGACGAACCAGCGTTCGCCCTTAGCTTTTTCCTTCCACTCCTTGGATGGCAAAAAGCCGTCCGCCTCGCCCGGCAGGTCGATGCCCGTCTTCTGGCCGAAGCCGAACCGGCGGGCGTAGTCCGTGATGCGCTCCACCCCGAGGCCGGTGGTGGCGTCATAGCCCCCGCCGACGATGTAGAAGAACGTGTTTACGGATTCGGCAATGGCCTTGCGCACGTCCGTCACGCCGTGGCCGCCCGCCTTCCAGTCCGGGAAAAACCAGGGGCCAACGGACAGGCCGCCGGTGGAAAGGAAACTGGTGTGTTCGTTCACGACGCCTTCGTTCAGCGCCGCGTACGACACGAACGGCTTGAACGTGGACCCGGCCGGAAACTCGCCGGAGACGGCGCGCGGAAAGAGCGGATGTGCCGGATCCTCGGCCAAGGCTTTATACGCCTCGGCCCCGATGCCCTGGACGAACGCGTTCGCGTCGTACGACGGCCAGCTGATGAGGGCGCGGACGGCGCCGTCGCGCGGATCCAGGGCGACGACGCTCGCCTTGTCCACGCCGGTACGTTTCAACATGGCGACCAAACGCTCCTCCGCGTACCGCTGGAACGCAAGGTCGATCGACAACGTCAGGTTGGCGCCCGGCACCGGGTCCGTCCGGTCCACGAGGCGCAACTCGCGCCCGCGTGCGTCCACTTCGGCCATCACGCGCCCCGCGGTTCCGCGCAGCAGCGTCTCGGCGCTTTTTTCCAGACCGGTCTTCCCCACCGCGTCGACCGGCCGGTATCCCTGCGCGCGGAGGGTCTCCAGTTCCGACGCGCTGACAAGCCCGGCGTACCCGAGCACGTGGCTCAAGGAACGCACCGTCGTGTCATACGAGCGGATGGACGTCGTCTGCAGCCCAAAGCCCGGCAACGTCGGCAGAGCCACGGCGATGCGCATGGCGGCCTCGTACGGAATGCCGCGTTTCAACGTCACCTCGTCGGACGTCGTCGGGGAAAATTCGTCCAGACGCGCGGACAATTCCTCGGGCGGCATGCCGGCCAAGGCGGACGCGCGCAAGACAGCGGCGTCCCGGGCGCGCTGTTGGGCGGCTTGGTCTTCGGGCGTCTGGGACCCACGGGCGCGGGGCAGCTCGTCTGGGCGGACGGTCAGGGCGAACGTCGGCACGTTCACGGCGAGCGGCGCCCCGAAACGGTCCGCGATGGTGCCCCGCGGAGCCGGCAGGACGCGCGTTTGGACGCGGTTGCGTTCAGCCAGCGCGCGGTAAGACGCGCCGGAAACGACCTGGAGTTGCGCCGCGCGCGCAAACAAGCCGCCAAAGAGGAGCGTAAGGAACACGAACGCCCACCGGAACCGGCGGGACGGGAGGGGCGAGCCGAGGCCCTCCCGTTCCAAGGAACGTTCATACCCATCGCGCGTCACGGCCTCGTCCCACGGACGGTCGCCAACCGAAGACGAGACGGACCCGAAACGGCCGTCGTCCTGAATGGCGAAAATGCGCAGGTCGGGCTTGGGCATGGGCTAACGGGCCGTGAATGAAACACGGGTCTTGCGCGGTACGGCGTAGAAAAACGCGCAGAGGAGCGCGAGGCACAGCGCCAGGCGCCATCCCATCCAGGCCGCGTACGCGGCGGGAGACGCCCCGCCGCCCGCCCAGCGTTGGATTCCCCACACCAGGGTTTGGGCAACGGCGTGTGCGCTCCATGCGGCCACTCCACATCCCAGGATGCCGTAGAGGGACCGGTTGGAGAAGAGTTCACGGGCGGACAACCAGGCGGCC
>ERZ724505.1383-NODE-1383-length-13374-cov-9.268939_pt1 | contig 13374 bp, 16 predicted proteins | sample MGYA00376038_ERZ724505 | MGnify/ENA primary metagenome ERZ724505 (study PRJEB28724, sample SAMN07190884) | wastewater metagenome | isolation source: effluent of sewage treatment plant in Hong Hong | place: Hong Kong | collected 2016-03-17 ... | reverse complement strand
CAGAGGCCCACCGCGGGCGGCGCGCCCGGCAGCGGCACTGGTTCAGGCGCCGGGCGGGCCGCTGGCGTCATGAACAGCGCCCGCTCTTCCGCGCGGCGGATGATGAGGCCCGGCAGCTTCTGTCCGCCGGCATAGACCCACTTCAGCCACTCGTCGGCCGCGCCAGCCCGATCGTTCTCGTTCAATCGCCGCAACAGCGTCGATGGCCCGCCGGACCTGAGTTCGACCAGGCCGCTCTTGACGCCCGCCCTGCCGGGGCCGATGTTCATCACGAACAGCACCAGCGCATCGAACTCGTTCTGGTTGAGCGACACCGTCACGGCGCGCTCAACGATGCGCTCCGCCTCGATGATGTCGTGCGCCAGGTACAGCTCGCCCTGCGCCTCGGTGATGGCCGGCATGTGCGCCGTCACCCCCAGCGTGTGGCCCCAGCCTATCGTCCACTGCCCGCCCGGGCAGAGGTAGGGCGCGGCCGACCAGCCCTCGTAGCCCTTGGCCAGGGCATAGGCTTTCAATGATGCTTTCATCGCTCGCCTCCTCCGGTAATGCCGAAACGCGATTCGGCGAACTGCTCGAGATGGAAAATCGCCCGCGTGCCCATGTGGCCGCTGATGGCCACCAGCGCCGCCGTCACCAGCGGGCTGATGCCGCTGGCCTCGCACAGCCAGAAGGTCAGCATGCCGGCGAACACCGACGTCATGATCTCGCCGATCAGCTCGATCACATTGAACGGCCGCGCGATGCCGCGCTTGCGCTTGCGTAGCCAGGACACCATGCCGCCCCAGGACGACAGCAGCAGCACCCAGGCATAGGTGATCAGCGGGTAGGTGGTCGGGTCTTTTTCGGGCATGGCGCTTTCCGTGGTCAGGAACTCAGGTCGTACAACACGCCGGGCGTCACGCGCGACAGCGACTGTTCGCGCACGTAGCGCGTGCCGCCGGCCGCCGCCGCGCGGATCGGCAGCTCCGAACAGAAATCCCGGCTCGACGACTCGAAATCACGGTTCTGGAACGGGAAGGCCAGCAGGCCGCCGATGTCGTACAGCCGGCCGACGCGCGAACGCGCATAAGCCTCGGCGACGGCCTCGTCGGCGCAGGGCAGTTCGGCGAATTCCCAGCGCGGGTAGTGCGCCTGGAAGGCGCCGACGGTGGTCATGCGCACGCGCGGGAAGCGCGCCTCGACGACGAACTCGCCATAGACGATGCCGACATGGCTCCATTGCGAGAACGTGAAGAATTGCAGCAACAGGCTGCCCGGCATGCGGCTGGCGCCGAAGATCAGTTTCATGCCGGGATCACCGGCCAGCCGATCGACCAGTCATACGTGACGATGTCCGGGATCGTGGTCTTGGCGTTGATGGCGTCGCAGTGCTTGCCCCGGTTGCCATCGATCGCCGCCTCGGCGGCCATGAACGGCACCGCCTGGGCGAGGACCAGATTGACGTGCTGCGCCTCGGTGATGCCGCGCACCATGGCGACGGCGTGGTTGTAGCTGGTCGGCGTGACGGGCAGACCCAGCGCGGTTTGCAGCGCCGAAAGCACGGCGGCGAACGGCGAGGGCTGACTCCCGGCCACCGCCATGGCGTCGAACAGCTTCAAGGCCCACGAGGCCATCTCGCCCGTCGAGCGGCCCGCGATGACCTGGTTGCGCAGGCTGGCTGCGAAGGCGTTGATCTCGTTGCATCGCTGCGCCTTGGCCGTGGCCAGATCGGCGACCTGCCCCACGGGGTCGAGGGGCAGCAGCACGCCGCCCTCGGTCAGCCATTGCTGATACTCGGCCCACGCGGGATCGGAGGGCAGGACGACGGCGCGGGTCTGGTGATCGAAGACGCCGCGCTCGAGGAGTTGGTAGCGTGTGCTCATCAGTAGAACTCCACGACGAATGCCTGAATCGGCTCGCTCGAAGTAGCGGTCTGGTCATAGGTCACCTGCGTGGCGGACGTAAGCCTCCAGCGCGTCCAGGACATGGAGTTGGAGGATGAGGTCGGGATGATGATGGTCTTGGTCGTACTCACCGAGGTAATCGTAAAGACCTTGCTCGCCTCGCTCGCCAGGGTGTACGAAAGGGTTTGCACGCTCTTCACCGTCCCGGCGATGCCGCCCGCGTTCAGCTTGTCGAGGTAGCCGGCCCGCGCCGAGGTGTAATCGACGTTACTGACTGCCGTACTGGCGGCGGCGCGGCTCGACACGGTTGCGTCGAGGTTGGCCACCAGCGTGGCGTTGTTGCTGGGCACCCGCGACAGCAGGGTGGCGAGCTTGCCGGGTACGCCGGCCAGAAAATCGATCATGGTGCCTCCTTATGCCCAGGACGTGCCGGTCACGTTGTCCGAGCCGTCGTAAGTGATGGTTTTGGTGCCGATGGTGTCGTAGCTGGTGCCGCTGTTCGCCGAGTAGGCATACACGGCGGACATCACCTTGCCGCTTGTCCAGGTCAGGGTTGCACGGACGCGCTCGGTGCCCTTGCTGTAGGTCAACGTGGTCGGCGCATCCGCCGTGCCGCCCGTCGCCGACATGGCCCAGCCGAAGAAGCCGCCGCCCATCACGATGGCATCGCGCATCGCCAACAGGTTGGCCTTGATGTCGGAGACGACCTGCGGGCCGGTGCGCGTGCCGTCCGGGTAACTCTCGTTGTATGCCGTGTAGGCCATGGATCAAACCCCCTTGAATGTGCCTGTGAAAGCGTTGGCGACCTTGGTGTTGGTGTCGTCGAATACGTACATCTGCAGCGTGTTGGTCGGGCCGCAGGCCACGTTGGACACGGCCAGCGAGTACGCGTCCGCGTTGGCGCTTGGCTCGCCGCTCGTCCCGTAAATCGACAGCCGCGTGGTGCCCGCGCCGTCCGTGACCTTGATGTTCTTGTAGACCGCCGCGCAGTTGCCGGCCGTGTCCTGCTCGACCACCACGTCCCACGACGTCACCGACTTGCCGACCACCGCCGTCAGCGAGACTTTGCGATGCACCCATTGGCCAAGCGGCAGGCTGGCGGCGTACATGGACCCATAGCTGTCGGAGAGGCCGTAGCTGCGGCCCACCGAGGCGTCCGAGAAATCCATCTCGAAGCCGCCAACCTGATTGCTGCTCAGGTTGCTGCTCTTGACCACGAACACGTCGTATTCAAGGTAATCGCCGCTGGCGATGGTGCGGGCGGCCGTGCTGATGCGTCGATAGCTGTAGGACGAGCCTCCGGAATTCACGGTCAGTTGGAACTGCAACCCGGTCACAGGCGCCAGCAGCAAGGTGTCATAGGTCCAGGTGCGGGCCGCGCTCGCCTGGATCGCAGCGGTGACATGCACGGCGGATGCGTAGGTGTTCTGCAACTGCACGCGCACCGGGCCGGAGGCCGACGATGTCCCGGAAAACGACTCCTCGCGCGGGATCACATCGAGCCTGATGGACTGCGTCGGGATCAGCACATGCAGGCTGCTGCTCGCCGCCGCGCTATGCTTGATTCGGCCAAACCGTGACGTGGCCTTGGCCGTCATGGCGCCCTGACCCGCCCATGTGGTGCCATCTGCCGATAGTTGGAGTTCGCTGCTGATTGATCCGGCGATGGCTTCCGCCGTGGCCGTGGCCGTCCAGTTGCCGGACAGCGACTGGCCGAAGTCCTCGGATTCGCCCGTCCAGCTTGATGCCGCCGTGGCGAAATAGCTGTAAAGCGGGCTCGTGTAGCCGCTCATCGCGCCAGTGAATTTCGAGTTCCATGAAACGCCGTCGCTGCTGACGAAGTGGCGGATGCCGTCGTACCGATTGGCGGCATACTCAAGCATGTTCGAGAGCGTCGGCGAGGTCTGGTCGTAGGCATCGACGAAGTACGAACTGTTGTCGAGCGTCACGGTCACGTCGGTCGAGCACGGGTTGCCGGATTCGACGCCGACGCTATCGACCGATTCGACCCAGTAGCGGAACGTGCCGGCAGGGGCCGACTTGTCGATCAGCCGCAGTCCGTCGACCATGTCGATGGTGGTGGCCTGAGCGTAGGTTTGCGACGTGGTGCCGCGCTTGACGCGGTAACGCCAGGCGTCAGCCGCCGCCGACCACGAGAGATACACGGTGCCGCCCGCCTCATAGGCGCGGAACGACCCGCTCGAAACAGGGTCGGGCGGCAGATACACGCCAAGCGCGGTCAGGCTGTTGCTGGCCCATGCCGATGACGCGCCGATGCTGCTGATCGTCGCCACCTTGACGGTGTAAGTCTTGCCATCCTGGACGATCGGCGTGCGGTAGCTGGACGTCGCCACCGTGGCGGCGTCGACCAGGCTGCCGGATTCCCACACCTCGACCCGGTAACTCGCCAGGTACGAGAAAGAGGCGGAGGACCATGTGACGTTAATGGCCGTGCCCCATGTGCCGTCAGTCCGTTGATTTTGGACCTCGGACAGCGTCAGGCCCGTGGGTATAGGTGGATCAGCCGGGCTCGGCAGATTGGTGTCCGGGTAGGTCGGGTCCGTGGCCACCGCGTCCGAATACACGGCCGGGTCATACTCAAGGCATTGCAGCTTGAATCGCCCGTAGTCGTTCTCAACCCCCAATACTCGCAATGGCTTGGCCGACAGGCCGATCGGGTGCGTAAGCGCATGCACGTCGCCGACCTCGACGGCGAGACCGTCGTCAAACAACTCATATTCGACGGACAGGTCACACAACCACAACTTGTTCAGGCGTTCGACCGCCTCGCGGTATGCCTGCGATGCGTTCTGGATACCCGGCAGCGCCACCTGCGAGTCCGGGATGCCCGTGGCCAAGCCCATCGAGGGCGAGAGCACCGAGGCATCGCGCCATGGGGTCGCGCTTGTATCCGTGTAGCGAATCTCGACGCGGTTCGGCAGATTGGCTGTACCCCGTTTGGTGATCTTGCTCAGACGAGCAATATGCCCGGAAGCATGCAGCACGGTCTTGTCCGTGGCGCGCGGACGATCCGCCACGAGTTTGGCATTGGCACCATCGATCACGACCCAGCATCCGGCATAGGTCCGCAGCGTCTCAACCCACGCCCGCGTGTCCTGAACCGTGTCGATCGCCAGCCCGAAGGTTCGCCGCTTCGCGCCTGACACCAACCCATCACACACGTTGGCGACCGTGGTCACGCTCGACCAGTCCATCGTCAGGCCGAGGCCGTAAGTGGTCGAGGTCAGGAAATCCGCCAGGGCCAGCGCCGGGTTGTCGCTCCAGTCCGTCAGGGTGTCGCGCTGGTCGTAGACCTTGCGGCCCTTGATGATGGCGGCGAGGTTCGGGCTCGGGGTTTCGGGCGGCAGCACGAAAACGCTGTAGGCAATGTTGGGCAGCGCGTCCGAGTAGGTGATGCTGTTCTGCGCGAAAGCCGCGACCAGGGTGCTATTGACGGTCTGCCCTGATGTGCCCAGGTAGTGCGTGACCGTGCCGGCGAATGCCTCGTCGTTGAGCCATACGGACTCGACGGAATCGATCGGGCCCTCACCCCACACCACCTGCACGACCCACTGCCCGTTGTATGGCACGACGTTGGCGATCTGGGCGCCGACGCGCACGCGGCCATAGAGCACGCGCAGGGGCGCCCGGTCGCCCGCCACCGTCATCTGAGTGTCACTGGCGCTGGACGCGACATCGTTCAGCGCCGAGGCCGGGACGACCGGCGACGCATCGGCCGCGGGTTTCGCCCAATTCTGGTCAGGAAGGATCAGGTAGGCCATCAGACTTCCGACAGCTCAAGCTCTACCTCGGTGTAGACGCCGCCGCCAAGCGGCTTTTCCTTCGGATCACCGGACAGCACGACGGTGTAGGACAGGCCATCGCCCGGCCAGGTGAACGAATCCGATGTCATCGCCGCGATATAGGCGCGAAACGATGTCAATTGCGACGCATTCAACACATGCGCCACGCGAAAACGCTTCTTCGGCGCGGCGAAGAAGCTGCGACCGCGCGCCGATCCGTTGGTGGCGCGCTCGATCTGCACGCCGGTATCGACCGCCACGGAAGCGCCGAGGTTGATGCCGTAGGTCGGGTAGGCCATCAGGCACGCTCCAGCACGATGGTTTGGCCGCCCAGCGATATCTTGCTTCCCGCCGGCAGCAGGACATTGAACCCCGTGGCGGGACTGATAAACCGGCGCGGCGAGTAGGCATAGCGCCGATGGTCGCTGACGAGGCGAATATTGACGCGCGGCCCGGATATATCGGCGGAATCGCCGATACCGTCGAACTCGAGGACGGCATCCGAAGGGGCCCCGGCCCACACCGACCAGATGCGGATCGAGCGGTCGGCAACGCCATCGGCGAGGACCAGCGCACCGATGGCGAGGTCGGCATTGCCGATCGACAGCGAGCCGGCCTGCCCGCCGCGCTCGTCGCGCGCCATGCCCGAGACCTTGATATCGCCGGCGACCCATGTGAATCCGCCGTAGGATAGATCGCCAAGCGTCGAAAGGCGCAGGGTAGAAGTCGCGAACACGATCTCGACCAGATAGCCGGGCCGGGTAACAGTCAGGCCGAGTTCGGTAGCGAGCGTTCCTGACAGGGTGCGCATCAGTAGGCCACCACTTCGCTGCTCGCCGCGAGATTGCCTGACACATTGACGCCGACATCGATGCGCGCCGGGATGGCCGCCGCAATGGCGGAAGCGGCGCGATCCATCGACGCATTGATGGCGCTGCCCACCGCCTCGGCCCATTTCATCCGGTCGTCGGCGGCGTTCTGCTGCGCTTGCGCCAATCGATCGTCGGTGAGCTTCTGTGCGTCGGCAAAAAGCTTCTCGTACTTGTCGACCGAGGCCTGCTTCTGCGTATCGTCGAGCACACCCCACGACGCCATCAGCGTTTCGTTCAGCTTCTGCGCGTAATCCTGGATCAACGAGGCATCGGTGAGCGACGAGAGCACGTCGCGATAACGCGCGGCCTCCTGGTCGAAGAAGGCGTATTTGCCCTGGTTGTCCAGCGTATCGAGCTTGATCGAGCGCATCGAGTCGCTGAACATCTGGCCGGTGGAGGTCTTGATCTCGGCGATCTGCGCCGCGACGGCCTGGAACGCCTGTTCGGCCTGCTGCATGGCCGGCAGGAAGTTCGTGACCGCCGACGCCACGCCGGCAAACGACATCCGCGTCAGGTGCATGCGGTCGATAATGTCGTCGAGCGTTCCGGAGGACATCAGCTCGAGCATGGCCGACGTCTGCTCCTTGGTCAGGGTTTGCAGCAGGTCGCCCGCCGACGTGATGGACGAATCGAAAAAGTCATTCAGCGTCTTGCCGAGATCGACATCGCGCAACGCCGTCAGCATCAACTTCGGCACCTGCTCGGTCAGCATCAGCTCCAGCCCCTTTTGCGGGTCCGACCCGAGCTTGTTGAAGTCCTTGGTCCAGGCCACCTGCCTGCCAAGCGCATCGAGGATGGTCGAGCGCGCGCGCACGGGGTCATCGCCATCGGCGCTGAACCCGAGGCCGACCGTATAGCCGCCGGCGGCGCCATTGGCCATGACGATCTTGTTGAACGTCTTGGCGAAACTCTCGGCCGCCGGGCCGAGCGCATCGGCCGTAGCCTGCGACCAGCGCTTGGTCCAATCCGTCATCACCATTTGATTATCGGCCAGCGGATTGGCGTAATAGGCATTGATCGCATCGCGTCCGCGCGGCGTCTGGTAGCCCTCGCCCGAGGAATACGCCGTACCGCCGACATGCGGCGTGCCGCCACCCCAGTCGACCATGGACAGCACGGCGATGGCGGCGGCTACCCACGGCACCCAGGATGCCGCGGCGGCGCCGGCGCCCATGGCGCCGCCCGCCCCCGCCGTGGTGGGCCCCGCCATTGACGACGCCAGGGTGGCGCCCTTCATGCCCGCGGCGAAACTGGTGAGCGTCGACGACCCCATCAGGCCACCGACATAGCCGATGCCACTACCGACCGTCGAGGCCATGCCCCCGCTGTAGAGCCCGTAGAGCGTATTGGCGCCCGAGGCCAGGTTGCCAAGCCCGCTCAAACTACCCAGCACCCCGCCCGATCCCGCCGATGCCCCCAGCACCTGCTCTGCGACATTCTGGCCGGAGACGCTGGTAATAATATTGAACATCCACTTCTTCGCCGTCATCTGGTAGAGCCAGTCGAAGAAGATGTTCTTGGCGGTGTCCTTGACGCGCTGCCAAAGGTTCTTGCTGCCGTCGGCGATGCTGTTCCAGGTCTGGTGCGCAACATCGGTGATCGACTTCCAGAAATCGACCTGCCCCTGCAGGGCGGTCCGCGTCGCCTCGCGCGAAGCCATGGCATCCTCGATGCGCTGGCGCAGTTTGGCATACGCCGTGGCCGTCAGCCCGACCTTGTTTTTCTCGAGATCGTGCAGCACGATGGCCTTCTCGCGCTCGGCACTCGACAGACCCATCACCGACGTCTCGAACTCGACCGCCTCGGCCTTCTCGCGCCACGCCTTGATGTTGCTCTCGGTGGCCAAGCGCTCCCGCTCTTCGGCGGCGAAGGCCGCATCGAAAGCCTCGTTATTGGCCTTGGCGGCCTCCATCATTTCGTGCGTGGCCTTCTTGCCATATTCCGTGGCCCTGATCAATTCACCGACCAGCTTGATGTAACGCTCCGGGTCCTTCTTGGCAAACTCCTTGTTCAGCATCGCCAGCTCTTCCCAGAACTTGGCATTCACGCCATCGCCATTACCCTCGAGGCGGTTCAGCAGCGCCTCCAGCTTCCTGCGGTACTCCTCGACACCTTTCGTGTCCGGCGGCATGCCCATCTGCTTCTTCGCCTTCGCGTCGGCCTTTTCGATCTTGTCGAACGACGCGATGGCCTGGTCGGCCATGTCGCTGAAGATGGCGGCATCCGCGGCAATGCGGCGGTCGCGCTCGGCGGCGAGCTCGCCGATCTGCTTGCCCTTCTGGGACTGGCCGAGCGCCTGCAAAATCTTCCCGGCGTCGCCAAACCCGGGAATCCTGGAAAATGCCGTACCGAGCATTTCGATGAAGCTGCCCCAGAGGGTCTTCATGTCCTCGACCACCACTTCGAAACCGAACTTGATGTACTCCCACGCTTTCATCAAGCCCTGCACCAGGGCAATGCCGGCCAGCTGCGCCTCGAGGAAGTTGTCGCGCAGATACTCGCCAATTTTCCAGCCCGCGAACGCGGCAAATAGCGTACCCGCGGCGACAGTCAATGCCCCCATGACACCACTGGCCGCTTGCGCCGCAGCACTCACGCCATAGAGCGAGGTCGTCATGGCATCCCATGTCGTCGTGGCAGCCGAGAAATAGAGTATCGACGTCTGGACCAGACCCACCAAGGCGCCGTAGGCAATCACGGCGCCGGCAATTACCTTGGGACCGACGACAAACGCACCGAACCACAAAGCCGCCAGCTCGGCGGCGGTCTTCATCAGCGGCAACAATTTCTCGAGCGCCGGCAGCATGTCGATGACCAAGCCCTTGGCCACCTTGTCGACGCCCTCGCCCAGTCGGCGCATGGCTTTTTCAAACTTCTCGGCACGCTCGGCCTGTTCGGTGGTGCGATTGCCGACCAGTTCGGTCTGCTCGGCCAGATCACCCATGAACTTGCCGAGGTTGGCGCCGCCCCTGCCCATCAGCGCCATCATGGCGTCAGTCTTGACGGCGCTGCGACCAAACTCGTCAGACCGCTGCGCGAGCAGCAGCAGCATGGCGGCCGGATCGTCGAGCTTGGCCTTGACCTCGGCAGCGGTAATGCCAAAAGTGGCAAAGCTCTGCACGGCCTCCTTGGAGCCGCCGGCCGCGGCCACCATCTGCCGTGAAAGTTTCTGCAAGCCGACAACGACAGAATCCATGTCCTGGCCGGAACGCTTGGCGATCCTGGCCAGCGCCGACAGCTGCTCGACCGTGGCGTTGGTGTTCTCGGCCATATCCTTCAGGTTCGCCGTGGCCTCGATGGTGTTCTTGACGAACGCGACGATGCCGCCGAGGCTCCCCGCGCCGGCCAGCCCGCCCAGCGCCACTTTCGCCAGGTTGGCGGCGCCCTCGACGCGCTTCATGGCGTTTTCGGCCATGCTTGTCGCATTGTTCAGGCCCTGTCCGAACCGAACCGAGTTCAGCTCGAGCATTACCACCAATGAGCCTATGGTCGCCACATCAATCCTCCGTCGTTACACCAAACACCGCCGCCATGATCAATCGGCTATGCGACTCCGGGTCTGGCAACAGCACGGCACCGCCGTCATCATCCGGCGCCTCATCGTCATCACCAATATCGCGGGGCACGAAGTCGGCCGGCGAGAACGGATCGACGCCGTCTTGACGATGCACATTGGCCAACGTGGCGCAAATCTGCCCGGACCGGAAATCGGCGCGCGACTCCGGCATGCCTTCCAGCGCGGCATACGCCATCCACTCGGCCAGCTCGCGGCTGTCGGTCTCGGCCAGCAGCCGACGCACGGTCATGCCGAGCGCCAGCGCCAGTCGAAAGTAGAAACGCCGATGCGGCCGGGCCCTTAGTTTCCCTCGAGGTCCTCGACGTCCTTGCCGCTCAGACCGTTCAATTCCTGCGCGGCGGAAAACAGGCGATCGAGCGGCGCCGAGGCCTTGGCGCCAAGCGCAGGAATGTCGTCGTCGGCAAAGATGCGCTTGCCGTCGGCATCGACGGCGCACAACGCCACCAGACGGGCACGCAGGTTGGCCAGATCAGGCGCACGCTGCTTGCCCTTGCCTTTCATCAGGCCGCCCTCGAAGGCGTCGCGCTCGGTGCCGCTCAGGGTCCGCAGATAGACCGTGACACCCCACTCGGGCACCTCGACCGAGATGCGTTTGCTGTCCTGCGCGGCAAGAATGGTTTCTCGCAAATTCATGTCAGACGCTCCTTATGCCCAGGTCACGGCGCCGCTGATGCGGATGCTGACCGGCGTCTTGAGGACATCGTCGACTTTGCCCGACAGGCTGAACTGGGTGACGATGCCGGAGAACGAGGCCACCACGGCGTTCGGCAAGGTCAGCTTGAAAGTCTTGACCGCGCCGGAGACCTGCGCCGCCAATAGCGCCTGTTGGCCGGCGTCGGAAGTATCGCGGTCGACGTTGATGTTCAGGCTGCCGTTGTCCATCAGCCCCGCGCGCACTTCCTTGGCGGAGCTTTCCATATGGGTCACATCGATTTCCGAGGACTTGCCGTCGAAGCCTGTGTAGTCCTTGAAGTTGCTGACCTTCGTATAGGTGTTGGGCGTGGCGGTACCCGTTGCGGTCAGTGTCTTGCCCACCGAATTAAGCTGCACGGCATAGGTGTTGGTGGTAACGTTGGTCACCACCCAGCTCAATCCGTTCAGCAGCGCCGCATCGGCGCCGGTGACACCAGCAATGGCAACGACATCGCCATTGCCGAAGCCGTGCGCCGCCGAGGTGATGATGGTCGGGAAACCGACCGCGATGCCGGTGATGTTCTTGGCGCCACCTGTACCAGTGGAAATTTGCAGCGTGCTGCCCTGCGCAGAAATTGCGGTGCTGTTGCTCATGATAATGCCCTTTCAGTGCCAGATTGAAAAATCGACCGTGGTGCGCTTGAGGCCCACCGCGTCTTCCGTGAAACGTTGCCGCGACAATTCCAGCGCCTTGACCGGCGGCACGGTCATGGCATCGATAACCTGCATGAGCAGGGCATCGCATTCGATGCGGGTGGCGGCGAAGATGTCGACCTGGACGCGCGCGTTGCGGGCCACCGGCCCGTCGAGCGAGTTTTCCGGCGTATCGACAATTACCGTCCAGACGATGTACGGCGCGGCCACCTCGGGCGGCGGTTCCTCGCAGTACGAGCGCCCCCCTGCCAGCCCAGCGATGGCGGCATTGATATCGGTATCGAGGCTCATGCGCCGGCCTTGTCCAGGCGTTGCTTGAGGCGGTCCACCATGGCCTGCACGGCGGCCTCTTTCTTGGATTCGAATGCCGGGCTCATGAACGGCTTGCCCGGCACAAAGAGCGCCGAGGGAAGCGAGCGCAGCTTGCGGCGCTGCCTCAGGCTGCCGCCGATGCCACCCTTGCCACCGCGCCGCGGCACGTAGTAATGCCCGAACTCGACCCAGTGGGCATAGTAAGCGTCCCTGCCTCTGGCCTGCTCCTTTTTGCCGTGACGGACGAAAACATGCCAGACCTCGCGGCCAGGCTGCGACTCACTGCGCAACCGGCCGGCTGCGATGGCCCTGGCCAGCGTGCCCGGCGATACCTTTTTTCCCTTGGCGCGCCAATGCGCGGCTTCGGCGCGCGGCGCGCGCAGCCTTGTCTCTTTTGCGATTTCGCGCGCGCCGGCACCTACGGCGGCGCGCGCGACATTGCGCTGGACATCCTCATTAAGCATGGCCAGGCGGTTCTTCAGCTCGGCCAGCCCGTCCCAGTGCATCGACATGTCAGGCATCGCGCAAACCTTCGCTGCAATCGAGCTCGAGGAACTCGCGCCAACCGACCATGCGCGGCGGCGCGGTGATGACCATGACGGCGCCGTTGCGCACAACGCGCATGTCGGCGGTGATGTCGCCACGCCAACGGATGGTGACGCGACGCACGGACTCGGACTGCACGACACGTGCCGCGTTGATCTCGCGGCCGGACAAATCCTTGACGTCCGCCCATACCGTGGCGACATCTGTCCAGCTGGGCACCGGCTCGCCGATGCCGTTACGGACCACCGATGGCGCCTGAATGGTGACTCGCTCGCGGAGCTGGCCGGTCTCGATCATGCCCGCCACACCCTGTACGCATCCAGCAGGTGATCGACGAACGGCAGCGGCGCCAGCGTGCCGGAGGTGATGCCTTCCGGCAACCTGAGCACCTGGCAGGCATGGGCGATCATCCAGAGCCGGATGTCATCCGGCACACTGGCGGCGGTAGCGCCATACCCGACCACGAAACGCACGCGCACGGCGTTGGCGGCGGCCAGCGTCGCCGGCCAGTCGGTATCACGGGCCGGCAGCAGCCAGCAGGGCGTCGAGGAGCTGTCGAGGCTGTAGAGATTGCTGGCCAGCGTTTGCTCGACGCCGGCGGTGTCGATGTATTTGACGCTGACGATGCTCTGCACGTTCGGCAGTGTCAGGTCGATTTCCGCGACCGGGAAGGCATCGAGCACCAGCTCGACGGTCTGCGTGATCAGCCGGCGGCCAATGCGGGCCTCCGCCTGGTGCCGCAACGCCGGGATGATGATGGCGATCTGGCTGTCGAAATCGGTGCCGTCGATGCGCGCCGAGGCCTTGATTTCGGCGGACGTGACTGGCTCTCCGGACGGGTCGGCTATCAGGATGAGGGGCATGTGTTAACGCCTTGAGGTTGAGAGGGCCGCCGGACGCCGGGCGGTGCTGATGACCGTGCGCGACCGGGCGGCGGGCAGAACGAAGCCGGCGCCCCCGGAGAGCGCCGCCCCCGCCTGCGCCTGCGCTGCCGCGTCCGCGTCGAGGAGGATTTGCGCGGTGAGGCTGCCCTG
>ERZ724505.1382-NODE-1382-length-13374-cov-9.740596_pt1 | contig 13374 bp, 24 predicted proteins | sample MGYA00376038_ERZ724505 | MGnify/ENA primary metagenome ERZ724505 (study PRJEB28724, sample SAMN07190884) | wastewater metagenome | isolation source: effluent of sewage treatment plant in Hong Hong | place: Hong Kong | collected 2016-03-17 ... | reverse complement strand
GATGTCCGGCCGCGCGTCGCGTTCGGCGCGGGCCTCGTCGCGTTCGCGCTCGGCCGTCGCAATACACTTACGCGAAACGTCAGCAAGCGTATCGTGGCGTGCCTTCCATTCGTCGCGCTCGCGTCGCACGGCTTCGAGCTCGGCGCGGAGCTCGTCACACACCCTCGCTCGGTACTCGTATTGCTCCCGCTTCACGGCGAGGTGACGACGCAGCGACGCCACCTCTTCGCGGACCTCCGACGGGCGAAGGTGGCCTCCGTACACGACGGGGGCGCATACGAACATCGCCGCGTCTTTCCACTCGACGATCTCCGCTTCAAGGCGACGGGCCTTCTCCTCGGCTCGATCGCGCTGCGTCCGCATCGCTTCGATCTCCGCTGATTCTAGGCCCCGCGCGTTGGTTCCATCATGCCGATCCATGTCCGATCCTCCTTCGTTCAAGCGAAGTCGCGAAGCGCGGAAGCCGCTTCGATCTTCGCGGAGACCTTCGCCGTCGAGCCTTTCAGCTCTCGCCCCGCGTACCGTTGCAGGTTCCGGATCGCGCTCCTCGCGATCTGATCCGCGCGTTGCTTCGAGACGCCGATCGCCCGCCCGAGGAGCGGCGTCGACGCTTCGACGTGCGCCCGCCGGCGGAAGTGCTCGACGATGGCGAGCCGCTCGCGCTCGCTCTCGACCTCGATCTCGCCCTCGTCGAGAAGCTCGATCACGGCGCGAAGGATCGCCTCGTCCTGCGCGATCTGTCGCCACCCGCCGACGGGCTCGGTCGGATCCGAGGAATAGACGAGGAACGTCGGCGGGCGGGCCGGACGCCGTGGGAGGCTTCGGTATCGGAAGGGCCGCCGAGCTCGGACGGGGACGGAGTCGATTAGTCGCACACTCTCCTACCTTTCCGGGTCGCCCGTGAGCGCCCGCCTAAAGCGTTCGTCGGCCTCGCCGCTACCAGCCCCGCGGCCCCCTCGCTCTCGCGCCTCTCGGGCGAACGTCGTCGCGGGAATCGGGGCTTCCGGCGTCCCGTGTCCGGTACCTAAGAGTCCGAGCTGCGCGGGGCGGCTCCGTTCTGCGATCGTGCTTACATCCCAGAGCGCGAAGGCTTCGGCGTCGGCCCGGGACATGCCGGCGAGGAATTCCGCGATGGCGGCCCGCTCGGCGACGGCCGTGCACGGGTCGAGGTCGACCGTGGGAGCGAGCGGCTTCGGCTTCGAGGTGCTCATCGGCGCCCGCCCCATCGTCCGCCCGAGCGAGTCGCGTCGCCGCCGGCGGGCTCGTCGGAGAATTCCGAGCTCGCGAGCGGCGGAGCCACGTCGACGATCGCCCCGCTGTTCTCGCGGACGAGCCGGAAGCGCGAGCGCTCTCCCGAGACCTTGTCCTTCGCGACCTTCCCGAGCGTCGGAGCGTTCGGCTCGTCCGACTCGCGCCAGAGGACGATCACGATCTCGGCCATGTTTTCGAGGTCGCCCGACTCTTTGAGCGATTGGCTCGTCGGTTCGTTTCCGCGGACGCGGCCCGCCGAGCGCGAGAGCTGCGAGCCGAGGACGAGCACGATCCCGAGCTCCTTCGCGATCGCTTTCAGCTCGCGAGCGGCTCGCGTCACCTGAAGCCGACGATCCTCGGCTTCCTGGTCCGTGGTGATCTCCTGCACGTAGTCCACGAAGACGATCTCGGCGCCCTCGGTCGCGAGAGCGCGGACCTCGTCGACGACGGCCGGGAGCTTCGAGGTCGGAAGGATCGAGACGCGGACGCTCGACGAAGCGAGAGCGTCGATCCCGCGCTCGACGTCTTCGAGCTCTTCGGCCGTGAGCCCGCCGCGACGAGCCGCCGAAATCATCGAAACGCCCGAGCGGCTCACCTGGAATCGATCGCCCCACACGAAGGCGGGATCTTCGAGCGAGACGATCGCGACCTTCCGCCCGGCCGCGTCGAAGCGCTCCGATGCGTAGAGCATGAGCCCCGACTTGCCCGTATTCGTGTCGCCGCCGACGACGACGAGCGATCCCGGCGGCGAGCTCGCGAGCACGGGCCCGAGGAGCCCCGCCGAGATCCTCGGGCGGCTCGCCATCGTCGCGAGGTGCTCACGGGTCATCCGAGCGAGCTCGCGGGGCGAGTAGACCCACGGACGCGAGCCCGGCATCGTCGCATCGGGGCGATGGGAGCGAACGGCTTCGAGCGCTTCGAGCGTGGCTTCGTAGCTCCCCGACTTCGCGGCTTCGACGAGACGCTCGGCGAGCGTGCGGACCTCGCGAGCGTTGCGACGCTCAACGAGCCGGCGGCGCACGTTCCACTCGTCGGCCGTGTCATCGGCGCCGAAGACGCGCTCGACGTTCGCCGCGTCCGAGAGCCACCGGGGAGCCATGTCGGCGAGCACGCGACGGACGCGCTCGTCCCCGACGAAGCGAGCCCCGTCGAGACGGGCGAGCTCGGCGGCTCGAAGCGTCGCCGCGTGGACGTCTTCGAGCGCTTGCGAGGGAAGCGAGCCTTCCGGGAGCGCGAGACGCTTCGCGACGTCCGGGGAGCTCGCCCGCATCCGGCGAAGGAGCCGAAGCGCGTCGATCGTTGCGGCGTCAACCATTGCGCCACCCGCCGAAGCCCTGGGCGAAGAGCGCGAAGGGGGCGACGATCTTCGAGCCCTTGCGGTCGAGACGGGTCGCGGGATCGACGTGGCCGAAGAAGGCGGATACCTCGCGGTTGTAGAAGTCCCCGGCTAGCTCGGGATCGTCGCCGTGAGCGGCGAGAGCCTTCGCGACGATCGACTTCGCTCGCTTCACGTCTCGCGGATCGGTCCCGTCGATCGGCGCGATGCCTACGCCGCCTCGGCGGATCGACTCAGCGATCCACCGCTCGCCGAAGTCGCGGAGCACGTTGACGGCGACGAAATCCCGGGTGTCCGGCGGCTCGGGAGGTGGGGGGAGCTCCCGGAGGTCCCTCGGGCTCGCCGAGAGGTCCGGCTCGGGGAGCTCGGCGGGCGTCGGGGGGCTCGGGGCGGGTGAAGGGGTATCCCCCTTCGGTGTATCCCGCTCGATACCCTCGCCCTCGCGTGCGCGAGCACGCGCCCGCCCGCGCACGCGGGAGGGGTCCCGATCCTGGTCCTGGTCCTGGTCCTGGTCCTGGTCCGTCGCGAGTGTCTCGCGAGTGTCTCGCGAATCCCTCGCGAGTGTCTCGCGAGTGTCTCGCGAATCGAGTGATTCCGAGCGGTTAGGCGGCGGGACCTTGGGAGCGCTCGGCCGATCGATTTTTTGGTGTCGACTCCAGTTTCGGATCTCGAAGTAGGCTTGACCGGACACCTCGTAGGAGCTCGCGAAACCTATCGCGAGGAGCTCGCGATAGGCTCGCGAGGCTTTCGCGAGGGTCTCGCGAGCATTCGCGCCGTCGTCCCTTTGTAGTTCATATCGCCAAACTTCGGCCGCGAGCATGGCGATCGACGCTCGCCCTCGGCCGTGGTCGTCCGCGATCAGGATCAACGCAACGGAGAGCACGCGAGCCTCATCGCTCGCCGAAGCGAGCCGCTCGTCTTCGAGCCATTCCGGTTTGATCGTTCGGATCCTGCGTCCCACACGTCACCCCTTTCCGAAGCGCCCGAGGGCGCCGAGAGGGCGGCGAGGAGTCCGAGCCCCTCGCCGCCCGAGATCAGTCCCCGTCCCGCGGAAGGAGAGCGGCGCGAATGGCTTCGAGGAGCTCGATCCCCTCTTCGTCGAAGTCGAGCGCCCTGCACGAAGCGATCAGGATCTCCGCGCCCCATCGGGCGCCCGTGAGCCCGTCCCATTCGACGACGTTCGGACGACACTCGATGAAGATCGTTCGGAGCCCTTCGAGCCTCGCCTTCGTCGCGTCATCCATGGGCGCGCCCCTTCCGAGCCATCGCTTCGAGGAGCGTCCGCACCGTCGCGAGGTGGGCCGGCGGGAAGTCGAGGAGGACGAGGAGCGGGATCAGGTAGATCCCGACGTTCTCGGTCGTCTCTCGGCTCGGGGCGTCTTCGCCCTCGTCCGCGAGGAAGCAATCGGCGAGCGTGAGAGCCGCCGACCATTGACGAGCGCGGCGAGCGTCGTCGACTGCCACTTCGAGGGCCGCGTCGAGCTTCGCCTTCGAGGGCCGCTTCTTCGGTCGCGTCATTCCGCGCCCCCTTCCGGGTTCTCGGGGAGCTCGTCCGCGCCCGAGGGCGGCATCGGATCCGGGCCGCCGACGAAGCACGGCGGCAGATCCCAAGCGGCCCCGACGAGCTCGATCTTCGCGAGGATCTCGTCGGCCGTGACGCCGAGCGCGACGGCCGTCCGAGCCGATTCGACGACGGCGAGGATCGCCGGCGGGACGACGCAGAGATCGAGCTCTTCGAGCACGTCGAAGAGCACGGCGATCGCCGTGAGGCTCTCGCCGGCGACCTTGCGGGCGTCGCCGTTCGCGCCCTCGATCGCGAGCTCGACGGTCGCCGTGGTAAGCCGCGTGAGGAATCGGACGGCGTCTCGATTCGTTCGGAGCTCCTCGCCCTCCGCGAGCGCGGTGAGCTTCTCGGCCAGCTTTTCCCTATCCATTCGCCACCTCTTCGATCGTTCTGTGGGCCGCTTCGACGAGCGCTTCGGACCATTCCGATTCGCGCCCGTCGAGAAGCGGCGAGAGCGCGGCGAGCGGGCCGCCGAGCTCGGACATGCAGGCGAGCGCGAGCGTCCAGCGCTCCGCCCCCGTGAGCGGCTCGCCGCCAAAGAGGGCCGAGCACCTCTTCGAGACGACTCGCCGGACCTCGTCGCGACCATGGTCGAGCGCGACGGCGTCGAGCCGTGCGAGGAGCTCGACGACGGCCGCGGGATCAGCGTCCACGGCCGATCCCTCGAAGCTCTCGGCGTTGTGCGTTCGCGAGCTTCGTCGCGACTTCGTACCAGAGACCGGCGAGCTGCGACTCGCCGCGGGCGGCGGCGTCTTCGGCGGCCCGGATCGCCGCCTTCGGATCGTAATGGGCTCGCTCCGGGTGATCGGTCCGGCCGCAAGCGGCGCACGGCTTCGAGCGCTTCACGGCTCGACCTCCTCGCCGTCGCCGCTCTCGCCGGCGAGCGTGAGCTCGACTTGCTCGGGCGCGAGACGTCCCGCGCCTTCGACGAAGAGCGGCGGCGTGTACCCGGACGCGAGTCGCGCTTCGGCGATGGCGTAGTGGGCGGGATCGCGCTCGGCACCGATGGCTCGGCGACCTTCGAGCGCGGCGGCGAGGAGCGTCGTCCCGCCGCCAGCGCACGGGTCAATGATCAGATCCCCCGGTCGCGAGTAGTCTCGGACGATCGCCCGCATCAAGCCGAGCGGCTTCCCACCGATCACCGGCTTGCGTTCGGAGCTCGCGACGTAGGCGCCCGGAAGCGCTCCCCACGTCCTGAAAGCGAAGGTCCGAGGGCGGGCGACTATGACCCAGCAGGACCATTGTGCGGGACCGTCCCCGACGATCCGGACGCGAGAGCCGAGCTCGACGAAGGAGAGCGGGGAGAAGACGCACCGGCCCGACGCTTCGAGAGCGCTCGCCCACGCGGGTGCGAGGACGTGATCGGTAATCGAGACGATCCACCCGTCGATCCGAGGCGCCCACGATCCGACGAAGGCTTCGACGTCGCGCTCGGACCATGCCGAATAGGTGATCGGGCGCGTGTTCTTGCGTCCCCCCCCGACGCCGGCGCCGCCGCTCCGCGCCACGCTGTTGTGTCCCGAGTGCGTCTTCTCGGAATAGGGCGCGTCGAAGATCAGCGCGTCCGCTCGCCGGACGTCGGAGAGCACCTCTCGCCAGTCGCCGAAGCGGAGCTCGGGACGGCTCACGGCGAGACCTCGCTCTTCGTCGCGGGCGCTTCGAGCGCGATCGACGACTCGATCGCGGGATGCTCGGCGGCGCCCTGAAGCTGGGCCGGGATCATTCCGAGTCGCCCGATCGCGAGCCCGAGGTCGACGGCGCCGACGTACCACGCTCCGCGCTCGATCCCGTCGCGGAGCTTCGCGAGATGACGCTCGGCGGCGTCGAGGTGATCGAGCGCGACTTCGGCGTAACGGCCGAGAGCGCTCGCCGCCTTCCGCTTCGAGCTCCTCGTCGGGACGAAGTCGGCGGGCTCGGGCGGGACGTCGTCGGGATCGCCGTCGACGAGCCACCCGGACGGGACGCCGAGAGCTCCCCCGAGGTCCGCTAGCCTTCGAAGTTCTGGCACGTTGATCCCGCGCTCCCACTTCGAGACCGTCATAGGTCCGACCGTGAGAGCTTCGGCGAGGTCCTCTTGCGTCATACCGCGAGCCCTTCGAGCCGCGGCGATTCGTTGTCCGAGCGCGTTCGTTTCCATGCTCGGCCTTGTAGCGCACGGGAAGGCGGAGCCGCAACGGGAAACGCTTAGTCGATTTCCGTTGACGGCTAGACTTCCGGGGCTTAGAAGGTGGGCACGGCCGCCCGTGAGACGGCGAGCCGGGGAGGTGTGGATGGAAACGCATCGGATCGCCGGGACGGCGTCGCTCTACCGCGACGGCTACGGCTCGACCTTCGTCCTGAATCCGCAACGGGGCTTCGTCCCCGTGAGCCCGACGACGAGCCGGGCGACGCGCTTCGAGCTCGCGAATCGGCTCGCCCTTCGCTACGGCCGCGAGACCTTCGTCTTCGAGGGTCGGACGTGGAACACCCGGATCGCGCTCGGCTACGGGCTCCCCCGTTTCCGGAAGGGGGGCGCCCGATGATCCTCGCGGAGCTCCCCGCATCCTTCCGCGACGTCGTCCGCCGCTCCGGCAAGCGGGCCGTCTTCGAGCTCGGCTTCGCCGCCGAGCGCCCCGCGCTCGTCGAGCTCGCCTTCGTCCGGCTCGTCGAAGAGCTCGACGAGCCGCTCGCGGACGTCGTCGCTCCGGCCGTCGCCGAAGCGGTCGACGAAGCCGTCGAGCTCTTCGCGACATGGGAGCCGATCGCCGCTCGGCTTCGCGCCGAGCGCGAGCTCGACGACGCTCGCTTCGAGGTCGAATGGCAAGCGGCCGAGAAGGCTCGCCGAGCCGCCGAGCGGGCGGAAGCCGATCGAGCCTTTGCGCTCGCCGTCTCCCGTCTCACGGGGGGCGCCCGATGATCTCCCCCTACGAGACCTCGGTCCGTCCGCTCGTCCGCTCCGCGGCTCGCCTTGTAGGCGACGCGCTCGCGGTCCCCGCTTCCGACCTCGGGAGGATGCTCGACGCGGACGCGGCGATCCGTCGTGCGCTCGAAGAGGGCGCCACCGTCGCCGATCTCGTCTCGGCCATCGGCCCGAACGATTGGCGCGTCTTCGCCGCCCGTATGCGGAAGGCGAAGCGCTCGAAGAGGTCCGGCCGCTGATGGCTCCGCCCTTCGTCCCTCGCCGGCTCGACGAGCGATCGCTCGAAGACCTCCGGCGCTTCTTCGCCCCTCTCGGCGTCGAGCTCTTCGAGCACGTCGCCGATCGGGACGGCCATCGCATCCGGGCGCGCTTTCTCGGCGTCGAGACGCTCGGCTATTCGCCCGCCTCGCTCTCGCGAGCCGTGCTCGACGCCCTCGCTCAAATGCCGGACGGAGTCCGGAAGAAGGTGATCCGGTGACTGCTGCGACCCACGAAATCGAGTGCCCAATCTGCAACGGAGAGGGCTCGATCGAGACCATGATCCCGGCTCGGGCCGGCGACGTCGAGCCGCGCTCTCGCGTGACGCCGTGCGACCGTTGCGACGGGCGCGGCGAGATCACCGTCGACGCCGACACTCGGCGCCTTCTCGAAGCCGCCGGCGGCAACGTCGAAGCGGAGCTCGCCGCGACGAAGCGGACGCTCGAAGTCGCCCGCGACGGGATCGCGACGCGCTCGATGCGGATCGCCGAGCTCGAAGAGCGGCTCGCGAAGCCGTGCTCGGCGTGCGTCGGCTTCGAGCGCACCCGCGAAGCGCTCGAAGCGAAGACGCTCCGGATCGTGAAGCTCGAAGCGGACGTCGAAGAGCTCTCGCGAGAGCTCACGAAGGCCCGGGCCGAGCTCGCCGCCATGACGGCGAAGGCTCCGGCCGCTCCGAAGCCGAAGACGGCGCGAGACGAGCTCCCGGCGACGATCCACTTCGCCGGGACGAATCTTCGCCGCACCGGGAGCGAATGGATCGGGGAGCGGGACGGATGTCGGATCCACCTCGCGGATCTCCGCGGCGTCCGCGACGCCCTCGCCTACGAAGTCGCCGTCTTCGATACGTCGACGGGCGAGAGCGTCACCCTCGAAGCGCCCTCGCTCGACCTCCTCGAAGCGAAGCTCGCGGTCTCGCTCTTCCTGAACCATCCGAGGATCGCCGCGAAGCTCCTCGAAGCCGTCAACGTCGAGCTCTACGGAGTCCGCTCCCATGGCTGATCTGGATCTCGTCTCGGGCTTCCTGGGCGAGCGCGTCGACCTCGCCGCGGAGCTCTACCACCGCGATCCGGCCGTGGGGTCGAGCGATCTCTCGCTCGCCCTCACGAAGTCGCTCTATCACTTCGAGCGGAAGAAGGCGGGAGCCTTCGAGGTCGAGACGTCCGAGAGCATGGCGATCGGGACGCTCACGCACACGGCGCTCCTGGAGCCCGAGCGCTTCCGCCGTGACTTCGTCGTCGCTCCGAAGGTCGACAAGCGGTCGAAGGCGGGAAAGGCGGAGCTCGAAGCGTGGAACGCTGACGCGAAGGCAAACGGGAAGACGCTCGTCGATCCCGACGATCTCGCGAAGGCGGGAAGGATGGCGGACGCCATCATGGGCCACGTTCGCGCCCGCCGAGCCTTCGAGCTGCGTCCGTATCTCCGCGAGCCGTCGTATTTCTGGCTCGACGAGGAGAGCGGGATCCGCTGCAAATGCCGGCCCGATCACCTCGCCGCCGGAGGTGCTCTCGCGGTCGACCTGAAGACGTCCCGCGACGTCTCGCCGAGGAGCTTCGCGAAGTCGATCGTGAATTTCGGCTACCACCGGCAACGGGCCCACTACATCGCCGGGATCGAAGCCGTGACGCGGATCCGGCCCGAGGCTTGGCTCTTCGTCGTCGTCGAAAACGTCGAGCCCCACACCGTCGCCGTCTACGAGCTCGACGAAGACTTCGCCGAGCTCGGCGAGAAGAGCCGCCGCCGAGCGCTCGCGAAGATCCGGCACGGGATCGACTCGCGGATCTGGGCTGTGGGCGACGGGAAGATCGTAACGCTGTCTCGTCCCGGGTGGGCGAGCGAGGAGGATTGACCATGGGAGCGATCGAGAAGAGCCGGCCCGCCGACGTGGCGAAGCCGAATCCCGGCGGCGATGGCGTCGCGAACCTGATCGGGCGGATGCGAGGGCAGATCGAGCGCGCCCTTCCGAAGCACCTGACCGGGGATCGCATGGCGCGGATCCTCCTCACGGCCGTGCGGAAGGTCCCCGATCTCGCACGCTGCACAGAGGCGAGCTTCGCTTCGTGCGTGATGGATCTCGCGTCGATCGGCTTGGAGCCGAATTCGCCGCTCGGTCACGCCTACTTGATCCCGCGCTACTCCCGAGAGCGGCAAGCGTGGGAGTGTACGACGATCCTCGGCTATCAAGGTCTGATCGAGCTCGCCCGCCGCTCGGGCTCGGTCCGAAGCCTGTATGCGCACGTCGTCCGCGAAGGGGATCTCTTCGAGTACGAGCTCGGCCTTCGGAAAGCGCTTCGGCACGTCCCGCGGGCGCCGATCTCCGCGCCCGTGACGCACGCCTACGCCGTCGCCCACCTCGCCGGCGACGCCGATCCGATCTTCGAGGTGCTCACCCGGGACGAGGTCGAGCTTCGCCGGAAGCGCGGCGCGAACGGTCCCGCGTGGCGGACCGATTGGGAAGCCATGGCGAAGAAGAGCGCGGTCCGTGCGTTGTGGCCTTGGCTTCCGCGCTCGGCCGAAATGGCCCAAGCGGTCGAGCTCGACGACGACGGCGATCGCTCGGTCGAGCCGAGCTCGCCCGCGGGCTACGTCGCCGTGAGCGGCGAGACGCGAGGGGCGCGGCCGAAGGTGCTCGACGCGCTCGAAGCGGACGTCGAGCCGTCCACCGATTCGGCGCCCGAGACGGCGCCCGAGAGCGCTCCCGAGGGAGCTTCGTCCGACGACTTCGTCGACGAATGAAGGAAGGAAGGACCATGGCAGAGAATCAGATCCCGCCCGAGGAAGGGCCGCGGAGCTTCGCTCGCTTCGTCGAAGCCGTCGCCGATGGCGAGCTCGCGTCCGAGCTCTCCGAGGAGCTCTTCGAGCTCGTCCGGTATCTCGAAGGCGAAGCCACGGCTCGCCAGTCGACGAGCTCGGGGCTGCTCACCCTGAAACTGAAGATCACCGTCGACGATCGAGGCTACGCCCGCGTGACTCACGACGTCGCGACGAAGCGCCCGAAGACGAAGCGGACGGAGGCTTTGATGTACGTGACGAAGGGGGGAAACCTGGTCCGGGAGAATCCGCGCCAGCAATCGCTCCCCCTGCGAGACGTCTCGAAGCGTCCCGAGGTCCGAGACCTCGCGGCCGGAAAGGAAGGCTGAACCGTGAGCATGGATCCGAGGAATCCCACCGCATCGATCGCCGCGACGGAGTCGCGGGCGATCTTCGACTTCGCCCGCGAGAATCTCGCGCCCACCTTGATCAAGGTTCCCGCCGATAGTGGCGTTCCCTTCGCCGTGGTCCCGCGGGGTCACGAGCTGCGCTCGATCAAATGGCTGATCGAGGAATACGCCGACGCCCCGCCTCGCCGAATGGGGCATGTCACCGTGACGGAGCTCGCGAGCCTCATCGATCACGCGAAGCGCTTCGCCGATCCGGATTCGGCGCTCTTCGCGGACGACACGCCGAGCGCCCCGAAGCTCGTCGCGATCCACAACTACCACCGGGGAGGGCCCGAGGGGACGGGTCGACTCGCCCGCTTCGGCGATCACCGGACGATCTACCCGTTCCCGCTCTCGGACGAATGGAACGCTTGGCGGAAGGCGGAGAGCGCGGGAGCGCTCGATCAGCGCGTCTTCGCCGAGTTCCTCGAAGATCGGATCGTGGACGTGCTCCCCCCGAGCTCGGTCACGGAAGGGACGAGCGAGCTCGTCCGCCAGCTCGGGATCGTCATGGCCTCGCCCGAGAAGCTCGTCGAGCTCGCGACCTCGCTCGCGATCCGCGTCGATTCGAAGGTGAAGTCGAGCGTGAATCTCGCGACGGGCGAGCGCGAAATCGTCTACGAAGAGACGCACGGCGATCAGTACGGCGCGACGAAGATCAAGATCCCGACCGGCTTCGTGCTCGCGATCCCCGTCTTCCGCGGCGGGCCGCTCTATCAGCTCCCCGTGCGGCTTCGCTACCGCGTCTCGGGGCCCACCGTGAAGTGGATCGTTCAGATCGCCCGCGGCGAGGCTGCCTTCCGTGACGCCTTCCGCGAGTCCTGCGAGGAAGCGCGGACGAAGACGGGGCTTCCGCTCTTCTACGGGCGCCCGGACTGAAGATCACGCGCTCGCCTATCCCCCCCCCGAGCGAGCGCGGGAGGGTGGGCGACCGGCCCGGGGACTACTCACCTCCGAAGCGGTCGCGCTTTTCTACCGGAGATCGATCGATGGCATTCGAGAAAGTCCTTCCCATCCTGATCCTCGCCGGAGCCCTCGGGCTCGCGGGCGAGTGCGGCGAGGCGAGCGCGCACGAATACGGGCCCGACGTCGTCGCCGTCGCACGGCTCGCGGTAAACGAGGCTTCGTTCTCGCCGTCCGACGATGCGACGGCGATCGCGCTCGTCGTCTCACGCAACGCACGCCGAGCGGGGCTCTCGCCGGCGGCGTACGTCGAGCGCTACCACCGGCGGATCGGCTCGACGAGAGCATGGGTCGCGGAGCTCGACGCGAGCTTCGAGCGCCCGGCGAGCTGGCCCGAATCCGCGGTCCCGTGGGACGAGGTCGGCCGCGAGAAGTGGGCCCGAGTGCTCGCGAACGTCGACGCGGCTCTCGCCGGCCGAGCGCGGATCCGTTGCGAGGCTTCGACGTGGGGCTCGCCCGTCGTCGACGCGGAGCGTCTCGCCCGAATGACGGCCGCCGGGTGGGAGCTCGTCCCGTGCGGGGCTACCCGTAATGTCTTCGTCCGGAGGTCTCGCCGTGACTGACGTCCGCGAGCTCCTCGCGTCGCTCGACGCGCTCGAAGGATGCGGCGTGACGATCGAGCAGCGCCCGTCCCGTGGACGCCCGACGAGCTTCGACGTCGGAAGCGTCGCCGGCGAAGCCGCCGCGAAGATCCGAGACCTCGAAGACGAGATCGCCGATCAGATCGCCCGCTTCGAGACGCTCGAAGGCGAGCACGCGAGCGCGGCGAAGGAGCTCGAAGAGCTTCGCGCTCGCGTCGCCGAAGCGGAACGGAAAGCCGAGGAGCTCGACGAGCGGCTCGACTATCTCGAAATGGGGGACGATCAGTGAGCACGATCGAAGAAGAGCTCGCCGAGCTTCGGCGAGAGCGCGATACCTACCGGCGGCGGATCGAGGAGCTCAAAGCGAGGCTCGAAGAGCGCGAGCCGCTCGCTCGGCTCGTCGCGGATCTCCGCGTCCAGCTACACGACTCCCAAGCGGCGGTCGGACAAGTCGTGATCCACCAATCGAGCCGCGTCGCCGAGCTCGAAGCGGATCTCGACGAAGCTCGCCGAGCCCTCGCCGATCGGAAGCTCGGGACCTGGGTTCGGCTCTCGGATCGGCTCGTCGTGAATCTCGCCGCCTACGAGGCGATCATCTTCAAGCAAAGCGAGGTGATGGGATCGCGGGCCATTCTGTGTCCCATCACAAACATCCCCGAGCGGACGATCAAAGCACCCGGTGAGCTCGAAGCGCTTCGCCGCGTCGCCGCTCGAATGGTGAGCCCGTGACGCCCGAGCGGTTACGGCGCGAGCTCGCGAATACAGACACGCACCAGTTAGGACGGAGGATCGAATGAATCAGCTATCGTTGACGCTCGCCCCGAGCGTGGAAGCCGCGAGAGCGGCGAAGCCGAGCGAGCGCGAGAAGCGCGATCAAGTGCTCGACGCGCTCGCCGTACGTCGGAGCGAGCTCGTCGCGACGGCGCGAGAGGTCGCGACGTCGATCGCTCGCGAGCGCGGGCGCGTGACGGCGCCCGAAGTCTTCGCCGCCCTGCGGGCCGCCGGCGTCGATCTCGGGGGGCACGATCCGCGATGGATGGGAGCCGTGTTCAATCGGGGCCCGTGGCGTCGCGTGGGATGGCAGTCGACCGGATCCCATGCTCGCCCGGTCGCCGTGTGGGAGCTCGACGAGGTGACGCCGTGAGCTACCGCGAGATCGATCCTTCGGTCGAGGTCGAGCGGCTTCGTCGCCGCGTCCGAGCGCTGGAACGTGCGCACCGGATCGGCTCCCCGCTCCGCGGCCTCGCTCGCCTCGCGGGGCGCATCTTCGCCGCTCTCCGGCGAGATCCCGGCGTCCTGTTCTGGCCGATCTTCGTGATCGTCGC
>ERZ724505.1381-NODE-1381-length-13396-cov-55.950379_pt1 | contig 13396 bp, 23 predicted proteins | sample MGYA00376038_ERZ724505 | MGnify/ENA primary metagenome ERZ724505 (study PRJEB28724, sample SAMN07190884) | wastewater metagenome | isolation source: effluent of sewage treatment plant in Hong Hong | place: Hong Kong | collected 2016-03-17 ... | reverse complement strand
CCATATCCAATCATACTTATACATCTTGATATTACTCATTCTTAAAGCACTACTAAATGGCTCACTTCCGAATAATACTATAGCTCCATTTGGTTTAATTATTCTTTTGAGTTGTTCCCACATAGGCTCAAAAGGAATAACAGAATCCCACTTGCAAGCTGTAGTTCAGTTATCAGTATGGAACATCAGTAATGATAGCGTCAATACTACCGTCAGGTATGTATTTCATAGCATTAAGACAATCATCATTGATTATCTCACCATTACCAATCTCCATACTTTTTGGATGGTTGGTTAGTTTCATATATAAATTATTTATTAGCATTTAAGTAATGTTTTGTTCTTTTAGTATCTTTCTCTCAATGACATTTAAGACAAAGAGTTTGCAGATTGTCCATAGAGTTATTTTTAATGATAGAATTTCTTCATTTTCAATCGATATGATCTACTGTGATCGATACTCACCATTTTTCTATATGCTCACTATTTTCCATTCAACATTTTTTACATTTATTTCCATCTCTATTCAGAACATTCTCATAATTTCATCAAAATCTATATTTATTATATCTATAATTCTTATACCAATCCTTGTTTTTATTATACCATTTTTTTTGATAGTTCTTTTTCATTATAGATGAACATTCTTTGCAATATATCTTTCAATTTCATCTTATATTATAACAAAGTGGACAATTAGATATATATTTCATCTTTCTTGATATTATTGCAACTCAAGTCTTAGTGCGTCATATATTATTTGCTATTTCTTCATAAGTACATCAAGATAGAAGACTGTATTTTATAATATCTTTCTCTTTATCTGTATATTTTGGTTCTTTAGCCATAAAGTAGATTATTATATAGTAATAGATACTATTATATCTAAATATTAAATAAATCAAGTAATAATAGCATCTATACTACCATCTGGGATAGATTTCATTATTTCGATGCAGTCTCAGTGTATTATCATAAATTAAAAGTTAATCAAAAGAGTTTCAACGATACCTTCCTCCGTTCGTATGCTCGTAATGGCAGTCAAAACAAAGTATTTCTATGTTATCAGGATCGAACTTGAGTTCTGGATAGAGTCATTTCGGTTTTATATGAGAGAAGTTATGAGCTTTTGGCTCGTTTATGTATACTCAGCACCTATTACAGAAATGCCCACGACTCTCCCAGACTTCCATAAATACCTTTTTCTGTCAGGTCTTTTGTCTATTAGTCTTTGGGAGAGGTTTTTGAGTTTTAGGAAACATACTCTTTTATTTTTAATTTCTGATAAATGTGTTTCATTATCGGATTGAGTGCTACACTTCATCAGAATACTTTTCACTTATCCTCATAGTATTTTTTTGCATCAGCGAGTAATTGCTGTGCGTGTCATTTATTTCTATCATACGATACTATAGAATATAGAGTAGCCCATTCTCCACCATCACATATCTCGGCAGTACATGACTCATAATTCCATAAATCCATATCTCACATGAGAGGATTTTTTATGATAGTTATCTTGGATTTCATGATGTATTCGGTAAAGTTATATTCTCAGCACCACAAGAGCAAGTAATAAAATACCCATCATGCCACTTTTTACAATGGTGACATTGCCAGTGTCAGTGAGAGAAATGAGATGTTGTTTGCATTATTTCCCCTTCGTTTTTCATATGTTTTCTTTATCAAGAACTAAAGGGTTATTACGAGTTCTTTCTTGTATCTCTTTTAAGTTGAAATTTTCCATGACCTTATAGTAGGCATCCTGATAGCGTTTAAATAGTCTCATAGTTAGTTACAAGTTATGATATTTTTAAAAATATAGTCCGACATGGCTTTTCAGCTTTCTTTTTGTATTTGCCTCTTTGTAAGTATGAGCAATTCATCGTCAGAAAGGCTTGCTATGAGGCGTTTTTTATCAAAAGGTATGCTTATACTATCCGTTCACCAAATCTTTAAATATGAGGCAATAGTAGCGTTTTGATAGCTACGTTTTATAATAAGAAGTTTTGCACGAAGTCAATTTTCTAAATCTGGAAATCAATAGTAATTGCTTCACTCGTTAGAAGGTCGAGGAGTTCACACATACCATTTTATTCCAGCGTCTCAGAATGCTTTTTCAAGTGCCTTACTCCCTAGTGTGATACCTGATACATTGTTATTTTTCCACCCTGCTACTCATGGGTACTTATCTGATAAATGACGCACATCATGTGAGCCAGTCCCTATTTTACACTCCAGTCGTTTGGCTACTGGGATTACACTCCCAGTCGTGGTATCTTTTGATACATTAGATCATGTAGAAGTCGGCACGATTATCTTCGTCAGGATACTTTCAGAGCAAGCATTTTTTGCCTGTAGAATCTCCTCAGAAGTGGATTTTGTACTTGCCTCATCAAGACATCGTAAGAGAGTTTCTCGATTTTCTCTCTCCACTCGCTCTTCAAGAGTCTCTTGTGAGTAAGTAGCATAGACAATGCTTCACATAAGAGAGATAGCAAGAACTGATATAGTGGTTTTTGCATAGTGCATATTATGATATTTAATCCGAGTAAACGACTCGTGGCGTTTTATATGTGTATTCAGAGTTCTTTTAGCCATGTTCTGGCGAGTTTTGATACTCTTTCTCATTTCCGCTTCATCTCATACATTTCTAATTCTGTATAAGGTGGTGGAAGCTCGTATGATATACGTCTGTCTGGATTAGCTCGTTCTTTATTTCTCATAGTGTGTTTTATATTTAAGATACATTTTACGACCTTTTTCATTTATAGAAAAATGATTTCTGTATCAGACATCCATTTTTTCACGTCTGACGTTCAGATACCCCATATTTGCAAGTTCTCATAGTCTTCGTGAGTAATCTTTTACTATTATTTCTTGCATTTCTTCCATCCTTCCGAAAAACCCAGCTTCTTTGCTTGCGAGTTGCTTTGCTGTAAACTCTGGATTACCGAATCAGGAATAGTAAGCCATCATATGCAAAGCTCTATAGTTTCATTTATAGAACCAGAAAGGAGGCTCATTTACTGTAGGATCTGAGAGTTCTGAATGTTCAGGCTTAATAAAAGGCGGATTTCTTCCAGTATAATATCCGAGAATGTAAAACACGAGAGCAGTAAGAGTATAGAACATAGGTAAAAATTAAGAATTATTCAACAGGGGTAAGTTTATATTTCTTCCTATTTTTGTCAGTCACGATTTTTTCTTCTTGTGTATTTGTCACTTCCTCTTCTTCAATAGGATTTATTTCAAAATCACCTAAAACATAGTTTGATTTCCAAGACTGATTTCATACCTGTTCTTCTTTAAGTTTTGTAATTTTTCCTGTATCATCACCACCAATAAACCAACCTTTTGTATATGCGAGTTTTGCAGAGACCCTTGCATTACCATAGACCTGTGCATTACCAGAGACCTGTGCATTACCATAGACCCATGCATCACCAGAGACCCATGCATCACCATAGACCCTTGCATCACCATAGACCTGTGCATCACCATAGACCCATGCATCACCATAGACCCATGCATCACCAGAGACCTGTGCATTACCATAGACCTGTGCATCACCAGAGACCTGTGCATCACCAGAGACCCATGCATCACCATAGACCCTTGCATCACCAGAGACCTGTGCATTACCAGAGACCTGTGCATCACCAGAGACCCATGCATTACCAGAGACCTGTGCATTACCATAGACCCATGCATCACCATAGACCCATGCATCACCATAGACCTGTTCAAGATTTTCCTCTTTCTCTATATATCCTCATAGCTCGCCTTCTTTCACGTTTCAAAATGTTTTGAGTGCTTTAATTTGAAATAGTTTTTTCCCCATCCATTCAATGCTCACAGAAGTAAGCTCGTATTTTTTGTCTGACATAATAAATAAAAATTAAGAATAAGTATTCAGGAAGTTCTCCCAGTCTGGTCATCATCGTGGCGGGAGGACCACTCAGTATTCAGCTAGTTCTCGTTCACATTCTCCAAAGTAAAGAGAAAACTCTTTTTCACTCATAGTAGTAGTCGTGAGTTCTTTCTTTTTATAGAACACTTTACCAAAACACGAGAGACGTTTCCGTTTTGCTTTTGGTCAATAGGTGACTTTGAAGTATTCGTGTAGATCATCTTTCGAGTTTCATGTGATCTCCTCTGCATACGAGAGGAGTGCGAAATACAGACTCGATTGCTGTAGATTGCGAGTAGGCGAGTATTTCTTATACGAATAGACTCAATCAGGAGTATGATCGAGTCCGTATATCTTTCAGTCTTTTTTAGTGAAACGCATATTATAAAAGTTTTAGTAAAGCATCGTCTATCTCTTTTAAGAATTGCTCTTGTTTTTTCCTTGCTTCCTCAATAAGTGCAGATACTTCATCTCTTCTTATCTGAATAATGTGAATCTGTTTTATTGATATGCGAGGATCATAAAATACGAAATCGAGAAATTCTAGGTCATCGTTTACTATAAAATATTGTAACATTTGCTCCTCATATTCGCTTGGTATTTCTCCAGTAAGAAATGATTTTATGTGAAGTGCAGATGAAAGACACTTTATTTCAATAGCTCACGAGTATTTTCATTCCTCATCTATAATGAGTCAATCAGGTGATGATGCTATAAACTTATTATCATCTCTTTCTGTAAATCATGCTTTAGCTACTTTATTTCATGTAATTTTCTCATATCGTTCTATTGCTTCATCCTCTAGTCTTGCTCATCGCATCATAGGGCTTTCATCTTGTGATGCTTCTGTAGAAAGCCTCTGTGACAAAATCTCATAAAATGCTTTCTCACGAGCTTTTGGAGTTCACATTATACTTGCTAGAACTGTACCAGTTATTTTTCATAACCTAAGTTCGTGCCAAGCATCTGTACGTTGTTCTATATTATAAATTTTCATAAGAAGATTTTTTATTAATATAAGCTCTGTTGATTACTTCATCATCTCTTTCTTTTTGCAAAAGGTGTATCCATACTTTTTCTAAGTCATCTTTTGTTTGAGTGTTTTCGATACTTTCAATAATCTGTGTTTTATTCATCATCTCAATAGATGAAGTAAGTCTATCTATATATCCGATTGTATCTTTTCTATTTAAGTCCTTTCAGAATATTTTACCTAACTTTTCTGCAGCGTCTTTTATTGCGTATGATTCTGCGGATGGTGCTCACATTTGAATTGCGGAGGAATTCATTTTATCAAATTCTGTAGCACCATTTCATTTCTGCACTTGTATTGGCATTGCTCCTATTCCATCTTGTCTTATCCATACATTTTGGTCTAGTGGGTCTTGCACCTTTAATGATACAGTTACAACAACAGAATTTGCTATCAATTTTATTTCTTTTACTTCTACTTCCCACCTAGAGAATATGGCAGTCAAAAGATATTCTACTCGCTCTATTGGTAGATACTTCAGTCATTTTATAAATGGATGCTCTTTTATCCAAGTAGGCGATGGATCAGAGTTTAAAATAACATTCAACTCATTTTGCTTTACCACAAGCTCTTTGTCTTCATATAAGTCATTTATGCTAGGAAGTTTTTTTTGTGTAGATACGAGTTGTGTCATAATTAAACAGTTAATGAATTAAACTCTCTTTCTATCTCGATTCTTAGATTAGATAATCTAGCAAGTTCTCAGATATTAGGAAAGTATTTTTTGAAGATATGCTCGTTATTAATAACGAGACCGTTTTTGAGTTCAAGATCTGTCATATTATTTTGTTAAAGTTATAAAAGCATGAGTAAAGACTCAAGCGAGAAGTACAATAAGAATAAGTATTTCCATTATTCGTGTGTATTAAGAATATCGTATGTCCACTTTTGCCAAAAAAGACCACAAGTCTTTTCAAGATATGGCTTGTAATTTGATCCGTAAAAATTACGTTCACAAAGTTTTTCTCTATAGCTTACACTCATAGCATGACTCTCATTGTAAAAGTATGCTGTAGAGAAGGCGAGTACTCCGATAAGAAGTGTAGTGAAGTACGCGATGTTAATAAGAGTAGCAGGTTTGCGAACGTGTGTGACTGACATATGTGTATTGATAAAAGATAAAAAACCTGTTTTGACACCTACAGGCGGAGGTGATTTTAAAGCCGATCAAATTCTCAGCGTTGTTCTCGAAGTTCGTCAGTTCTATCGTAGTCGTCAGGATTTCACTCGTAGTCACTTCATTTTATATCTTCAATTTCTGATATGAGACGAGCAAGCTCATCACAAGTCATGTTTTTAGAGTCGATGAATGCGATACAATCGAGTACATTTTGTGTCTTTTTCATAAGTTGATAGTAAAAAAATAACATTCTCTCTCTTATGTGTTCTGCATTCATTTGCTATCTAATAGCGAACCATACTAGTATAAGAAAGAGTGTTGTTAGTTTCTTTGTATACCATTTGTTCATAGGGCGGTACTCTCCTGCAAGGGTTTAGCTCCAAGTAGCTTGTGCAATCTGTCTCAATTGAACAAAGCCATTATATCACTTACCGAAGCAAACACAAATAAAAAGTACAAGAAAAAACGAGATTCGCTTTGTATTGCTGAAATCTCGTCTTGTCAATTATGGTGGATTGTGTGATTATAACTTACTATTGTACACAATATTTGAACTATTTAAATTTCTTTCTCAAACTAATCTCTCACAATACTCGTAAATCCTCGATTCATATAATCTTAAATCTTTCATAAGGCATATGATTTTGTATATATGTCATGGCAAGATCTGCTACCTCATGGATATTTGTTGTGCTTCATGTCTCAAATATCCATTTATTAGTAGATGTTTTAAAATCTTTTTCCTGAACCCATAGGGTAATCAACCAATAGATAGAATTATCCATAATAATAAAGTTATTTAATTAAATCAAAATTATTTTGCCCATTTGCCATTGTTATACTTTTTCTTCAACAAGATAAACAATAAGAATTAAACGATTGCATATTTCAACACTTTTCACACTTCCAGTGATTATTTCAATCTGGCGCAAATACAAGAGTGGTGTATTTATCTCCGATTTCATTCTTAGAGTTTATGAGTTCTTTTCTAAGTATTTCTATATAAGGCTTGAGTCTATTTACTAGTTCATCAGAACTCATAATTTCATTTTTAGTATCAAAACAAAACCAATCCATTCATCTTGATACAGAATATCATATAAGTGTATTTAGTGCATCTAGTGCTTTAATGGCTGGGTACAATTCAAATACTTCCACGTTGGTTTTATTTAAATTTACTCACCATATGCTTTGGATTTCTTGCTTATATTGAGACATAGTACAGAACAAAAAAAATAAAAGAACCTATTAGTCATGGACTTATCATAAGTACGAGCAATATATATTTAGGCTTCATATTCATAATCAGTTTTTAAGATTAAGTTTTCTTTCCTATTATAAACTACAAAACTTTTTACATTTGGTATCCTATTTTCGTGAAACCATTTTCTGTATACAGTTTCTAGCCAAACAACTTCTCAAGTTTGCAATTCTACTGGATACCAAGCAAACCATTTTCTCCATTCATTAGTTATAGTATCGTATAATTTCATATTATTTAGTTTTTAATTTCTCTGCATACTTCCTCACTTTAAGAATAGCTCGTACTCTGTCGATCTCTGTCTGATACTCCGCTCGATTCTCTGATTTCTTTTTCATATCCTTGAGATATGTGATGTAGTCTAAATATTGTCAGTTCGTGACTTTAGAAAATTTCCTCTTATGTGATTCGTCTTTAATAGACTGATATATGGGTGTGAGTGTTAGCATAGTTATTTAGAAAATGAGCGTGGTAATGATTTGACGAGGGTATAAACTCCTAGAAAAGTGCTGGATGATTACAGCTCGGTTTTTACTCGTATAGTCACATTACATACTTGGCTTTACCACGCCATATAGCGTCCTATATAAGCCTAGAAATCACGTATCCAAGCAGTCCGAATCTTGCGTCTACCTATTCCGCCACACGCTCACTCGTATTATATCCATACTTACTGAAAAACAAAATCAATTTGTAAAATCATTATTGCCTTTCTCTACAAATCCATATACTACATAGTTGGCAAGAAAAACAAAAGCTCGAAGTAAAACATTCGGATCGCAAGAGTCGTCATCATAACGAGTATCGTCTTCTCTCTTAATGTTAGTATGAGGAAGAGTGATGTTTTCTCTCAGAAATGAGAGTTTTTTTATCACCATACTCTATACTTTAGTTAGATGTCCCGTAGGTATAATTATACACAGGAAATATATATAACTATATACTTAGTACTAGAGAAATTAAAAAAATAAAAAAAAAGATTTGCATAATTTTATATTTCAATATAATGAAATTACACAGGAAATAAAATTTCTAACTCTCAGGCTGGACACCTAGAGTTCGTCCAGCCCTCTAGGTACAAGCCTGAACGAATAGTGTCTAACCGAAAGGGAAGGCACTTTTTCGTAAAATGAAACTCACAGAATCAACCATAAAACTTCTCCGTTCTATTCATTGAAGGGCAAATACCTACAATATATTTTGATTATCTCGTTATGAGTACAAGAAATTCTGACTTACAGAAAGAACTCTTCGAGCAATAATCAGCTATCTCAAGGCGAATCACTACATAGAACACGTTGATACAGAACATTATGTGCATTTTTGAGAACCGAGAAGGCGCTATCTCTACGTTGCCACAGAAAAACTCATGGATCTTGTAAAATCATTCACAACTTCTATAGAAAACATGAATGAAAAAATTGTGAACTGGTGCAAAAAACAGAATCCCGTATCTATTCTCCGAGATTTCGGAATTACTGTGAATAATTCAGGAAGAATATGAGGAAAAGAGTCAAAAATCACTATAAATCGCAGGAGTTGAGCTATAACGAACTGGAAAGAATGAAAAACGTATAATCTTTATAATTATCTTCGAGAACACTTGCAATGCACGCATCAATACTTTTTTAAACATTTTATATGATAGCAATGTTTTCTCCTATACGTAATTCGTTATGATTCGAGCTTCGAGAAATAGAATTTAGAGATTGATTCGCAATAGCAAGAACTGTGCCAGTAGAAAAATATAGATGAGTATTACATGAATTGCCAGTATTTAAACCAAAAACTGAATATAATGACGATAAAGAATGGAATAAGCAGTTTATAAAGTATATGTATCCTGAAAATTTGTCTCTATTTTAATCTCACTAATTACTTTACAAAATTTAATTTAACTATATGGAAAAAAAACTTAGATGGTTTCTTGTTAATAATAATTATATGCTTCAAGTTGTCGCATCTTATAATCACTCAAGGGCAAAACTCGCTCTCAGTAGAAACTTTTGAGAATGTGAGGATTGGGAGGCTCTAAAAGATTATCGAGCATCTGTTATTAAAGATTCTCTTACTCAGATTCCTGAAAAAGAATGAGATATGTATATTGATGTTTATGAGCTTCTTCAAAAAGGAATATGGGGAAACGCATGGACAGAAGAGCCCTGTTTAACTTGTTGACATAATTGCTGAGAATGAAATCCACAGTATTACAATAAAGAAATAGGTAAATTTTATTGCAAATATTGCGACATTAAAGAATGTAACTGTAATTTTCATAAATTAGGCTAACAATCGGATAATATCTTTAATTACTTTACAGAATATATGAATAAATACGAAATAGCTTTTGAAGTATTTGAAGAATATTGCAACGAAGTACATTGAGCATTTGAAAGTCCCTCCGAAAGACTCGCGATGTGAATATGGATTATGTGAAGAAAAAATGAAACTAAAAAATAATCTCTCTAATAACACTACAATATATGAAAGAACTCGTACAACCTAAGCTATATTACTTCATGGCAAATGCTCATCATTATCTAATATCAAAAATAGATGATGAGTGATACTGAGTTTTTGATCTATGCACAATAAGAAGCACAGACGAAAGATGGAACACTCTGGAAGAAGCTATAAAAAATAGTGAAAAATACTACAAGGAACTACATATATTCGATACTTATCGTGAACTATTCGCTTATATGCTTAAACAGGAGATAGAGTTTGATTTTATGGATTTATTTGAAGATAAAAACCTTGTTGAAAGAGAATCTTTGCACGAATCAAAAGTTGAATTGATACATAAAAAAATGTGAATAAAATAACTTGCTTTTACTTACCTTTTCCATATAATCAGATATATACAGGTGGAGCTGTATTAAGATCTCAGTTTTAGGGAATCGACTCCACTCGATTCTCGAAAGTTGGGATTTTATTTTTTTATTTATTATATGAGAAAGACAAAACTAAACTCTACAAAATATTTTCCATCTTCTATTATTTTCTTGAGCCAGAAAAGTATAAAAGATATTGGTGAAATATTATAAAATAAATAAAGTATGATTCTCTACCGCATCATAACATCTAATGACTCCGCTCTTCACCAAATGTGAGAAGAAATACTTGCAATTATTCAAAAATCTATATAATGAAAGTAAGTAAAAGCGTGGAAACTTCTACTGTCTATAGTCTGAAAATATATGAAAGCCGAAAGGCGTAGACACTAATCCCTGTAAGTTCTTCCACGCTCTTACGGGGATTTTTAATAACTTAATATGGATATACTAAGAATACCAACTCACTATGCTATGCAGGTATCTTATATGGTAGAATCTGATAAGGCATATATATTTGATGCTTTAATGAGACTTTCTATATGAGAGATACCAGAGATAGAGAAATCAGTTCTATGATGAATAGTTTTGAGTATTTGGACAGAAGCAGTACAGCTTGAAAACAAAGCAAACTCTAAAAAGTGAAAACCGCTTAAAATAGACATCGCACCTATGGTGCAACCTATGGTGCAACCAAAATTAAAAGATGATGCACCCAAACCAAGTCAAACCAAATCAATTCAAATCAAACCAAATCAAGATTCTTATAAAGAAGAATGAGAGCAAGCTCTCATTGTATCAAAATGAGATGAAGATATAAATAATCTCCTAGAAATAATAAAGGGACAAGTAGAATTTCTCTGATTTATCTACAAAAAAGGAAAGTACGAAAGACAAAGAGCAAAAAACATACTCACAGGAAAAGACTTCTGAGAAATCTGCGATAAAGCAAATATGTCTCGTGTAGAGTTCTGCAAACAAATAATCTATACATCTACACTACTCACATTCTGGAACTGAAAAATAAATAATGCCGAAACACTCTACGAACACTATGCGAAAGTCTATAATGATGCAGTAAACAAAAAGGCAAAGATGGAATCAGTACAACAAGTTTTTTAATTTTTAATATTTATGCAAAATTCAACACTAGATGATTTAATAAAAAAAGCAAAAAATAAAAAGGATTGAGTATATACAATTAGAAAAAATATATATTATGCAGTTTTTAATTGAAAATTAGTATTCTATTCAGAATGGGATTGACCTAAATATTTTTGAATATATCAACTATCATATTGATTTGCTGTTAGGGTATGAGAAATTGAAAATGAATGGGAAATTAGAAAGAAAATGAAAACATTATTAGAACTTTATATATTATAACCTATGTCTACAGAAATAACCAACACCGATCCACTCTGCTGGATTCTCGACAACGAGTGAGACAAATACTACAAGAAGTGTGAACTCCAAGACCTACAGAAGGCTCGTAATAACAAACTCGATATTTCCTGCGAATGAGATATAATACTAACACACTTCCAAATATCTAAGTATGGGAAAGCTGATACTATAGACCGATTTATATTCTTCTCGCTTCCTAGCTATCCATCGGAAATAAAAAGAAGATTTAAGAACGCTATAGAAAACCTGCCAGAATATCGAAAAAAAACTCTCACATACGACCAGATAAGCGAAACAGTAAAACGATGGAGATACGAAGAGCAGTACTACTCCTAGAATCCGTATGAATCTTAACCACTAAATATGAAACCAAATCAAAAAACAAATAGACAGACTTCTCTCATGTTCTAAGATCGCAAATATCGGAAGTTATGTAAAACAAATGGTGCTTTTAATTCTATAAATAATTTGATTTAACTTACTATTTCACTATAATACCTCTATGCCAGAACTCAATAAAACAATCACAGAATCTAGCGATTTCGCCCAATTCAAAAATGACAATAACCTCGAAGTATTAAACCCAGAGGCTATTAATATCGTACTATTTTCACTCGCAGAGGAAAACAAGAAGCTACGAGAAATGATAGATAAAATGTAGTGAATTATTCGTTCTGAAACATGTATTAAATAACTATGGAAGACAAAAAGAAACGTCCTTGAATACTCATAAAATGAATAAGCGAAATAAAACTTAATCCAAATAATCCTCGCATTATCAAGGATGATAAGTTTCATAAACTCGTGGAGAGTGTGAAGAGTTTTCCAGAGATGCTAGAAATTAGACCAATAGTCGTGAATAAAGATATGATTATTCTATGAGGAAATATGCGATATAAACTTGCTTTTATATAAATTATAGATAATATGAGTATATAACTTATATTTTATGGATAAAAAGCAATTCGCTGAAACAAGAAATAGAACTTATTTCATAGATAGACTATGAGAAATCACATCAATAAATAAATTCTCAAATAATGAATTTATTAGAAGAAAAACATTTAATAACTGGTGATATTTAATAATTCAAATTCAAAAAAAGGAATATAAGATTCATCGCCTAGTTGCACAAGCATTTATTCCAAATCCTGAAAATAAACCACAAGTGAACCATAAAAATGGAATAAAAACTGACAATCGAGTAGAAAATCTTGAATGGACTACAGCAAAAGAGAACATGCAACATGCATACGATATATGAATAAAGAAAGTATCTAAAAATAATAACTTTGTAAAAAATCCATTATGGAAGTGAAAATTTTGAGAAGAGCATAATAGAAGCAAAAAAGTAATACAGATGACAATTGATGGAGCTATAGTAAATACATACATATCTTGAAAAGAAGCACAGGATAATACAGGAATAAATAAAGCACATATTTGTAGTTGTGCAAAATGAAAGAAGAAAACAGCTGGTTGATTTATTTGGAAATATGCTTAAACTTATAATCAATCGTATGATAAAGCTCGACCCTACTCTTGAAATCAAGAGAAATTGAGTGCCGTACACAAATTCGATATAAAACGAAAATAAAACCTATGCCAACCCCTTTATTTGAGAAGTGAAATCCATGATGACCATGAAGACCGCCTTGAAGCAGAAGTGTCGAGACTCTTTTTCGTGATGCTATAGAAAAGATTGCCAAAGACCAAAAGATAGAAGATGTAGAGCGAGACCTTGTGATTACTCTACTTGCTAAGGCTAAGAAGTGAGATATGAGAGCTTTAGAGATGTATTTAGATAGACTCTATGGAAAGCCGAAGC
>ERZ724505.1379-NODE-1379-length-13402-cov-14.434180_pt1 | contig 13402 bp, 15 predicted proteins | sample MGYA00376038_ERZ724505 | MGnify/ENA primary metagenome ERZ724505 (study PRJEB28724, sample SAMN07190884) | wastewater metagenome | isolation source: effluent of sewage treatment plant in Hong Hong | place: Hong Kong | collected 2016-03-17 ... | reverse complement strand
CTCAAGGCCAAGGCGGATGCCGCGGAGGCCAAGGCCGCGACGCTGGAAGCCGCCGAGACCGCGCGCCAAGCCGCCGCGGACAAGGCGATCGTCGACGCCGTGCCCGAGTCGCTTCGTCCGCTGCTTGCGGGCCGCACCGGTGCCGACCTCAAAGCCGCCGCGGATGCCATCCACGCGCAGGTGTCCAAGCCGCCTCCGGGCCGCTCGCAGGGCGACGGCATGACCAGCGCCGAGCCAACCGCCGAAATGCTGGCGTGGGCCGAGCGCATGGGCCTCGGTTCCACGTCGGACAAGTCCAAGCTGATCGCAGCGTTCCACAAGATCGGGCCGGGCCGCAAGCTCGCCGCCAACCCCTAGGAGCCCAACATGGCGAACCTCAACTACGGCTGGAAGTACGGCGAGCGTATGCCCGTCCGCGTGCCGGTCGACTCGTCCACCACGGCGATCGCGGTCGGCGACTTCATCACCATCGCGACCGCGGGCTACTACAAGAAGTGGACCACGGGCACCGTCGTCTACGGCGTCGCGATGGAGCAACTCGACACCGCCGAGATCCCGGCCTCGGACGGCGGCGCGTACCTGACCGTCGACGTGTCGCCGAACAGCGTCTACGCATACCCGGTCTCCAGCGGCACGCTCGGCGTCGCGATGCGCGGCAAGACCTGCGACGCGGGCGCCGCCCAGGGCATCGCCGTCGACGCCTCCACCAACGATGACATCCACATCATCGAGGCGGACACCACCAACCAGGTCGCCCTCGTGCGACTGCTGATCCCGTCGCTCGGCGGCGTGGTCTAGGAGCTACCATGAGCGGCACCTCGGTCGACATCAGCCAGTTCAAGGCCCTCGCGGCGGACGTGGGCGTCAGCGTCATCCCGTCCGCGTACCGCGAGGCGGAGATCCAGTTCCCCGCGTTCTGCGAGGTCCTGCGCCCCGAGCAGGCGAGCGTGCCGCTCTACGGCGACATCAGCACCACCCTGCACTTCGGCACCACGCCGGATGAGGTCGACGACGGCAAGCCCTACCCGAACACCACGGGCGGGGAGGGCTACCGCCCGCAGATCAAGATCCGCGTGTTCAAGAAGTCCATCAGCATCCCCCGGCGCATGCTCCAGTCGCTGTCGGGCCGCGCGAACGCGGAGAGCATGATCGCGACGTTCATGTCGCAGTTCTCCGGCAACGCGATGGTCCAGAAGGATCAGTTCGTGTTCGGGCTGATCCAGAATGGCGGCATCACCGCGGGCTCGCTGAAGTACTTCGGCAACAGCTTCGTGGGCCACGTCGACCCCAACGCGGGCCTCATCTACGACGGCGTGTCGTTCTTCAACAGCGCGCACCCCATCAAGTACGGCTCCACGACCTACGACAACGCCGACGCGCTGTCGCTGTCGGGCACCAACCTCGATGCGACCTACACCAAGGCGGCGTACACCAACGCGGTGAACGAGTCCGGTGTGCAGATCGCGATCAAGCCCGACGTGCTGATCGTGCCGACCGCGCTTCGCTCGACGGGTCAGGTCCTGCTCGGCTCCGACCAGGCCCCCGGTGGCGCCAACAACGACCTGAACACCAACCGCGGCCTGCTCCAGCTCATCGTGTCGCCGTTCATCACGACCTCGACGGCGTGGGCGGTCGGCTCCAAGGGCACGATCCGCGTGTTCGACTCCGGCGCGCCCGAGATGACGGCCTGGGTCGACGAGGAGACCGACAGCTACAACGTCGGCCTCAAGTACCTGTTCGGCGCCGGTGTCCGCGAGTGGCGCGGCTGGGTCGGCAACAACTTCCCCACCTCCTGATCATGATGGACCTTCACAGCGCCCGAAAGCTGCTTGAGTATGGGGGTCTTGCCGCCCCCAGCGAGTACCTCAAGGCGCTGTTGGAGGTCCAGATCGCGATCTTCGACCACCTCACGACGAACGACACCCCGTCAGCGGCGCCCGCAAAGCCCGCTGACTCACGGCCCCGCAAGGGCAAGGCGGACTGATGGCGGACATCTTCAAGGTCGGTGGCTCGGCGGGCATCTCGGCGTCGGTGTCCATCGACGATACGGGCATCATCACCGCCGCCGCGGGCTTGGCTGGCCCCGCCTCCACCGCCGCCGCAGAACTCGCCGCGGCGTGGTTCACCCACGCCGTCCCGCTCTACGTCGACATGGCGGGCGCGACCTACGCCCTGACGACCGCCAACTGCACAAGCGAAGTCCTGCTGGTCGACGCCAACGGCACCGGCGGCGGCACGAGCGGCCAGATCCTCAAGCTGGTTGCCGACGCGAACAGCACCGGAAAGCGCCTGCTGATCATCAATGCGGGCGACGAGGCGGTCACGCTCCAGACCAGCGCGGGCGCGGACCTGCCTTCGGCCACCATCGTGCCCGCCTACGGCTCGTGTCTGGTCGCCTACACGTCGCAGGTCGGCTGGTGCCGCGTGTTCAAGACCCCCGCCTACTTCGCGTCCGGCGAGGTCACGGGCACCGGGTCCAGCCAGAACACCGCCCACGGGCTCGGTGTGGCGCCCACGTTCGTGATCCCGACGATCACCGGCTACACGTCGGGCGCCATCGCGGTCACGGTCGGCACGCACACGAGCACCGACTGCGTGTTCAACGTCACCAGCGGCGTGAAGTACCGGATCTTCGCGGTGGCCATCTAGCGCGGGGGTGAGCCTTGGCCTTCACTCGCGCGCTGACGACATCGATCGGACGGGTCCGCCTCCGGTGTGGGCTCACCGCGCCTGACGGCCCAGACCACGTTCCGGACGAGCGGATCCAGGAAGCGATCGACGCGAGCACCAGCGAGGACAACGCCGCGCTGATGCTGCTCCGCGGCCTCTGCGCCATGTACGCCGGGCAGATCGTGGCCGACGTGACGCCCGACACCCCGGAGTGGGTCCGGTCCCGCAACGCGCAGGCCCGCTACGATGCCTTCATGGGCCTGCTCAAGACGATCTCCGACACCACGCCGGTGGATCTCGGCCTGCCCGTGCGCTCGTTCTCGTCGCTCGGTCGGCACCCGTCCGATCCCGTGCGCTACAGCGGGTGGCGTCGATGACCTGGATCGTCGACAGCATCGCGTCCGGCTGGCCCGTCGTCGAGGCGTCGGGCACCGCGCGCGCCCGGTTCGCGATCCTCAACGCGGCCAACACGTCGGAGGTCTGGGAGACGGGAACGTCGCTCGACTACGCGCTCTACGCGGGCGACACGCTTGTCCTGCAAGGCACCGCCGATGACGCCGGGTTCCCGTACGTCGAGACCGCGATCACGATCACGACCGCGCTCGACCCGAACGTCGAGTACCGCGCGATCCTGACCGGCACCGTCACGGGAACGGGCGTTGACGGCACCACGAGCACGGTCCGCTACGCGCGCCGAGAGCACGCCCAGACGATCCCCATGCGCAGCCCGCCGATCACGGTGGCGTCGCTGGGGTACGCCACGGCGCTTGGCCCGGCCCCGGCCTCGTTCGCAGACGGGACGTGGGCGCCGTGCATCGACATCGCGTGGGCCACCATTGGCGCGCGCATCCTCAACACCGGACGCGGCGACCTCGTGACGCCGGGCGCGCTCGACCATGCGTGCCTGCTGCTGTCGGTCGCCAATGTCCACGCCTACCTTGCATCGCTCGGGAGCGCGGCATCGACGGCGCTGCGGGACGCCTACCTGGCGCGGTACTCCGCAGAAATGGATCGCCTGGGTGCGGGCTGGGACACGGACGGCGACGGGGCGAGCGACACCACGCGGGCCGCTGACGGCACCGGGGCGGGTGGCCTGTGAACAGCACGCGCTACCCTGTCAGCAGCGGCGATGCGAAGGCGTACCCGACTCACACGCTTAAGAAGCGCAGGATCCTGTTGTCCGAGGCGCTGTCTGCGATGGGCGACGCGGGCCCGTTCCGCAGCGGTCCGAACATCGCGACCGTCGAGACCGGCCTGTCGCGCGCCGAACTGCTCGTGCTCACGGCGTCTCCGACGCTCCGCAGCCAGTTCAACAAGACCCTGGGCGACGTGGGCAAGTTGTGGGTTGAAGCCGTCCGCCGTCGTCAGAAGCGCCTTGATTTGATCCGCCCGCCGCCCAAGGGTGGGCTTTCCATTTCGTCGTGGAATTGGACCCGCATCACTGGCCCCAACGGCGCGCCGGTCGGCCTGGGCCTGTCGGACGTGGTGGGCGGGTTGTCGCACGTCCCCTACACGCTCTACATGCACCCCAAGGGCACGCCGAAGTCGCGCACGTTCGTCAACACGGACCTTCCCCCGATCACCGCCGACATCGCGGCGATCCTCAAGTACCGCATGGGCCGCCTCGCCAAGACGCCCACCGCACAGCGCGCGTTCAAGCGGTACCTGCTGGCGGGTGTCTGATGACGTGGGCCACCACCACAGCCGCGATGGACACGCTGGTCAAGACGCTCTCCGGTATGGTCGTCTCGCCCGTGGTGCTGCGCGCATCGGAGGCCCCGCTCCGCGCGGACGGCGCGGGTCCGGTCGGCGGGCACTTCTGGATCGAGTACGCCCAGGTCGAGACGAACGGCTGGGATCACAACCGCGTCGAGTCGATCCAGGCGTCGGCGGTCCTCACGTTCTGCTGGTCGCTCACCCCGGACGCCACGACGCGCCGCGCCGAAGCGATGGACCGCGCAAACGCGATCCGCACCAAGCTCGCGAACGAGGCCACGGCCACGACCGACCTGCGATGCACGCCGGGCGGGTTCACGCTCACCACCACCGCGGACGGGGCCCTCCTGTTCGTCGAGATCCCCTTCACGCTCACCGGCGCGCACGCGCTCTAGGAGGCCAGCATGGCCGAAGTCACCCTTGACCTGTCGATCGACGACGTCACCTGGACGATCGAGGACGCATCCAACACCCCCAAGACGTACACGGTGCGCGCGACCGGCGGCCAGATCGTGCTGCGCGAGGGCAAGCGCGAAGCGGTGTGGAGCACCGACGCTTCTGGAAATCGCGTAGCCTGCCGAGATGGCGCTCCTACGCGGTTCTGCCAGATCGAGTTGACCGACTGCTTCCTGAAGGACGTGGGCGACAACACGACCTCGACGGAGGTCAACATCGCCGACATCGTGCGGCAGACCGGCTACGTCCTGACCACCTGGAAGTCCACCGACGACACCCTTGGCGGCGATCCGGCCACGTCGCCGAGCGTGGTGGAGCGGAAGCGGTTCAACCACAAGCTGACCGTGCGCGACCGCAACAGCACCGCGGGCACGCTCAAGGGCAGCGTGTACCTGATCGAGGATTGCGACGTTCTCGAAGGCTACGAGGTCACGATGTCCCGCGGCATGTGGAAGCTCTCCACGGCGACGTTCGAGTCCAAGAAGATGACCTACACCGCGACCCGGAACACCTGATGCTGCGCGACGGCTGGCCGTACTTCACGATCGCCGTGCGCGGCGTCCCCGTGCCATTCCAAGCCCTGCCGCTGCCCTCGGAGCGCGCAGAGTTGGTGCGGTGGTACGAGCAGGCCGGTGACGAGGCCCGCGCGCTCGTGGACGCAGCCAAGGCCCCGGAAGCCACAGAGGCGGACGTGCGCGGCGCTGACCGCGCCTTGCTGCTTGTCGAGGGCCGCGTCGGGTACGTGCTGATGCGGCTGTGGGCGGGCGGCGAGTCCGCGACGCTGGCCAAGTGGCACGCCGACGCCGTGGCGGGGGAGGGGCAACTCGTCCACTTCCCCGGCGACGATCACAAGCTGTTGGCCGGTCGCGAGTTCCTGCGCGAGTTCCATGCGGCAACCGGGCTTGCGTATGAGCTGGCGGCCAAGCTGGCGCAGGTCGCAATCACCTACCGCCCGCCGCAGCGCGAGCCGAGCGGCCCGGAGGTGGACGAGATCACCAGTTTTTTCGGTCACGGTCTGGGCGCTGGGATTGGATTGTAATGGACCTCAAGGCGCGGGGGATCGACTACGACGGCGCGGACACGGGGATGAAGGCGCGATGGATCGCATGGTGGCTTGAGCGAGAACGGCGGGAGGCGCAGCGTGGCGGGTGAAGATGTCATCGTAACGATCGGGGTCGACGCAAGCGCGGCAAACGCAGCGCTCACGTCGTCGTCTGCGAAGTTCTCGGGGTGGTCAAAGGAAACCACCGCCGCGCTTGCTAAGGCTGATAAGGCTGTCGCGAAGTTGGAAAAGTCCGTCGCCGCGCTTGACGATCCCGCCGCGCAGGCGGCAGCGTCACAAGCCAAACTGCGCGCCGAGTCGGAGAAGTTGGAGAAGGTCGCATCGCTGCTTGGCCCGAACATGGGCGGCCTCGTAAGCCAGATGTCGAAGCTCGGGAAGGTCGCGGGCTCCGAGGTGGGCGGCGCAACGCTCGCCATTGCCGGGCTCGCCGCGGGTGTCGGTGCCGCGCTCTACGCGCTGACGCAGTTCGGCGCTGGCGTGCTGGACACGATCGAGAGCATCGACGACTTGGCCGCGTCGCTCGACGACGTGACCCGCAAGCGGCTGGCCCCGCAGATCGCGAGCCTGCGCGAGAGCAAGGCCGCGCTCGACGATGCCGCGGTGTCGTGGGCCGAATTGAAGATTGTGGTCGCGGACGCCGTGGATGGCCCGCTCGCCGACGCCGTGACGGTCGCGTCAGCGGTTGTCGAGGGTTGGTCACTCGTCGGGGCGGCGGCGAAGCGCGCGGGCATCGACATTCGGAGCGCACTCGGTCCGCTGGGCGCGTCGCTGATCGTGATGGAAGCCGCGGCGAAGTATCTGACCGGATACGGCAACACGGCGGATCTCGGCCCAGGTGGCGGCGAGACGCTTCCCGCGGACTGGAACCCGCTCCCGATGTCGGTCCCCGGCAGCACCCCCGCGGCGGCGCTACCCCCGGTCAGGCAGACCGCCCCGAACCGTCCTCGATCCGCGGCCACGCAAGCGGCGCAGGACGCGATCCAGTCGTCGATGTTCCTTCCGGGGATCACCGTCGCCAAGAGCCAGTACGACCTCAAGGCGGCGGGGCTGGCGGCGCTCGCGGACCTCGATCAGCAGTACGCAGACCAGAAGGCGGCGCTCGACAAGCAAATGGCGGACGACGCCATCGCGCAGATCGAGCGTGAGCAGGCGGCGCGCAAGGCGGCCACGGAGACGGCCATCGCGGGCGCATCGTCGGTGGCGCTGGCGCTGTCGTCGTTTGCAATGCAGGTCGCGGACGCACAGGTCGCGAGCACCAAGGAGGGCACCGAGGCGCACCGGCAGGCCATGCGCGATCAGGTGGCCATGCAGGAGGTCGCGGCGGCGGTCAACGCGGCGGTCGGCATCACGCAGATTTGGGCACAGTGGGCCGGTCAGCCGGTCGTCGCGGGCGCCCTGACGGTGCTCGAAGCGGCGGCGACGGGGGCGGCCATCGCGCAGCTCGAAGCGCAGAAGTCGAAGCTGCACACGGGCGGCCTTGCCCCCGATGAGCAGTACGGGATCCCGGCCATGATCACGCGCCACAACGAACGCGCGGCGATCCTCACCGACGAGGGACGGCGCCACATCACCGCCGACGACATCGACCGGGCCAACTCTGGAGCCGTGGGCCGCGCCGACGTGCTACAGGTGGTTGTGCGCGATGAGAGCGGGCGCGGTCGCCGGATGAGCGGTCGACAGTTCGCGCGGCCCATTCCTGGCGTCGGGCAAGCTGCACGAGGGGGCGTCTGATGGGCTCCGATCTGACTCCGGTTGAAGGGCTTTCCGGCTTCCTGATCCCGTGGGCGCTCACGCACTCGGCCAAGATCGGCGACGGCTACGACTGCGCCGACACGCGCCCAGGCCCGTTCACCGCGGACGGTCGCACGCCCCTCAAGATCGAGGCCTCGATGCCACCTGGCGTCAGCTTCCCGGCAAGCCTCACGCGGCTCGACGTGCAGGCGATCCGGTCGGGTGCGGCGGGTGCCACGCGCGCCACGTCCGGCACCGGCCCGGCGGCGGGCATCGCCTACAAGGTGAACAACACCGGCGACTGGTACGGTCGCGACGACTGCCACGTCCAGACCGGCGGCGTGCGGCGCATCGTCGCGGAATCCGGGACGGCTGGCGCGTCGGCGCCCACGGTCGTGTCCCTCGACAGCGGCAAGATCGTCGTCTGCTACTCGCACGAGGTCTTGGGCACGTTCGCGGCGGTACGGGATGCCGACGGCGCGTGGACAACGGGGATCACCGTCACCGGCGCCAACGTGGCCGCGCGGGCGTGCCTGTGCATGGCCCCGGACGGCGCGCTCCACATCTACGCCTTTCGGCCCACGTCCGGGATCGCCGCGCCACGCTGGGTGATCGCCTGCTACCGGTCGACGGATGAGGGCGCGACGTGGGTTCCTGCAACCTACGACATCGGCAAGACCTCGATCAGCAACGGCGACCGGTTGAACGTGGTGTCGATGCGCGCCGCCAGCGTGAACGGGGCGGTGGCGCTCTGGATCAACACCAACCCCGGCGGCACCTACAAGGTCCAGCAGTGGGTGAGCACGGACGGCGGCTATGCCTTCCGGCGCGTGTTCGATGAGACGGCGGGGGCCGTGGTGTGGGATGCGAAGCCCGCGTACGGGGTGATCCACGTCCTGACGTGCGAGGACGCGACGCCTTGCTTCCGGGCGCTAGGCAACCCCGCCGGGTCGCTGCTGTCAGTCGGCTTCAAGCCGATCAGTTCCACGACCCCGACCTACTCGGACACCGGCGCGATCGTCGTCTCGCCCGAGGGCACGATCTACGTCCAGATCGCGGACCTGACGACCCCGATCGACGGCCTCGATGCGTATTGCTCCACCGACCGCGGCGTCTCCTGGAATGACGCGGGCCCGAACCTGACGTTGCCAGGGATCTCCGACAAGCCCGGATGCCCCGCGCTGGCGTTCTCTCGCGGCACGCTGATCGGCCTGTTCTGCGACCTCACCACGGCCCGAGGCATGTACGAGGCGCGGTGGGGTGGCAACACGAACGCGACGATTGGGTCGCAGATCACCGGGCGCACAGCGGAGCTTGACTCCTGGGTGCCGATCGACACGTTCGGCGGGTCTAGTTGGTCGATCGTGTCGTCCATCGGAACACCGACGACCGCGCTCGACGTGGACGGGTCGGGCCGAGCCTCCCTCAAGATCACGACCGGGGCGGGCGACCAGGTCGTCTACAAGAGCCCCACGACGGTGAGCACGTCGGCGGCGATCCAGTCCGTCGTCGCCCGGATCTCCAGCGGCGGCGGGACCGTGCTCACGCTGGGCTTCCTCGCCGACGACATGGAGACGACGGTTCAGATCACGGCCACCGGGGTCCGAGCCTACGACGCGGGCGGCGCGGCACCGAGCTACACCTCACACGGCGCGTCGAGTTCGGACTACCTCGACGTGATCTGCATCAGCGACCCGCTGCACGATCGGTCCATCGTGGCATGGCGCATCCTCGACGACGGCGCACAGCGGACATTCGCGACGCTTGCCGCGGTGACAGGGCAGGCGGCGACGGGCGGCAACCGGATCGCCGTCACGGTCGGAGTCGGCGTCACAACCACCGCATACGTGATGCGCGTCACCCGCGCCAAGTCCGACGCGCTCACGCTGGCAGAGGGCTGGGAGTCGCCGATCGCGCGCCCCTACAGCCTGGACCCGGTGCCGCTGTCGCTCGCGCAGTCGCACACGTACGGCGGCGTCGACCTGACCATGACCGGCGGGTACGCGGTGCTCGACCTCGTGACGCAGACCATGTACCCGGACGCGATGCGGCGGGCGTCCAACGTGCTCCCGAACGTCTGCCCGTCGCCGCGCGCGGTCTGGCGATCGGGGACGGACGGGGATCAGGCGCTGGTCTTTGCGGTGCCCGAGCGCGACCGGCCCGCCCTTGTGGGGATCTACCTTGACGGCCTTGTGGGGATCGGGTCTGTCGACGTGACATGCGGCGCAGCGGTCACGACCGTCTCGCTTACCACGACGATCCGCTACCGGGCGCTGGGCGGCAACGCGGTTGTCCCGAGCACCACCGGCAGCGTCACCGAGCGCCCGTGGGTTCGCGCGGACGAGCTCAAGGGCTGGCGCTTCAAGGACGCCGCGGGCACCGTCCGCAAGGTCACCGGCAACAGCGAGGGCTCGCTGACCTACGGGGCCAGCATCGCCGAGCACCGCGCCGTGTTGTACCTCGACGGCACCACCGACGCGGCCACCAACAGCACCGGGACGCTGTACCCGGCCCGCGCCATGCTGCTTGGGCACCTCGCGGGCACGGGTTCGGATGACGTGACGGGGGTTACCCTGGAGATCCCAAGCGCCGACAATACCGGGGCGGGCGACTACCGGGAGATCGGCGTGTTCGCCGCGGGCCGGATCCATGTGCTGGGCGAGACCCCGGACCTCGGCGACACGCTCGCGATGGAGTCGTCCGCGAACGTCCAGACGATGACGGACGGCCAGCGGTACGCGGCACGGCCCCACGCGGACCGGCGCACCGTGGAGATCGCACTCGCCGACAGCGTGCACGAGGCCCGGCAAATGTTCGGGTCCGCCACGTCACCGGACTACGTGGTTGCTACCACGGGGATGCGGTCGGCGGGCTCGCGCTTCGGCGCGCCGCTGGTTGTCGAGGGCATCGCGAGGCGGGCGGCCAACCAGTCGAACGGGCTGGCGGTGTGGGTGCCGAGCATCCCTGTGCAGTCGTCGGCGGGCTGGTACGCCTCGACGTTCAACCTCGACGCGCTCGTGTACGGGCGGATCACGTCCACGTACCGGCGCGAGGGCGTGGCCAACGTCGGGCGCCGCGGGTCGACACAGGTGTTCCGGGTGCCCACGATTCGGATCGAGGAAGAGCTATGACTTGGTCCCTTGTCTGGTCGCTGGGCGGTCAGGCTGGCATGGTCGAAGACCTCGACGTGCAGTGGTCGGAGTCGATCAGCCTCACTCGCCAGACCGGCAACTGGCGCCGCGCCTCGATCGACGTGCTGCTCCCGATCGACATGCGGACGCAGCGAGCGCACCCGCGCACGGGGGCGGCGACCCTGTTCTGGAACGGCGTGCAGGTCATCGACGGCCCGTGGCGCGCGCCGAGCTACCAGCAGACCAGCGACGGGCGCGCCCGCGTGCAGTTCGAGCTGTCCGACGACGACGAGGACGATCGCGGGACGTGGCCCCCGGTGTCGATGCAGTACCCGCGGCGGGGCCCGCGCGAGATCAGCAGCTCGCAGATCGTGATCGAGCCAGGCCCGCGGACGTGGGGCGGTCGACTCCCGGATCGGTGGACGTACGTTCCGATCCTGTCGTCAGCGGAGTTTCCGAACATCGCGACCCCGGCAGAGGGGGCGACATGGCCCTATCCGATCGGGAGCCCCGGTCGTGGCCGGTCGATTCCCGCGGCCCCGGCCTACGTCTACGACACCCGGATCACGGGCGGGAACGAGCGCAAGGCCGGGATCTCCGGCGTCCCCGTGGACTGCGCTACGATCACGGTCTACGGCCCGACCCGCGACGTGTGGCGGGTGGCCGTCACCGCCGCGACGAACGCCTACACCTACACGCTTGTCCTGCGTCAGTCCGGGATGGAAACGCAGACCATCAGTTACACATCGGACGGCAGCGCGACCGAGGACGAGATTGTCGTCGGGCTGGCGTCGGCTTGGAACAACGAACAGACGGTGACGGGGACTGCTATTGCAGCGCAAAACTACATAGACGACGTAGTATGGCTAGTCGGCGTGCAGCTCGGCGTCGGGTTCTACGTGACGAGCCCGGACGCGGACATCACGATCACGCATTACAGCATCGCGTCGCAGGTCACGCCACAGAACGGGGTGTCGGTATACCACGAGTCCCGCGACGACGGCACGGCCTACGCCTTCTTCAAGCTGGGCGACCTCACCGATATCGACCAGAGCCCACAAAACCAGTTCTGGTGGTCTGCGGACGCGGGCGCGACCGGCAACACCGACGCGACGCCGAGCGGGGCGGGGGATGTGCTCGTCTCCATCATGGCGGCCTCGTCGCTGGCGGTGGATTGGGCGGAGTGGAGCCGCGTTGCGGACCGGTTGAACCGCTACAAGATCGACGGGTACTGCGACGCGCCGGTCTCGCCGCTGGCGTTCGCCAACGCCGCGATCTTGCCGCTGCTTCCGCTGTCGGTGGTGCCCGGCCCGGCTGGACTGCGCCCGGTTCTGTGGCCATGGCTGGACGACACGTCAGCCCGCGGCCTCGACCTCGTGGACGGGATTGGGATCGCGGTGTCCGAACGGGTGTCGTACCTAGACGCGCCGAGCCTTCAGGCCATGACGGTGCGCTACGCCTACGACGCGGCATCGGGTCGCTGCGTGGGGCGGGCGGTCGCTGACTTCGACTCGACCGTCTACGGCTCGCTGTTCTCGGTGTCGTCGGACGTGGACGAGTTCGAGGCCCGCTACATCGCCGACGACACGACCGCGCAGCAGGTCGCGACGGACGCGCTCCGGTGGCTGTCGTGGTCCCCGCGCGTGCTTGACGTGCAGCTCTCGGACCTGGCTCGCTTTGGACCCGGTGCCGCCGACGATCTGTACCCAGGGCGGCGCGTGGTCTTGACCTGCGACCGGCTGGGTATCGACGCGGTGGCGGCGGTGGTCGGCGAGCGGGAATGGGACGCCTCGACGGCGTTGGTTCGGCTCTACCTGCTGGACGATCCTTTGACGGCGACCTGACGCGCGCTAGGTTGCCTCTCGGGAGGTGTCGGATGCGCTGGTCGTGGCTGGGGTTGATCGCCGCATGTGCCGGTGAAACGGGCGTCGTTCACGACGGCGACACGGACATCGTGTTGATCGCGCAGCACGATGAGGGCTACTGCGGCGACCGAGAGCCCGCGATCACGGTGGAGTGGCCGATCCCGGACGGCGCCCGAGACATCATGGTGAGCCTGTGCGTTCGCGAGTACGTAGACGACACGGATTCGGAGTGCACGACCGAGCGCGCGGAGGACATGCCGGGGCTCATGTTCGGTGAGTCGGCGATCACCGATGGCGGGATCCTGCGCTTCAAGTGCGGCGGGTACTACGTGATGGACTGGCGGATCGACTACCTGGCGCCCCGGCCCTAGTCTCGCGATTTGTGTTGGCGTGTGGTTGGACTTGGCGCGTCCGCTGTCCTTACCATGTGGACAGTTTCGATTGTCCGTGTGGTCAGTGTTCGCGGCATGGGGTAAGCGGTTCGCATCGGAGGCCGTCCGATGTCCGCTTCTGCCCCCTCCATCACCCGCGCCTGCATCCCTCCCGGGTCCTCGTGCATCCCGGCGCCCGCGATGGTGGGGGTTTTGGCTTGGTGCTGGCGATGACGGCGGCAACCGATCAGGATCTGCGAGATCGGATGACTGTGGTAGAGGTCAAACTTGACGCGCTCGCGGTGTCGTCAAACGAGGACCGCGCCGCCCTTAAGGAGCACGTCGACGAGCGATTCTCCGCTATCGACGCCAAGTTTGAGAACGTCACGAAATCGCTGG
>ERZ724505.1378-NODE-1378-length-13403-cov-15.450479_pt1 | contig 13403 bp, 19 predicted proteins | sample MGYA00376038_ERZ724505 | MGnify/ENA primary metagenome ERZ724505 (study PRJEB28724, sample SAMN07190884) | wastewater metagenome | isolation source: effluent of sewage treatment plant in Hong Hong | place: Hong Kong | collected 2016-03-17 ... | reverse complement strand
TGCCGCCACCCCCACCGCCGCCCCTGCGTACTCTCCGCGTACGCTTCGGCCTCGCCTGAAACGAACCCATGTGCTGGTTGACCACCTGCACAACCAGTCGTTTCAGCTCTTCATTGAGGACGTAGCTTGGCATTACGGAGACACTTCATCAAACAACGCGTACGCCCACGGACCAGCAGCGCCCGTGCTCGTGGAGACAGTCATTAAGATGTAGAACTGGTCGCCGGCATTGTAGGAGGATGAGTTGATGGTGCCGGTCTTTTCGGTGTTGTCAGTGTCGGAGTTGGCAACGGTCACCGCTCCAGACAACACGGACGAACCGGAACTGCTGCCGACGGAATACTTCTTGAGGTCAAAGGTGGAGCTGGCCGAAGTGCCAGTGTCTTCCATGCCGCACCCGAATCGGCGGATGGTGCCCGCGGACAATGCCGTGTGAACGTGAAATTCCTTGGTGGTCGGCGTGTCGCCAACAGCGAATCCGAAGCTGGTGCGGCCAATGTGCAGGTGCCGCGTTTGGTCGCGGGTCAACGCATCGCCGCTGCTGGACGAAAATTCACGAGTCGTCAATACGCCCGGTGGAATCGTACATGTTCCTGTGGCCATCGCAAAAACTCCTAGATAGGCAGGTCGTTGAAATTAACTTCGCGGCGCACTCGCCAATCCGTAAAGACCATATCAGCCCCATCGGCCAGACGCGTGCCATCGGAATCAAGGGCTACAATCTTCTGCGCATCGGTTACGCGGCGGTGGCCTCCAAACTCATCGTACGATCCGTCTGTTTTCGTCCAATGGAATTGGCCACACTCCGCCATCGATACATCCCACGTCTGCCCTTCCTCCGCCAATACGATTCGCATGGTGACGTGAAAGAATGTGTGGTTTTGTTCTGTTTGCGGTGGACTGCCTGATACTTCGCGGCACAGTGCGGCCCGAGCTGGAACGGTCCCGCCACCAACCGACCAGGGAGAGACATTGACAGCATTTTCGTAGGTGGTCGTGAGGGCATAGACCTCGCCGAGCGTGGCTACATTCCACTCGGCAACGAGCACACTCTTTGTTTTCTCAATCTCGATATCATCGGCGTAATAGTCCTCGCATTTATTGCGAATGCTCTTGCCGTCGATATCTTTCGTCACGTGAACGGTCACCACTTCGCGGTCCCACCAGATGACTGGCGCGCGCAGCACCGGGTTGGGTTCGGAGCGGATCGGGTCACCGCCGACGGTTTGCGAGCCGTCGCCTGGTTCGTTTGGCAGATACTCCACCGTGATGTAGTACAGCTTGACGCTCTTTGGGTCGCGGCGAATCGAATACTTCCGCGCCCAAGAATAATTATCGGTGTCGCCCTGATAACTGTAGGTGCTCCATAGCGATGGCAGCGGGTGCGGGCTGGCCAGCAGCGCGCCGTTCGCTACCGACTGCGGCCCCATCAGTCCATCGGTTTGCACGATGAAGCCGATCTTGTATGTGCCCATGTTGACTTCATCAACACTAGCCTCGGCGGTCTCGCGGTCGTAGGCGCATGATGTGACGCTTGACATCAGCGCACCCCCGCCACTTTCACGTAGGCTTCGTTCTGGGTGTAACCCTGCTTCATCAGCGTAGTCATCTCTTTGAGCTGGTCGGCGACTATTTTGGTATTCTTGGCGGTTTCTTTTTCCTCCAATTTCTTGTCGGCGAGCGCCGCTTTCGCGTCAGCCTTTGTTGGTGCAGTTCCAGACACTTGAGACACCGGCGGTGGTGTAAGAGGACCGGTTCCAGTGCCGTTTACGATGTCCTGGATGTGTCCAAAAATTTCCTTCCGCTTGGCTGCGAATGTTTCGGCGTACGAGTCGAGTTGCTGCCGCGAAATCTCCAACGACTTTGGCAACAGAATGTTGATGGCATCCACCATTCCCTGCACGGAATTGATGACCAGCTCCGCCCCAGTAACAATCGAGCCTTGCGCTAACAGGAATGCCACGCGAACCGTTTGAATTGCACCTACGGCCAAGTCCATCGCGAGCGGGATTTCATCGGCGTATGTGGCCACCACCTGTTGCTTCATTACCGCGAGTGTTTGCGAAAAACTCTGAATCGAGTTCTGCGCTTCACCCATTGCATCAACCTGGTCTTTAGAGAGAATGCCGCCCATTCGCGCAAGCTCGTCAGACATTTTCACGATTTCTTCGGTGCCCGACTGAATAACGCTGATGAGTTCCTTCGAACCCTTCCCGAAAATGTCCTGCGCAATAGATGCCTGAGTATTGGAATCCTTGACATCGTGCAATGCGCCAACGATTGCCAAAAACTGTTGCTCAATTGGCAGGTTTAGCAACTTCGCATAATTGAGTCCGAGCGCATTAAACGCACCGACTGCCGTATCTGATCCGCGGGCGGCATCGCCTAGCACCTGCCGCATCTTTGTTAGACCGACGTGTAGCGCTTGCTCAGAACCACCCAGTTGCTTTGTTGCGTAGTCGAGCGCCTGCAATGCCTCGACATTGATGGTGAGATTGGCAGCCAAATCGCCCAACTCGTCCACGGCTGCCACCGTCTCTTTGACAAACATGGCAATACCAGCCACGCCTATGCCGCCGATAATATTCGACGCACTGGTAATGTCGCCGACAAATCCTCCCAGAATTGACTTGGCGGACTGAATGCCTTTGTTGAACTTGTCGGTAACCGCCACGATGTTGACGGCCATGCTGCCAATTGTCGCCATCACACACCTGCCATCTGCTTCGCGGTGGCCAACGCATCGCTCAGGTTTCCATGATTAGCCTGCCCGTCATCTGGCTCATTCCAAATTGAAAAGGCGACCATCCATTCATCAAACTGCTGCGGCGTCATGCCTGCCAACATGCCATCTACATCCACGGTCTTCGCGACAGTCCGCGCCAGTAACATTGCAAACTGGCGGCGTCTGTCTATTCGCAGTTTTTTTCCAGCTCCTCCATGTCTGCTTTGGAAATCCCACAGTGCTCTTGAATGGCATCAACCAGTGCGTTTGTTACGCGGGAATCCTGGTTCCGCAGCACGTCGATGTCTTTGTTGGTCAGAATCTGATTGCCTTCGGCGTCCACCACACACAGCACGATCAGCCGGCACTTGAGGTTGATTAACTTGCTGTTGTCAACATTGCCATGCTTGTCGCGGGCCGTGGATTCGTAGGTGCTACGCTCCAGTTCTGTCAGCGAGCGAATGCGGAATCGCCCCCAATCTGGAACGTCAACTTCCTTGAACCGTCGCTTCAGCGGCTGCAAAATGCCGTCGCGGTTAATCAGTTCACTCATCATCGCCCTCTACTTCGGTGTCGCTGGCAATCTCTTCCAGAATCTCATACGGCAGCGGCTCGCCGATCTTGCTCGGCCGCACGCCGCCACGCTCGGCTGCAATCGCCGCCGCCACGGCTTCCTTATCCGCCTCGGTGAGCACCGCCCCCGGCATCAGGCCCACGGCGGAGCCTGGCACACGATTGATCGTGGCAATTTGCCGGCCGTTCAAAAACAATTGGTCCATGTTCCAGCCGATGCGTTGCAGCTTGCCCGTGCTGGGGTCTCGCCGTTCTCCGATCAGCCGTTTCAATTCAACTTTTGCCATGTGTCACCTATCAGGTTGCGGCGGTGAATGTCATCGCGCCGGTAAGTTTCCATTTCGCCGAGCCCTTCATAATCTCGCCCACCACAGCGCTGCCCGGCTTGTAGTCAATGCAGAATCCAGAGCACGCAATGGTAGCCGCCCCAGACTGCCCCGAACCCAGCGGGTATGTCACCGTAACGGTTTCGGCCGCCGCGTACGGCGGAGCAATCGCGTCGATGTGCAGAAATTCGACCGTCACCGCACCATAATCCGGCAAGTCCTCGGGTATGAACGAACGGCCGCCAGTGGTGGCGAGGTGCGTTGTTTCCAACGCCGCCCGCGCAATGTCATCAAACTCGATCGACACAATAAGCGCTGCGGTCTCCCACGATGACGTGCCGAGCGTCAGCGTTGCTCCATGTCCTTCGTCAACTGCGGTTGGCATTGCTCACCCCTTATGTGAAATCCGGCACGTCGGCCGTGTGGATAATCTCAAAGTCCATACTGACCCGCCGACGATGAATGTCGCTGCCATCGATCGGCGGAGCCGCCACCGCGTTGTTGCGAATCAAGCGGCTCGTCCCATACACGCCTTCGCCGAACCGCCCGCGATAACCACTCAGGCGGTTGCGGACCAGCTCGCTGTACTCCACGGCTTTCGCCTTGCCGCCAGTGCCGTCTGTCCACACGTCGATCTGGATGGTTGACGTATGCACGCCCGCCTCGCCCGACAACACATACTCCGGTTCATTCGTGAGGTCGTTGATTACGAGACACGGATAGGCCGACTGGCTTCGCCCCATGTCGTCGCGAATGACCTGCGGAATCGTCTCGGGGAAAATGCGATTGCTGAACGCATCCACGATGTTCGTGCTGCCCTTCAAGTGGTCCGCAATGTCTTTCGTGAGATACGTCATTTGGCTTTGCGGCCGGTGTAGCCCTGCGATTTAGGCAGTGCGGTGGTTACTTTCTGTTCGGCAATAAACTGTTTCATGTCGCCTTCGAAGTACGCGCGGAATACAGCAGCGTTGTCATACAACGCCCGCCGCATCGGCCGCTTGGGTTCGTGGGTGTCGTCGCCGAACTCAATAACCGATACATAGTAAAACGGCTCCTCGCTGCCCTTCGCTGGATGCGGCTGTTTGCCGGCGTGCTTCTTCGCATAGTTCGCAAACAGCCGCTCGCGCGGCGGCATGACTGCGATGCCCACCCGACCACGCCTCCGCTTCAGCGATTGCACTTTCAGCGTGCGATACAATGCTCCGGTGTCGTACGCTTCCTCCCTGACGATCCGTTGGATTTCCTTGGTCAGTCGCTTGCCACCCTTTCGCAGCGCGCCCCTGACAAACTTGCGTTGCACCTTGGGCTCAAGCGTCCCCAGCTTGGCGTCTAGCTCCTTAAAGCCGGTCACAAACACCAGCTTGCCGGTTTGTGCTGCCATTACGTTCGCTCAATCACCGTCAACTGAATCTCTCGATTCCTCTCGCCGACATTCACCCGGGATTGAATTTGAAAGATTCGATAATTCGCGTCCGCGTTCGGGTTGGCTTCATCCTGCGGCACTGGCTTCGCAATCTTCATCCGGTGGTCAGTCGTGATGCGGTCCGTAATCGGCGTCCACATCATCGACCACTGATACTTGGTCTCCGAAATCCGCTGCACGCCTTCTGTTTGCTCGAATGTTTGGGCGACGATTGGAACCGGCGCCAATTCGCCCCAGGCTTTCGTCACTTCCTCCCACGCGTCGGTTTCACCGATGAAGTAATCCAGCACCGGCGATTGACGCTCGAAGATTGCCAGCTTGTTCGCTTCACGCATAACCTGACCAATCAACGAGTCCGAGCAATCTGTCTGTGCATTTGCGTGCGGCCTCAATCTCGCTCTCTGATCCCGACCCCCACAGCTCCGTCAGCTTCGCCTTGAAGGCTTGCAAGGCCACGGGCGGCAACGCCGTCGCATCCGCATAGCCGGTGGTGAATGCGACGTTGACCGCATCGGGCCGACTGTACAGTGACGGAATGGTGGCAGCCGTCGCCCACACAATCCGCCCGCCGCCATCGGTGGAGGTTTCCACGCTGTAGTTGCTGCTGGCGAGCGTCTGCAAACTGTTGCTGCTGTCGTAGTACGTCACCGCCGAAACAGTGAGAAGTGGGGGCCACGGCAGGCGCAGCTCGTGGCACCACCACTCACATTGCTTCAACGTCCGTGCAACACTGGTGCGCAGAGTCCGTTGCGTGAATCGCTCGCAGTAATCACGGGCCGCCCGAATGAGCAGCGTTACTTCGTCATCGAGCGAGCCGTCGTACACCCGGAGGTGCCGCTTGGCGTCGTCAACGCTCAGTAGTTCGCCGTCAGGCTGCGACGTGATTGTCAGGGCTGGCATAGGTCAGCCCTCGATTACTTCGTGCCGGTTGCAGCCACGCCAACATATTCCCCGAGAACCGCGCCGACGCCTTCGCCAATGGTGGTGTTGCCAGAGGCCAGACTAACCGGCTTGTTCTTCGCGTCGTACAGGATCGCGATGGCGGATTCCGCACACGCGTTGGTGCCGTCCTTGTCAAACACAACTTGAGCGTAACGCTGCGTCGGAATGAAGTCGATAAAGCGAACCTTGTCGTCATCCGTCGCGCCCACCAATTGGTTTGAGGTGGCAACATTCGAACCGCTGGTGAGCGTGTTCTGATCGCTCGCGGCATCGGCGTGTGTGAGGTAGATGTTGTAGGTCGCGGAGTCATGAACCGCGGAATGCGTGATGAGCACGCAGCAGCGGCCATATCCCAGCGTGTCGATGACTTCCGAGTTGCGGTCGGTTGCACCGGAGGCGTACGCCGCAATCGGCACAATCTTGCAGTCCTTAGGTAAGCAACGAAGGTCCATCGTTTTCTGTTCTCCTGTTAGGCGGCAGTCTTGAGGGATGCGAGCGCGCCGGCCGTGGACGTGTCGCCTTGTTCATGAACCTTGATGTCGTAACGTGTGGTCGCACGTACGGCGATTTGGTCCGTGGTGAATGCAACATGCTCGCTCGTGGCGATGCGAATGCCTTGGCGGTCGCCAATCAGGAGGCAGTTTTCAAAGCTGCCGAAGAGGGCACACACCGTGGCCGCGGCTGCGGTCGTCGGCATCCGGTCGCAGACCACAATGCGATGCCCCGCAAACGAGGCTTGCGGAACGCCGTTCATCATGTCCACGGGCAGCGTGCCGCCTTGGGCCAGGCACAAGCGATCGAAGACTTGCCACTTGAACGCGGCCGAACACAGCCACGACATGGGCATTCCCTGATACTTGTCGCTGATCTTGGCCATTGCCGCCGCGCAGTCAGCGTAGGTCAGCTCCGGCCAAGTGTCGTTGCCAGTCGCGGCTTGTGCCGTTCCGGCGGTGGCGGCGATGGCCGCAGGACGCAGGCCAAGAACTCCGCCATAGGTCGAGGTGCCGTCGCCGGCAATCGCCTCCTGGTCTTCCTTGAGTGCGAACTGCTGGCCCATGTCGGCAGCCAACAAATCCACCACGCTCACAATCGCGTCATCGTTCAGTTCGGACGAGATGTAAGAGAGAATGGCCCGCTTCTTCGCTTGTAGCGTAACCGTTGCGAAGTCGAAGTCGGAAGCGGTAATCGTTCCCTCTTCACCTGGGTAGTACACCGTGGTGCTGCCCGATTGCTTGTAGATCGTGTGGTTGTCGGACGGCATCTGAATCACGCGGCCCAGTTGCCGTGACTTCCCAACCATCTCGCGGTAGGTAATCACCGCGCTCTCGAATGTCGGCACCACGAGGTAGCCGCCGTCTGCCGGGGCGTTCTCGTTGAGTGTCGCGAGAAAATCACTGCGGCGAGCCGCAAGTTTGTCGATCGAGGCTTGGTCGCGCTTGATGACCGCCTTGAGCCAGAGGCCCGCTTCGTAGGCATTACGGACAGCCTGATCCTTCGTCTGTGCCTTGAACGCGCGGAGCGTGGGATTCACCACGCGGATGTTGAGAGGCGGGGTGTCGCCGCCCGCCGGCGTGCCATTGCTGTTGAACACCGGCGTCGGGGTCATCACCAGCTCACGGGCAGCACGTGCCTGGGCACGCTCGTTTTCAAACTCCGTAGCTGCCTTGAGCTGCGATTCCAACACGGCAAGTTCGCCGGTATCCTTGGCCATGATGGCCTTCCACCGGGCCTGCTCCTCGGGAGTCAGGTCACGGTTTTCCTTGTCGGCGAGAGCGTCCAGTGCCGTCACCTCATCGGTGAGGTCGGCAATTTGCTTCTTGATTTCGTCGGTTTTTTTCACGTCCTCGGTCCCTTGGTCTGGCCAGCGGGATCGAGGCGTGAAACAAGATACGCAGCGCGTCTCGCCGGCACGGTGTAACGTGCGAGCAAGCTGCACTGCGCTGAGAAGGGCAGCAGAGCTGTGCTGTCTAGCGAACGGTGGCCGCTAAGAAGGTGCCAGAATGTTCGCTGAGAGTTGAGTTGTCACTGGTAATATACGCCGAATCGACACCGGCGCTTTATGAATTTGTGGTATCATACCACTTTTCGCTGCCCGGGCTGGCGAGTCCAGATTTCACTCCGCGGAACTACGGTCGTTCTTTCGCCGCCGCACTTGCATTTGTGATAACGCACTTGCACATCGCCCGATCGTCGTGAGGTATCAACGGGAATTCTCTTGCCGCACCGCGGGCAACTAGCTGCGTTCATTGCGTGATACCTGCAAGTTCTCGTTTACGCTTTCGACTGGCGGCTGCGATCCTCACCGCCGCGTCTTCCATCGCCTGGAATGTCGCCTCCAACTCTTCCGCCGACTTTCCAACGAGTTCAGCGAATGCGAGTTTTGCCACGGCACGGGCCTTGGAAACAACTACGTCGACTGATTGCGCCGCAACTGCAGACTCTTCGCCCATGTCGTCAGCTAGCCCCCAAGCCACCGCTTCTTCGCCGAGAAAGTATGTTTCGGCTTCCATCGCCGCCAGGACTTCCTCACGGGGCTTGCCGGTGCGAGCAACGTACATGTCCGCCGCAGATTCCGCGTACTGCTTAGCGACTTTGGCGGCCTTCTGCATCTCCCGCCAGTCGCCAACCGCAACTGACCACGGGTTGTGGATCATCATCTTCGCGCCCTTGGCGATGCTCACCTTTCCTTGCGGGACGAGTATGGTGGCAGCACTGGCTGCGATCCCGTCGATCTTCGTCACCTTCTCGGCTTTGTACTCCGACAGCAGCGTGTGAATGGCCACGGCATCATCCACCACGCCACCGGGCGAGTTAATCCGCACCGTCAGCCGGTCGATGCCACGTAGCGATTGCAGCCGGTCGCGTACGCCTTTGGCGGTCACGGCATCCGGCCCGAACATCTCGCCGATGGCGTCGTAAATCCACAGCGTTGCTTCGCCGTCTTTGGCTTCAAACCTCATTGGTATGTCCTTTCGCAAAGGCCTGTTTCACTCTTTGATAAATCATGTCCGTGCTCTGTCCGTAAGCGATTCCGCTGCTAACAGGAACTCGTTTGTGGTGGTTCGTCTCGACAATGGTGCTGCCTGCGACGGCGATATCATTGCGTCCACACCAGATGCCGAAGTTCCAATCTTCAGGCAAGAAGTCAGCGCCCCACTCGCCGGCGTGGTTTCGGTAGAGACGATCCTTGATTTCAAAGCCGGGGAAGTCGTACAGAACTCGCGTGCGAATGACCATACAGCCCGTGTTGGGCAGCAGCCACCGCGCATCGGGTTCTAGCTCGCGACGCACGTCTTCAACGGTAAACGTCGCTGGCAGTTGCTTTAGTTCAGTGGTTGAAATCCGCCTCGGCAAATCCCAATCACCTTCGTCGCACGCGACTGCCGTGGAGGTCAGGCCACCGCCATCGCAAATGCAGACTGGAGCGTGTATCACATCGACACCCGCAGTGTTCATTTCCCGGAGTAATGCCGTGAGCCAGCCATCCGCCGCGCTGACATCGGCGTGCAGCATGGCGAAGTAGTCATAGCCACCGTTTAGGCACCCGGCAACGCAATCGTTGAAGTTCTTCGTTAAGATGCTGTGCTCGGGCCGTATCGGCACGCCCATGTGATCACGGTCGTCTGCCGCGATTGCCTTCAGTGCCGCGTCGTAGGACCGCTTGACGAACACGCTGCCCGCGGCAGGCTGTGCCACTAACACTGTCTTCACAGTACGGCCCTCGCGTTCCAGGTGTTGCACTCTTCGCTGATTGCGTCTCTCAGTGTGGCCTGGGTTGACTGGTCGCAAAGTTTCAGCAGCAGCCGCTTGGATTCCGCCGCGTGTGAAATCGACCACGCCGACCAGTCGAAAGTAACGTCTTGGCTGAGCGAATGCAGTGATTCAACGAACGGCGCCAACACTTTGAGGCACAGCCGCCCGAACCCACCATCGGCCCGGTAGTAGTCATCGACCCACTTGACGAAATTCCTGGACGCATCGGGGGCTCGCGTTACATCATTGACTTCGGTTTTAACTATCTGAGACAGTCGCTCCTGAATCAGTAGGTTTGCCGGTGGACGACCGCCGCCGTTGTTCGCATCGTTCGCCGCCTTCGGGTCGATGTTCGGGTTGCCGTACTCGTCTCCGCCGTCGTAAGGTTCCATATCCTCTTTCTCGCGAGCTTCGTTCGGATTCATAATCCGGTTCTGAATGGCCACGCCGTAGGCTGCGTAACGGGTTTGCGTGTCGCCCCGCAACAGAGCTTCAGTAATCACGCGGTAGTAATAGCCCTGCTTCCGCTGTTCTGGTGACAACAGCTTGCGGCCCCACTCCTCTGTGTGCCGCACAATCCACCGCATCAGGGAGCCTTGCACGTACTCTTGGTTCTGCTGTTCAAGATTCGAGCGGGTGGCAGAGTGCTCTAGGCTGTTGAGTTTGAATAGCGGCAGGTTGAACAGCTCGGCCACGAATTCACGGTCCAGACGGCGAAGGGCCTCCACCTGTGCGCTCTCCATTGACGTGGCGATCGCCTGGAAGTCCATCCCTTCCTGAAGGATGGCAACCTTGTGCGCGTTGGCTGCACCTTGGTGGATTGCATTCCACTGGTTGCGGAGGTTGGATTGTGCCTCGGGTGAAATCTTTCCAGGATGTTTCAGCACGCCGCCAGGTCGCGCGCCGTTAGCAAACGAAGTGTTAACGTGCTTCTCTAACGCCAGTCCTCCACCGATGACGTTCTTCGCCACATCTAGCAGCGACAACCCCCAGATTCCGTTCGCTGAGAGGCCGGGAATGTGTAACACTTCCTCGCGATCGAGTGGGATTTTTGTGCCGTTTTCGAGGGTGTAAACGTAGTAGAAATCACCCCTGATTTCATCGTCGATTTGCACCGTCACGCGGTCCGGACGAAGAGAGATCAATTGCATCGACCGTGGATTGGGTCGGTAAATCCACGTGAGCGAGTTCCCCCACAATGCAGCCACCCACATCGACGTTTCTTTGTAGACGCTCGGCACCGTCCAAGCGTTCGGCTCCACCCGGAGGCAGTTGATTTCCGGCGTGCCCTCCACCTCTATGCTCTTGCCGCCCTGCTTGCGGTACAGCTTCACCGGAAGCTGACCGAAGTCCGACGCGAGCACGTTGAGTGCTTTCCACACGTGGCAGTTGCCCAGTGCTGTATAGCCGGTGACACGAACACCGGAATCATTCTGCCCGCCGGCAAACGGCTCATACCAAAAGTCAGAGCCGTTTGATAACGACAACGCCACCACGTCGTAGGCGTCGCCGTTGTTGCCGCAGATGAATTGGTTGGTATAGTTCACTTACTGCCCCCTTAGAGCGCCAATCCTGCGCCGGATTCGTAAATGCTTGTCGGGTCGTTCGTGGCCATCGCCACCGCGATCATAAAAACCAGCGCCATCACGCCGTCGATTTTCTTGCTGCCGCTGTTGTGCTCGGGGCGCACCGGGCGGATGTTGCCATTCACGTCGGTTTGCACTTCCACGTTGCTTACCATCCAATCCAGAACCGGGTTGTTGCCGTGATCCAACGTGCCGTTAATGACGCACCGTTCCAGTTCCTTGCATGGTGCGGTGAGTGTCGCGTATCCCTGCCTCAACGCCACGCAGCTCAGTCCTTCGTTTTCCAGCCGTTGCCGTGTTGATTCGGCGTTCCACGGGTCATAGCCCACATGCAACATGTCCAATACCTTCGCATCTTTCAGGATGTCGGCCTCAACAAACGAGTAATCGACCACCTTACCGGGAGTCGCCGTCACCCAGCCTTCGCGAATCCATTGCGAGTAAGGGACGCGGTCGCGGTCCTCGATGATGCGTGCCCGGTCCTCGGGGATGTAAAACCGAAAGTCGGCCTTGTATCCGTCCTCCAATTTCTTGCCGACACACCAAGCGGTAATGTCGGTCGTCGATGATAGGTCTAGTCCGCCGAAGTGCATCGTCGATCAATTAACCTTCCATCGCTGACCTTGCACGCCCGCCAATCGTCCATCTTCAGCCAGCGGGTTTTTTGTTCGGTCCATTGGTTCAGGTGCAATCGCCTAAATGTGTTTTCGTACGCTGGGTTCTCAATCGCTTTCTTGCATTCCTGCGCCAAGTAGTCCTTGCGAACACTCACGCCGTAGTTCGGGTTAGCCGTCTTCCACGCCTCTTCGGATTTCCAGTCCATTTCCTTCGGGGCTTCATAAATCACCGGCAGGAACGTGGCGTCTTTAATCTGTCCGTCGCGCACCTTGCAGGCGTACTGGTATGTCTCGCCAGCGATGCTCTGCAACTCGAAGCCCGCGGTTGTGATGTACACTTCAAGCGGCTGCTGTCGGAAGCCGGTTCCGGTGTGCAGGGTGTCTTTGAGGTCTCGATTGGGCCATGTGTGCAGCTCGTCTCCGCAGACGAAGTGGAGGTTGAAGCCGTGAGCGCCTTTGTCGTCGGCTGGGATCGCACGAAAGAAGCTGTCGCCGTAAATGATGCGCTTGCGGGAGTCTCGAACCTTACTGCGTGTATCCAACGCCTTAGACTGGCGGACCATCGCGGCGGCTGTCCCGTACACCATATCGGTCTGGTCAAGGTCGCCCGCAACGCAGTAGCACTCTGCCGCGCCCTCCCCGTCACAATACAGAACGCACAGAGTAATCCCAGCCGCAATCGTGGACTTACCATTCTTGCGGGGAATGAAGATAAAACATTCACGGTAACGACGTGTGCCATCTTCTTTTTTCCAGCCAAACAGAGTGGCGATAATCGCCTTCTCCCAGTCCTCTAAGTGAAACGGTTTGCCCTTCAGGTGGCCCTTTGTGTGTGTCAATCCAGTCTCGAAAAACTTAATACGGCGAACAGCTTCCTGCGCATCGAACCAATAGCCTTCCGAGTCCCGGTGCGGGTCGTAGCCTGCGACGTTTGACGGTGGTTCGTACACACTGGCGATCATGCAATGAGGTCGGCTAGTTCGTCTTGTTCGGTGCGGCCAGTCGGCTTCAGGCCAGCCCGGTCGCTGGGGGTCATGCCGAACTTCGCACCAATCTTCGCAATCAACTCAATCGCCTTGTGCTGGGTGGCGACGGCCGGGTGCATGTACTCGCCGCCCTTTTCGCTCACGCAGGTGATAGAGCCATTCGCATCAATCTCCATTTGTGCGTCATGGAATCGCTGCCATGCGTGGCAGTAGGTGGCGAGCGCAGGCCCATCAAGCGGCGACAGCAAACCAGGCACTGCCATCAACTCTTCAACCCGTTCATCCCAAACCCTGGATGCAATCTCGCCGAGCCATGCCGGCTTCAGCGGCGCACCGGGTGGCGCGCACACCGATCCACCGTGCCGGTCATCACGGTACGTGCCTTCGAGCATCTTCAGTGCTGTCGGCGTCGGTGCTGGCCCTCTAAGTCCCATATCCCCTACCTCAAAACCCGCCTAAAAATGTGCACGTC
>ERZ724505.1376-NODE-1376-length-13416-cov-4.395704_pt1 | contig 13416 bp, 13 predicted proteins | sample MGYA00376038_ERZ724505 | MGnify/ENA primary metagenome ERZ724505 (study PRJEB28724, sample SAMN07190884) | wastewater metagenome | isolation source: effluent of sewage treatment plant in Hong Hong | place: Hong Kong | collected 2016-03-17 ... | reverse complement strand
TGGCGCACCAGTTGAAAGATGTCGCGGTACGCGCGGCCATGGCGTGGTGCTTCGCCCGGTTTCTCGGGCTTGGCGTCCTTGCGGGCCTGGCGTACCAGGGCGCGTAGCTGTTGGCTGTCGGTGTCGGGGCTGAGATTCATCCATTGGCCGATGGCGTCGTCGCTGGCGATCAGCCGGTCGCGCCAGGCTTCGGCCTGGTGCAGCAGCACGGTTTCCTGAACGGACGGTGTGTGTTGCTCCACCAGTGCGGCACGGATGGCGGCAATGGTGTCGGCATCCAACTGACGCATCAGCTTGCCAATGAACTGCAGGTGCCGCCGACGTCCCTCGAAGTTGGTGATGCGGTGGGCTTCGGCCACGGCGTCGCGCAGTTTGTCGGGCAGTTCCAGGCGCTCCAGGTAGTCGGAACGCAGTTCCAGCATGTCCACGCCCAGTTTCTGCAACTCGGCGCTTTCGCGTTTGAGATCAGTGCGGCTGGCGTCATGGGTGCCCTTGAGTTCCTGCTTGAGTTCCAGGTCCTCGGCGCTGCCTTCGGCAACGAAGCGACCCCGGACGAAATAGCCTTTTTTTAGTTTGCTCATAAGCCCCAGTATCATAGCGGCCGCTATGACCAAACCCCACGCAACAGCCATTTCCACCCCTGACCGGCACGCTGCCCAGGGCTTTGCCTACAGCCAGGCGTTCTTCGCTTCGCTGGTTGATGCCGCCTTGCACCATGCCAAGAAGATTGGCGCCACGGACGCGGGTGCCGAGGTGTCAGAGGGTTGTGGACTGAGCGTGTCGGTGCGCAATGGTGAGCTGGAAAACGTGGAGCGCAACCGCGACAAGTCGCTGGGTGTGACGGTGTACCTGGGCCAGCGGCGCGGCAATGCCAGCACCTCCGACTTTTCAGAAGCGGCCATCCAGCAGACCGTGCAGGCAGCCTACGACATCGCCCGCTTTACGGCGGAAGACCCATTTGCCAGCCTGCCCGACGCGCAGGACATCGCCACCGAGGCCGAGCGTGCGCGCGACCTCGATTTGTTTCACCCCTGGTCGGTGACCAGCGAACAGGCCGCACAGCTGGCACTGGAGTGCGAAGCCGCGGCCCTGGCGGTGGACAAGCGCATTACCAATAGCGAAGGCGCCAGCGTTTCGGCGCAGCAATCGCACTTCTTTACGGCCCACACGCGGGGCTTTCGCGGCGGGTATGCCACTTCGCGGCATTCGCTGGCGGTGTCTCCCATCGCGGGCAAGGGCAACGACATGCAGCGCGACTATTGGTACACGTCGATGCGCCATGCCGGTGAAATGGCTTCCGCGCAGGCTGTGGGCCGCTATGCGTCCGAGCGGGCCCTGAGCCGCTTGCGCGCGCGCAAGATTGCCACGGTGCAGTGCCCGGTGCTGTTCGAATCACCGCTGGCTGCGGGCTTGTTGGGTTCCTTCGTGCAGGCCGTCAGCGGCGGCGCGCTGTACCGCAAGAGCACGTTCCTGCTGGACAGCCTGAACCAGGCCGTGTTTCCATACCACGTAGATATTGCGGAAGACCCCTTTGTGCTGCGCGGCAAGGGCAGCTCACCCTTTGATGACGAAGGCGTGCGCGTGCAGCCGCGCCAGGTCGTCGAAGGCGGGCGGGTGCAAGGCTACTTCCTGAGCAGCTATTCGGCGCGCAAGCTGGGCATGCGCACCACCGGTAATGCCGGAGGTTCGCACAACCTCACCTTTACCTCGCGCCTGACGCAATCTGAGGACGATCTAGACGCCATGCTGGCCAAGCTGGGCACGGGCCTCTTCGTCACAGAGTTGATGGGCCAGGGCGTGAACTACGTCACCGGCGACTACTCGCGCGGGGCCAGCGGCTTCTGGGTGGAAAAGGGCCGCATTGCCTATCCGGTGCACGAAATCACCATTGCCGGCAACCTCAAGGACATGTTTCTGGGTATCGAGGCCATTGGGGCCGACACCTACAACTACGGCGCCAAGACGGTGGGTTCCATCCTGATCAACCGCATGAAGGTGGCCGGGAGCTAGTTGGCCAGGGCCGCTTTGACAGCCGCCGACACGGCAGCCATCTCGGCCTTGCCTGCCAGGCGCGTCTTGACCACGCCCATCACCTTGCCCATGTCGCCGGGGCCTTTGGCGCCCAATTCAGCCACGATGGCTTTAACTTCGGTCAGCACCTCATCAGCCGACATGCGCTGGGGCAGGTAAGCCTGCAGCACCTTCATCTCGGCTTCTTCCTTGTCGGCCAGGTCGGAGCGCTCGGCCTTGCGGAAGGCTTCGATACTGTCCTTGCGCTGTTTGATGAGTTTGTCGACGATGGCCACGACGGCGGCGTCGTCCAGCACTACGCGCTCGTCCACTTCCTTTTGCTTCATGGCAGCGAGCAGCAGGCGGATGGTGCCCAGGCGGTCGGTTTCCTTGGCGCGCATGGCGGCCTTCATGTCTTCGGTGATTTGGTCTTTGAGAGCCATGTGGATGCTCCTGTGGATGGATGGTGAGAGGGGGGGCTAAAAGCAAAAAAGCCCGCCGGAGCGTCCCCTGGCGAGCTTTTGATCCGTACCGCCCGGTTACCCAGGGCGGGCAAGAAAGCGCTTAGTAGAGCTTCTTGGGGAGTTGCATGCTGCGGATGCGCTTGTAGTTGCGCTTCACGGCAGCGGCCTTCTTGCGCTTGCGCTCGGCGGTGGGCTTCTCGTAGAACTCGCGGGCGCGCAGGTCGGTCAGCAGGCCCAGCTTTTCGATGGTGCGCTTGAAGCGGCGCAGGGCAACGTCAAAAGGCTCGTTTTCTTTTACACGGATGGTTGTCATTACGTAATGGTGTCCAAAATGTGCTGTCGCCAGTCACGTGGGGAAGATCGGGCCCCACATGCCACGTTCAGCGGGTGTCCCCATCCCTAACTAGTATTGGCCGGACCGGGGTATCTGCCAGAAAAGCCTTGGATTATAGCGTTTTTGGCGCTGGGCTCAATCTAATCGCTGGTCGGAGTTGATGATGGGGCGCAGTGGAGCGTCGGCGGCAGATACAACATCATTTGCAGGCACGGATTGTGCCGCGACCAGAGCTCGGGGAAAACTTCCAGGGGCACAAAGCCCATGGCGACATAAAACGCCCGGGTTTGCGCATATTCTGGGCTCGGATGTGACTCAGCCAGTGTTTTGACCTGCAGGAAACGTGAACCGGCTGCGGTAGCCCACGCCTTTGCGTGGTCTACTAGCTCCCGGCCTAGTCCCTGCCCGCGCGAGGAGGCCTCAACGGCCATGCAGTGGATTTCGGCCGAGGCCGGAAAGGGCTGCTTCACGGTGATGAATCCGCTTATCTTGTCGTCCACCGTGGCGACGAACGTGGGGTACAGAGAGGTATCCCGCACGTATTGATCAAGTGATTTTTCGTCTCCAAACCATTGGGGCAGGCTGCGCAGAATGCGTTCGGTATCGGGTTCGATGCTGGTGGTGGTGCGGTGGATGGTGTGCAGCATGAGACTCAGCGCATGAGGTCTTTCGTGACGAAACCGGTCGTGGCGGGTTATCTAATGGGCACTGCCATCATGTGCGGCGTCATGCGTTGGTTCCAGCTGCACCCGATGCAGGACGACCTCCAGGCAGACTGCCACGGCCAGGTCGCCTTCCAGTGCCAGGACCGGGCAGGTGCGTGCATTGAGCCACGCGCGGTGTTTGGCAAGGCTTCTTCCTTCTTTCGGGCCTTCGTCATATTGCGAGGCCCAGGCCAGGAAAGCCGGGTTGGCACGGCCAAAGCGCCGGGTCTCGCGGTGTTGCAGCCGCGCAATTCGCACTGGGGTTGGGACGTGCAGGAATACGATCAGGTCAAAGGCATTTTCCAGTTCATCGCCCCAGCCCATGAGCGATCCGGACACCACGGTATGCCGACTTCTCCCCAGGGCTGCCAGCAACTGCGACCGCCGTTCGACAGGGGCGCGTCGGTCGGTGTAGGGCGGCACCGTGGGCAGCCAGAAGAAGTCGTCGGTGTCCAGATGGGCGGCGCCCAGACGTTGGGACAGTGCTACCCCCAGTGTGGAAGTTCCGGAGCCCGCTGCGCCGGTGATGTGGATCAGCATGGGGCGGGAGGCTTTCAAGGAGGGCTAGATCCTTGCAGCTTCGCCGCCAACCCCTGCGCGCAGGCGAAGGCGCTCGCCCAGGCCCATTGGAAGTTGTAGCCGCCAAGCCAGCCGGTCACGTCCACCACTTCGCCGATGAAATACAGGCCGCTCTGCTGGGTGGCTTCCAAGGTCTGGCTGGAGAGGGCGCGGGTGTCCACGCCACCGGCGGTGACTTCGGCCTTGCGGTAGCCCTCGGTGCCAGTGGGGTTTACTTCCCATCGTGAGAGGTGTTCGGCCAGCGCGATCAGGGACTTGTCACTGGCTTCGTTGACAGGGCGCTCCCACTGGTGACCCAGGCGTGCACCCTGGGCGACCCAGGTGTCGGCCAGGCGCGCCGGGACCAGGGTGGCAAGCTCATTGGCGATGCGCTTGCGCGAGCGCGTCTTGGCCTCGGTCAGGAATGCGGCCACATCGGTGTCGGGCGCCAGGTTCAGGCGGATGGGCGTGCCCGGCTGCCAGTAGCTGGAAATCTGCAGCACGCCGGGGCCGGAGAGGCCGCGGTGGGTGAACAGAAGGTCTTCCAGGAAGGCGATCTTGTCTTTCTTGCTGCCGGTTTCGATCTTCACGGGCAGCGACAGGCCAGCCAGCTGCGCAAACGGCGCCCAGGCCGCCTCGTCAAACGTCAGTGGCACCAGCGCCGGGCGCGGCGTGACCACGGGCAGTCCAAACTGACGGGCCACACGGTAGCCAAAATCGGTGGCGCCGATCTTGGGGATGGACAGGCCACCCGTGGCCACCACTATCGCGCCGCACACGACGGTTCCTTGATTGCTATCTATTTCATAGCTGCTTGGCCAATGAATACGGGGGCTGGAAGGCGAAAAACGTATGGATCGGACGGCGCATGGCTGCCAGCGGCTGACGTTGCCGCTGGCGGCGCATTCGGCCAACAGCATCTGGATGATGTCGTCGGCCGAGTGGTCGCAAAACAGCTGGCCCTTGTGCTTCTCGTGGTAGGCGATGCGGTGCCGGTCCAGGAGCCCGGTGAAGTCGCGCGGACTGTAACGCGACAGGGCCGAGCGGCAGAAGCGTGGGTTGTCGCTGAGGAAGTTGGCGGCGCCAGTGTCCCGGTTGGTGAAGTTGCAGCGCCCGCCGCCGGAGATGCGGATCTTCTCGGCCACCTTGTCGGCGTGGTCCAGTACCAGGACTTTCAGGCCCAGCTGCCCGGCCACCCCGGCGCAAAACAGGCCGGCCGCGCCCGCGCCGATGATGGTGACGTCAAAACTGTGCATAGCACCCAGTGTAGAGGCCGTTCGCGCGGTGTGGGCGCAGGCGCTACCGCTGTTGCCGGGCCAGCCGCGTGGCGTGTGCCACCTGCAGGGCGATGGGCATCGGCACGGGGCGCTTGTTGGCCAGGACGTCGGCAATGTAGGCCGCGGTGGCGTCGACGTCGGTTCCAGCGGGCAGGTCAGGCACGTGCGCCAGGGATCCGACTTGCGCTTCCTGCACCTCGGTGATCTGCCCGTCACACACGGCCTGCATGCGCGGGGTGCGCCGGGGGTCGGCCACGGCTTCGCCTTCGGTGCCGCGCAGTAGCAGGGCGGTTGTGCGTGTCAGGGCGAGGGTTTCGGCCATCGACACCGCGTATTCCGGATGCGTGTAGCTGGTGACGAGCAGGCTGGTGCCTTGCACCGGGTTCATCAGCTTGACCAGGCTGTGCGCGCTGTTGCGCACGCCCACGGTGCGGCGCACATCCAGCAGGCGTTGCAAGCCGGGGTGCAGCACGGCGGTCGGTACAAAAGCCACGTCACCTGATGCTATCTCTGTGATAGCGGACTGTGCAGGTTTTCCGAGGGCTAGCAGCACATCGGACGCCAAGACCCGGCCCGATTCGGTAGGCGTGCCATGCACCAGCACGCCCAGGCTCTCGCGCGCCAGCAGCAGCGCCAGCAGGGGGGTGAGCACCGGCAGCTTGCGCGCACCGTTGTAGCTGGGGATGACCACGATGGGCGCCGCACCGGCCCCCACGCGGTGTATGCGCTGGTGCGTGGCGTCCAGAAAGCCTGCCATTTCCTGTGGTGTCTCGCCCTTGATGCGCATGGCCAGGCAAAAGGCACCGACCTCCAGGTCGGTGACGGCGCCGTCCAGCAACTGGCCCCAGAGGTCCGCTGCTTCTTCGCGGCTGATAGCGCGGGCGCCCTCGCTGCCTCGGCCAATGGCCTTGATGTAGTTTGCGATGCCCATGGCCCGCTAGTGCGCGCCGCAGCGATGCTGTGTCGGGCCCGCGACCGGAGGCTGTAGGTCGGTGGCGTGGCTGGCGAGCTCGGCGGTCTTCAGCGAGATGGCACCGTCCTGCACCCGTACAGCAAACGCTGGCGTGCAGCCTTCATCGGGTGCGGCAGCCTGGCCGTTGCACAGGCCAATGGTCCAGTTGTGCAAAGGGCAGGCGACGCTGGTGCCGAAGACGATGCCTTGCGAGAGCGGACCGCCCTTGTGCGGGCAACGATCCAGCAGCGCAAAGATCTCGTCCTTGTCGTTGCGGAACACCGCCACATCCATGCCCTGTGCGCGGCTGACGCGGCGTGCGCCCAGCACGGGGATGTCCTCGACACGGCAAACAGGGGTCCACTCACTCATTTTGCTATTCCTTTTGTAGCGGCATAGGCCCCGTTTACGGGGGCTACATGCCAGTTTTACTCATCCGGCCTTGAGGCCGGCGTACATGCCCGTGACCCGGTCCATCACGGTCAGCAGGTTTTCGCTGGCGGTGAAGACGTCGGTCATGGGTTTGGCGGCGGCAACGTCACCCGTTCCCGCCTTTTTCAGGGCCGCGTCGAAGAAGACCCACTGGCTGTCGGCCAGTTGCAGCTCGTCCTGGATGCGGGTGGTGGTTTCGCTGGCCTTGTGCAGCGTGGCCATGCCGGTCACGTACTCCGCGCGGGCTTTTTCGATTTCGGCGGTGGCCGCGGCGGTATCCATCGGCAGCTTGGCCTCCAGGTAGAGCATGGCCATGCGTTGGCTGAGCATGCGCTGGCGTCCGGCGACGTTGACCAGTTTGCCCACCGGCTTGCCCATGACGGCTTCGAACTGCACCGTACCCTGGTGGGCCAGGGTCAGCACGCCGGTGTTGAGCTGCAGCATGCGCGCGGCATGCTCGCGTGAGGGCGCGGCACCCACCAGCGTGGCCTTGTAGTCGTTCCAGGTCGCCTCGAGCCGGGTGTAGGTGTCCTTGATGTCGGCAGTCATGGAGTAGGCCTTGAGCTCCACCAGCTGGCGGTCAAACAGCGCCAGCGACTTGTCCAGCACCTGCTGCGCGCTGGCCTTCTCGATCCCGTGCACCAGCGCCAGCCAGGCCTTGCCCATGCGCTGGCTGAGCATGCGCTGGCGCCCGGCCTTGTTGATGGCGTCACCCAGATCGCTAATCTGGGCAAAAGCGGACACAAAGGGCAATCCGATCGCCGCGGCGATCAACGTTCTGCGATGGAGCAAGGTGGAGTTCATGGCGTCTCAGGAAATGAAAATAGGGAGTATCCCTGGGTTGGATGGGGAAAAATTGACCTATCCAAAGAAATACATCCAAATTTCAAAATCTCTGCCACGGGCTGCTCACCGACTCAGGCCGAGATCGCCTCAAACTGGCGGGTGTCCACGGCGGCCTCCTTGAAGTCGAACCAGGGGTCGGGCTCCCCCTGCAGGGCAGCCTGCAGCTGCGTCCACAGGGCCTTGCGGCCGTCGGCGTCTTCGACGATGCGCTTCTTGATGTAGTCCATGCCGACCCGGTTGACGTAGTGCACCGTGCGCTCCAGGTACCAGCCTTCCAGGCGGTAGAGCTGCATGAAGGCGCCGGTGTACTCCAGCACTTCTTCGGCGGTCTTGAGCTTGACCAGGAAGTGGGCCACCTCGGTCTTGATGCCGCCGTTGCCGGCGATGTGCATCTCCCAGCCGCTGTCCACGCCGATGATGCCCACGTCCTTGATGCCGGCTTCGGCACAGTTGCGTGGGCAGCCCGACACGGCGAACTTGACCTTGTGCGGCGCGTACATACGCCACATGGCGCGCTCCAGATCCTTGCCCATCTGTGTGCTGTCCTGCGTGCCCATGCGGCACCACTCGCTGCCCACACAGGTCTTGACCGTGCGCAGGGCCTTGGCGTAGGCATGGCCGCAGGGCATGCCCAGGTCACGCCAGACGCCCACCAGGTCTTCCTTCTTCACGCCCAGCAGGTCGATGCGCTGGCCGCCGGTGACCTTGACCGTAGGGATCTGGTACTTGTCCACCACGTCGGCAATGCGCCGCAGTTCGCTGGCATTGGTTTCGCCGCCCCACATGCGCGGAATGACCGAGTAGGTGCCGTCCTTCTGGATGTTGGCGTGGCTGCGCTCGTTGATGAAGCGGCTTTGCGGATCGTCCTTGGCCTCCTTCGGCCAGGTGCTGATGAGGTAGTAGTTCACGGCGGGTCTGCAGCTGGCACAGCCGTTGGGCGTCTTCCACTCCAGGAACTGAAACACGGCCGGGACACTGTGCAGGCGGTTGATGCGGATGGCGTCGCGCACGGCCTGGTGGCCGTGGTCGGTACAGCCGCACAGCGCCTTCATCTTGGGCGTGGCCGAGTAGTCGCCCCCGGCAGTGAACATCAGCAGTTGCTCCACCAGGCCGGTGCAGGAGCCGCAGGAGGCACTGGCCTTGGTGTGCTTGCGCACCTCGTCCAGGGTGAAGAGCCCCTTTTCCTTGATGGCCTTGCAGATCTGGCCTTTGGTGACGCCGTTGCAGCCGCAGACCTCGTCGGTATCAAGCATGGCGGCGGCTTTGTTGTGGCCCTCGTGACCGCCGTCGCCGATGTTGGACTCGCCAAACATCAGGCGGTCGCGGATGTCGCGCACGCTGCGCCCTTCGCGCAGCAGCTTGAAGTAGTAGCTGCCGTCCACGGTGTCGCCGTACAGGCAGGCGCCCACCAGCTTGTCGTCCTTGAGCACGAGCTTCTTGTACACGCCAGCGGCGGGGTCGCTCATCACGATTTCTTCGGTGCCTTTGCCACCCATGAAATTGCCCGCGCTGAAGAGGTCGATGCCCGTGACCTTGAGCTTGGTGGAGGTCAGCGAACCGGTGTAGCGCCCGATGCCGTACAGGGCCAGGTGGTTGGCCACCACCTTGCCCTGCTCGAACAGGGGGGCCACCAGGCCGTAGGCAATGCCGCGGTGGGCCGCGCATTCACCTACGGCGTAGATGCGCGCATCGGTAGTGGTCTGCATGGTGTCGCTGACCACGATGCCGCGGTTCACATGCAGCTTCATGGTTTCGGCCAGCGCGGTGTTGGGGCGGATGCCCACGGCCATCACCACCAGGTCGGCAGGTACTTCGCTGCCATCCTTGAACCGCACGGCCATGACGCGGCCTCCCTTGCCGTTGTCTTCGCTGCCCACTAGTTCCTGGGTCTGGGCGCCGATCAGGAACTGCATGCCCCGATCTTGCAGTGACTGCTGCAGCATCTTGCCTGCCACGTCGTCGAGCTGGCGCTCCATCAGCCACGGCGCCACATGTACCACACTCACGGTCATGCCACGTTTCATCAGGCCGTTGGCGGCCTCCAGACCCAGCAGACCACCGCCAATGACCACCGCATGCTTGTACTGAGCTGCTGCCTCGATCATGGCTTGGGTGTCGGCAATGTCGCGGTAGGCCAGCACGCCCTGCAGGTCCTTGCCCGGCACGGGCAGGATGAAGGGATTGGAGCCGGTGGCCATGAGCAGGCGGTCGTACTCGGCGCGGAGCGTTTCACCGGCGGCGTTCTGGGCGTGCACCACGCGGCGCACGCGGTCCACCTGGGTGACCGTCCAACCCGCATGCAGGGTGATGTGGTTGTCGGTATACCAATCCCAGGGGTTGAGGATGATCTCGTCGAGGGATTGCTCGCCGGCGAGCACGGGTGACAGCAGGATGCGGTTGTAGTTGGGATGGGGCTCGGAGCCAAAGACCGTAATGTCGTACAGGTCTGGCGCAATCTTCAACAACTCTTCGAGCGTGCGCACACCAGCCATGCCATTGCCAATCATCACCAATTTTGTCTTTTTCACAGACGTTCTCCAAAGTTAGCTGCCTGCTATTAAGCAAGGCCCATGCCATGATGGGTTCGCCCCGCTACGGGCCTGTGTGCACCAGGCCAGTGCAGCCTGCCGTGCAGGATTTCTGATCGTTCACCAAAGCGGTGTACCGGGACGACCCGGTGTGAAGGCGCGTAGTGCTCGTGCACTGTTCAGGCGCCGTGGAACTCCTGGTTGCGCGGCTGGCGCCCCGGCCTGGCTGAGCTTGGCCCGGGCTAACTTGGAACGTGCTGTGCGTGGCAACGCCACCGTGGCAGTGCCGAACGCTCAGCGCGCGGCGCGCGCGGGTGCCGTCTTGTAGTGGGTGGTGTAGAGCGTGGCGCCGACAAAGGTCAGACCGCCTACCAGGTTGCCCAGCACGGTGGGAATTTCGTTCCAGATCAGGTAGTCCATGAAGGTGAACTTGCCACCTAGCAGCAGGCCTGAAGGGAAGAGGTACATATTGACCACACTGTGCTCGAAACCCATGTAGAAGAACACCATGATGGGCATCCACATGGCAATGACCTTGCCCGAGACGGTGGTGGACATCATGGCGGCGACCACGCCTGTGGACACCATCCAGTTGCACATCACGGCGCGGATGAACAGCGTGAGCATGCCCGCTATGCCATGGGCAGCATAGCCCAGGGTGCGGCCTTCGCCGATGGTGCCGATCCTTTGCCCGATGGCGTTGGGCGCTTCGGTAAATCCGCTGGTGAAGATGATGGCCATGAACATGGCCACCGTGAAGGCACCTGCAAAGTTGCCGATAAACACCAGGCTCCAGTTGCGCACCACGCCATGCCAGGTGGCACCGGGGCGCTTGTCCATGACCGCCAGGGGGGCCAGGGTGAACACGCCAGTGAGCAAGTCAAAGCCCAGCAGATACAGCATGCACACGCCCACCGGGAATAGCACCGCGCCCAGCAGCGGGTTGCCCGTGTTGATGGTGATGGATACGGCAAATGCGGCGGCCAGCGCCAGGATGGCGCCAGCCATGTAGGCCCGGATCAGGGTGTCACGCGTGGACATCAAGAGCTTGGATTCACCGGTGTCCACCATCTTGGTGACGAATTCGGTGGGTGCGAGGTAGGCCATGGGGGGCATCCTTTTTGTTCAATGACGACACACCCGGTACAGCGAAAACCGTGCCAACTTGATCTATGAGAAAAAACACCGCCATGGGGCCATGGCAGGCGCGGTCTGCTCAGCGCCAGTGGTGGTAGCGCCAGGCCGTGACAAATCCTGCACGTCGGTACAGGGACTGCGCCTGCAGGTTGTTCTCTTCCACCTGCAGGAACACCTCGCTCAAGCCCTGCGCGAGCGCGTGGCGGGTCAGTGCCACCAAAATGGCGCTGGCCAAGCCGCGACCGCGCGCTGCAGACACGGTGCGCATGCCGTGGATGCTGGCCCAGCCCTGGCTCAATGATGCTGTACCTGCCGCCAGCGCCTGGCCATCCTGATGCACGTGGGCATACACCACGAAGGGGCTGCGGCTGAGTGCCGCGCGACGGTATGCCCCATCCACAGGATCAAAGCCCGGCGCCGTATAGACACTGGCCCACGCATCGGATGGGTGGGTCTGCACGGTGGCGTCATGCACCGTGTGCAGACTGAGTACATCCGCCAGTTGAGCCACCTGCACCAACGTGGGTTGCGTGGGGGTCAGGCCTTGCGCGCGCAGGGCGGCATGCACCGGCTGCAGTGCGGGCAGGTCGGCCACGCGCAGCAGGGGCGGCAGGCCCTGGTCGCGGTAGCGTTGGGCGATGACGGCGATATCCCCGCCGTCCAGGCCTTGGTGGATCAGGGGAACGGCGCTCTTGGCGCGGCTGATGGTGGAGGGGTCGAACGCCAGCAGCCAGTTGCCCAGCACCTGCACACGTTGCGGCGCCACCGCGTCCAGGGTGGCGCGCTCCAGGCGTTGCACGGCCTCGGGGTTCAGGTCCATGGGCGCTGACTTCCGCTCAGGCACCCAGCGCTTCCAGGCGCGCTTTACTGTCGGACACCACGGAGTTAAGTGAGTTCTGGGTGCCGATCTGCACGCAGTGGCGGTAATGGGCGATGGCCTCCTGCGTGCGTCCGGCCTGCTCCAGCGCCTTACCCAGGCCGCGCAGTGATGAGGTGTACAAAGGATTGATCGCCAATGCCTTGCGATACGCTGCCGCAGCCTCATCGGGTTTGCCTTTGGCCAACCAGCCGTCGGCCAGGCTGTCGAAGCTGTTGGCGTTGTCGGGCTCCAGTTCGGCTTGCTTCTGGAAGTGCTCAAGTGCGGTGTCGAATTGCTTTAATTCGATGGCCAGGTAACCCATGCTGTTGTGAATGGAGGGCAGTCGCGGATCGGCAGCCAGCGCCTGCTTGAACGCGGCATAGGCCGACTCGGGCTTCTTCTGGCGCATCAGGATCTGGCCCTTCATCTGGTGGCTGGCGGCGGCGTCCACGCTCGCCGTTTGCTCTGCAAAGGACTGGGCTTTGTCCAGGCCACCTCCGGCAACACTGGGGGCGATGAGGAAGAAATTGAACAGGGCAAACCGGGCCGGGCGGCTGCGCGGGTCGAGTTCCACGGCCTTCTCGTAGGCACCGCGGATGTCGCCAACCATCGTCAGAGCGCGCAGCATGCTGACTTGCTGCGCGCGCATACCCAAGGCATTGCCCCGCAGCAGGTGGTAGCGGGATTTGGTGGGGTCGACTGCAATGGCCTTGTCGGCGTATTCGACCGCCTTTTCGGGGGCTCGCGTGGCCAGCTGCAGCTCACCCATTAGGGCCAGAGCGTCGGCATTGTTGGGCGTGGCTTTGAGCGTTTTTTCCAAGAGGGCCTGTGCCGCCGGGTAATTGCGGGCCTTGAGGGACTTGGTGGCATCATCCAGTTCGGACTGCGCCCACAGGTTGCTGCAAGCGACTATGGCCATTGCCGTGATCAGGCGGGCCAATAGGCGAGGCGATGAAAGCATGGGGTCTCCAGTTTGCGTTTGAAAGTACGGGACTGTACCCGTGTCTCGCGTGGGGCGGCGCCGGTTTGGCCGTGCGCCTCATTACACTTCCTGCCATGACCCTAGAGATGACCGTGTTGGGGATTGAATCCTCCTGCGACGAAACCGGCGTGGCGCTTGTGCGCACGCGCACCCAGGGTGTGCCGCAACTGCTCGCGCATGCCCTGTACAGCCAGATTGCCATGCACCAGGCGTATGGCGGGGTGGTGCCCGAGCTGGCCAGCCGCGACCATATCCGGCGCGTGCTGCCGCTCACGCAACAAGTGCTGACCGAGGCCAATCAGACCTTGGCGAACGTGGACGTAGTGGCCTATA
>ERZ724505.1375-NODE-1375-length-13418-cov-8.666617_pt1 | contig 13418 bp, 14 predicted proteins | sample MGYA00376038_ERZ724505 | MGnify/ENA primary metagenome ERZ724505 (study PRJEB28724, sample SAMN07190884) | wastewater metagenome | isolation source: effluent of sewage treatment plant in Hong Hong | place: Hong Kong | collected 2016-03-17 ... | reverse complement strand
CTATTCACAACCAAAAAATTCTCTCGTTAAACTAATTTAAAGTAAGTAATATGAAGAAGTTTATCCTAGAAATGTTTGATTCAAAAATAAGTGACATAGAGGCACGTATTGTAAGGTTAAAAGTTATGAAGAATAGCGGAAATTATCCAAATGGTAATTTTGACTTACTTATCTCAAAAAATGAAAAGAAGATAAGGGATATAAAAAAGCACAAAGAGAATTTCATTAAACTAATTAACAACAGTAAATAAACAGCATGGGAGGATTAGCAAGAATTTGTAAAATGTACGGCTCAATAGAAGTTAGTGATAATGGTAAAAAAGTAATTTGGCTTTGGGATTATGTAAATGACAAAGCAAGACTTAAAACCGAAATGACTAAAGATGAAATAATGGCAAGTGAAAAAGCTAAGTGGATGTCGATAAAAGAACAATTAGAATTAGGAAATAATAACGGATAGGTGTATAATAACTAAAAACATTTGCACCGTTTAATAAAATTGGTTATTTTTGAAATTGAAAACAACAATGAAATACAATGCCTTTTGTAAAGGGTAAAAGCGGAAATTTAAGTGGCAGGCCGAAAGGCTCTGAAAATGAGCTTACTAAAAAGATGAAGACGGTAAAGGAAACCGTTCTAAGTGTTTTTAATGAGTTGCAAGGAGAAGGCAGTAATGTTGACTTAAAGACTTGGGCAACTAAGAACCCTACCGAGTTCTATAAAATTTCTGCTAAGTTGATACCGACTGAGATTAAAGGTGCCGTTGACTTGAAAGGGATTAAATCAATAATAATTGAGCCAGCAAGTAAAGCTAAGGATTAACGATGCGTTTTATCACCTATTACAGGATGATAATAGGTATGAAATATTATACGGTGGTTCAGGTAGTGGTAAATCTGTTTTTGCCTCACAAAAGGTTATTCTTAGGGTAGTAGGCGAAGAAAAACATAGGATTCTATGTATCAGAAAGGTAGCGAATACGCTCCGTTCGTCTGTTTATCAGATTCTTATTGACTGTATTTCAGATTTAGGCTTACGTGCTGAATTTGAGATAAACAAAACAGAAATGCGGTTTACGCATACGCCTACTGGTAATGAGATACTTTTAGCAGGGTTAGATGATGTTGAGCGTCTAAAGTCAATAGCAGGTATAACTTCAATTTGGATAGAGGAAGCTACTGAAATAAGTGCAGCCGACTTCGACCAGATAGATTTACGTTTGAGGGGTGAAACTGAAAACTATAAGCAGATAATACTTTCATTTAACCCGATAGATGAAAGCCACTGGTTAAAGGCTAGATTTTTTGATAACAAACCAGATAACGCCACTATTTTAAAGACTACGTTCAAAGATAATCACTTCATAGATGACGAATATAGAACGGTATTAGAACACAAAGCGAGTGTTTCGCCAAACCTTTACAGGATATACTATTTAGGCGAATGGGGCAAAGAAGACATTGAACGTCCATACTGCCAAAACTTCAAAACAGAAAAGCACGTATCAGATAGAGCTGTGTTCAATCCTTCTTTACCTGTTATATTCACTTTAGACTTTAACGTAGAGCCATTTGTATGCGAGGCGGCACATATATGGACGGATGCCAAAGGTATGCACTTTCACCACTTCAAAGAGTTGGTAATAGAGAAAAACGGTAATGTAGATAATATGTGCGATTTGATAGAAAGCACATTCGGAATGAAAGTAGTTAGCAATGCACTTTTTACAGGTGATGCCATGCAACGAAAACGTGAAATAACACAAAGGAATAATATAGACGCGTGGAGAATGATAGACGCAAGGTTTAATTTAGGGCGTAGGTTAATGGTTCCAAAGTCTAATCCGCGTGTAAAAGAAAACAGACACTTAATAAACGCTATACATGCTTTTCATCCTGACTTCGCTATACATCCGTCATGTAAGAAGTTAATTTATGACTGTCAATTTGCAGAGGTTGACGAAGAGGGTGAATTAGTAAAAAAGGATAGAAACAAAGAGGCGCAAAAGTTAGATGCGCTTGATTCGCACCGGTATATCTGTAATACTTTCCTATATGATTTTTTTGAGCGTTACAAAATAAAAAAATAGTTATATTTGCGTGTATCTTTTGCGACTTCGGGCAATATCGGGGGCTTAAATAAATATTTATGTCTTGCAACTGCTCAAAAGCCTTACCGATACCGAAATGCTTAGACACGCTTATATTGGGCGATGTAGCGGACGGTTCACAATCTTACTTAGTTTACTTCAAAACACCTGACGGGCGAATTGACGCTTATCCGTCTGTTGACGTTGTTTATACTGATTTAATCGGGGTTGCTGATATAGATGTAAGGATAGGGACACAATATGAAGTATGGCTAACATTGGCCACTTCAAATTCAATTAACGATAGAGTAGCGTTTACGCCAATAGGAGCAACTGCAAGCGTTACGTGTATAGAAGTGTCATTTATGCAATGCGATACTGAATTTACATACCAACAAATCGAATTAGAATGATATTGATATTCGCGTGTATTGTGCTTACTGCTTTGACTGTTAACGGTGTTGATATTGCAACAGGTGAAAATATGCTTTTAGAGCCGTTTAAAAAGTTGGTAAAAGAAAAGCTAACAAACCGCTGTAAAGGCAAAGAACCTTACAAGATTTATAAACCGTTAATAGGGTGCGTTAAATGTATGCCGTCAATTTACGGGACGGTAATTTGTCTTTTGATACTACCATTCGGAGTTGATTTAATATGGCAGATACCTATTGTAATTTTAAGCAGTTCAACAGTAGCAACTATTATTAACCAAAACTATATATGACAGCACAAATAGTAAAGTTTCTTGCATGGGTAGGATTTAAACAGGCTATTCAGGATTATTGTTTTAAGCACCAAAGTAAAAGCTATAAAGACAATATGAAATACGCTTTTACCGATTTAAGCGGTAAAAAGTATTACTATTTTCCTGAACTTAGAACGATGCCATTACCGCTACTTGAAAAGCTGAATGAGTTGCAAGAACAGCTACGTAGCAAGATGCCGGGAACTGACTTAGATAACTGGATTAAAGCGGTGGAGAAAGTTTTGAATAGTGACAGCAAAAATAAGGTTACTGAATTTGGGTATTGGATAGGAGTAATAAAGGAGAGAAGAAATATATTGTTTGACCCTACACTATTAACTGAAATAGCTGCTTTGCTTTATATCAGAGAGGACGAAAACCCATGCATTTACAATAGTGAACTTCACAGAGAAAAGTTTAACATGCTTTGGGATGACACTAAACAAGGTCAGCATTTATACGATTTTTTTCAGCAAGCTGGATTGAAAGCATACATACCTTCGGGAAGTATTACAAAGGAAAATTGGAGCGAATATTTGGAGCAGATAATGCCGAAAATACAGGCGTTCAATTCAGCACTTACGCGGATTTCGATATTAGGGTCAGAGTTCGAAAGATTAGAGAACAATTTGAAAACAACTTAATCACATTAAGCGGCAATGATTTAGTTCAATATAACGAAATGAAGAAGCTAAATGTAGAGCAGTATCTTTTGTTATTAGAGCGCAAAATGGAGGAGAATAAAACTAAAGGCAATGGCACAAGATGATATTTTAATACGATATAAAGTTGATACTACCGACTTAGATAAAGCGAGTGTAGCTGTTGCCGATGTAACTGCCGAAACAAAGCAATTACAGACTCAGATTAAAGCTACGTTTTCAGATAAGAGTATAGAACAGGCTACTAAAGACCTTTACGAACAAGGTGATGTAATGGGTGCTTTAATTACCAAATACGGAAGTGCCACTACTGCTTTAAAGGCAATGGAAAAAGAATTGGCTACAATGTCTGCATTAGGGCAAAGAAATACGGCACAATTCAAAGAGTTAGCAAATGCAACGGCTGAACTTAAAGACAACATAGGAGATACGCGAAGTGAGATAAAGAAGATGGCAAGTGATACGCGCGTCTTTGATACTATGGTGCAAGGGGCAAGGGGTATAACGGCTGCTTTTAGTGTAGCTACTGGAGTAACGGCTGTATTCGGTAAAGAAAGTGAGGACTTGCAAAAGGCTATATTAAAAGTTCAGGGTGCTATGGCAGCTTTGCAGGGTGTGCAGGAATTGGCAAACATAGCTACTGAAAAAGGAGGTATAGCAACAAAAGCATACGGAGCAGCTTTACAGGTAGTAGATAAGATTAGCAAGGTCACAGGGTTAAGCATGGCGGCAAGTTGGGCGTTGGCTACGGGTGGAATTACTTTAGCTATTGCAGGGATTGCTTCACTTATCATGTATCTTAAAGACGCTAAAGATAGCACAGAATCGCTAACTGAAATAAGTGCAGATAACGCAAAACAAGAAAAGGAAAAACAAGAGGCTTTAATGTCCGCAATATCAGAGGCTGAAAAAAAGAAGTTTGAAGACCAAGAATATTATAGAAAGAAACGAAAGGCGGCAGGTGAAGATGAAAGGCTAATTGAGATAAAGCAATTAGATGAAAACATAGCATACTATAAAGACTTTCTAACAAGGTCAACAATATTAGGAAAAGAGTATTTTGATGATTATAAGAATCTTACAGACGAACAATATAATGAACTAAGATTAACGGCTGATAAATACACTATTGACGCTGAATTAAGAAGGCAGCAACTATTAAAAGACATAGTAAAAAAAGGCGTAACTGATAGAGTAAAAATAGAGCGTGGTGAAAGTTTAGATTCATATAAACTAAAAGATAAAAAAGTAGATTTTGAAGTAGGTGAATTGTCTATAAAGCCAGATACGGTAGATATATCTAAAGTTCCAAATGCTGAAATACCAGTAACTATTCAGCCCCTTTCAGCAGAGTTAGCAGCGCAACAGTTTCTTAGTGACTTTTCAGAACACTTAAACCAAATTGCACCAACAGTAAACGCTATTGGTAGCCTTGTTACTTCATTATATGCAGCAGAAACTCAAGCACTTGATGAAGAAAAGGCTAAACAGTTAGCTATTGTTGGCGATGATTTAAAGAAGAAAGAGAAGATAGAAAAAGAGTTTGCTATAAAAAGAGCAAAGATAGCTCGTGAACAGGCAATAGCAGATAGGGCAATAGCTTCATTTAATGCTGTTGTTAGTATGGCGGCTTCAATAGCTAAATCGTCAGAGGCAGGATTTCCACAAGCTATACCTTATATTGCTTTAGCGGCTGCAACAGGTGCTTTACAGATAACAGCTATTAATGCAGCTCCACTACCTGCAATTCCTACATTTGAGAAGGGTGGTAAAGTATTAGCGGGTGGCAAAAAGAATGACGGTCATCTATTTGGACGCTCACATCGTGACGGAGGCATATTGATAGAGGCGCAAGGTGGTGAGTATATTTGGGATATACCAACAGTTCAAAGGCATGGCGATATAATTAAGGCGGCACATGAAAACAGATTAGAAGATTTGATACTTCACAAATATGTTGCACCTGCTTTAAGTAACGCACCTCAAAACAGTGGCGATTCATACGATGATGTGTTACTAAGAAAAACAATTAGAGATACAAGCAAAGAATCAGCAAAGATGATTGTTCGCGGTGTAAGTGAATCAGTAAAAGATAGTCTTTACTTCCAAACAAGATACAGATAATGCCATACCGTTGGACGCTAACAAACCTTTCAGACTTAACAACAGAAGTTCTATCAAAAGACCCGATAGGATGGGATGAAGGAACGTATTCTATTAAGCGAAGTGAGATATACAAAGGTGCGTTTCACGAATATACAACTTCGCTAAAGTTCCATTGTAATGGTGGCGGTAAAGAGTTTATAGATAACATCTATCAAACCGAAGATATAGATGGCAGAATTGACGTTTTACTCGAGTATGATTGTGACGGTAGTGGAACGTATGACGAACTGTTTAACGGAATAATAAACTTAGCAAGCTATCAAACTGACGGAAAATATACTACTGTAAATATTGAAAAGTCAGATTTACTTACTAAGCTATTTAGTAGGGATGAAATAAGTGTAGATTTAGATAGCACTACTTCAATAGGTGGGCAAACTATAACAGCAGTTGAAAGGTCAAGTTTAGCTTTAACTCCTGTTGAAATTCTTTATTTGGGTGATTGGCGCGTAGATAATGGGTATAGTTGGGAAGATACAGAGGCATTCACTTCTACTGGAGCAAAGCAGGGGTCATTTCAGCCTGCAATGATTATGAACTACGGTGATTTAAACAGGTCACAACAAATATCTGAAATAGGCAACTTCGCTGAAAACTATAATGGATATTCTGTATTCCATACAGGTTATGAGTATATGCCATTTATAGAGTTGAATGAATTAGGTATTTCATATCCAGTTGCTATAAATTGGGAAATTGATTTTAACGGAACAATTACAGTTACTGCTTTGTCAGGTAGTAAAACAGTTAGGGCAAGGCTTATAATGACATACGGCACATTAACACCGTCTTCGCCATCAGTAACACAGGTTACATTATACGATTCAGGGGTGTTATCAAGTAATCCCGAAACTATTAACTTTTCAATACAGGATAGCGGAAGTTTTGATATGAACGCTGGCAATGGAGTTATAATTGAATGGCTATTTGATTTTAGCGTAACATCCGCGCCTGCAAGTATTAAAGTTAGATTCGATTATACTTCATCATTCTTTAAGACAAACACCAATACGAGTTTTAACCAAACATCAACAGGTTCGTTTTTGGTTCACGAAGCATTTAATCAGGTAGTTGATTCTATTGCAGATTCTGATGGTAATTTTTATTCTGAATACTACGGTAGGACTAATAGCGCAAAGCAAACCTATTCAAATGATGGGTGTGGTTCTAAAATAGCAATAACAAACGGATTAAATATAAGGGAGTTTGATAAGCCTATACTTGCATCATTTAAGGATATGTTCGATTCTTTTGATTGTTTGCATAATATCGGAATGGGTGTAGTAAATTCAAAGATAAGAATAGAGCCATTGAGTTATTGGTTTGATAATACAACAAACATTATAACGCTTGCAAACGTCAATTCATACGAACTAAAGAACGATAACAAACGGTATTACAACAAAATAGAAATAGGCTATCAAAAGTGGGAGAGTGAATTTCAGGGAGGTTTGCAAGACCCGTGCAGTAAAAGAGAATATTCAACAAAAATATCATCTTGCAAAAATGCACTAACTAAACTATGTAAGTTTATAGCAAGTCCATTTACTATTGAATTTACAAGAAGAAAGAATAAGAATGTAGTATCAACAGAGGACTGGAGATACGATAATGATAATTTTATACTGTCTGTAATTAACAATTATACGGGAACAATATCTTTTAATTCAGGAACAAGTATTATAAACCTGCTATCTAACCTATTGCCATATCCTACTATTTACGATATTCAAATAGGTGATACATTACAGGTATCAAACACGGTATCTAATAACGGAATTTACACTGTTGCAAACGTATTTAATGACGGACATACAATAGTTGTAAATGAAGCTTTGACAAATGAAACTGTTTTCAATACTGCTATTTTAGAGGGTGTTACGCGCGGTATATTCAGGGCTGAAAAGTATGTGGATTCATTTAGCTACGGGTCTGGTATGGATTCATTAAGCACAGCGTATAATCTAAGATTTACGCCTGCAAGAATGTTGCAATCACACATGAATGTAATAACGGCAGGATTGCAAACTATTAACGGTGATATTTCATTTGTGAAAGGTGACGGTAATACTGATTTAGAATGTAGTGCTAACTTAATAGCCTATACAACAGGATGTCAAGAAGAATATTCTGGTCAACAGTTAAAAGAGAATCAGTCTTTTGCGTGGAACGATGCAAACGTTAAAAACATTGCTCCTATTTGGGGGACAGAAACATATTCATTTGAATATCCATTAAGCTATACAGAATTTAAAGCTATTAAGGCTAATCCTTACGGATATGTTGAGTTCTATAAATTTTCAGATGATATAAAATATGGATTCATTTTGAGCATGGAGTATAAAATGAAAAACGGGCTAACTAAATTTGAATTATTAAAGGCAAACCCAGTAATCTAATGAATCTTGTTCAGAATACTTTATTTGATTCAATTCATTACCGCAAAATGTTGATGATATTGAATATTTGCTATCTGAATAGTGCGTGCATTTTTCGCATTCTGTGCAAGAACTCAAAAAAAACACAGCCGAAACAAAAACAATTATCTTTTTCATAGTTTGAATTTTAAACAAAAGTAAATAAAATGGCAATATCTATACTACCTAACCAAAGTTTAGGATTTAACATATCGGATGCTTGCGGTTGTGGCGGTTCATACTGTCAGCCAATTCAAACTACTGACAAAGCTATGATTCAGGGTTATGTTGACGTGGCTACACAGGAACAATTACTTATACAAGGTGATTTTTCAGCATCTACAAACTGGACGTTGGGTGCAGGGTGGAGTATTTCAGGTGGTAAACTACATGCTACTAACATAAGTGGGACTACGGCTACATCAATAGCTAAATTAAGCCTTAATACGGTTAAACTGTATTTAATTCAAGCATCCATTACTGTCACTTCGGTAGGTTCGGCAGGAACTTCGCAAGGATTTATAATTAAAGTAAACGGCCAAAGTCTTACACTGCCAACAGCAACGGCATATAACGGAAATTTAGTTGGGACATGGCTTTATTCACCGGGTGCTATAAGTTCTGATGTGGTAGAATTTTCAACAAATGAAAGCACAATAGACTTCGATGTAAACTACTTTAGAATCTATGAACTATCACAGGTTGGTTTAGCTTTGTTTAACTCTAATGGAACTTTAGAAGATGATATTTACAGTTTCACAGGTGCTAACTCTTTGAAGTATTACTACAATGGTGAATACTTTACAGGAACAAGTATATTAAATGTCGGGGCTACTGCTATTTCTGGTAATGTAGTAATGTTTGAAATGTATTTAGATACATGGAGTTCAATAACCGATTACACAGGATGCTTAACGGCTAGAATTTACGATACTACATTTTGGCAAAACAGAGTAAGGAATCCTAACTTTTCAGATGGTAGTAGTTGCTGGACTTTATCGGCAGGTATTGATGGAGGGTGGTCTATAAGTAGTAATAAGGCTTGCTATGCTTCGGCAGGTGCTATTGCGCCACTATATCAGTCAGTAGAATTGCTAGGCGGTATTGATTATAATTTAGACTTTGTTCTGTCAGGTAATACGGGCGGTGAAAGTGTGGTAGTAACTTACACGGTTGACGGAGGTTCGCCAATTACAGCAACTTACAGTAGTGGCTACTTATTAGACCTTACTGCTTATACTGGAATAGTTACGGTTGTATTTTATATCAATGTCGGAACTGCAACAGATACTTTATGCGTTGATACGTTTACTTTAAAGGCTATTGAATACGATTCTTTTAATGTTTCGGCTTGTATTAAGTTAGCTACTACTCACGAATGCACATTACTTTTATACGCTTACAATGCTGATAATGCTTTTGGCTTTGACTATGCAAGTGGAGCATTAAGACACTACCTAAGAATTAACGCAAAGGTTGACGTAATAGGATTCCCAGAAGAAAAGGACGAATATAGATTTAGCGATAACTCACGTAGTTTATTATTCGCAATGAGCGAAACTGAATACGAGGTTAAAGTAGGGGACGCGCCAGATTACATACACGCTTGCATTAGAATGATGCGGTTAAATGATAGCTTTTATATTGACGGCTCTACCTATGTAGTTAGTAGTGATTACGGTTTAAGAAAGCGCAAAAGTTCCAAATTAGGGCAAGCTACTTTCAGCGTAAAAGAAACAAATCAAATTAGTTCAAATTATTCTTGCACATAACAAATATTTTTTTTACTAAATTTGCATAGAAGTTTATCCTACCTTTTGCCCCATTGCTAAGAGGCACAATCGAAGCACTACATTTTAATTATTTTAATCATGTCATTTTTAACTGATTGTTCACCAATACCAGACCATATCGAGGAGCAATGTAATGCGGGTAAAATGGGTGGCTTTCCTTCATTTGCGGTAGTTGATGTTGATTCAACTGTTGTAGGTGATTGGGCTAACTCTACCAAATGGCTTGCACAAATCGCACTCGGTAAGATACGTGTTGCTAATCGGGTAAAGTTTAACATACCCGACCCGTCACCCGTTAAATCTGATAATCTTGTAGCCTGCGGTTCGCAGCAGATTCTTGATGCTTTTGACTGGACTTTAGAAGGTGTTGACGGTAACGTAAGCACTTATAATGATGATTTCTACACGGCACTAAACAACAATGAGAAATACGTTGTTATGTGGAATGCTGATGAAGCTGAAATTGTTGTTATCAATAAGAAAACGTCATTTACAGCAACTAAGATATTCCCTGCAAGTAACCGCGAAAGACAGCATTACAAGATTACAGGCGAATGGGCAAGCGATAAAGACTGGTTTCCTACTTCATATACTGAACCTACTGGAGTATTCTCTCTGTAATGAAGAAAGGAATAGTATTAATAGCAATCGGGGGAGAGGGTTATCTCCGTTGGGCGGCAAATATGGCTTGTTCCATTAAATACCACTCCCCCGATGTTGCTATTCAGCTAATATGTTCAACTGATTTGTATTTAAAATCCGTAAGCCTGACTAAGTTCTTTGATTTACTTACACCGATTGAAGATGAAAAGTGGCATGATGAAAACGGTAGGATATTTCCTGCAAAGCTAAAGACTTCATTCTACGATTTGATTCATTTTGATGAAGCTATTTATCTTGATGTTGACGGGTGTATGCTAAAAGACATTACACCGTTATTTGAGCAAAAAGATGATTTAGTTACTGACTTGCAAGGAGTTTACGAAACATCGCAAGGAGAAGTTTTTAATCATTTGAAGTGGGCTAAACCTAAAGACATTTGGGAGCATTTCGGGCTAAATACAACTGATAAGTTACCTGCTATAAACAGTTCATTCTTATTCATTCGCAAGGGGCAAAAAGCTGAAAAAGTTTTTAATCTTGCGCATGAGCTATTAATGAATAGCCCGTTACCATATGAGAAACATTGGTATAGTTGGGGGCGAAAGAGGGATACTAAAGTTAGTCAGCCTGATGAATTGTATTTTAATGTGGCAATGGCTAAGTTAGGAATTATACCAGCGCATGAAGTGGCTATATTATTCAGGATGATAAATGATACTTGCGAGTTCACTACATATTCACAGGTAAAAGAGAAGTTCTACGGTGTAGGATTATTCGGTCAGTTAGAAACTAATCACAGGCGTATGCGTGAAATATACAACAATGCTATGCGTGGAATGTGGAATGAATATGTAGGAATTACATTTGGCGATAGTTGTGAGAAATTAAGTAAGTGTAAATTTGCCATTATATGAAACCAAAGAAACCTAAGCCTATAAAAGGCTGTTGCTAATATGGAACAGAATAAATTAAAGCAGGTTATTTCGACATTAGTTGAAAAGATAAAAGCTGCGCCACATAATGACTATGAAAAGGCTAAATGGGGTGAACTTTACAAGAAGTCAACTGAACACGCGGAAGAAATAGAAGTTCATGCTTATGGCGAATTTCCTGAAAAGCTAATCGGTAGCGCGTTCCCTAATGAGTTAAAAGAAGAAACTAATTACAGGCGTTCATCTTTTCAGCCTACTACAAAGCCTTACTGGAAAAAAGCACTAAAGAAACTTAATCGTATTTGGGCTGAACAGAACTATCAAATAGACTGGAGCGATGATACGATTAGAGAGTATTTTACTGAACAAACACCTATCTACAAAAGCACAATAGGCTTCTTTCGTTCCATAGCTACACAGTCAAAAGTAAATGACCCTAACGGAGTATTGGTTCTTGACTTCGATTTGCCTACTAAAGAAATTAACGGAGAAATTATAGTAGATGATTCAAAAGAGTTAGAACCTTATCCGAGCATATACGATTCGGACGATGTTTTGATGTTTGAAAGTGGTGACTTCGCTTTGTTAATGAGCGAAGAAAAGAGTTTGGTTAGTTTCGGCAATAGAATGGAACAGACGGGATATGTTCTTTACCTTTACGACAAAGAATACATTTACCGTATATCACAAACAGGCAAGAAGATTGAATTTAACTTTAATGTGATTGAATACTATAATCACAATTTAGGTTATCTCCCAGCGTGGAAATTAAAGGGAACGCCTGACAGAGTAATCAATAATGAAGTTTACTATGAATCGCATTTTTCAGGGGCTTTACCACACTTAAATGAGGCTGTTATAATTCATTCTACTAATAAGGGTGTAAGGAACAAAGTAAGCTATCCTACGCGTGTTTATTACGAGCAGAAATGTAATGCAGATGGATGTAGTAATGGGAAAGTATTTAACGCAGTTTCAAATGAGTTTGAAAGTTGCAAATCATGTAACGGAACAGGGCAAGTTAGGTTCTCACCTTTTACAGACTTTGTTCACGAATTACCAACGGCTACTAATAACACGGGGAATTCAGAGGTTTCTTTTCCGGGCTTTACGTATGTTTCACCTGACGGAACTATCATAAAGGACAATGAAGATGTGATTGACAAATATATGTCTATTGCTTTTTCGTTTATCAACTTTGAGGGAACACCAGACGGAGCAAAGGCAGGATTAGGCGAAGATGCAACGGCTACTAAAACAAAGATTGACAGAGAGGAGCAGTTCATATCTATTCTTGATATATCGAATGAGTTGTTTGAGTTGCTTACTTACTATTTAAACGCGGCTTATAAAATTAGATACAATGCTGATTCTCCTATTGTAGTTTCGCCTCCTAAGAACTTTGAACTTACTACGAGCGGTGAAATGACAACTGAATTAGGTGAAGCCAAAAAGAACGGAATGCCGAGTATAGCAGTTAGTGAAATGGTAGTAGAATATGTGGCTAAGAAGTTCGCTATGAATGCTGACATTGTAAGAATTTCAGAGGTTGCTCAGTATTCAGATGCTTTGTTTACTAAAGATGATGCTGATATTCAGATACTTCAAACAGGGGGCAATATTGAAAAGTGGGAAGTTGTTTTGCATATCAACTTCGATGTTTTCATGTATGAGATTATGGATGAAGTTACGGGTTGGGCTGAAATGGATAACAAGGAATTAAAAGCTATGTTGATTGAAAAGGCAAAGGCTAAACAGTTGGCTTTGGATAGCGGTAAAACTACTGCAAGTAATTTGATTAAGGATATTGCGGGTGGGGGGGGGTAACGATATAGGTAAAATACCTTTAGCTATTCAGCAACTTGCACTATCAAGAAAAAGAGCAGATGAAGCAGGTGACAGCGTATTATCAAATCAGTTAGGAAACAAAATAGACGAACTACTCAAAAGTATTTAATGCCATTAGAAAAGCTAATAGAACAGCGATTAGAGCGTTTAGAATCAGTTCCTA
>ERZ724505.1374-NODE-1374-length-13420-cov-5.563412_pt1 | contig 13420 bp, 12 predicted proteins | sample MGYA00376038_ERZ724505 | MGnify/ENA primary metagenome ERZ724505 (study PRJEB28724, sample SAMN07190884) | wastewater metagenome | isolation source: effluent of sewage treatment plant in Hong Hong | place: Hong Kong | collected 2016-03-17 ... | reverse complement strand
CTAGAGCCAGGTCTTGCCTTGGCGCGCGCGTTCCAGCTGGAAGTAGCGTAACAGGAACAGCAGTGTCAGAAACGGCCAGATATCGGCGATGGTGTGTGCCATACCGTTGAAGTTAAGCAGTTGCTGGCCGCTCCAGCGGAACAGCTTGAGTGCCGACAGCGGGGTTTCGCGCAGCGGCCAGAGTGCATCCACGATCAGGTTGAAGCACAGAGCCAGCACCGTCAGCAGTGCACGCCAGCGGCGTCGCAGGCGCAGCAGCAACGGCAGCAGCAGGATACCGCTCAGCAGGCCGATGGCGATCGGCCAGTTGAGCCACTGGAACAGTGCAAACGGCTTCAGCAGCATGCCGGCCAGCGCCAGCTTCAGCAGTAGCGTCAGCGTGATCAGAATGGCAATGCCGCGCACCATGAAGCGGCGCTGCGCCAGCAGCACCGTCAGCAGCAGCGACAGTGTCAGCAGATTGAGCCCGGCATTCAGCCCCTCCAGCGTGCGCAGGAACAGCGATGGATCGCTGATCGGCGCATCGAACGGCTGTGGCAGGCCATGCGGCGGCACGATCACGCCGAACAGCGGAATCGACGGATCGAGCTGGGTGATGAACCACAGTGCAATCACCACCAGTCCATAGTCGACGTGCGTGCCGTCGCGGAACCAGCTGTGGCGGAGCACTGCCAGCCGGTGCATGATCGGTTTGGCGGCCAGCAGCCAGGCGCCGATTGCCCCGAGCAGGGCGCCGCCGGAGTTGTTGAAAATGTCCAGATTGGACGCCACGCGCGTCGGCAGGAATACCTGCAGCGTTTCGATGCTGAAACTCAGCTGCGACGGCAGCAGCCAGGCCAGCGCTAGTGCCGGTACCGGGTGCAGGCGTTGGCGCAGGCTGAGCAGCAGGCTGGCACCGAGCGGAACATAGGCGAGAATGTTGAGCGTGTCGTCAAGCGGTGTCTTGTAGTAGGGCAGCGTGTAGCCGAGAAAGGCCCAGACCGGCTGGTTCGGCCAGCGCCAGCCACTGAACGGATACAGACTGACCGACAGGATCACCAGCGCATACAACGGCACGAAATGGCCGGCAATCCGGGTTTGCTGCATGCCCCGGGCCAGCAGGCGGATGGGCGGTTGCAAGGTCATGGTCGGATGATTCAGTCTGCCAGGGTTGATGAAAGCAAAGCGTAGCCGCGTGCTCGATTATAGCCGGCGTGGCCGAAAAAAACGGGGCAGCCTGTCCGGATGCCCCGTTTTCTAGCCGCGTAGCGGTTTATTTGACCTTGATTTCAGTCCACATACGGTTCATCAGGCGGCGTGTCTTCGCGTCCTGGTCTTTCAGCATTTCCAGTTTGCTTGACTGGGCCGCCGACGGAAACACGCTGCTCATCTTGGTCAGTTCCGGCTTGACGTATTTCAACGCATCGCTGTTCGGGTTGCCGGAGCCGGTCATGTTGGTCAGCACCGCCGAGTTTTTGCCTTCGAGCATGAAGTTGACGAATTTGTAGGCCAGATCCGGGCGCGGCGCATTCTTCAATAGAACCATGCTGTCCAGCGACAGGCTCGCACCTTCCTTGGGGAGCACCGGCACGATGCTGAATGGGCGCTTGGCTGCCTTGGTATCCTGATTGGCCTGGAAAAAATCGTTCGAGTAGCCGTGCGCTACCCAGATATTGCCTACCGTCAGCTCCTTGATATAGCTCTGCGAGTTGAATGCCGCCCAGTATGGCTTGGCCTGCAGGATCACCTGCTGTGCCGCTTTCCACTGTGCCTCGTCAGTGCTGTTGGCCGGGTAGCCAAGGTATTTGAGCGCGGCGACGAACACTTCGCGCGGATCGTCGAGCACGGTGACCTTGCCCTTGATTTTCTGCAGTACCTTGGGATCGAAAACGGTCGCCCAGCCATCGACACTGACACCGGCTTCCTTCAGGCGTGCATCGTTGTAACCGATGATGGTGGTGGTGAAAGCGTACGGCACCGAATACTGGTTGCCCTTGTCGAACGCGGTATCCAGATATTGCCTGGAGATATTTTTCAGATTCGGCAGCCTGGCCTTGTCCAGGCCAGCCAGTTTGCCCTGTTTCAGCAGTGGCTCAAGCGCGAAGCCGGTCGGCACCAGCAGGTCGTAGCCTTTGGCGCCGGCGGCCAGTTTTGCCAGCATTTCTTCCATGCTGCCGTAGTAATCCTGTACCAGCTTGCACTTGCACTCGGATTCGAATTGCTTGACGGTTTCCGGCGCGATGTAGTTGTTCCAGTTGTACAGGTGCAGCTCATCGGCAGCCATTGCGGAGGTGCCGCTCAGCATTGCCAGCGACAACAGCAGTTTCTTCATTTGGTTTACTCCCTGATTGGGTAACAGCTCGATATAACAGGACAATATGGCAAAGCCGGCAGGAGCCGGCTTTGCGTCGATTCTGGAGTGTGGCCGGCCTCAGTTTGCCTTGAATACCCCGGGCGCCAGCTTGGATGCTGCCATAATCAATGCCAAAGTCAACGCCATCAGCAGCGACGAGATGGCATTCACTTCCGGCGTCACCGCAATCTTGATCATCGAATAGATCTGCAGCGGCAGCGTCGATGCACCGGCGCCGGCGGTAAAGAAGGTGATGACAAAATCGTCGATCGACAGCGTGAACGCCATCAGCGCGCCGGCAATCACGCCCGGCATGATCAGCGGCAGCGTGATCAGCCGGAATGCCTGCCATTGGGTAGCGCCCAGATCGCGCGCCGCTTCGACCAGGCTTTCGTCCATGCCTGCGAGGCGCGAGCGCACCACGATCGCGACAAAGCCGATACAGAACGAGATATGCGCCAGCGTGATCGACACCATGCCCAGCGTCATGTTCAGCATCACGAAGAAAATCAGCAGACTCACACCCATCAGGATTTCCGGCAGCGCCAGCGGCGTCAGCACCAATAGTGGCAGCAGGCGCAGCTTGAACTTGTACATTGCATAGCCGGCCATGGTGCCGAATAGCGTCGCCGCGGCGCTGGTAACCAGCGCGATGAGCAGCGAGTTGCCGGCGGCGTGCAGCATCGGGCCGTCGTTGAACAATACCTGGTACCACTTGAGGGTGAACCCGACCCATTCGGCGTTGAGACGCGAATCGTTGAACGAGTAGACGATGACGATGATCAGCGGGATGTAGAGAAATGCGTACACCGCCAGCGCCGAGGTCCACAGCCACGGGGAGAGCTTTTTGTTATTCATCGCCACCTCGCGTCGATGCGCGGCCGATCAGTGCCGCCAGCCCGGCCAGCCCGATGGCGGATACGGTCAGGACAATGGAAAGCACACTGCCGAACGGCCAGTCGCGCGATTCGAGGAACTGCTGCTTGATCAGGTTGCCGATCATGATGCCGTCGGTGCCGCCGAGCAGATCCGGCACGGCAAAAATGCCCAGCGCCGGAATGAACACCAGTGCCGCGCCGGCATACACTCCCGGCAGCGACAGCGGCCAGGTTACACGCCAGAAGCGCTGCCAGGCATTGGCGCCCAGATCCTGTGCCGCGTCGAGTAGCGACAGGTCGTGTTTTTCCAGATTGGCGTACAACGGCAGCACCATGAACGGCAGGTGCACGTACACCAGGCAGACGATCACCGCGAATGGCGAGAACATGAACGTCTGCGGTGCGATACCGACCAGCCCGAGCAGCAGGTTGATCGCCTTGGTGAATGCCGAATTCGGCCCGAGGATGATCATCCACGCATACACCCGCACCAGGAAGTTGCTCCAGAACGGCAGGATTACCAGCAGTACCAACAGGTCGCGGATTTTCTGGTCGCTGCGCGCGATCAGCCACGCCAGCGGGTAAGCCATCACCAGGCAGATCAGCGTGGTCAGCGCCGCGTAGCCGAACGATTTGACGAACAGTTGCAGATATACCGCATCGCTGCCCAGGCGGGTGTAGTTTTCCAGCGTGAAGAAGTCGCGCCAGTTGTCGCGCGTGACATCGATGATGGTGCGCCCGGTGGCTTCATCGACGTGCGACAGCGGCAGCAGGCCACCGTAATCGCCGGGGAAACGCAATGAGGCGCCGACCATGATCAGCGCCGGTACCGCGAAGAAGATCAGCAGATATACGGTTGGCGGCCAGCTGATCAGCCATTTGCCGAGATTTTTCTTGAACACGGGCTTACTCCGCGAGGAAGTGGCCAGCGTCGAACCGCCAGGCGATTTCGACTGCATCGTTGTCGTCAAAGAACTTGGCCTGGCCGGATGCCGAATTCGGCAGCATTGCCTCGACCAGCAGACCGTTTTCCAGTTCGACGATGTAAATGGTCACGTCGCCCAGATACAGGCAATCATGCACCTTGCCGCGGAAATGTACTTCGTCGGCAACATCGGCCGGCAGGCTGGCGCTGATCTTGATCTTTTCCGGGCGCAGTGCCAGCGTGCCCCTGGTGCCGGCCTGAACACCAGCCGCCGGCAGCGTTTCGGCAATGCCGACACCGTCGATTTCGATTTTCATCCGCTCGCTGCCGGTTTCGACCACTTTGGCTTCGAGCAGATTGCACTGGCCGATGAAATCGGCGACGAAGCGGTTTTTCGGAAAACCGTAAATTTTTTCCGGGATATCCAGCTGCTCGACCTTGCCCTTGTTCATCACTGCGATGCGGTGCGACAGCGCTAGCGCCTCGCCCTGGTCGTGAGTCACGTAGACGAAAGTAATGCCGACTTCCTTCTGCAGATTGATCAGCTCGATCTGCATCTGCTCGCGCAGCTTGGCATCCAGCGCCGACAGCGGTTCGTCGAGCAGCAGCAGGCGCGGGCGGTTGGCCAGTGCGCGGGCGATGGCGACGCGCTGGCGCTGGCCGCCCGATAACTCATGCGGCAGGCGATTGCCGAACTGGCTGAGGCGCACGTCTTCAAGCAGTTCGGCGACTTGGGTCTTGATTTGCGCCGGGTCTTTTTTCGCCATTTTCAGCGGGAAGGCGATATTGTCAGCCACGCTCATGTGCGGGAACAGCGCGTAGCTCTGGAATACCGTGTGTACCGGGCGCTTTTCCGGCGGCACGTTGGCGACATTCTTGCCGTCGAGCAGGATTTCGCCGCCATCCGGCATTTCGAATCCGGCCAGCATGCGCAGCAGAGTGGTCTTGCCGCAGCCGGACGGGCCGAGCAGGGTGAAGAATTCGCCCGCCCCGATCGAGAGGCTGACGTTATCGACAGCGGTGAAATCGCCAAAGCGTTTGACGATGTTTCTGATTTCCAGCAGTGCCATCATGCGCCCTTTATCAAGAGCGGCGTATTCTACCAAATCTGCATCCCAAGGGAAGTCGCGCGGGAGCGGTATTCCCGATATTTATCAAGGCCTCACGCACCGTCGGTGGTGCTGTCCGGCGGCGTTGCCGGCATGCATGGCAGGGGCAATCCGCGGCGGCGGCGCGCACGGCTTTTTTGCTGGCGGAGCGTGTATGGTTGCGAGAAAGCAAAAAGCGCCATCGCTGGCGCTTTTTATGACAAAGGCAGAACCGCTTACTTGTTGTTGCGGATTGCCTGAGCCTTGTCGTACCACTGCTGTGCGGATGCCGAATCGGCTTTTTCACCCAGATCGCCGTTTTCATAAATCGCACCGAGCCGATCCATTGCCTGCTCGTTGCCGGCTTCGGCGGCTTTCTTGTACCACTTGAGCGAATTCAGATTGCTTTTCTGCACGCCCCAGCCTTTTTCATAGAATTCGCCGAGGTTGTACATCGCCAGCGGCAGGCCCTTGTCGGCCGCTTCCTGGTAGCGGCGCAGCGCCTCGCTGTAGTTCTGTGGCACGCCCTGGCCTTCCTGATACATGCCGCCGATGTTGTTGACCGCCCAGGCGTCGCCGGCAGCAGCGGCCTTGTTGAACATCTGGAATGCCTTCTGGTAATCCTGCTTGGTGCCGAGGCCGGAGTAATACATGTAGCCGACATAGGTTTGTGCGTCGACGTTGCCTTGTTCGGCAGCCTTGTTCATCATCTGGAACGATTTGGCGAAATCCTGCTCGACGCCGACGCCCATGCGGTACAGGCGGCCGAGATTGGCCAGCGATTGCGAATCGCCCAGGTCGGCACCGGCCTGGAACCATTTGGCTGCGGCCTTGGCATCCTTGCCGATGCCCAGGCCCTTGAGATACATCACCCCGATGTAGTTGTCGGCCAAACCCTTGCCGTGTTTGGCCTGGGTCTTGAACTCCTTCATCGCCTGGTCGTACTTGCCGGCATCGTATGCCTTGACCGCGGCATCCATGTCGGCCCAGGCCGGGGCTGCGAACGCCAGTGCGCACAGCGCCGGGATCAGTTTGCGGGTGATTCTCTCCATTTCGTCCAGCTCCTCAATATTTCTCTTGCAGCCGGTTTCTGCGAAGGGTCCGGCCGGATTGGGTAAATAATACCAACATCATATTAATGTTAACGCCGTCAAATGACAACCAGCAACACTGCAATTGCTTGAATATGTTTCCTTAATTGTCTTGGGGAGCGTCACTGGAGGCGTTCGACCATGCCCGCCGCTTTCGGTTCCCGGGATTGTCGCGTCGGCGCGTTGCGGCGGCATGTTTGCCGTGCCGGATATGTTCAGCGTAGCAGGATCGATGCCAGCAGCAGGATCGCGATCAGGCCGAGCAGCCAGTTCTGCCGTTTCTGTTCGCGCATCAATGCATAGTAGGCCTGTTGCAGATTTTCGCCACTACCGGCGGCGAGCAGCTCGCCCATTTTGCGTGGCAGCACCGGCAGCAGCGATGCCAGTTGCGGCGCCTCCCGCTTGAAGTTGTTGAGCAACGCCTTCATGCCGATCTGCTCATCCATCCAGCGTACCAGGAACGGCTTGGCGGTTTGCCACAGATCGAGTTGCGGGTCGAGCTGGCGGCCCAGACCTTCGATATTGAGCAGGGTTTTTTGCAGCAGTACCAATTGTGGCTGGATTTCCACATTGAAGCGGCGCGAGGTTTCGAACAGGCGCAACAGTACCTGGCCGAACGAGATTTCCGCCAGCGGGCGGTCGAAGATCGGCTCGCATACGGTGCGCACCGCTGCCTCCAGCTCTTCCACCCGGGTATCTGCCGGCACCCAGCCGGATTCGATATGGGCACTGGCGACGCGTTTGTAGTCGCGGTTGAAGAAAGCGAGAAAGTTCACCGCCAGGTAGTGCTTGTCGTAATCGGTGAGGGTGCCGACGATGCCGAAATCGAGCGCGATATAGCGGCCATCGGGTGCGACCAGGATGTTGCCGGGATGCATGTCGGCGTGGAAAAAACCGTCGCGGAATACCTGGGTGAAAAAAATTTCCACACCGAATCGGCCGAGCTGTTTCAGGTCGATGCCATTGGCGATCAGCCGGTCGATCTGGCCGATCGGCGTGCCATGCATGCGCTGCATCACCATCACTTCGCGACGGCACCAGTCCCAGTGGATTTCCGGCACCAGCAGCATGTGCGAATTGGCGAAGTTGCGCCGCAGCTGGCTGGCGTTGGCGGCTTCACGGCCGAGATCGAGTTCGTCATGCAGGTAGGTGTCGAATTCGGCCACCACTGCGCGCGGCTTGAGGCGCTTGCCATCGACGAACAGGCGTTCGACCAGTCCGGCCATGAAACGCAGCAGCGCCAGATCCTGTTCGATGGTCGGCAGGATGTCGGGGCGCAGAATCTTGACCGCCACTTCGGTGCCATCGGGCAGCTCGGCGAAATGCACCTGTGCGACCGAGGCACTGGCAATCGGCGTGGCATCGAACTGCTTGAATACCTGTTCCGGCGGCTTGCCGTAGGCCGCGATCATTACTTCGCGCGCCTGCGCCGGCTGGATCGGCGCAACCCGGTCCTGCAGCTTGGCCAGTTCGTCGGCCAGGTCGGTTGGCAGCATGTCGCGGCGGGTTGACAGCACCTGGCCGAACTTGACGAAAATCGGCCCCAGGCTTTCCAGTGCCAGCCGCAGTCGCACCGCGCGCGGTTGGCTCAGATCGCGCCAGAAGAACAGGCGGCTGAACAGCCTGCGCAGTCCGACCACACGCTCATGACCGAGCAGGAATTCATCCAGACCGAAATGCAGGGCTACCCGCAGGATTTTCAGCAAGCGCAACAGGAACATCGGCGGGCGGCTCTTCAGTTATGCGGTGGTGTGGGATGCGAGCCGGGCGAGGCGTTTTTCCAGTCGTTCGACGTCGTTGCGCAGGGTATCGACCTCGGTGCTGAATCGCTCGATTGCAGCGCGCTTGGCGATCAGCGGCTGTTCCTCGGTCCAGTGTTCGACCAGGTTTTCCGCCAGGTTCTGCAACCACTGGCCGCGCTGGCCGAACAGCGCGCGGCCGGCCTGCGCCAGCCGGTTGGCGGCAACGTCGCCGACCAGCCGCGACAGGTCTTCCTCGGCATCCCACTGTAGCTTGAGCAATGCCTTGCCCAGTTCGGCGGCGAAATCGCTGTCGCCGCTGATGTGGATTTCGCGCAGTGCCGCTTCGTCGTGCAGCAGCAGCCGTGGCGCCACCAGTAGCGGGATGCGCAGTGTTGCGGCCGGTTCGTCGCTGCTGGCCTGCAGCAGGCCGTCGCAGCCGATTACGAAACAGATGTCGTGTGGTGGCAGCAGTAGCCGGCCAACCTTGCCTGCCTGAGCGGCGAGGCTGCGGCAAAGTTGCGGTTGCTGCGCCAGCAGGTGGTTGAGCGTGGCGACCGAAAGACGATTAAGCATGGCCGGCGGCGCTCAGAACTTGTAGCCCTTGTGCAGCGCGACCACGCCGGCGGTCAGGTTGTGGTAGTCGACGCGATCGAAGCCGACATCCAGCATCAGCTGTTTCAGTTCTTCCTGCGATGGATGCATGCGGATCGATTCGGCCAGATATTTGTAGCTTTCCGAATCGTTGGCCACCAGCTTGCCCATCAGCGGCAGCGCCTTGAACGAATACAGGTCGTAGGCCGGTTTGAGCGGCTCCCACACTTTGGAGAATTCCAGTACCAGCAGCCGGCCGCCCGGCTTCAGCACGCGCAGCATCTCTTTCAGCGCCGCATCCTTGTGCGTCATGTTGCGCAGGCCGAATGCAACCGTGACGCAATCGAAATATTCGTTCGGGAACGGCAGCTTTTCCGCATCGCATTGCGCCACCGGCAGGATCACGCCCTTGTCGAGCAGGCGGTCGCGGCCGACGGTGAGCATCGAGCTGTTGATGTCGGTCAGCCATACCTGGCCCTTGGGGCCGACGCGCTTGGCGAACGCCAGCGACAGGTCGCCGGTACCACCGGCAATATCCAGCACCCGCTGGCCTTCGCGCACACCGCTTTGCTCGATGGCGAAAATCTTCCATACGCGATGCAGACCGGCCGACATCAGGTCGTTCATGATGTCGTATTTCTGCGCCACCGAATGGAATACCTCGGCGACTTTATGCGCCTTTTCCGATTCGGCTACGTTGGTGAATCCAAAATGGGTTTGCTTGTCCATGAGTCACATCTTTCATTCGCGGCTGGCGCCGGCTGCGGCCAGGCGTGCCAGATAGTCCTGCCAGTTGCGCTGCTGTTCGCGCCCCAGCCGGTACAGATAATCCCAGGAATACAGGCCGGAATCGTGGCCGTCGTCGAATACCAGCTTCACAGCATAGTTGCCGACTGGCTGGATGTCCTTGATGCTGACGTGTTTTTTGCCGGTCTGCAGTTGTGCCTGATCCGGCGAATGGCCGCGTACCTCGGCCGAGGGCGAAAACACGCGCAGGTATTCGAAGTCGAGCGTGAAGCGGGCGCCATCGTCAAAGCTGATTTCCAGCTGGCGCGATTGCCGGTGCAGCTTGATTTCGCTCGGAATCGGGGTGGTGGGGGTCAAACCGGCCATGGATGTATATGCGGGAGGCTGGAGGCGGCATTTTATCAAATCCGTCCGGCGGCCGCGCAACAATTGACTGCAGGAAGTCGCAGGCAGGCGGGGGCTTTTCATTTTTGTGTAACAATTGTTTCTTAAGCTCGCAACATTGCTTTCAATCTCAGAGAGATAACAACGATGCCTGCAAACATACTGTTGGTCGAGGATGAACCGGCGATTCAGGAGCTGATTGCCTTCAATCTCGAAATGGCTGGCCATCACGTGTTGCGGGCAGATTCTGCCGAACACGGATTGACGCTGGTGAAAAATGCGCTGCCGGATCTGGTGCTGCTGGACTGGATGCTGCCGGGCGCCTCGGGAGTGGATTTTACCCGCCGCCTGCGCAGCGACGAGCGTACCCGGACGGTGCCGATCATCATGCTGACCGCGCGTTCGGAAGAGCCGGACAAGATTGCCGGGCTGGAAAGCGGTGCCGACGACTACATCACCAAACCGTTCAGCCCGCGTGAACTGGTGGCACGGATCAAGGCAGTATTGCGTCGCCGTGCGCCGCAGATGACCGACGATGTGGTTGACGTCAAGGGTTTACGGCTCGATCCGGCAACCCACCGGGTGATGGCCGACAGCAAGCCGCTCGATCTGGGGCCGACCGAGTTCCGCCTGCTGCATTTCTTCATGACCCACCCGGAGCGCGTGCATTCGCGTTCGCAGCTGCTGGATCAGGTCTGGGGCGATCACGTGTTCGTCGAGGAGCGCACCGTCGATGTGCACATCCGTCGCCTGCGCTCGGCACTGGAGCCGTCCGGCCATGCCGACCTGATCCAGACCGTGCGTGGCTCGGGCTACCGTTTTTCCACCCAGCCCTGATTTCGGCGCGGAAAACCTCCGCTCCCGCAGCGCACTGTTGCGGGGTTCCCAATTCTCGTTGCTGAAAGTTTGCAGGTTAATCAATTGTCGTCATTCTGGATTCGATCGCTTGCAACCTTGCTGGTAGCCGGTCTGCTGTCGCTGGTGATGTGGCCGTTCTTTGGCCCGGTGGGTGCGCTGGTGCTGTTCTGCCTGTTGCTGTTCGGCATCCTCGGCTTCCATCTGCGCCAGATCGCGCGGCTGGTGTACTGGGTGCAGCATCCGTCACTGGATACGGTGCCGGAGACATTCGGTTCGTGGGAGCTGGTGTTCAATCATCTGTACCAGATGGTGCGCGAGCAGACGCGCAGTCAGCAGAAGCTGACCAATGCGCTGGATCGCTTTGTCAGCGCCGGCGAGGCGATGCCGGACGGAGTGGTGGTGCTGAACGAGAAGAACCGCATCGAATGGTGCAATCCGGTGGCGATGCGCCAGCTCAATCTCGACCGGCGCAAGGATATCGGCCAGCAGATCAGCTATCTGGTACGCTCGCCGGATTTTGGCGAATATCTGCAGCGGCAGGATTTCAGCCAGCCGCTGTCGCTGCGCGCCGGACGCAATCAGGAGCTACTGCTGTCGGTGCAGCTGGTGCCGTTCGATGTGTCGCGCAAGCTGCTGATCAGCCGCGATGTCACGCAGCTGGAGCGGGTGCAGACCGTGCTGCGTGACTTTGTCGCCAATGTTTCGCACGAATTGCGTACGCCGTTGACCGTGGTGGGCGGCTTCCTCGAAACCCTGCTCGATCTGGAAGATCCCGACCCGGCGGCGTTGCGCCGCTACATGCAGATGATGCAGGCGCAGACCGAGCGGATGAAGCGGTTGGTGGAAGACCTGCTGACTCTGTCGCGGCTGGAGAGCAACGCGCATTCCGCGCCGGAAGAGCGCATCAATATGCCGGCACTGCTGCAAAGTCTGCTGGTGGAAGCGCAGGGGTTGAGCCAGGGGCGCCATCAGATCGAGCTGGCCGCGACTGGCGACAGCTGGCTGGTGGGCAGCGCCGATGAGCTGCACAGCGCTTTCGGCAACTTGATCAGCAACGCCGTGCGCTATACGCCGGAGGGCGGAATGATCCGCCTGGCCTGGGCGAGCGATCGGAACGGCGGGCTGTTCTCGGTTACCGATTCCGGCATCGGCATCGAAGCCAGGCATATCTCGCGCCTGACCGAGCGCTTCTACCGCGTCGATCGTGGCCGTTCGCGCGAAACCGGCGGCACCGGGCTTGGCCTGGCGATCGTCAAGCATGTACTGGCGCGCCATCAGGCCACGCTGGAAATCTCCTCCGAGCCGGGGCGTGGCAGCCGCTTTGCGGTGCGCTTCCCGGCGCAGCGTCTGATTTCGGCACCGCTGGCGGTGTGAGTCCTGCAGCGCCCGGCGTGAGCGTGAATATGTCAAAATGACCGATTATCCTCACGCGACTGCAGGTTACCGATGCGCATCAATCGTTCCTCCCTTGCACCGCTGGCGATAGCGCTGGCGGCATCGCTGGCCGGTTGCGGCCAGCGCGAGCAGCAGGCGGCTTCGCTGCAGCAGGCACAGACGGCACTGGCGGCAAAGCAATACCAGTCCGCCGGCATTGCGCTCAAATCCTACCTGCAGACCAAACCGGACGATGCCGAGGCACGCTTTCTGCTCGGCCAGACGCTGCTGGCAGCAAGCGATCCGGTCTCGGCCGAGAAACAGTTGCACAAGGCGCTCGAACTCGGTTACCCGCGTGAGCGACTAGAGCCATTGCTGGCGCAGGCATTGATCGAACAGGGCGAATACCGGCGGCTGCTGCAGGAGATCGATGCGCGGCGCGTCACCGACCGCGCCGCGCAGGCGCAGGTGCAGGCGTATCTGGGGCGGGCTTCGTTGGGCATCGGCGAAGTGGAGCAGGCGCAACGGCAATTTGCCGAGGCACTCAAGCTCAGCCCCGGCTTGCCGGCGGCGCGCCTTGGTACGGTGCGGGTACAGCTTGCCAAAGGCGAGGCAGAGGGGGCCAAACAGGCGCTGGATGAATTGCTGACTGTGTCGCCGGAGCTGGACGAGGCGTTGAAACTTCGTGCCGGCCTGTTGCGCACGCGCGGTCAGTTGCCGGCTGCTGTCGCAGATTACCGCAAGGCGTTGGCGCTCAAACCCGACGATGTCACTGCGCGTGCCGATCTGGCGCTGCTGCTGGTGGCGTTGCAGGATATCGATGCGGCAAAAAAGCAGTTGGCAGAATTGAAGCAGCGCAGCCCGCAGTCGCTTGCGGCCAATTATCTGCAGGCATTGCTGGCCTACCGTGCCGGCCAGTACGATGAGGCGCGTAAATACGCCGACATCGCGCTGACTGGCGATCCTGGCCATTTGCCGGCATTGTTCCTGGCCGCCGCCAGCGATTATCAGCTGCAGGATTATTCGCGTGCCGAAACCCGTTTGCGCCAGGTACTGGACAAGAGCCCGATGCATTTCCCGGCGCAGAAGCTGCTGACTGCCACCTATCTGCGCCTCGGCCAGCCCAATCGTGCGGCAAGAATCCTGCCCTACCTGCTGCGCCCGGGATTGGAGGACGACGCCAATCTGGCGGCGCTGGCCGGCGAGGTATTCCTGCGCAATCGGGATTTCCAGAGCGCCGAGCTATTCTTTACTCATTCGGCACGACTCGATCCCGATAGCACTGACAAACGCACCGCGCTGGCAATGGCCAGGCTGGGTGAAGGCAAGGGCGAGCAGGCGTTGGGCGAGCTGCAGCAGCTTGCCGGCAGCGGTAAATCTCCTGCTGCCGGGCGCCTGCTGGTGCAGCAG
>ERZ724505.1373-NODE-1373-length-13421-cov-7.231782_pt1 | contig 13421 bp, 12 predicted proteins | sample MGYA00376038_ERZ724505 | MGnify/ENA primary metagenome ERZ724505 (study PRJEB28724, sample SAMN07190884) | wastewater metagenome | isolation source: effluent of sewage treatment plant in Hong Hong | place: Hong Kong | collected 2016-03-17 ... | reverse complement strand
CCCCCCCTACGTCTCAAAAGCCATGCCCCCCCATGCGCGTCAGTTCCTCTTCCCCCATTTGGTGCATACAAAATTTTCAAACTTTTCCCCTTTTGTTATATATGAAATTTTTAAACTTCCCCTTCATGAGAACTTTGAAAACTTCTTATATGTACCATCCATCAAGAGTGAAATCTACAACACACCCAAGGTTATCCAAACTTATAACCAACCATATAATATTAGTTGTTATATACAACGTTGACATATGTAGACACTAAGTAGACATAATGATGACATATATGTTGACGAATGTTTATGCAGGTCAGAGGGGGTATGCATGTTGGAATGGTGGGGATTACGTAATTGTGTCAACAGAATTTTTTCTTTGGCTCTCCCCATATGGAAAAGGTCTTATGGTTGTGATCTACAACGAGTCCTAAGAATCGACCTAGGAACCAGCCGATAATTCTCACCCTCTTGAGGGGGGGGTAAGGAGGGGGGGGGAGGGACGAAAAAAAATTTTGTTGACGAAAATACCCCGTTGACATATGTTGACGAATGTTTCCGCAGGTCAGGGGCCTGCGGGGGTCAAATATTTTCGTCAACATTACGTCATCTTTCCGTCAACAACCCCCCATATTTTCGTCAACATCGGTATTTTCGTCAACAGAATTTTGGCCTCTAGCTTGACATAACATCCACCTGCAATCGGTCGCAGACTGGGGTCACGGAAGAATTATCGGCATGAAAGATTTTCGTCAACTTATGTCAACACCCCCACCCTTTTTGCCGATATAGCGTCCAAATCGTACGAGTTAAGATTTTCGTCAACTTACGTCAACAGAAAAAAACCGTTCAACTTTGAGAGAACGGTCCTTAAGAGTAGATAGCAAATTTGGACCCTTTTATTGCGTTGACGTAAGTTGACGAAAATCTTTGAGACCTTTAGAAGGAAGGAAATAAATGCTATTTTCTTGCGTTGACATAAGTTGACGAAAATCTTTAACACCTTTAGAAGGAAGGAAATAAATGCTAGACATGCGTGCAATGGCTGTGTTAGAATGAAATTGGTCATTGTTTAGTGCTGCTGCTTGCGTTGAGTGGTGACCAAAAAGTCGCTCGGTGGTTCTGGGTTTCCACCTCGAAGCGCCGAAACCCCGAAACTCGTGGGTCGGACGCACCTGTGGTGCGCTACGAGTTTCGGGGTTTCGTTCTAGATGAGCTGTGATTTAGTGGTGGTCAGATCACGTTCTGCAGGCTGGAGTATTTGAGCACCGTGTAGAAGAACTCGATCGCTGGGTCATACGCTCGCACGTCTCTAGGCTGCATACGCTTAACGTTATCCGAACTTCTTCTAGGATGCTCGCGATGCGCCTTGGTGCAGAGTGGCCCATGACAACCTTTGTTGTACGTAGAGGCGTTATGATGAGCGCGACTCTTGAATTGTTCATCAGCGAGCTCGGCCTTAATTTCATTCCAAAGGAAATCTAGAAACTCGTGTTCTAGGCCAGCTCTTTCCGTGAGCTCTTTGGGAATCTCTGGATAACTCATTCTGCCACCGCCCTATAGCGCACCGTGGGTCTGCCTTTCATTCCCGCCTCGATTGGCGCTAGTTCAATCATCTGTAATGAAACCATTGTCTTGAGTGTTTGCTCTACTTGTTGATTTGTGTATTTGCGCCTTGCGATAGAGCGTTGAATCTCTCGGATCGTTGCTCCGCGTCCTGTCCTGACGGTGATCTTTATGACGGCAGTTAGAATCACTTCGGCTATTTCGTCGGCAACCGAAAGGTAAATACTCTTGTCTAGGATCGCGTAACACTTTAAGATATACTGATATAACTGTTTAGCTTTATCAATAATATCCGTGTCAATGATTATTCTTTTTTCGTTGATTGCAAATAAAAGAATAATCTTTTTAAACAAAAGATCTAACCTTTTAAGAAGATCTGAATCTTCTTGATGTTGTATCGGGAAGATTTCTTTTTCGAAGAAATCAATGAGCATAAGAACTGCATCGTCTGTTAATGTGATCTTGCGTTCGACTGCACCCCACGCTTTAACTTTCTTTAGCTGGGTAATCGAAGCGTCTAAGTCGACCGTAGTGTCACTGTGCGACCCTCCGATTACTTCACGTTTCTTTGGTACGCCGCCTGCGAACACCCACCTATTCAGGAAGCCTGATGATACATCTGTGCGATCCAGCATCCCCCTGATCGCACGTGGCTGCGTAGAGGCGGTAACCGAACAGAAGGGACGCTCGGCAATAAAGTCACCGTGCGAAAGTGATCCGATTTTTACCGAGCTCTTAGTGTCTGCAAATCCCATCAAAGTTTGCTTGATGGTGCTTCCCATTCGGGAAGCACGAGAGATAAGAGATGAGAACTCGTCGAAGTCTACGATCCCATTGACCGGCTGATTGCCTAGTGATATCTTCGGATCGGATGGGTCGCGCCCTTCGTAAACGAATTGTCTTACCAAGTACTCGCCTGATCCAGGAATGGGAACAAGCTTTACGCCGGTAGTTTCAGTGCCATCTTCTTGGTACGGAAGAGCGGCGCGACATACTACGTCAAGCCACGCGCGGGATCGTGACTTACCTGTGCCGGTTGAGCCGAGTAGGCATAGCATGAAGTTTCCGTATACCGGATTAAAGTCGTCCAGTGTTATGCGCCGCCCGACCGCGTGACCGAGTGCTAGTAGACCATGCCAAAAATGAAACTCTTCTGGCGAATCGTCATTGGTGCAAGCTTCCAGATAATCCCACAAGAAGGTTTGCGGAGTGACGATTTCTCGCCACGGAATATCAGGATACTCGATATGTTCTTCTTCTACTTCTGGATAGATGTAGGAGACGTTAGATTCTCCAAGCTCTCCTCGATCTCCCAAAGGTGACGCATCTGAAGATCCACCGTGTTCTGAACTTGATTCAGTAGCCGTAGCTGACGGTTTGTGAACTTCATGCCTTTTCGGATTATCTTCAACAAGGTGTACTGTACTCGCATCAGTGCCCACACTTTTGCCTTCATCGCTCGATGCTGGATGCGAAGGCTCTGAATCTTCTTCGTATGTGACAGTTCCTCCAGGAACTTTGATAGTTCGTAGTCCGAAGTCGCTTGCCATTTGCTTTCGAAGCTCATTGAAAAGTTTACCTTTCTTGTAACCTGGGTTAGGGTAGTTATATCTGATTGCTGCAAGGTCGTGCTGATCGCCGCCGGTAGAACAAGCTGCGCAATACCATGTATTCTTATCTAGGTTAAGCCAAGCTGAAGGATTCTTGTCGGGATGATCTGGCATCGGACAGGACACCATTATACCTTCGCGCTTTTTTCCAATTTCTGGAACGGATTTCCCGCACCATTTATTGTAAGCAGCAACGATATTGATTCTATCTACAAACGAATCTAACTGCTTGTCGGCATCCGTGAGTTGATATTCTTCAACATCGGGGATTAGCTCGGCTGGAAACTCTGGCATGGGCTTTGGCTTGCCTATTGGTGGGGGAGTTACTTTCGGTGGAGCGGTCGGAGTGCGACCTTCGCGCTCCTCTAAGAGTCTTTTCCTTCGTTCAGCAAATGAAATTGGCTCAGTCACTTCCATGGGTCTCCAGATTCCAAGAGTGCAGCAGGGTTGCCGTGAGGCTTGAGCTCTGCTACTGGTGTCGTTAGGTCGATAAAGAAGGTTGGATCAAAACTCTTAAGGTTTTTTCCAAGAGGTAACCGCATTAGATTGCCCAATGACTTCCCATCTAATGTGTTTTGCTTTGGGAATACCTCTATCGTAAAGCTTGGGTACCCTAGACTCGGTGAATCCAAAGCGTGTTTATAAAAGTTGTTACCTCGATGCGGCTCCCACTCGTTCATAATATCTAAAACAAGTAGTGCCGCTTCGCGCACTTCTATCGCAGGCATTGTTCCTGTGAATCCATACACATGGATACCTTTGGAACCTGAGTATGCAGCAGCGCAGGGGAGGGCTAAATCATCGCTGATTACTTTGCAGAACTTTCTAGCCAGCATTCCCATCTGACACTTGTACCAGTCACGTGCCACAACGGCTGACCTATCTTTCCAGATCTCTCGAGGATTACACTCTACTGGACCATACTGCTTGTCGAATTCTTCGTTTGTGATATTTGGGTCTAGCTTCAAGCTGTTAGGCATTGGGCAATATGCACCAGTTTTTTCGAGGTCAATATCAAATGCGAAGAGTTTGGTTTGATCCTCACTGTCTAAAAGATAATGACCATAAGTGTGCAGGCCAGATAAGTGATCCTCTAAGTGTTGTCGATTGAAACCAACCGGATCATATTTGCCATGCAGCTTTACATCTGGCGCATACGAGCCATCGGGAAGTTGAACAGCTTTAACATCACGTCTCTGAATAAATCGCTTAGCGATCTGGTTTACAAGAGAGCTATTCAATGACCATTTCCTTTCGGCGGGTTTTTTTCGGAAGTATGATTTTGCTATCTACTCCGTAGTTTATGCTATCTACTCCGCCGATGTCAACGATGGTGATTATCGGCGTTTCCTATTTAGGGTTCATGCTTTACGTTTCCCCTAACGAAGGGTAGGGTGCTTGGTTAATAAACCCAGTGAATCGTTAAGGAAAGATTAATGACAGAAGTTTGGTTTAGAAATCCTGGTAATTACATTCGAGAACTTGTTGAAACAAGGTCTCGTAAAGTTGCCTGGGATGCCGGATACCTAGTAAAGCGAAAGTTAGATTCGCATAAACATGCCCAACTGTATTTTGAATCGGCAGGAATTACAGACTGGCGTGCTCTTATTATTGATCCAAGCGGAACGATGGAGCTAGACAAGGATCATACGACAAAGAACCCAAAGGCTGTATATCCTACTTGGTCCGCGGATGAGGACTTTGAGATCTTGGAGGATATGATTGCCTACCCTTTAGGCGAAGATGCAGATGTTTGCAGTGACGAATCTATTGACATAAAGTATCGTCCAGTATTTGGGCAAGAACATAGAGTAATCATTACAGACTTTCCTAATACACGAAGGGTTGCGACGCGAAATCTGTTGAGACTTATCATGGAGCTTCTAGTCGAGTATCCAAACTGCATTCTACATCTTCATGGGATGTATTCATTTCGAGTGATGTTTGGAATGGGTTTTCAATCTGTCGATGTTGACCCTAGAACTGGCGCAAGTAAAGGAAAGGTTACACTTCCCTCCGGTCGCGAGATGATAGCAGAGAAAACAATCTCGTGTCCACAGTGGGTGAATCTCCTTAATATGCGAGTCGTGGATTTAAAGGAAGCTCGCAATAGATGTATCTATAATATAAGATCAGCAGAGTGGTCTGGCGAGCATTATACAGAAAACCTTAAATTCAAATCGCGAGGCTCCAGTGCGGTTGATATTACATCGCCTCAAGCTAAACCTACAATTACAGGTAGATACCTTTCGGGCGAATTTAAAATTGACAAGGGTGACAAGATTAGATGCAATTCATGCTCGCTTCAGTTATCTTGCAAGTATTATAGAGAAGGGTCGGTGTGTAGCGTGCCAGGAAGTGAACCAGCAGAACTCGCGAGGTTTTTCAAAACGCGAGACAGTGGTATGATTATTGATGGCCTTAGTAATCTTCTCGTTGCGCAGACTAGACGCATGGAGCGCGGCATGAGCGAGGAGGAGGTTTATGGCGAACTTGATCCTGAAGTAACAAAGATTATGCAGCAGGTCTATAATAATGGCGTAAAGCTTGCACAGCTGGTTGATCCAGGTTTACGCGGTTCAGGCACAAAGGTTCAGGTTAACGTCGGCGGTTCAGGCAATGCTGCTGTAGTATCTGCTGCTACGCCGAACCAGTTAGTGGCAAGTGTTGTACGAGAGTTTGAATCTCGTGGAATCCCGCGCGAGAGTATTACTCCAAAAATGCTCGAGGGCGTATTCTCTGAAATGACCACAAATTCTACTGAGAATATCGTAGAGTCGCATGTAGTGGGAAGTGGTGTAGAAGATGAATGACATCTACAGGTGGCTCGAGTTCATCAATATTGTAATCGGGTCAATTGTACTCTGGGTAATGATTTATTACGGTGTGCTGTTTTATATTGCTGAGTATGAACGCAAAATTGTAGGTTGGTTTGCTATCACTAATATGACATGGGTCTGTATGGCGATGCTTACGATGGCAGAGCATCTTCTTTTGGAGCCAGACCCAGCGCCAACCGCGTATTTTATTCTGATTGGCAATATTACTACAGGTATAGCAACTCGCATATCGGCGCGAAATCTTATGAAGAACAACTCCGCTTATCGAGCATCAAGGGAAAAGAAGAATGTTTGACCCCAAGAAGATTGCAGAGGATTTAGAATGGTTGAAGAATAATCCAGCATTCGATGAGCGCCCAGCTAGCATCATAGAATTCCTTGGCGAGGATTATTTAAATATTGAAAAAGGTGTTAGGCCTGGAGTGCGTCAAGCGCTGATTGATATTTTTGGTGATACTGTCAATAGTGACAGAATCGCGCTTTATCGTTGGGCAATCTTTACTGGCGCTATCGGTATCGGCAAGACGACAATGGCGAGTATAATTTTGCCATACTTGGTTCATTGGGTTTTATGTTTGAAAAACCCTCAAGAATATTTTGACTTACTTCCTGGGTCACGTATTGCTTTTATGATGATGAGTACATCAGAGAATCAGGCGAAGGAAACTGTTTTCGGAGACGTGAAAGCTCGAATTGAGTACAGTCAATGGTTTCAAAACAATTACCCTTATGATCCTAAGTTTACAAATCAGATTCGCTTTGGAAAGAATATCTGGATTCTTCCTGGCAACTCTGCTGAAACGCGCTTCGAGGGGTATAACATCCTTGGCGGCATCCTAGATGAGGCTGACTCGCATAAGGTTACTCGAGATCGAGATTACGCAGACCAGGGTTTTGATACGATCAACTCTCGTATTGATTCACGTTTCCAGGATCGCGGCTTTCTGATCGTCGTTGGGCAAATGAAAAAAGCTAACGGATTTGCTGCAAGAAAGTATAAAGAGTTCCAAGAAGACCCTGAAGCGCACACGGTTAGAATGACAATCTGGGAGTCTCTCGGCTGGCAGAAATTCTTCAACACGGATGGGAGTAGAGATAGCTTTTGGTACGATGCGAAGCGTAAGGATATAGTACAAGCTGAAATCGCAAAGTTTCTTGGCTACCCAGATAATCTAATCGAGATTCCTAATGTATACCTTAAAAGTTTTAAAAATAACCCCGAGAAGGCCTTGCGCGACCTTGCCGGCATTCCGCCTCAGGCTGGCGCAGCGTTTATTTCCCTGACACACAAGATTGATGATGCAATCCAGAGGTGGATAGATCAATACGGAGAAGAGTCTCCGGTTACATCCGATCCGACACATCCTGAATTGGCTGACTGGTTTACCAACCCCACACCAACTAAGCGTGCTGTGCATCTAGACATAGGCTATTCGGCTAACGGTGATGCTGCTGGTATAGCGATGGGCCATGTGAGCCACGTAGTTAAAGAGGATGATGAAGAAGAGGAAAAACCATTCATTGTCATTGATTGCTTGATTCGAGTTAAGGCGCCACCAGGACGCGAGGTGCTGATTTCCGATCTTAGGAAGTATATCTACGAATTAAAGAATCGAGGGTTCAGAATCAAGACCGTTTCAATGGATGGCTTTCAGAGTACGGACACGAAACAACAACTTCGAAAGAAGAGATTTCATGTAACTTACTTATCGGTAGATAAGAGTAAACTTCCGTATGAAGATTTACGTGATGCACTTTACGAGGACAGGCTCTCCCTTCCGCCTTATATGACTTACATTAACGCTGGCGATACCGATGAAATAAATATCATACAGCGCGAGTTGTCCGAACTGGAAGAAGATGAAAGAAAGATTGACCATCCAGCAACTGGTTCTAAAGATGTTGCAGATGCGGTTGCCGGAGTGGTTAATACGTTAATGGGTGACAGGAGTTATCAGCGTGGTGTACGATCTAATCGGGCTACGTTAGAAGAAGATGTAGACCTTGAAAAGTTGTTAACTGGAACCGATGGCTACACGGGTGGAGCAGATTACAGCTCTGGTTTCGGCGGCTCAGGGGTCAAGGCTCCTATCCCTCCGAATTTGCTAGATAATGTTCTCAGCTTTCCGATTCCTGATAGCCTTCGACCTGACAGGAGAAGTTAGTGACAAAGTTGCTGGGGCCAAATGGGCAGCCTATTACTAGTGACAGATTGACAAACAAGAAAGCTCCAAAGCCTGAGTTAGATGAGCGATACGGCAGATGGGCAGGCGATGAAAGTTTTCAATTACTCCAGATGCCTGGGGGTGGAGCGATTGCTTTTGATACTTCAAAGTTAACTCTTGCTGACTTTCGTCAGATGAAGGGTCATTATCAGATCAACAGCTCGCTTTCTATTCTCACTTTCATGATGCACCAGACAGACTGGCACATTGAATGTGAAGATAAAAAGATGCAAGCCTTTCTTGAAGAGAATCTTCACGAAGTCTGGAGTCGTCTTGTTCGAGCAAAGTCACAAGCACTCTGGGCTGGCTTTAGTCCAAACGTTCTTCAGTGGGAAAACGACACTGGCAATAGGCGAGTTATCTTGAATAAGATAAAGGACTTGTTGCCAGAGACATGTTTGGTTAACTGGAAAACAATCGAGGGGCCAGCGCGTAATAATACTGCTCCGCAAAAGTTTAAAGTTTACGACGGCATTAAGCAGTACGGAGCTCCAGGCCCTATTCCCGTTAGTAATAGTTATTGGTATCCACTGTTAATGCAGAATGGAAACTATTACGGCCAGCGACTCCTTGAGTCTGCATTTCAGCCATGGTTCTTCTCGACTCTTATGCACCTCTTTGCCAATAGATATTATGAGCGTTTTGGCGAACCAGTCCCCGTAGGTAGAGCGCCATACGAGGATGAAGTTACGATTGGCGGCAAGCGCGTCAAGGGTAATCAGCTCATGGGGCAACTGCTTCAACAGATTCGCAATCGTTCAGTAGTAGTGCTGCCTAATGATAGGACTCAGTTTGCTGACGAGAATACATTGAGTTATGATTACCAAATTGAATACCTCGAATCTCAAATGCGTGGCGCAGACTTTGAAAGATATATGACGCGCCTAGACGAGGAGATGAGCCTTGCGCTATTTACGCCAATCTTGATGATGCGTACGGCTGACGTTGGTTCATACAACCTTGGAACTCAGCATACGCAGGTATATTTATGGATGCTGAATGCTATTTTAAGCGATTGGGCTTTCTATATTAATCGTTACATCTTGCGTCCACTTAATATTTACAATAGTCCACGTGGCGAACGCGCAGCACCAGCTAAGATTAGATTCACAAAGATGGGCAAAGTTCAGGCGACATTACTTCAAGAGGTTGTTGTCGACTTGTTCCGCAAGGATAAGGTTAAGTTTAACGCTCGCGAGATCGGCGAGATGGCCGGCTTGACGCTCGAAGAGGTTGATCTTTTAACCAAGGAAACAAAGCCGGCCGAGCAGTCGAAACCCACTATCGAGTGGCAACCTGATTCAAGTACCGAGGACCGATCATCTGCGGCAGTCTTGAGTAGAATTAAATCACGAATTGAATCTCAAGTTATTAAAGCATACAAGTCGGGTAATCAGTCTAACGCAAAGTTCTCTATTGGGCACCAGAAGCAGCTCGAGTTAGCTTTACGAACCGAGGGTTACTCAGATGCTTATGTGCGTTCAGATAGCTTTTTAAACGATGCGCAACGAAGTGTTGACCTTGTGCAACAGCTTGCATCCGAGGTTGATGCAGCAAGTTTAATCAACAGTATTAATCTGGCTCTAGATAGGCAGATGGAACGTGCAACCGCATCGTAAAAGATACGAAAAAGAGCTGCGTTGTTTTTGTAGCCAGAATCCATTACTTGCTACATATGGTCTAGACAAAAAAGAAAGATTGTTTGTGCATGTTAAAGTTTGGAAACAACGACGAATTTATGGAGAACTAGTTTTCGAGGGTGGGGTTGTTAAGATTCGATGCAGAAACTGCTTGCGTTGGCATCGTGTCATTTTTCAACAGGGAGATGTTTCTTTACAGGAGTCTAAACCTCCTGAAAATATTTAGAATAAAAAGACAATGCTTGACGGAAGCTATATTTAGATAGGTAAGGTTTACATCATGCAGCACAATGTACTGATTCACGCATACGAGAATCGTCATTCTAGTATTCCCGCACGAACCGAGGGTGACTGGTACAAGATCGTCAACAAGAAATCCGACAAGGATGGCGCAGCCAAGGTGTACCTGTACGGTCCGGTCGGTGGCTGGGATGGGATCGAAGTTAACCAGTTCGTCAAGGACTTGGCAGACGTAGACGCCTCAACAATCAAACTTCACATCAACTCTCCTGGTGGAGCGGTGTTTGATGCAATCGCAATTTATAACGCACTAAAGCAGCATGACGCAGAAGTGCATACCATTATTGACGGCATCGCTGCTAGTGCTGCCTCCTTCATTGCGATGGCCGGAGAGACTGTCACTGCAACTCGCAATGCAACGATTATGATTCATGACGCTATCGCTGGATGCTACGGCAATAGGGCTGATATGCTAGAGACGGCGAATTTGCTAGACAAGGTGAGCAATAATATTGCTGACATCTATGCTTACAATGCGGGTGGAACTGAGTTAGAATGGCGCGAGCTAATGAAGGCAGAAACTTGGTTCACCGCAGCCGAGGCTCGTGCTGTCAACCTTGTTGATGTCGTTTTGGATTCGGATGATTCGGATGAGGACGCGCCTGACAAGGCTAGTAATAGTTGGAACCTAGGTGGAATGTTTAATTACGAAGGACGCAAGGCGGCACCATCACCTTTCTTACTTCGTGAAAAAGTAAGAAATCAGATCAAGGAGGCTTCTGTGGAAACGGAAGAAACTAACAAGGAGCAAGAGGTTCAGACTTCAGGAGCTACACCTGTAGATGATGCTGCCACTAACGTTGAACCCGGTAACGAAAGTGTCACCAAGGAGCAGTCCCCTAATGACGCTAACACTTCTGATGTGACTAACCATGCAAGCCCTGTTATCATCTTGAATGGCGAGGCAGTTAGCAATCAGAAGATTATCCAGGATCACGTTAACGCTCTAGAGACTCATTATCGCGAGTCGGTAGAAAATGAGCGAATCGGTTTTGTCGAGAATCTTTCTCGAGATAATCTGATCAGTGCAACACAGGTCGGCGATCGAGAGAGTGGCTTGATTGCCTTCGCTCTCGGGTTAACCTCGGAACAGTTTACCGCTTGGAAGGCAACGTTTGATGCCGCCCCCGCGAATACTCTGTTTGGTGAGTATGGCAATACTCCTGGTGACGCAGCCGCTCCTGGCAACGAGGATGAGAATTCCATTCGAGATCAGATCGAAGTATATGAGAGCATTGTAGCGCAACACAAGTCTCGTGGAATGGTTCAAGAAGAGCTTGAGACTAAAGATTCTTGGAATCAGCTTCAAGCACTCAAGGCTAAGTTGGAAAACAAATAAGGAGAATGACACATGCCTTCGTTCATTAAGAACAGCGGCGGTGGATACACCTTCGGCGCTAATGAGTACCTTCGGTCTACTCGTGATGTCAAGAAGGAATCTTACACCGTAGCTGCTGCCAGTGTTCCAAACGAAACCATTGGTGGGACTACTCAGAAGATGTTACGATCTGGTGAAGTGATTGCAAAAATTACTTCGGGTCCAGATGCTGGAAAGGTTGGTCCCTTTCAGGCCGCTGCTACAGACGGTCGCCAAACTACCGGAAACATTGTTGGCCTGAATGACACTGATTTGCCCTGGCAATTGCTAGAGTCAGATCGTGAAATTGCGGTCACTTACGAATGCACCGCTGTTCAAGCATGGTGTACCACTCGCGACGCAGCAGGCGCTCGCGTTGCACTAGATAATACAAACGCTGATCTCATGCGAGGCTTAAAGGGCCTCGAGATTCACTTCAAGTAAGGAGAATGACAGTGAGTCTTGGTTCACTTAATAATTCGGCCAGCATCATGAACATGTTGCAACCGAAGAACGCTACCGCTGTCGGGGTAGATCGCTTGATTCGCAAGGAGGTTTCACTTGGTTCCATTCGTGAAATGACTCCTCCGCAGAATCATATTGGTCTCCAGATTGCACCCTTCCTTGAAGTTCCTTCTGATGATGTAATCTTTGATTACCTCGCAGTTGAAACTGACGGACTGGCCCCCGCACGCGCCGAAGATGCAGAGTCCGAGCTTGCTCGTAAGGATGATGCAACGGTTGGCCAGGGTCGTGCATCCGTTATCGACTGGAGTATCAAGGATCATTACGATGCATCTGAAGTTAACCACTGGCGCGAGCTTGCTACCATTGTCGAGGCAATGCGCGGCGGCAGTCTTCCATTGACCATTAGTGGAGCTGTTAACGACTTTGCTTCAAAGGTTGCACGAGATCAAGCTCGTCGTCGCCGCAAGCTGGATAATCGGCTTGAATGGCTCACGATGAGCGCACTCTCTGATGGCGCTATTACGTACGACGACGGTCGAATCAAGTTTAATGTTGATTACGGTCGTCCGGCCGATCAGAAGGCTGGCAATGCTGCAGCCGATCTTGCGGCAGCGGATATCACAGACGGCGTGTGGAACATCTCAAGCAATACGCATGATCCGATTAAGACATTTAACGAGATCAATCAGTTGATGTTTGATCGTTACGGTGTTCACGTTGGCTCGGTTATCGGTTCACGCAAGGCGTTCAACAAGTTCGTAAACTCGGACAAGTTCTCGCAGCGTGCGGGTCTTGGTGCAGCGTATACCGGCTCTGGATCTGCAGTTGCACCTGATCCTGCGTACCTGATTGACGGTTGGGGTCCACTGGCTGCTCGCGCAGTTGTCGAGAATGCGACAGGCATTAAGCTCATTGAGTACGATGCAGTTTATCGCACTCGCCCGTTCGGCAGCGGCACCGTTACGTCAAATCGCTTCGTGCCAGAAGGACGTCTCATCTTCCTTCCCGCAGAGGCTGATTTGAGTGATATTGATGAAACGCAAGTCGGCTTCGCTAAGACGCTCACCTCGCCTCATCCCGAGGGAAACTGGTCCCCTGGTTTCTACGAGTGGGAGAAGTCTGACGTTGATCCATGGGGTCAGGATATGGGAAATGGTATCAAGGCATTCCCCGTCTTCCCGTTCATGGAATTGACGTACGCTGTCAATGTCACGATGTAAGGAGTCGAGTCATGACTGAAGTTTCAGATAATGGACATACCGATTCTGTCAGCAGTGAAGGCGGATATATCGGTGTTGATCCTGATTATCGCAATGCGGCAAATGATACCGACAAGCCCCTAAGCTTGGTTAGTGTCACCTCGGAAGACGAAGGTTCGGAAGACGAAGGTTCGGAAGACGAGGGTTCGGAAGACGAAGGTTCGGAAG
>ERZ724505.1369-NODE-1369-length-13443-cov-4.154915_pt1 | contig 13443 bp, 14 predicted proteins | sample MGYA00376038_ERZ724505 | MGnify/ENA primary metagenome ERZ724505 (study PRJEB28724, sample SAMN07190884) | wastewater metagenome | isolation source: effluent of sewage treatment plant in Hong Hong | place: Hong Kong | collected 2016-03-17 ... | reverse complement strand
GCTTTCAGGCGGGCAAGTTTCCTTGCGAGGAAAACGCTGAGGCCCTCAAACACATCTACGCCGCTCTCGAAGCCCTGCACTCGCGTACCCGTGCTCGCCAAGCACGTGGCGTCGAAGGCAAGATGTCCGCTTAACCCCTAACCAGCCTTCAATATGAAGCCCGCACTCTACATCAAGTCGTCCATCATCACTGGCCAACCTCACGCACTGGCCATTCCTCCCGTCTTCTTCGAGACCTCTGCGACTGAGGTCGGCGACCGGCTGGCCGGTTTGGAGAAGGACGAGACCAAGCTGCAACTGCTGCCCTACATCACACTGCTGAATCCTGCAGGTGAGGTTTACTGCTACTACCGTGGTGGTGAGGGTGAAGAGGCTCGTCTGCACGGCGACCTCAGCATCGGCTTGGGCGGTCACGTGGACACTGGCGTCATCCCGCACGACAAGCTGGAACATCACCTGAAGCGAGAAGCTGGCCGCGAGTTGCTAGAAGAAGTCGGCATCAAGTTGGCTGACCCTGTCAAGCAACTCACCTTCACTCACCTGATCTACGACACTACCAATGAAGTCGGTCGCGTCCATTTGGGCATTCGCTGCGTTTATCGCATGAGCGCCAACGACAAGATCGACCCCGAGAAAGGCGTCATCGAGAAAGGCTTCTTCCGTCGCCCCAACGAGTTCACTGCGGATGAAGTCTTTCGCTTGGAGAACTGGAGCAAGGTGTGTCTGAACTTGCTTTGCACGGGTCAGTGATCCATATCTGTTAACGTGACGTTCTCTCAGTAACAAGGAGTAGCCTACATGGCAAAGAAATCAGCAGCGTCGAACATGCGCGACATCGACGACGTGCCAACAAACAACAACGGTGGTGACAACCGCCGCAAGCCTTCAGATACACTGGAGATCTATCAACTCCCTGACGGCAAGTACGCTCGCCTGCGCCCTTTCGGTCAGATTGCTTCGATCGGCGGCCACTGGGTCAAGACAATCAAGAAGGACAAGTCCAAGGGCTCTTTCTACATCGGCTGCTCTGCCTGGGATCCAGCGACAGCACAACGCATGGGCGGAACTGGCGCTGGCCATTGTGCGTTCTGTACCTATGAGGCTAAGGCCAAGGCTGACGGCTTGAAGGGTGAAGAGATCATGTCCCGGTTCAGCCAGGACTACTTCTTCAACGCAATACTGCGCTCTAAGCAGAAGGCCGGCCGCCCTGCAGACGCGTCGAAGCCTACTCCCGAAGAACGTTCGTCGGGCTTCAAGGACAAGGAATCTGAATCGTGGACGCCGGTCGTTCCCGTTCGCGTCACTCAGAGCGTGATCCGTTCGCTGAAGGAACTGAAGCAACTGAACACGCATGACGACGATGAAGGCGACACCAAGGCCTTCAGCGTGCTGCACGCCGAATACGGCTGCGACGTGTCCATCATGAAGGACAAGAGCAAGCCTGCTGCGCAAATGTATTCCGTGCAGAAGGGCGAGCACACACCCATCACCGAAGCAGAAGCGAAGTACCTGATGTGGGACCTGAGCGACTTGGCTGAGTATCCGTCGGAAGAAGAGGTCCAAGCTGAGTACGACCGCTGGGCCCCGAAGATGGGCCTGAAGGCGTCCAAGAAGAAAGCCTCTGACGAAGAGGACGATGATGATGACGTACCAGTCAAGAAGTCCAAGAAGAAGATCGAGGACTTCGATGACGAGGACGAAGACGACGTACCAGTCAAGAAGTCGTCGGCCAAGAAAAAGAAGGTCGATGACTTCGACGATGACGACGATGACGACGAACCCGCTCCGAAGAAGAAGGCGCCCGTCAAGAAAAAGGTCTCCGAGGATGACGAGGACGACGACCTCGATGACGATGAGGACGACGAACCCGCGCCTAAGAAGAAGGCACCGGCTAAGAAGAAGCCCGCTGATGACTTCGACGAGGACGAAGACGACGATGAGCCTGCCCCCAAGAAGAAGGCTCCTGCCAAGAAGAAACCGGCAGACGACGAGGATGACTTCGACGACGAAGTGGACGACACCCCAAAGCGGCCTGCCAAGGGCAAAGCCAAGCCCAAGGACGATGACTTCGACGAGGACGAAGACGATGATGACGAACCCGCTCCGAAGAAGAAGGCTCCTGCCAAGAAGCCTGTGAAGAAGGCGCGGGACGAGGACGAGGACGACGACCTCGATGACGATGAGGACGACGAGCCGGCTCCGAAGCCCAAGAAGAAACCGGTCGTCAAGAAAAAGCCTCGTGACGAAGACGAGGACGACGACGATCTGTGATCGTTAGTCGCATCACTGAGAGTTAAAGAGGGGCCTTGTGCCCCTCTTTTCGTTTCAACCAACTGAGTTATACCTATATGGCAACAAAGAAGGAAGCGGGAGCTTCAGCTAGCCCTAAGGCTAACGACTACCGCAAGGCAGAGATTGCAGGCATCATTGACGAGGTCAACAGCATCGTCAAAATCTCTACCATCAGCTTGACGGCTGAAGACCGTCTCAACAGCGGCTTGCTGTGTCTGGACCTCGTGTACGGCGGCGGGTTAGCCCCGGGTATGCACGTTACCTTCGGCCCTGAACAGTCTGCCAAGACCACAGCAGCTATCACCGTAATGGGTGCTTCTGTCGCGCAGGACGTGGACATGCGCGTACTGTGGGACGCAGAGAACTCGACGGGTTCGTCCACAGACTACGTTACCAACATCTTCCAGACGAACGGTGTCAAGGCAACCGTAGAAGACATCTTCCAGGGCGACGAGGCTAAGGGCGAAGTCCCTCTGGTCTTCTATCGTGACGACTACGAAGGCGAGAAGTTCTTCAACTGGCTGCATGCCGTTGAGAAGCGTCTGCCTGACAAGCGCTTTGACGAAGGTCGTTGGTGGTACGTGTACGACGAGAAGAACAAGAAGGCTGCCGAGCGCGTGAAGCCCTATGCGGACAAGCGCATGACGTCCAAAAATGAAGGCATCTGGGTGCCCGCCGAGGACGGCCGTGCTCAACTGATCATCCTGCTCGACTCGTTCCCTTCGTTGGTTTCAGCGTCCATGGACGATGACGAAGGCGACAACTCCATCGCTGTTCAAGCCCGTATGTTCTCCAAGCAGATCCCTCGTATCAAGGGTGCTCTGCGTGCCAAACGTATCGTGTTCCTTGGGATCAACAAGCTGCGTTTGAATCCTATGGCCCGTTTCGGCAACCCCGAAACAGAGCCAGGTGGCCAAGCGCTCAAGTTCTTCTCTGACACGCGCTTGCGCAATTTTCCACGTGCCCTCTCAGGCGTACCTTACAACCCCAAGGGCGACGGCCAGATCGAGAAGGAAGGCAGCATCCTGGGTGAAGGTGAAGACACCTATCGCTACATCCACGTGCGTGCTCACAAGAACAAACTAGCTATCCCCGGTCGTGAGACTTGGCTGCGTCTGTGGGTCAGTGATGCCAACGGCGACGCCCGCGGTTATGACCCAGTGTGGGATTGTGTAACTGGAGACACCCTGGTAACTACAGACAAAGGGTTAGTACGAATTGACTCTCTAGCTGACATGACCAAATCGGCAGACGTAGATAACAACGTCTGGGCGGTTTCTGGGATTAAGGCTATTGGTCATGACGGTAAGTATCACAAGATTTTGAACCTTCAAAAGAAAGGGAAGAAGAAAGTGTTTACCGTCATAACGTCGTCGGGTCACAGGGTTAAGGCAACCAACAATCACAAGTTTTATGTAGCTACAGCTTCAGGCGACTTGGTGTGGAAAGAACTCCGTGAACTGAATGTAGGTGACCATCTGGTCATTGACTCTACTCCACGTACCACACACCCTAAGAAAACGGCCTACAAAGTCTCGAAGGAGTTGGTCAGTAACTACGCACAAGCTGGTAAGGCACTTGATCCAAGGTACTCGAAGGCTCTCGATTCAGACCTGGCTTGGCTCATTGGATACGTCGTGTCTGACGGAAATTTGTCAAAGTCTGGGTTTGATATGTACACCTCAGACGTACAAATTCTCGGATTGCTATGCGCGTGCGTCGGGCGGTTGTTTGGTGTCACTCCTTTTGTTCGACCCTACGTTTCTAGTATTTCAGGCCGACCTGCATACGAAGTTCGGGTCAACAGCAAGTTGGCGTATGATGTGATGAAAGAGTTTGGGCTTACGCATGCTAAGTCTCGATTTAAGTCAACTCCTAGCAGTATCCTTACTGCCGGAACAGACGTCCAAGCTGCGTACCTCCGGGGTCTGTTCTGTGGTGACGGGTCCTATAGCAAAACCTACTGTGTTTACTCGTCGTTCAGCCCTATCCTCAAACAAGAAGTAAGCTTGTTGATGTGGCAGCTCGGTATTCCAAACAGAAATACCATTGTCATGAACGATAACGCGACTCTCTTCTATTCAGTAGTGGGTAAGGATACCCAAAAGAAGGAGATGACGTTTAATAAAGGAAAGGAAGTAAGCAACGCCTGGTCACGCGGCCCAGGCGAAACTACCCCGGTTTATAGCTCTAAGCTGAAGCACTGTTTGTCCAAGCCCAAACTACGCGACGGCCTATACAAGGAAGCAGAAACTGGCTTGGTCGAAGCAGCTAAGTCGTTGATTGACACTCTGGATTCACGCGGATTTGTGACGTCACCCATAACTGATATTGTAGAAGCTGGCTTCGAACAAACGTTTGACATATCTGTTGCTGACGCCCATAGTTTCTGCGCCAACGGCGTGGTTGTACACAACTGCTTCTACTATCTGGAACAGACAGGTCAACTGTCAGGCAAGCGCCACCAGATCAAGTTGAACATCGCCAAGCTGGGTGAGGCCACCAAGACAGTCACGTGGCTTGAGTTCAAGCGCATGGTTCTGGATCCGAAAGCCTCCGTGGACATCTTCAAGAAAATCGGCTTGAAGCCTGTCAACATTCGGGCTGGGTGTCTGAATCAGATTCGCAAGGGTGTTGCGGAGAAGCTCTACATCGAGACTCACCGAGCCCGCTTGAAGAACAAGAAAGATGACACTGACGACTGACAAGGAACGTTGGCTAGCCATGCCAACGTTCTCGTATCCCATACAAACCAGAGTCCCTAAGCAGTCTGACTGGCCCAAGGGCTCCGGTACGACTGCACAGGACATACTGACGTGGGGTGCTAACAATCCTACCCATCAACGTACAATCAACGTGGACGACGTTGCCTTCTCGATGTACGTTGATGGGAGTGTGTCCTTGGTTATGAGCGCTGACGCGTTCAACCCATCCTCGCCTCATCGCGTTCAGTCTTGGTTTCTGGACGCCTTTCACGCCAAGACTACCGCAGTGTTGTACGATCTGAAGCTTGTTGCTGACGGAAGTATTCCTCGAGGTGTTCGCCTTGGCAAGATTAGGCTGGCTCCTGTGTTCGTGATCGGCCAGCAGGTGTTTGACTCTCTAGGTCTGAAGCCTACTGACGCTTACACCATCTTCAAGTACGACCCACCCTGTCACTCTATTAAGGTGCACGTGCCATGACAGCCATTGACAAGTTCATGGGACCACTAGGGGAAGAGTTCACATCCCCTTTTCGGGCAGTAGGGCACACTGTCATCAGGTGCCTACCCGACCTTGAAGGCAAGAAGTGGGATGAACTGACTCTAGCCTACATCCAGGCCCTCAAACCTACTTATTTGCGCGTTACTCAAGGCGACATAAAGTGTGACGCGAGACCTGGTCGGGTGACGGTGTATGTAACGGCTGACAACATGATTACCAAAATTGAGCAGGAGGTCATGGTAGGTCTACCAGAGTCTTGCAAGCACGGTGCTGACCTTGACAGGAAGGTGCGGGGGCTACCCGAGTCCACGCGTCCCGTCATAGAGGAAGTGTGCGACTTCTCCTTTATGCGATCTCCTTGGCGCAAACCCCAGAGCCTTCGAAGCACATATCTGTTTGAATGGGGATCGGAACACCCTAAGCAGGTCCATATCGTCAGCTTAAGCCGTCTGTATCTGTCACCTTTGCTTCTACCAGACACACTGGTCGTCATCAGTAAACACGCCCTGGTCAACAACTCGAAGTTGTTCCAGCTTTCGTCAGCTAGTCAGCACATGTTGCAAGACGAGGACTTCCTGGAGTCAGTACTACAGGGAGGCGGAGCAAGGGTAGGTGAGTGCCAGACTGCTAGTGTGTACGTGGCAGACGACAAGGAATTCGAGTCGCGAGACATTCACCTTAATCAAGCTTACTTGATCTTGAAGGAACATCATGAACCAACAAGCTAAGTTCAACGTCTATGCGCAAGCCATCAACTACGACATGTGGTGTCTGGCGATGCGTTCGACCTACGATGAAACGGCGGCGCCGAAGTTCATCGAGAACCTGATCGAGAAGGTCAAGACAAATCCCGCTTACCAGGTCGTAGAGAACTTCCTCGGGGACGTCAAGGAGTTTGTCACAGACGTCGCCAAGCATACAAAGCTGGGCATTCAGGAAATTGCGCTGGCGCTGTCCCACAAAGACATCTACGCCCTGTTCAAGGCAATCAAGTTCAATTTGGTGAAGCTCACCAAAGCCATCGCCGAAGCGTCGCGCCTCTTGAAGGCAACGTTCATCACGGTGTTCGAGACTATCCTCAAGTCGGGTATCTTGGACGACATCAAGTCTGGCGCCGCTACAGTGGACGACTTGCTCAACCGCTATCCCTCTTTCAAGAAGCTAGCTGGTCCAGCACTAGCTGGTCTCCTGTTCATGGCGTGGCTCAACTGTTCCTTCACAGGGCACCCAGACATCGACCTGGACATGTCTGACATTGTTAATGCGTTCCACGGGACGTATTCGATTGAAGCAGTGTTCTTGTCACCAAGCGGTCTAGCGACTCTTGCACTCCTGTGCGCTAACTTCGCAACAGGTGGATCCTTGTCCATGACCAACTGGCTCGGGAGCAACGCATACAACGTCATCTTGGCACTGGTGTACACGGGTATCGTCAAGAACCCTAAGCTCAAGCCCTTGATCGCACAGGTCAAAGCCAAGCTGCCCATGTCCAAGTTCAAGGTCGACCCTCACGCCATCAAACTTGCAACACGCTAGGGCCCTGTATGAAAGACAACCTCTATCTAGTATTTTCAGACGACAACGTAGTTCAATCTTGGTGTAACGCTGCTATCGAAGACGTAAGCGCTGTCGAAGACGCTGGAACTCGTCACATCGTAGCAGTGGACAGAATTCAGCAATTCCTGACCATGTTCTGCTCCGAGGAAGTTAACGTTAACTTCCTTAACCACTTGTGCTTGGTATGTCAGTGCCCTGCTCAGTTCAAGATCTTGGGGCCCCTGGTTCAATGACCTTCCAAGCAATTGGTGTTGGCGACTTGCACCTTGACGGCAAGCTCGCCAAGTACATACCTGAGTTGAACTCTGTCATCCTGGGCGAACTTCGTAAGGCCGTTCGCTACGCGGACAAGGTAGGCGTCACCACAGTCATTCTGTACGGTGACGTATGCGACGGATCGGTGCTGTCCACTGAGGCTCACATCGGCCTCACGTCCATCTTTGTCAACAACCCGCACATCACCTTTATCGTGATCAAGGGCAATCATGACGTGATGGACTCGGAGAGTTGCAGCCTGGACTACTTGAAGTTCCTGGCTGACAGCGGGCTGATCAAGAACCTGATCGTAGCCCTCAAGCCTATGGTCCTTTTCGAAGACACTGACACTCCAGTCAATCTGCTCCCTTGGCCCTACAAGGAGACGCGTAAGGACTGCCTCAACGTCATGCACACAGAGGCAGCGGGTACGACGTGGGAGACTGGACGACAAGTGACAGGTGGGTTCGTTACCAACCATCTTTGCGTGGTTGGTCACATTCACAAAGGACAGGTTGTTCGCAACTCTCACTTCTCAGGGACGCTGTATCAGGTGTCGTTTGGTGAGCCTGCTGAAAAGTACTTCCACCATATCACGTGGACGGGTAACATCAAGACGTCTAGCGTGGAGATGGTTCCGCACAAGCCGACCTATACGTTGGTCAACCAGGTCATCTCCAAGGCCTCAGAGGTCGCTGACTTGTCTGATGACCCGCACATCCTGTACAAGGTCTTTGTCAAGAAGTCGGTTGTTCTCCCAGCGGGGGTTTTCAACGACAAGCCCAACGTTGTCAAGACCAACTACTTCGCCTCCAAGGACGAACTGAAGGCACTGATCATCGAAGAGTTGGTACTGGACGACGTAAGCTCTGAGGTGTTGATACGCCACGAAGAAGTTTTGGACGATTGGCTTACCACTCACAAGGTTGCCAAGAGTCTCGCTGACCGAGTACGGTCCAAACTCAAGTTCTATCAAGACAAGGTAACTTCATGAGTCAAGTCGATTGGGCACGATTGAAGAACGGTATCGTCAAGACACCTTTCAAGGGACTGTTAAATGTTCGGATTGACCAAGTCAACGGGCACGGCGTAATAGCCTACCATGCCAAGACTGGTCAGACGTACAAGTTCAAACTTGACGGTACAGCCCTCGGGCACACGTCTTCTGGCTACACCTTGCATCAACCCTCTGAGTTCACCAAAGAAGAACAAGCCAAGTTCTTCTGAACCTCAACCCTAACCTACACGCAATCATGTCTGATCATAACGCACTGCACCTGAAGTACCGCCCTGAAACCCTCGACGAAGTGATCGGGCATGAACAAGCTGTCACCAAGTTGAAGGGGATGATTGCCTCGGGCAAGTTCCCTTCAACCATCGCGTTCTTCGGCCCCACCTCTGCAGGTAAGACTACGCTGGCTCGTGCCTTTGCGTCCTCTGTGTTGGGCAAGCTCGCGGAGACCAGCGCGGACTGGTTCGAGTTGAACGGTAACGTGAACAAGTCCATTGAGGACTCTCGCGAAGCCATCGCCATATCCAAGCTGCGACCCACAGGCGGTGTCCGCCGTTTCGTCATGATCGACGAAGCACAGGGTATTCTCAGCAACCCACAGGCTGCTGGTGCACTGCTGAAGCCTATGGAAGAACCTCCCAAGACTACCACTTGGATCATCGGGAGCATGGATCCTGATAAGTTCTCCACGACGTCTAACGGCAAGGCAATGCTCACGCGAGCCACTCAGTTCCACCTGAAGGCTCCAACCGTCGAGTCCCTGACCAAGCAAGCCACGCGCATCATCAAGGGAGAGGAGTACACCTTCTTCACGAAGGAATTGCGCGACGAGATTGTCCGTCAGTCCAACAACGAAATGCGGACGTTGGCTAACCTCATCGAAGGCGTAGCTGCGTACTACAACGGACTGGACAAGAGGCCTGCTAAGCTGGAAGGCTCTGAAATGATCGAGGCTGCTCTGTCGGCAGCTGCTTCAAATGACGACGCCACAGCAGTGAAGCTTTTGATCGCAGTCTATGCACGCAAGTTCGGTGCTGCGCAACGTACCATCCTTGACATTGACGATGGCTTTGGCTTCGTCAAGAAGCTGGGCTGGTTGAACTGGTTCTTGCTCAACGACGCTGTGCTGAAGGGCTCACGTCACCCCAAGGTATGGGGTACCAAGTCGGCCCTTGCGTTGAAGACCAACGTCGAGGCTCAGCTGGAGAACGTTGACTTGCCAGCGCGCCTTCGTGCTTACGGTTACGTCCAGAACGCCATCTCCAAGTTGCAGTCTCAGGTGCAGGCGTTTGCCCTCCCTGAGCAAATGGCTGTCAGTTCCTTCAGCTTCGAAACCATCGAAGGCTTGAAGGCAATCATCAAGGTTTAATCTCGATGCGTGAGTATCAGTACCTGCACGTCAAGGGCATTCCTTTCTTCAAAGACCAGAAGTTTGACCTGTCTCAGCCTGGCATCACTGCCATCCTGGGCCTGAACACCAACAGCGGGAAGACAGGCAACACCAACTTCGTTGGCAAGTCTTTGTTCTTCTCACAGCTTATGGAGGTGATGGCTCCGAACAAGGAGTTCACCAACCCCAAGGACCGCATGCGGTCGGGCTTTGCTGAAGTGGGTGTCAGGGTCGGCAAGAATGAATTCAAGATTCGTCGGGTGTACAAGTCACCCGAGAAGCTCCAGGTTACCAAGAACGGGACTCTGATTGACCATCACTCCCTGGGAGACGCGAAAGCTTACGTCAGTCAACTGGTAGGCTACTCGCCTGACGTGTTGTCCCTGCTGATGTACTTGGACAACACCAAGACGCATTCCCTCCGCACAGGAGACACAGGAGTTCGTCGAAAGTTCTTCACTGAGTTCTTCAGCCGTGCTGCCGCGGACGAGATCAAGAAAATGATCAAGAGCGACAAGGACGAACTCCAAGCCAAGGCGCTGGTGTTCGAGGAGCTCAAGTCTCGCATGGCTGAGTTGAAGGCCAACCGGGTGAACCTGGACGTTAAGAAACTCCCGGCCCAGCTGGACGTTGCCCGTGAAGCCTCCAAGCGTGCAATGACACGACTAGAGGGCTTGCGTCGTATAGACCAGATCGCTTCGTTTATCCGAGCCAACGAACGCGCTTGGATGGCCTTCGGTCGGTATGACGGGCAGGAAGCCAAACTCAAGGAGAGGCTGAGGAAGTACAACAAGTGGCTTGCTTCGGCTGAGGCTCTGGCCGAGTACCAAGCGCAGGTTAAAGCCTTCAAGAAACAGCGCCTAGCACTCGAAAGTTACTTGGCTGAGAACAAGCTGACTGACTTTGACGCTAGAGAGGCAAAGAGCACCGCTGAGAGCCTCGCAGACGGTGTTAAACAAGCCGAAAAAGCGTACTCTGACGAATTGCGCACGTACTTCCAAAAGGAGGCTAAAAAGGCTGATTTAGAGGCTTCTCTGGAGACGGCTGAAAAGGCGCTAAAAAGGCTGAAACCTGAGGGTGAGTGTAGCAAGTGTGGGCAAGCTATCACCAACAAGCACTACAAGAAGGAGAAGGCTGAACTGACCGCGGACGTACAACGCCTGCGTGAGGAGATCGAAGCATTCGAGTTAGGCGACAAGCCCGAGAAGCCTGAACCCCCGAAGGCCCTGATGCGAATTCAGCGCCAGCTGGAGTTGTGGGCAGAGAGACCTCGTCTACCCGAGAAGCCCGAGAAGCCAGAGTCTATCGACGACATCCCGGACGACATGGAAGACGTGTCCGCAAAGCGGGACAAGGTGCGAAGCATACTGCAAGCACTGAAGACGGTCGAAGACTCAGGCTTTGCAGAAGAACTCCGAGAGGACAACTTCCAGCCTCTGCGGGATGGTGAGTATGAAGAAGGTCTCCGCGACGCGACGGTTGCTACGGAAAACGCTGCTAGGCTTGAAGCCGAACTAAGTCGGGCTGAAGCCTTGAACCGAGAAGGTCGAGACCTGAGCACACGCATGAAGGTGCTGGCGAAGGAACTTGAAGACTTTGAGGTGCTAGACGTACTAGGCAAGGCTTACGCGGGTGACCGAGCAGGTAGTATCAAGCAGATCATCATTAGCAGCCTGTGTGACAAGCTGGAAGAGCAAGTCAACAAGTATTCCAAGCTACTACTCCCCGAGGACTACACGTTCTCCTTCGACCTGCAAACCCAGTTCTCTATCATCGTCACGCGTAACGTAGGAGGCAAACAAATAGCATCCGACGTTCGCAGGTTGTCAGGTGCAGAGGCATCCTGCTTCAACCTGATCTTGACGTTGGCACTATTGACGTTTGTTCCCCCTGCCAAGCGCCCCAGCATTCTGGTGCTGGATGAGTTCAACGCCAACTTCAGCGCGGAGATGACAAGTGGCTTTGTGAGGTTCCTGCCTGTGTTGAACCAAGTCATCCCTCATGTGATCATCATCACACCTCGTACAGAGGACAACTACGGAGAGCACGTCAGGTACTTTACTGTCATCAAGAAGGGTTCGGAGAGTCGCATCTTCCCTGGCAAACATCGGACTATGCCTAAGTCCACCACTACCAGAAAGGCTGCGTAATGATCGTTGGAGTATTTGGGTGTCCAAGTGCTACTAGGCTTAGCTGGACTTTCTTGTTTGAGGCGCTGGGTGCCCCTTTTCTGTACGTCACGCAAACGTCAGAACCCGTGGTTGTCAAACCCCCAGCAAAGAGGATGTTCGCGGACATCCGCTTGGTTCTGTGCTACGACGCCCTAGCCTTTGATGGTATTCAACAGAGGCTAGTCAATGCACAGCACAGGTACTGTGTCTTCGTTGCCGGGAACCCTCTCCTACTCGAAGACATGGAGCTACCTGTCTGGGACAAACCAGACGTGGACAAGGATGACGTGTTGGCGTTCGAAAAGCTGACAAGGCCAGCTCCTGTGTTCTACCGCATGACAGACCAGCGTACCCTCGTAAAGAATCTTTACATGACTGATACGTCAGTGGTGCAAAGGTGTCATACGCTTTTCTATCGGGTAGCAGACAAGAGTGAACGGGCCAAGCTCCAGACCACTGTCTGGAACTATCTGTGTGGGAAGACGTCACGCGTGCCTAGCACAGGCATCAACGCCTTAGATGTGTTGCTTCGTTCAGATCACGCGACGAAGCTACGCGAGCACGCTATCATAGCACGGGAGATTGGAGTCGATCGTGCTGTGGCTGAGTTGAAGGCCGATGAGTTCGAGCTCCAGTACCTGAGTCACAAGAGCGGTGACACCAGCATCAAGTAGAGCCAAAGGAAAGCCCCTGTAACTTCGCAATGAGTTACAGGGGCTTTCCCGTTATAGCGTTCGGACGTAAACTAACGCCGTCTTTTGAGGGGCTTGCCTCACTTGTTACCAGTGTGCCTCTTGGTAAACCCAATCAGCCACAAGATGAACAAGACGCAGAAGACCACCACGGCCACTGCAAATAGGTGCCCAAGCAATGTGCCAATTGGCTTCAGGAACCAGAACCAGAAGTAGTGCATTATGTAACCTTCTTGTAGCGGTCTAGGATGTAGTCGAAGAGAAACGTGTTGTAGCCAGTGAGCCGGCTGTCCATGAAAGCTACCACCTTTCTACCGTCAGGCTTTGAGATAGGCCGTTGTTCGAATCCCAAGTTCACGTGGCTCGGCATCTTCAGACCTAGTAGGCCGGCGGATACATACAGGTAACCGTCGGCACCTTTGGGATTCTCAGGTACATGATGAGAAGAGACACTGACAAACTGAGTCTTACCTTCTTCACCCTTGACAACAAACAAGGTGTGACTTGGAGGTAAGGGACGTCCGTTGGATAACACAAACCCTCCAAGCAGTTCCTTCAAAGTGTCCTCGTTGGACAGGGTTGTAAAGATCCGGTAGTCTTTCCTGTCCCCGTGAACGTATTCAATGAACCTGAGTTCGTTATATGCCGTCACGTCGTAAGTGTAGCCCTCTACGTCACCTCTCGAAGGTGCACGGCAGACGTAAAGGTCTCTGGCTACGTATCGGCGTTCACCGTCGTTAGGCCCGCCTACGAATAAGCAGTAGTCTTGGCTCATGAGCGCCTGCCCTCTACCACCTTGTCCTGCCAGCCAACAATACCTGACACAGGCGTCGCAGTAGAAGCGTCAGTGGTGATCTTGACAGGCGGATT